>JAEPEX010000105.1_pt1 | contig 109717 bp, 96 predicted proteins | sample 9130951 | NCBI WGS metagenome assembly JAEPEX01 (sample SAMN17228542, study PRJNA684324) | microbial mat metagenome | biome: saline marsh[ENVO:00000054]; feature: microbial feature [ENVO:01000007], biofilm[ENVO:00002034], sulphate-reducing...; material: estuarine water [ENVO:01000301]|estuarine... | reverse complement strand
AGGGCAGATTGATCAGGACGTAGGCCAGGGTGATGAAGACAAAGACCTGGGCGGTGTGGCCGGAGGGAAAGCTGCCCCGGTAGATGCCTTCGGTGATGAAGTGGGGGCCGATCTCATACCATTGCGAATAGGGTGCGCCGTGGTTGAGGACCTCATCCGGTCGGGCCCGCCCCATCACCCATTTGATGGAGTGTACCATTATGAAGGCGCTGGCAGCACTGCTCACCAGGATAAAGCCTAATTGCGGACGCCACCGGTAGAGGCGTGAATCGGTTCCCCTCTTCCAGGCCAGATAATAGCCGAAAAGTACAATGGCAAGGTAGAGAATTGCCGGGTCGCCACCGCCGACCCGTTCGGCTTCGAAAATGGTCTGGCCCATAAAGCGATCCAGGCCGTGGATTTTGTTATCACTCAGCCAGCGGGTCAGTTCCACATCGTAGGGAGTGATTACCGCCATGGCGGATACGCCCGCGATGATCAGCAGGATGAGCGAAACAACGCCCCGATATGGTTGTGGTTGTGTCATTGTGAACGTGATGAGAAGATGAGGTGCGGCGCCACTCTACCTGATCACCGTCGGCGGGGCAAGCCAAGTGAGTTGCACCCACCCTCATCGCTTTTCAGGTATCGTGCAGCCGATGGCTTTCGCCTGGGCGAGAAAATAGTCATCGGTCATGCCGGCGATGAAATCGCGTACCCGGGCCGCCGGGGGCTGCGAAGCGAGATAGCTGGCAGGCAGATCGGCGAGCAGATCGACGCTGAGGCGATTACTGGTACCGCTGCTGAGATGATGCAGGTAATGATCGAAGAGATCCTCATAGCAACGCTTGATCAGCGGTAGCTGTTCGGTGGTGCGCGGCGCCAGGTAGATGCGCTGGTAGTTGAATGTTTTAAGAGCGCCCAGAGCAGCGCCGATTTCATCGCTGAATCCGATGAAGGTTTCGGTACCGGAGCCCTCACCGGGGCGGGGGATGCGGCTGGCGCCAATCAGATCGGTAACCAGGGTGTAGACCATGGCGCCGTTGGTGGCGCCCAGCAGCTTTGTGCAATGGGGTGGCAGATCGCTGCGTTGCAGGAGGCCGAGGATGATTGCATCTTCGATATCACGGCCGATATAGGCGATGGTGTCGGCCATCCGAACAACGCATCCTTCAAAGCTCATGGGGATCAGGACGTGGCTTGGATCGGCCGCCTTTTCGCCGGCCTTGGCGTCCAGATCGGTGAAATCGCCGGTTGGCCCCGGTCGCACACGGGTCTCGTGGGTTTCGCCGTCGTGGCAGAGAATCCCGTCCAGGGTCTGCAGACAGAGATTCCAGCCGGCGCCTTTGTGTTCAAGACGGTCAAGTATCCGATACGATTGAATGTTATGTTGAAAACCGGGGAGCCCATGGGCGCGGCACAGCTCGGCCAGAAACGACTCGCCGGCATGGCCAAAGGGCGGATGGCCGATGTCATGCCCCAGAGCAATGGCCTCGATCAAATCCTCGTTAAGCGCCAGAAAACGGCCGATGGTGCGGGCGATGCGGGCCACCAATTGGACGTGCAGGGCGCGGTGGCTGATGTGGTCGTTACGCACCAGGCTGAATACCTGGGTCTTGTCGATGTAGCGCGCATAGGCGCGTGAGTGGAGGATGCGATCAGCGTCCTGGGCAAAATTTTGGCGATGATCGTGCATCATTTCCGGGTGGCGGCGGCGGCCATCGCTGCTTAGTGTTGCCGAGGAAGAAAGGGTGGTGCGTTCGCGTCCGTTGAGTTCGGCCAGAATGGTGTGCTCCGGCTTTGCCGCGTGCTCTGCGTTCATGGCATTGGGCTCGAAGAGAGGTGAAAAGGCGTGGATTACGACAAAATTTTTCTGATCAAGGGGTCAACATGAAGGTAAGAATCACCTATTGCCTGCCGTGAAACTTTCAACCGCGGGCCTCCCGGGCGGAGGAAGAGATCAAGGGCGCATACAGCGCCGATGTGGAATTGGTGGGTGGATCCGGCGGCATTTTTGACGTGGAGGTAGATGGGACAATGCTCTTTTCCAAGGGCACTGTGGGCCGTTTCCCGGAACCGGGTGAACTGCTTACTCTGCTTGAGCGCCGGGGCCGGGCGTAGAGCTCTCTGTTTCTTTCTCGGCGATGTCGGTGATACAATTATCGCAATCGCCGGTCAGCCCGCCATGTGTTGTAAATTGGGCAAAACCGTTGAGCAGCTCGTCGCCGCCACGCGGGCAGACCCGCAAAAATGCGATAAAATCGATCATCCGGCTGATTACCACCGGCGGCGCCGCGTGTTCCACTTTGCAGGCCGCCTCCTCGGCGGTGGCGGAGTCGATGGCCAGCACCTCCATGAAAAAATGGCGCAGGGACTCGTGGCGGTGGATGACGTCCTCGGCAACCTTTTTGCCCTGCTCGGTCATGGTGATCGCCTCGTACGGAGCGTAGTTGATTAGTTCTTTGCGGGCCAACGCACGCAGGGCCTCGGTCACCGAGGCACGGCTGACCCCGAGGCGGGCGGCGATATCTTTGCTGCGGGCGACGAGTTTTTCCTCGACGATATGATAAATCGCCTCGATATAGTCTTCGAGGCTGGCACTGAGCTCAAATGGTTCGCTGGAATTTTTCATCGTTTCATGGCAGGATATGTCCGTAATGACAACACAGTTCATGAAACGGGCTGTCAGGTCGAACCGATTTGGAATTAGGGCTATGATACGGTGCTTTACCTACCCCGTCAAGGCGGGTGTACCTGAAAGTGAGAGGGATTTGTACCGTGCTGTGCGAACTTAGGGTTGAAAACCTGGCGCTGATCGAATCGCTGCATCTGAGCTTTGAAAGCGGCGGCGGCCTGATGGTGCTTACCGGCGAAACCGGGGCCGGAAAATCGATCATGATTCGCGCCATTGGACTGCTCGCCGGCGCCCGCGGTTCCGCCGACTGGATTCGGGCCGGCGCTGAACGGTGCCGGGTCGAGGCGCTGTTTGAGGTATCCGCTGATCATCATGAGCTGATGCGGGTGCTGGAAGAGGGCGGCTTCGAGGTGGATTCGCAGATAGTGATTGCCCGTACCATCAGTGCCGGCGGGCGCAGCAGGCTGCACATCAACGGCTCCATCGCCACCGCCAAGGCGGCCGCCGAAATATCTTCTCACCTGCTTGAAATCGCCGGCCAGCGCGAACATCAGCGTCTTCTTGAGAGTTCCTCCCAGCTCGATTATCTGGACACGGTGGGTGACTTGTGGCCGCTTCGCAGCGAAATGGCGGCTCGGTTTCAGGTGTGGCGCGAGGCAGGTTCAACGCTTACACAGCTGCGCGGCAGGCAACATGATCGTGACCGGCGGTGCGAATTTCTCAACCATCAGATCAATGAAATCGAGACGGCGGCGCCGGAGCCGGGAGAAGACGAAGCCCTGATAGCGGAGCGCAACCGCCTCAAAAGCGTCGAATCGCTGCTCCGTTTAAGCCGGGATTCATTGCACCTGCTGAGTGGTCCCGTGGCCGACAATCTGGCCCTGGTACGCAAGCATATGGAACAGCTCGCCGCCCTTGATCCCGGTGCCGATACACTGTGCCAGGAGGTGAGTGAATACGCCTACCTGGCCGATGAACATGGACACCGGCTCCGCTCATATCTGGAATCGCTGGAGCACAGTCCGCATCGGCTGGAAACAATCGGGGCGCGGCTCGATACCTTGCAAAATCTCAAGCGCAAATATGGCACAGGTCTTGCGGAGGTGCTTGATTCACTTGCCGAGGCGAAGGCGGAACTGGCCGCCATCGAGCATCTGGATGAGCAAATCGCGACCCAGCAAGCCCTGGTTACGCAGCTGCAAGACGAGGTGATGCAGCGTGCCGAGAGCTTGAGCGGCCGTCGCATTGAGGCCGCCCGTGCGCTGGAGAGCGCGGTCAACGGGGAGCTTGCCTCGCTTAACTTCAATAAATCCCGGCTCGAGGTGCGCTTTGCTGAGCGGGACGGCACCGTTGCCGATCTGCGTGCAACCGGCGCCGATACGGTGGAGTTTTATTTTGCCGCCAATCCGGGCGAGCCGGCCCGGCCCCTTGCCAGGATTGTCTCCGGCGGCGAGCTCTCCCGGCTGATGCTGGCGCTTAAATGTATTCTGGCACGCCAGGACAAGGTTGAAACGGTGATATTTGACGAGGTCGATGCCGGTGTCGGCGGCGAGGCGGCTGAGGCGGTGGCCCGCAAAATCCGTGAACTGGCTGTCCATCACCAGGTTATCTGCATAACCCATCTGCCGCAGATTGCCGCCCGCGGGACCCAGCACCTGCGGGTGGATAAGCGGGTGGTCGATGGTCGGACCATTTCCACGGTGGAGCCGCTGCCCCGTACCGACCGGGTGGCGGAACTGGCCCGTATGCTCGCCGGTGAGACCTTCTCCAGCCAGACGCTGGCCTGGGCTGAGGAACTTCTGCGCAAGGGTGAAGCGGCACAATGAAAAAGGTTCGGGCGATTTCACTGTTTTCCGGCGGGCTCGATTCCATCTGCGCCACCCGCCTCGTTATGGCCCAGTCCATCGAGGTGGTTGCGATCAAATTCGTCTCCCCCTTCTTTGGTGATGATATCATCGACGATGTTGCAGGCTACCAGACAGGCATCAGGGAAAAATTCGGCATAGAGGTACAGGTGGTTGATATCAGCAATGACTATCTGCATATGCTGCGCAACCCGGTGCATGGTTTTGGCCGCTATTTCAACCCGTGTATTGACTGCAAAGTGCTGATGCTTGAGAAGGCAAAGAGTATGCTGGATCAATACCAGGCCTCATTTCTGGTCACCGGCGAGGTGCTGGGCCAGCGCCCCATGTCGCAGCGCCGCGATACTCTAGACGTGATCTCGCGGGATTCGGGCAGCCGTCCCATTCTGGTGAGGCCGTTGAGCGCCAAACTGATGGCGCCCACCGAGGCGGAAAGGCGGGGCTGGATCGACCGGGAAAAACTCCGCGACTTCAGAGGTCGCGGTCGCTCGCGGCAGATCGAACTGGCCGCCTCCTTCGGCATTACCGAGTATCCGCCGCCGGCCGGCGGCTGCGTGCTGGCCGATCCTATCCTCAGTCGCCGCATCGCCCGGGTGTATGAGGGCACCTTTCCCTTTACGGCGGATGAGATGACGGTGCCAGATATCCGCCTTATGCTCCTGGGCCGCCATTTTCTGCTGCCCGGCGGCGGCTGGCTGGTGGTGGGCCGGGATGAGAAAGAAAATGATCGCCTGGATAGTCTGGCTGAACCGGTCGATCTCCGGCTGCACATCGAAGAGCGTCCCGGTCCCCTCGGCCTGCTACGCCGCGGTGCCGTCTGTTACGCAAACGGCGAAGATAAACGGCAAGACTTGGGCCATGGTGCCTCGGTAATCACCCGCTACGCGAAAAAAATAGGTGGCGTCCCGGCCCCCGGCATGGTCATTGTTGCACAGGGCGAAGAGGTGGTAGAGCTTGTGGGTATGTCGTGCGCGGACGACAATATGGCAAACTGGGTGATATAGGAATCGATATGCTCCCCTCCATTATCTTCATAGCCGATCTGGCCATACGCGTCGGCCTTTCGTTTCGGGTTATCATGCGGGGGCGCCCGTACGGCATCACCTTTGCCTGGCTGATCATCATCCTGCTGATTCCCTTTCTGGGGGCGCTCACCTATCTGCTGTTTGGCGAAAACAGGATTTCCGAGCGCCGCACCAGGCGCATCCGCCAGGCCCAGGAACACTATACATACTGGCTCAACAGTCTGCGCAGCCGGGCCCCGGTGGACTGGGCCACCCGCGACCCGGTGTGTCGTCCCATTCACCGTCAGGGCGAACATCTGATCGGCATCCCGGCCATGGCCGGCAACGAGCTGCAATTGATCGAGACCCCTGATGATATTATCGATGCCATCATTGCCGATATCAATACGGCCCGCTCCACCTGCCATCTGCAGTTCTATATCTGGTATGAGGGCGGTAAGGTGCATGAGGTGGAAGAGGCGCTGCTGGCGGCTGCGAAACGCGGGGTCACCTGCCGGTTGCTGGTGGACTCCATCGGCAGCCGCGGTTTTTTGCGCGGCAGCCGGGCGAGGGCACTGAAGGCAGCCGGGATTCGCATCGAGGAATCCTTGCCGGCCGGACTCTACAAGGCCCTGTTTTCCCGGATCGATATCCGTAACCATAGAAAAATAGTGGTGATCGACGGGGAAATAGCCTACACCGGCAGTCAGAATATGGTTGATCCCCGCTATTTCAAGCAGAATGAAGGCGTCGGCCAATGGGTGGATCTGATGGTACGGGTTCGGGGGCCGGTGGTTGAGAGTCTGGCCGGTACCTTCGTCAACGACTGGTTTCTGGAAATCGGCGATCAGCAACTCTCGGTGGATGATATCGGCAAAGACATCGAGCAGGTGCGCCGGCGCACCGATGTCCATCCGCTCGCCCCGGTTGGCAAGAGCGCCGTCCAGCTTGTCCCCTCCGGACCCGGCCAGGTGCCTGATGCAATTCACTCACTGCTGCTCACCGCCATCTATTCCGCCCGTCGCGAACTGGTACTCACCACGCCCTATTTCGTCCCCGATGAATCCCTGCTGGGTGCCCTGGTCTCGGCCGCTCAGCGCGGGGTGGCGGTAACCTTAATCTTGCCGGAAAAAAACGATTCCCGGCTGGTCCAGTACGCCAGCCGCGCCCATTACCGAAAGCTGAGCGAGGCGGGGGTGGCGATTCGGCTCTTTCAGGCGGGGCTGCTGCACGCCAAGACCATTACCATCGACGGTGAGATTTCACTTTTCGGCTCGGTGAATCTTGATATGCGCAGTTTCTGGCTCAACTTCGAGGCAACCCTGCTTATCTATGACGAAGATTTCACTGCCCGGCTGCGCCGGGCCCAGGCGGGCTACGAGGCCGGCTCCATCACCCTTGCCCCCAGTCTTCTGGAAAAACAGGCGGTGGTAACCCGCTTCAAGGAAAATGTCGCCCTGCTGATCGGCCCGTTGCTGTAGTTGTAAACATATTGACAGTGTAGTACACTAATGTATCCATTGTAGTTCTATATGCATTCAAGTGAGGGCTATATGTCAAAAACGGTAACCATCAGGCTCAGTGAGGAAACTCATCGGTTGTTCAAAACCTATGCGAAAGGTGACAATCGTAGCTTGTCCAATTTTATCGAAACCGCTGCACTGCGCTACGTTCAGGAGCACCAATATGTCGATGATGCGGAAATGGCCGAAATAAGCGCTGATAAAGATTTGCAAGACAGTCTTGCAAAAGCCCATCAGGATGCGAAGAAGCGCAAAGGTCGTCTGGTTGGCTGATGTATAAGCTCTTCGAGACTGATGAGTTCACCAAGAGTCTCGCCCGGCTGGACAAGAAAGATTCCTCTTTTATTGGTGCAAAACTCAATTCTTATGTATACCCGCAGCTTCGGGTAGAACCGCATTTTGGTAAAAATATAAAAAGACTGCGGAAATACCCCACACCAACATGGCGTTATCGTATTGGCAATTATCGGGTATTTTACACCATTGATGAAGTAAATCAGCTTGTCTTGCTTCTTGTTGTCGACCATCGCAAACGGGCATATCGCTGATGCGATCAAAGCGGGGGCTTTAAAAACAATGTATCCACCACCCGTCGATACGAGTCGAGGGAACCGGCCCGGGTGATTTTTTTGAGCTGTGATTGGTTATCCGGGAAGGCCCCGATAAAATAGATCCAAACTTGCTTGAGGCGACCCAGCAGATGGCCGGGGCCGCTGACATGCTCCTGCAAAGCCCCGAACAACTCGTCATGAAAACTAATAAGGCGCCATCGGCGATCCTGCTTGGCTGGTGAGCGTCCTTTAATCTCTTCTCCTAGAAAGGGGTTGGCCAGCAGGCCGCGGCCGATCATCCAGCGGTTGATGCCGGTAAATCGGTGTGCCAACCTCAGGTAATCAGCCATCGTCCTGATATCACCGTTGTAGCAGAGGCGGTGGCCGGTGAGCGTCATGCACCGTTCAAACCGGTCCGGGTCGGCCAGGGCGCGGTAGAATTCATCGCCCAGCCGCGGATGGATAATGATTTCGCTCAGCGGATAATCGTTGAGGCGCGGCAGCAGGGCGGCGGCCTCGGCCTCGTCGTGCAGTCCCACCCGCATCTTTATTGAAAGGCGCCCCGGCAGCTCCGGCAGCACCGTATCGAGCAGTCGGCAGACGGTGTCGGGATGGGGCAGCAGACCGGCGCCGCGCTGTTTTTTCACCACCTGCCGGGCCGGGCAGCCCAGATTCCAGTTGATTTCCTGATAGCCCAGTTCATGCAGTCGTCGGGCAAGGGCGCTAAACCCCTGGGGTTCGTTGTTGAGTATCTGCGGGATGACGGTAATTTCTCGGTTTCGTTCCGGCAGCAGATCGCGCACCAGTTTGTCGGGATACGACGAGGCACGCTGTGGATTGATAAAGGGCGCCACCGCCGCGTCAACACCGCCGAAATGAGCGCCAAACACCCGCCGGAACAGGGAGTCGGTGATGGATTTAAGCGGCGCCAGATAGATAAACGGCGCCGTGGTTCGAGCCACCACAGTGCTGATCAGCCCGCCATGCGCTGGGCCATTGTTCGCATATCGTAGCCGCTGGGGCTCTGGAAGGCGCGCAGCTCAAAACTCGGCAGGGCGGCAAAGAGATGATCGAAGATGTCGGCCTGGATGGCCTCGTACTGGGCCCACCGCTGGTCGCGGCTGAATACATAAATTTCCAGGGGCAACCCGTGTTCGGTGGGTTGCAGATGGCGCACCAGAAAGGTCATCTCCTGGCTGATGATGGGGTTGTTTTTCAGATAGGCGATGACGTAGGCGCGAAACACCCCGATGTTGGTCTGGTGGCGCCCATTGATCAGGTTGTTGTCATCGCCTGCAACTCCCGCCTCTTTGTTGGCGGCCTCAATTTCCTTTTCCTTGGCCACCAGATAAGGGGCCAGCAGTTTCACCGAGCCCAGCCGTTCAAGCAGGGTGTGATCGCAGAAGCGAATCGATTCAATATCGATCATCAGGGCGCGTTTGATGCGCCGGCCGCGCGACTCGGTCATCCCCCGCCAGTTCTTGAACGAATTAGTGACCAGGGCGTAGGTGGGGATGGTGGAGATGGTCTTGTCCCAGTTCTGCACCCGGATGGTATGAATGGAGATCGAGATCACGTCACCGTCAGCGCCGTAGGCGGGCATTTCGATCCAGTCGCCGATCCGCACCATATCGGTCATGGTCAGTTGCACCGAGGCGACAAAGCCGAGTATGGTATCCTTGAAAACCAGCATGGTGACGGCGGTGAGCCCACCCAAGATGGAGATGATCCCCCAGGGTGATACCCCGCTCAATATCGAGCCGATAAAGATCAGGCCAAGCAGGTAGGCGACGATTTTACCGGCGTCGGTAAAGCCGTTCAGTACATCGGCCCGTTTCTTTCCGAGCTGGCGGTATATCTCGTTGATGCTGGCGAGCAGGGCGTTGACGCTGAACACCACCACGATCACGAAACAGACCAGCAGGAGCCGCTTGGTAAAGATGTAGATGGAGCTTTCCGGCGGCAGCAGGGCGTCGATGGTCAGGTGGGTGGCGAGCAGCGGGATAAACCAGCTCAGTTTGTGAAAGAGCTGGTTTTTTACCAGGATATCATCCCAGCTGTAGCGGTTTCTGGTCATCCAGGCGGTGGTGCCGCGCAGCAACAGACGACGGATGATCAGGGTGGTGATGAGCAACACCAGCAGCAAAAGGCTGATGGTGATTGTCGATGCAGCTATCTCGGCAAGGGTGGGCGAGAGGCCAAGGGTGATAAAATGTTGATAAAACCAGTTGCTTACCATAAGGTTTCCCTCGAACATGTGGTGGATCGTACTTACCGAACCGTCTGCATTCAGTCAAGGATCATCAGGTCGCCCAGGAGATCCCACCCGGCATGAGCGGTTATTTCCCCGATCATACCCGTGCGCTGCTCACCATGCTGCATACAATTGCCGGCGAGCAAGGCGTGCAACTCTTTCTGAGCGGCGGTGCGGTGCGCGATCTGCTGCGTGGCCGGACGGCGCCGCACGATATCGATATCACCATAGCCGGCGGCGCCCGCGCCTTTCTTGCTCAGGTGCACAGCCGCCTTGGCCGCGGCGCCCTGGTTGATCTTGGTGAGGAGCAAGATGATACCTGCCGGCTGGCGTTGCCGGAAGTTGATATCGATGTCAGCGGGTTTCGCGGCGGGGCGTCCACCATCGAAGCCGACCTCGGCAAGCGAGATTTTACCATCAATGCCATGGCCATGGCGATGGAAGCGCTACTGCCGGCTACGCTCTTGCGAGAAAATCTTATTGACCCGCTGGGTGGTTATGATGACCTGCATGCAGGTATTGTTCGCGCCTGTCCGGGGGCCTTTGTCGATGATCCGCTGCGGCTGCTGCGGGCCTATCGTTTTAGCGCCACCCTTGGCTTTGCCATCGAAGCGCACACCCGGACGGAGATCGTCAAGTATGCCTCTCTGATCAGGCGCAGCGCCGCTGAGCGGGTGGGCTCAGAGCTCGATCTCATTATGGCGAGCGGGCGGGCCGGCGCCGCTCTGGCCGAGCTAGCTGATACCCCTCTGTTTGCTTACCTGCTGCCGGAGCTGGCGGCAGGCGAAGCGGTTAGCCAGCCGCCCTTTCATCACCTGGATGTGCTCTCCCACTGCATCGAGACGGTTTGCAACGCCGAGCTGATTATGGCGGCGCCGCGGCGCTATTTCCAGCGCCACGGCTCCGCCATGGAGGAGTGGCTGGCCGATGCGGACAATCGTCTGGCTCTGGTCTGGGCGGCGTTTCTGCACGATATCGGTAAACCGTTTGTGAAAAAAGGCGGTACCGATGGGGAACCCATCACCTTTTACAATCATGATGAGCACGGCGCCTCTCTGGTGGTGCGCTGTGGTTCCCGCCTGCGCTGGAGCAATCAACTGAGGGACCGGGTAGCGGCGCTGGTACGGAGGCATATGCACCCGTTTCATCTGCTTGCCGTGCAGGCGAAAGAAGGGGCGATCAGCAAACGGGCGGCCCTGCGCTTGTGCCGCCGGGCGGGGGCGGAGCTGAGTGGGCTCTTCATGGTCGCCCTGGCGGACTGCCTGGCCGGCCGCGGGCCGGCCCGCCCAGCGGGGCTGGAAGATGCGTTGGTGAAGCTCTATGCCGATTTCATCCAGCTCTTCCAGCAACAGGTCAAGCCGACCCTGGCCAGACCTCGTTTATTGACCGGGCATGATTTGATTGATACTATTGGTCTTAAGCCGGGGCCGCTGTTTACCGAACTGCTCGATAAAGCCGAGCTGGCGACCCTGGAGGGAATCATTACGACGCGCCGTGAGGCTCTTGACTGGGTGCGCGGTGAGTTGAACAAGGACAACGGACAAAGCGGGTAGGCAGAGGAAGGTGATCGCACCGTGCGAGTTCTTCACGACCACTACTTCAAGAAGGCCAAGCAGCAGAACTATCCGGCCCGTTCGGTGTTCAAATTGGCTGAGATTCAGGCCAAACACCGTTTTATCAAAGCAGGCGATAAGGTGGTTGATCTTGGCTGTCACCCCGGCAGCTGGACGCTGTTCGCCTCGGAAACGGCGGGGGCGAACGGTATGGTTGTGGGGGTTGATCTGAAGCAGACCGAGCACCTGCCGCGCCCTGGCGGCGCCCCGATTCACTGGTTGTGTCACGACATCATGGATGATACACTTGTTGATGAGCTGCACACTATTTCCCCCCGGTTCAAGGTGCTGCTCTCCGATCTGGCCCCGAAAACCACCGGCAATCGCTGGGCCGATCATCAGCAGTCCATGCGTCTGGTTCGGCGCACCGTGGCGCTTGCCGAACGGGTGCTGGTTCCTTCCGGCCATTACCTGGGCAAACTCTTTCAGGGCGAGGAGACGGAAAGTTTTATCAAGGAGTTGCGGGGTATATTTGCCCAGGTAAAGGTGATCAAGCCGGACAGCTCGCGCAAGCAGAGTCGTGAGGTGTATGCGCTTGCTCTGCGGTATAGCCCTAATAGTACTGGAAACAGATAAGGGAGCCTGGCAAAATGGCCTTTTCGCCCAACCTCATCGTTGCTCTAAAAATTTTATCCTGGCAATATCGATCATATGCCTGCGGTAAAATTTTCCTCGCGCCTTGATATTGAACGAAAATTCTCATTTTTCAAGGCTCCCATAAACTATAAGCTAAGGATGCCATGTCAGGACATTCCAAGTGGTCGACCATTAAGCGCAAAAAAGGCGCCATCGACGCCAAACGCGGCAAGATTTTTTCCAAGCTGATCAAGGAAATTACCGTGGCCGCCCGGCAGGGCGGCAACGACCCGGAGGGCAACCCCCGGCTGCGGGCCGCCATTGCCGCGGCAAAAGCGGAGAACATGCCCAAGGATAATATCAGCCGGGCCATATCAAAGGGGTCCGGCGGCGGTGACGGGGTGGTCTATGAGGAAATTCTCTACGAGGGGTATGGGCCCGGCGGGGTGGCGGTGCTGGTGGAGTGTATGACCGATAACCGAAATCGCACCGTGGCCGACGTGCGCCACTTTTTCTCAAAAAGCAACGGGAACCTGGGGGAGAACGGTTGTGTTGCCTGGATGTTTGAAAAAAAAGGGCTCATCCTGGTGGATAAAGAGACGATTTCCGAGGACGATCTTATGGAAGCAGCCCTGGAGGCGGGCGCCGATGATGTGATCGAGGAAGAAAGTGAGTTTCAGGTCATCACCGGTGTCGAAACTTTTTCCGATGTCACCGAAACCTTCGAGGAGAAGGGGCTTGCAACCCTCGAGGCAGCCATTGCGATGATCCCCACCAACAGTGTTGAGGTGAGTGATGAACAGGTCGCCGTAGCACTGCTGAAACTGCTGGAAAATCTCGAAGATCACGACGACGTGCAGAAGGTACACGCCAATTTCGACATCGATGCAGCGCTGATGGAGCGGCTTTCCTGAAAAATCTGCTATCTTTTTCTGAGCGCGCGGGTGATGATCCGGGTAATCGGCATTGATCCGGGGCTTCGCTGCACCGGTTACGGGATCATCGACTGGCAGGCTGGTACCATCGGCTTTGTCTCCTGCGGGGTGATCAAGACCGACGGGGATCTGCCGTTTGCCCATCGCCTCAATCAGATTTTTACCGGGATCAACGAGGTTATTCAGGTGCACGGGCCCACCGTCGCCGCGGTGGAAGATGTCTTTCTTGCCACCAACCCGCGTTCGGCGCTTAAGCTCGGTCAGGCACGCGGCAGTGCGGTGGTGGCCGCCATGCAGAATGGTTTGATGGTATACGATTACAATTCAAAGATGATTAAACAGGCGGTAGTCGGCTATGGTCAGGCGGAAAAAGCGCAGGTCCAGCATATGGTCACCCTGTTACTCGGCCTCTCGGCGCAGCCCAGCACTGACGCGGCCGATGCGTTGTCGGTGGCAATCTGCCACGCCAACCAGCTCCTTATCATGAGGTAGAAAATGATCGGCACCCTCAACGGCACAGTGTTACAAAAAGGGGTTGATGTGGCGGTTGTCGATGTCGGCGGCGTCGGCTATCAGGTGATGCTTAATTCGTCGGCAATGGCGGATCTGCCCGAGGTTGGGGAAAAGGTGCTGCTGCACATCCACACCCATGTCCGCGAGGATGCAATTCTTCTCTTTGGTTTTTTGAACATTGAGGAAAAAGAGCTGTTTCTCAAATTGATTACCGTTTCCGGAGTGGGGCCGCGACTTGGGTTGGCAATGGTGGCCGGTCTGCCGGTGGGTGAGTTGCACCGGGCTATCGTGGCGGGTGATATCAAGCGACTTACCGCCCTGCCCGGGATTGGCAAGAAAACGGCGGAGCGGATCTGCATGGAGCTGCGCGATTCACTGGGCGCGGCCCCACTTCGGGGACTGGCGTTTGACGGCGGCATGGTGCTTGCTGCCGGCGAGCAGTCGGCGGCGGCCGACGCGGTGTCGGCCCTGGTCAATCTCGGCTATGGCGATGCTCTGAGTCGCCGGGCCGTGCTCGGGGTCAAGCAGCGACTGGGTGATGAAACGTTCAGCACCCTTGCGGTGGAAGATCTGCTGAAAGAATGTCTCAGGAGTCTGGCGTGAACTACGAGGAAGAGATTTTCAGTGAGCAGCGGCTGGTAAGCCCGGCGCCCATCAGCCGTGATCATGCCAGCGATAACGATCTGCGGCCCAAGCGTTTGCAGGAATATGTCGGCCAGGAGCAGGTTCGCGCCGGCCTGACGGTATTCATCAAGGCTGCCCTGATGCGCGGTGAACCCCTTGATCATGTGCTGTTTCATGGCTTTCCCGGTTTGGGGAAAACCACGCTTTCCTACATCATCGCCAACGAGATGGGCTCGGGTATCAAGGTGACCTCGGGGCCGGTGATCGAGCGCCAGGGCGATCTCGCCGCCATCCTGACGAGCCTGCGGCAGGGCGATGTGCTCTTTATTGATGAGATTCATCGCCTCAACCACGCCGTTGAGGAGATTCTCTATCCGGCCATGGAGGATTTTCAGCTTGATCTGATCATCGGGCAGGGGCCGGGCGCCCGTTCCATCAAGATGGATCTGCCGCGCTTTACCCTGGTGGGAGCCACTACCAGAACGGGGCTGTTGACTCCGCCCCTGCGTGATCGGTTCGGGGTCAGCCTGCGCCTGGAATTTTACGAACCCCATGAACTGGAGACAATCATCAAACGCTCAGCCGCCATTTTAGGGGTGCGGATCGATGATCACGGCGCCCTGGAACTGGCAAGGCGCTCCCGCGGAACGCCGCGCATTGCCAATCGACTACTGCGCCGGGTGCGTGATTATGCGGCGGTGGGGGAGCATCCGGTGATCACCAAAGAGGTGGCGGACGGGGCCCTGACCCTGCTCAACGTTGATCGACATGGACTCGACGATATGGATCGGCGCATTATGTTGACCATAATCGACAAGTTTCAAGGTGGGCCCATCGGCCTGGAGACCCTGGCAACGGTGGTCTGTGAGGAAAAGACCACGCTTGAGGACGTCTATGAGCCCTTTTTGATTCAATCGGGCTTTCTGGCCCGCACCCCGCGCGGTCGGGTGGCCACCATAAGCGCCTTTGAGCACTTCCAGCGGACGCCGCCACGCACCGCCACCCAACCCGGACTGTTTGACGGTTAATAGCGATGGGGTGGGATAGACTCTGAAGCTTCCTTCTCCCCTTCTTTCCGCCGTCGATTACCTGGCACCCGGTAAAGCTTGTAATATCGCCGCGCGTGCTCTTTCGTGTTTTACGCTTCGTTACTCTTTCAGCCGCAGAGCGTTGCTATGCGCTCTCAATTGTGCTATCCGCGCCTCATCATTTCACATCCACTTTGAACCACCTTTTACTGATCTGCTTTTCAGCCGTTTTTCCTTTCAACCACCTCGTTAACGCCATAATTTAGCAATATAAAACTGGTATTTCATTGGGCACGTTCACAATTTTTTGTGGACTGGCCAAGGCACCTGTAGTGCTCGAATGAAAATATCCCACCATATATTGTATACCGATCTGGGTATATTTTTTCTATAACATAATGAATTTTCTAAATTTTTCTCTTGACACACTGGGTATTGATTGTATAAGGGGCATAGTGGTGTAAAGTGGATATGAAGCGGGTAATTTTGCTTGCAGAGAGATCGTGTCGCCGGAAGAGTTCATCAAACAGAGGTTTCGCAGCCGTTCGGAGCACAGTCTGGATCCCAAGGGGAGGCTTAATTTCCCCAGCAGATTCAAGGATGTGCTGTTCCAGTACGGCTCCGAAGTGCTGATGATCACGGCCTGGGGGAAACATCTTCGTGCCTATCCGGCCAGTGAATGGCAGATGGTGGAGGATACCCTGCTCCGTGAAGGTCGTCGCGAGCCGAAACTGGCCGGCTTCATCCGCTATGTCATTTCCGGAATCACCGAATGCACCCTGGATAAGCAGGGGCGTTTGTTGATCCCGGCGCCGCTGCGTTCCGAGGTGAACATCAGCAAGGAAGTGGTACTCAACGGGATGCTCGAGTTCGTTGAGGTCTGGGACCGGGAGGCATGGCTCGCTGAGTATTGCAGAGAGCGCGAGCAGCTTGATCAATACGGCGACAGCCTGGCGAAACTCGGAATTCTCTAGTGGAGCGGGCGCTGCACCATGCTTCATCAGCCGGTACTGCTCGATGAAGCGCTCGCCCTGCTGCGGGTGAAACCCGGCGGTGTTTATGTTGATGGAACCTTTGGGCTGGGTGGGCATGGCGATGCCATGCTCCGGCGGTGCGCGCCTGACGGTCGGGTGGTGGGATTTGAGTGGGATGGCCAGGCCATCGGCCAGGCGCGGCAAGGGCTCTCAGGCGAGCGGCAACGGTTGACCCTGGTGCGCCGGAATTTTGCCGAGATGGGGGAGGCACTGGCCGAACTTGGGCTGCAAAACGTAGACGGGATACTGCTCGATGTGGGCTGTTCCTCCATGCAGCTCGACCAGGGTGGCCGGGGATTCAGTTTTCAGGTGGACGAATTGCTCGATATGCGCATGGATCAACGTCGCCCCACCACGGCGGCCGATATACTCGCCGGCGCGGAAGAGGTCGAGCTGGCTGATATTTTTTTTCACTATGGCGATGAAATTCAGGCACGGCGGGTTGCCGCCCGAATCGTTGCCGAGCGCCGCGGGCAGCCGATAACCACAACAAAACAGCTTGCCCGGATCGTTGCCGAGGCGATTCCGCGCAGATTTCATCCAGCCAGGATCCATGTGGCCACCAGGGTGTTTCAGGCGTTGCGCATCGCGGTGAATGACGAACTTAAAAATCTGGCCGCGGCCCTGCAGGCAGGTCCGGCCCTGCTGGCCATGGGGGGGCGCATGGGGGTCATCTCCTTTCACTCCCTGGAGGATCGGCTGGCTAAAAGAACCTTGTCTGGGGACAAGTTGCTGAAACTGCTCACTCCCAAGCCGATTGTGCCGGGGCGTGATGAAATAAGGCGTAACCCGCGGGCCCGCAGTGCGCGGCTGCGGGGCGCGGAGAAGATTGCATAGATAGGGGGGAGTCGGTATGAAACAGACTTACAACACCTATTCACCTGTCTCACCATACCGGGTGCGGCAGCCGGTCATCGGCGCGAAATTCCGCCAGCGTACCCGGCGATGGCGGGCTCTCGAAATACCGGGCGGGACTGCCCTGTGGTCGGCACTGGCGAGGCGCATAGTGCTGATCGGTGCGGTGCTGATCGGAGTCAGTGTGTGCCTTAATATGATTGCCCGGAACAGTGGTCGGTTAATCGACGATCTTGAATCTGCCAGGTATGAGCTCAAAGACCGGCAGATCGGACTGGCGATAGAGCGCCGGGCACTGGCCTCCGAACAGCGAATTCGCGGTGATGCCATACGTTACCTGGCACTGATGGATGCGCGCGAGGATCAGGTCATTTCCCTGCGGTAGCAAAGAGCATGGACAAGCGGTCCCGTCTCCGCGGCCAGGGGGCTCGAAGGCGGCGGCTGCTGATCATCATCATGGGCGGTCTGCTGGCCGCCCTTTTTTTATGGCTGGGCCAGGATCGTCTCTCTCTGTTCTTCCAGTGGGCCGTGACCGGGCTGGGGCTCAGTGATGAGGATGGCTCATCTGCCGCGCGGCTGGAGCGCGGCATTATCTACGACCGTAATTTCAAGGAGCTGGCGCTCACCTACGAGCGGGTCTCGGTCTATGCCAATATTCGTGAAATCAACGACCTAGCCGGCACCGTAACGAGGATGGCGGCAATTCTTGAGCGACCTTCAGACGAAATCTCCGAACGTTTGTCCGGCAATGCTCCGCGGGTATGGCTGGCAAGAGATATCAGCCAGGAGCAGGAGGAGTTGATCGGCGGCGAGGGGTTTCGCGGTATCTATCTGCATCGTGAATATGTCCGTACCTATCCTCAGAACACAAGTGGTGCCCACCTTGTCGGCTACGCCGAAAACAACAGCGGTCTGGCCGGCATCGAGCACTATCTCAATGAAATCGACAACCGATATCGCCTCACCGATGTGGAGCGGGGCGGCTATCCACTGATCAGCGAGGGGCGGCCGGGGGTGAACGGCAATCATCTCATCCTGACCCTTGATCTGAAAATCCAGAACATAGCAGAGAGATTTCTGGCAACCATGGAGCGCGGATCAGCAACCAGTAAGGCCGGAGTGATGGTTATCGAGCCGCAATCCGGCGCCATTGTCGGTTACGCCCAGAATCCTTCTTTTGATCCCAATGAATTTCATCGCTATGGTCAATGGGTATTCAACGACATATTTCTGAGCCCGCTCAGCATACCCCGCCCACTGTATGACTTTCTGCACCATGTCTTCGCTCTGTCTGCCGCGGATGAGCAAGGGGCTCTGCCGCCATGGAGTATCGCTGCCGGGGGGGGGGAGCAGAGCCCTCCCGTCACATGGTGGGATCGTCTCGGTGGTGCTCGCCCCTTGATCCCGGATTTTGGTGTCATGGCGCCGGCAGCGGGTGCCCCGGCGCCTGCACGGCACAATGGCACCGGCATACCAGAGGATGAGAAGACAGTACCGGCCCTCTCACCAGTGCAGCTGGTGACGGCCCTGACCAGGGTACTCAATGGCGGTGATGCCATAGAGGTGCATGCCGCTGATCGCTTTGTTGCACGGATCAACCAAAGAGAATATCTTCTCGCCGAACTGAGCCCGGGCTCTGAGGGCGCGGCGGTTTCAGCCGCGGTATCGGAGGAGGCGCACCACCTCTTTACCGCCCTGGGTACGCCGGGGCCGTTGCAGGCGGTAAATCTATCCACCACATCATATTCCTCCGGATGGGAAAAGGGCTATCAGGCCGTCTGGCGTCATCGGGTGATATTTTCCGTCTTGCCCGGGGCGCACCCTGAGCTGATTTTCATGGTGGTGATCAGCGAACCCGGTTTCTCAGTGACGACAATGTCTGATCCGGTGGCCCAATTGCAGACGATTTTGGCGCCGATCATCGGTTTGCAGCGGGTGATGAAAAATGTTGCCGATGTTGTTGCACCACGGCAACTGGAAGAGGTAAACTTGGCAGGCAGTAGGGCGGACCGTCTCACCGATACCATAGCACCACCGGAATCACCATCAGGGCAGGTATTCTCTATGCCCCTATTGGTGGATATGAGTCTGCGCAAGAGTCTTCGCAGCCTGCGCGGTATGGACGTGGAACTGGTGGTCTATGGGACCGGACGGGTGGTGAGGCAGGAGCCGGCGCCGGGAACGCGGCTTGAGGCCGGGGCAACAATTGAGCTCTATCTTGAACGGGATCAGGTGGAGCGGGTTCTGCGGACAGAGCAATAACCGCGTTGCTTACTGACATGATGGAATCGTAACAACCCTGTTACCGCCATGGTGGAGCTGATCTAGAATCCATAATTGTTTGAGATCAATGGATTCACGATTCCGCGGGAATGACCTTGGGAAGCAATTTCAAGGTTTTTAGGACGAAATTATCAATATATGACGGAAAAACCAGAAAAAACAAGGGATTGCGCCGCCGTGAACCCGGCGGATCTGCTCGCCTTGCGGGCGCGGCGCCCGGCGGATTATCCTTTTATCAGTGAGTTGTCGCCCATCCGGGCGATTTGTGCCGATTCCCGTCGTGTCCAGCCCGGTGATCTCTTTGTAGCCGTTCGCGGGCAGCGGGTCGATGGCCACCAATTCATTGACGATGCCATTGCCGCCGGTGCCCAGCTGGTGGTCGCCGAAGATGATACCGCCGTGTCGGAGACCGCCGCCGCTGCCATGATCATCGTGGAGAACAGCCGGGATGCGCTCGGCCTGCTGGCCGCCGCCTTTCACAACCATCCTCAGCGGGAGTTGACCACCATCGGTATTACCGGCACCAACGGCAAGACCACCTGCAGTTATCTGCTGGAACACGCCCTTATGAAAAAGGGGGTGCGGGTGGGGGTAATCGGTACGGTGGAGTACCGATACCGCGGCAGAGATGGTACACGGGTCAGCCGGCCGGCAGTCCGTACCACGCCGGAGCCGCTTGTACTCTATGGTTTGCTTAGGGAAATGGCCGATGCGGGGGTGACTCATCTGATCATGGAGGTCTCTTCCCATGCCCTTGCCCAGCAGCGGATCGGGCCGCTGCGTTTTGATTACGGACTGTTCACCAACCTCAGTCAGGACCATCTGGATTACCACTCTGATCTTGACGACTATTTTCAGGCCAAGGCCCTGCTTTTTGACACCCATCTCAAAGATGACGGCTGCGCCGTTATCTGCCGCCCCCATGACGATTCGCACAGATGGAGCAAACAATTGGTGGCTCTCTGCGAGCAGCGCCATATCGATGTGGTCACCTGTGGCCCGGGCCCATCCGAAAATCTGCGCCTCATCTCATCGAGCACCGATTCCCATGGGCTTACCCTCACCGTGGTGGATAGTGAGAAAAGTCGAGGATCGGTCCGGGCGCCGTTGATCGGCAATTTCAACCTGGCCAATGTACAACTCGTGCTGACCACTCTCACCGCCATGGGATACAGCCTTGATGAGGCATGTTCTCTGCTGGAAGGCGCCGCCGGTGCGCCGGGAAGAATGGAGCCGGTATCCTTGCCCGGCTCTGGAGATGCCCGGCCGACCGTACTGGTGGACTACGCCCACACCCCCGATGCCCTGAGTAAGGCATTGATCGCGGCGCGGGATCTGACCAACGGGACATTGTTCGTGGTCTGCGGCTGCGGCGGCGACCGTGACCGGGCGAAACGGTCCATCATGGGGGCGGCGGCCGCCCGCCTTGCCGATGTGGTTATTATTACCGATGACAATCCGCGCACCGAAGAGCCGTCACTCATTCGGCGGCAGATGCTCGGCGGGGTGAGCGAGGCGGGAGTGTCCATCTATTCACCCGACTGGTTGACAACGCGGGCCGAAGGCGAGACCGGATGCGTTGAAATCGCCGGCCGGGCGGCGGCCATCGCGGCGGCCGTACATGGCGCAAAAGAAGGAGATATCGTGCTGATCGCCGGCAAGGGTCATGAGCGCTACCAGCAACTGAGAGGTGAAACCATATTTTTTGATGACGCACTCTGGGCCCGGCAAAGCGTTCTGAGCTGGAACCAGACAACCGTTGCCGAGGCTGCCGGCGGACGAGTCATTAACAAGGTGCGACCGGTTTTCTTCAAGGCTATCTGTACCGATTCCCGCCGGCTCAGTCCGGGTGATCTCTTCGTCGCCCTGCGCGGTGAATCTTTTGACGGGCATGAGTTTCTCGCCCAGGCGGTTCTGAACGGGGCGGCGGGTCTGCTCGTGGAAGAGAGCAGCCGGTTGCCCGCCACTGAGATCCCCGTCATTGTGGTTGGCGATACTCTTCATGCCCTGGGGGATCTGGCCAACTATCGACGACGGCTGGTGGCCCGGATGAGCGGCCCCGTTGTCGTCGGGATAACCGGCAGTTGCGGAAAAACTACGGTAAAAGAGATGACCGCGGCGATCTTTGCCCGCCGCTGGCCGGATCAGCCGGACAGGCCACCCGGCCGGGTGTTGAAAACCAGCGGCAACTTCAACAACCTGGTCGGGTTGCCGCTTTCCCTGCTGCCCATTGGTGCGCACCATCGGGCCGCGGTTCTGGAAATGGGGATGAACGAGGCTGGTGAAATCGCCCGGCTCACCAGGATTGCCGAGCCTGATATTTGTTGTATCGTCAACGTCCGTCCGGCTCATCTGGAGAAGCTGGGCTCAGTTGCGGCGGTGGCCCGGGCCAAGGCTGAGCTTTTTACCAACAGTGGAAGCGATGCCATCCATATCGTCAATTGTGATGATGATCAGGTGTTTGGCCTGGCGGAGGGTCGCGTGCGGCAACAGATCGGTTTTGCGGTGACCAAAAAGGGGATCGAACGGGGCGCCCTGGTGTATGGAACCCACTGGCAACCACTTGGTGAAAGCGGCGGGCGTTTTGTGCTTACCTGCGGTGATGAATCAACGGAAGTAGAACTCAAAGTGAGTGGTCGGCACAATATGGCCAATGGCTGTGCCGCCGCCGCTATTGCCAGGGCGGCGGGGATCGATCCGGTGACCATTGCGGCCGGCTTGTCCGATTTTCGCAGTCCGGCCAATCGGCTGCGGATCTGTCGCACCAGTAGTGGGATCAACGTGCTCAATGATAGCTATAATGCCAATCCTGCCTCCATGGAGGCAGGGCTGCTTACCCTAGCCGAGATTGCCGGTAAACGGGCCAGGAGCGGCCTGCTCGGCGATATGCTCGAGCTTGGCGATCACGCCGCTGCCCTGCATGAGCAGGTGGGGCGTCACGCCGCGAACCATCTCGACTATCTCGCCTGCGTCGGTGAGTTTGCCGGCGCCATCCGCATGGGCGCCATCGGCGCCGGCATGGAAGCCGGCCGGATAACCGTGCTGGGTAAAAAGCAAGACGCCGAGGCCTGGCTTGCCCGCCTTGTCGACGAAGGCAGCCTGAGCGCCGGTGACTGGCTCCTGATCAAGGCATCCCGGGGGATCGGCCTGGAAACGGTAGTCGATCAATTGTGTGAACGTGAATAATTATTTATAACAGGCCATGTTCTATCACCTGCTCTTTCCCCTGCATGAGCTGTTCAGCGGGTTCAACGTCTTTCGCTATATCACCTTCCGCAGTATCGGCGGGGCGATTACCGCCTTTTTCATCGTGCTCGTCCTGGGCCCCTGGTTCATTGGTAAAATGCAGCAGTTGCAGGTTGGCCAGGTCATTCGCACCGACGGTCCGCGGAGCCATCTGAGCAAAAAAGGGGTACCCACCATGGGGGGGATGCTCATTGTGTTCGCCCTGCTCAGCGCCACATTTCTCTGGGCCCGCATCGACAATGGCTACGTCTGGCTGATCATGGCGGCAACCCTTTTTTTCGGCGCCATCGGCGCCCTGGATGATTATCGCAAGATATCGAGGCAACACAGCGGCGGTCTCAGTGCCCGTGCCAAACTTGCCCTGCAGTGTGTCGGCGCCCTGGCGGTGGGAATGTATATGTATGTGCAGCCCGGTTTTGACGGAGCCCTGTCCGTTCCCTTTTTGAAAAACGTTCGGCCCGATCTCGGCTTGCTGTATATCGTCTTTGCCATGGTGGTAATTGTCGGCGCCTCCAACGCGGTCAACCTCACCGACGGTCTCGATGGACTGGCCACCGGGCCGACGGTGGTATCGGCGGCGGTCTATGTGATCTTTTCCTACATTGCCGGCAATATCGTCATTGCCCAATACCTGCAGGTGCCCTACGTTGTCGACAGCGGTGAGTTAAGCGTGTTCTGCGCCGCCATGGTGGGCGCCTGTCTCGGTTTTCTCTGGTTTAACGCCTATCCCGCCCAGGTATTTATGGGGGATGTCGGCTCTCTTGCCATCGGTGGCGGTCTCGGCACCGTGGCCATCATCATCAAACAGGAGATGCTGCTCGCCATTGTCGGCGGTATTTTCGTGGCCGAGGCGGTTTCGGTGATGCTGCAGGTGGGGTATTTCAAGCTCAGCAAGGGCAAACGCATATTTCTCATGGCGCCGTTTCATCATCATTTTGAAAAACAGGGCATGCACGAGACCAAGGTGGTGGTGCGGTTCTGGATTGTCGCCATCATCCTGGGATTTGTCGCCATGGCAACCCTGAAACTTCGCTGATGACTGCACCGATCACTCTTTATTCCGGGATGACCGTGGGCATGGTGGGTTTTGGCCGGGCAAACCGGTCTTTGGCCCGTTATCTTGCCGGGTGCGGCGTCCGTCTACTGGTATCTGAGAAAACCGCTGAGACGGCCCTGAGCCCCGAGCAGCTTGCCTGTCTGGCCGACTGCGAGGCGCGCTTTGAGGGCGGCGGTCACCGCACCGCTTTTTTACAAGATGCTGAGCTTATCGTGGTGAGCCCCGGTGTTGATCCGCGCCATCCGACCCTGCAGGCGGCACGAGCCGGCGGCGCTCTGCTATGCGGTGAGCTGGCCATTGCCGCCGGTCGGTTTGAGGCCCCGGTGATTGCGGTAACCGGCACCAACGGTAAAACCACGGTGACTGAGCTGATCGGCGAACTGCTGGCCGGCGAAGGCTATCGGGTTTTCGTGGGCGGCAACATCGGCACCCCGGTGGGCGAGTATCTTGCCGCCCCGTCGGGCTATGATTTCGTCGTGCTGGAGGTCTCCAGTTTCCAGCTTGAAACGGGCGGGGAATTTAGTGCCGATGTCGGTGTGCTGCTCAACCTCTCGCCGGACCACCTTGACCGGCATGGCTCCATGGCCGCCTATACCGCCGCCAAGATGCGGCTGTTCAGCACGCCTCACTTTTCCGGGCGGGCGGTGATCAACGGCGATGACGAGATGATCGCATCCTGTAATCCACTGCTCAAAGGATATCGTCCCCACTATTTCGGCACTTCGCCGCACTGCGCCGCGCAGGTTGATAAGAGCTCCGTCACAGTGGGTTGGAATGGCCGCCTGGTTCGTTTTGATCTTACCGGCTCAAGTTTGGATACCCTCTTCGGGGCCGCCAACTGCGCCGCATCATTGCTGGCGGTATCCCCGTTCTGTAGCGATGCGGATGGGGCGGCACAGCGGATTAAAGCGTTTCAGACCGGTGCGCATCGATTGCAGCGGGTCGCCGTGATTGACGGGGTGAGCTACATCAACGATTCCAAGGCCACCAACACCGGCGCCGTCCGTGCCGCCCTATACGAGGTGGGGGGCGAGGTGGGGGGCAGGGTGCTGCTGCTGGCCGGCGGTAGTGACAAGGGAGACGATTACCGTGTGCTGCGCGAGCCGGTACGAAAATATGTCAGCCAGGCGCTGTTGTTGGGCGAGTCGGCGCCGCAGCTTGGTCGCGCTCTGGACGATGTCACCACCTGCACTTACCACGACAACCTTACGGCGGCGGTAAAGAGTGCGGCGGCGGTGGCGCGGCCCGGTGACACGGTGCTGCTGTCGCCGGCCTGTGCCAGTTTTGATATGTTTGCCGACTATACCAGACGCGGAGACGCGTTTATGGAATCGGTGCACCGGTTATCCGCGCAGGTGAATAACAAAACCAATGGATAAAACTCGCGATTCCAGCAGACCTTTTCGGTTGCTGCTCACCGGTGGCGGCACCGGCGGCCATCTCTTTCCGGCGGTGGCCGCCGCCGAGGCGATGCGGGAGAGATATCCGGACAGCGCCATTCTTTTTGTCGGAACAAAACGTCTGCTTGACCGGCAAAGTCTCACGCAGGCAGGTTTTCAGGTGAAGACCATACTGAGTTTCGGCCTCAAGGGTAAACGGCTGCTGGAGCTGATCAAGGCATGTCTGGTGCTGCCCGTTGCATTGGTTCAGGCCGTTATCGTGCTTGTTCGGTTTCGGCCCGATGTGGTGCTGGGTGTAGGCGGGTACGTCACCGGGCCGGTGGTGGCGACGGCGTGGCTGTTGCGTATTCCCACCGTCATTCATGAGCAGAACTCCATTCCGGGTCTTGCCAACCGATTGCTTGGCCGGCTGGCCCGCCGCGTCTGTCTCTCCATTCCGGTGAGCAACCGCTTTTTTGCCGAAGAAAAAACCGTTCTGACCGGCAATCCGGTGCGCCGGGAGGTATGTGAACTTGCCGGTCATCTAAAAGAGACCAATGATGCATTCACCGTCCTGGTGCTGGGCGGCAGCCAGGGTGCGCATGGTGTCAACGAATTGATGGTATCGCTTTTTTCCGCCTCAAGTGGTTTGCCGGCGGGGATCCGGATCATCCATCAAACCGGCGCCCGCGATGCGGATTGGGTGGCGCAACGGTATCATGCGGCCGGTGTCAACGCCGAGGTGGCTGCGTTTTTTCATGATATGGCAACCATCTATACAAAGGGTGACGTAGCGGTATCGCGGGCCGGCGCCACAACGCTGGCGGAGCTGGCGGTGGTGGGCATGCCGGCCCTGCTGATCCCCTATCCCCATGCCGCCGATGATCATCAGCGAGAAAACGGCAACTGGTATGTGGCGGGTGGCGGCGCCCTCATGTTTGCTCAAGATCAGGCCGGCGCCGCGAGAATCGGCGCCGAGATCACCGATCTGGCACACAACCCGGAGCGCAGGCAGGCCATGGCCAAAGCAATGGCCGCGCGTGGTACGACCGAGGCCGCCACCCGGCTGGTGGATGTATGTCTTGAAGCAGCGGATGGTAGATAATGTATCGGAAAAATCAGCATATCCATTTCGTCGGTATCGGAGGTATCGGCATGAGCGGGATCGCTGAGTTGCTTGCCGATCTGGGCTACAAGGTGTCCGGTTCCGATCTGCGTGGCTCCTCTATAACCGATCGGCTGGCCCGGCTGGGCTGTGAGATTCATATCGGCCACCAGGCTCAATGGGTGGAAACGGCCGAAGTGGTAGTGATCTCGTCGGCGGTACGCGAAAACAACCCGGAAGTGGTCGCCGCCCGTGAGCGCGGTATTCCGGTTATCATGCGGGCCGAAATGCTGGCCGAACTCATGCGTCTGAAATCCTACGGCATCGCGGTGGCCGGCAGCCACGGCAAGACCACCACCACCTCTATGCTGGGCTGGATAATGGCCCAGGCCGGACTCGATCCCACCATTGTCGTAGGCGGTAAGGTGGACAGCCTCGGCGGCAACGCCATTTTAGGAACCGGTGAGTTTATCGTGACCGAGGCAGATGAAAGCGACGGCTCGTTCTTGAAACTCTCGCCGGTGCTGGAAATCGTCACCAATATAGATCTGGAGCACCTTGACTATTATCGCGACATTCATCACATCAAGGATTCGTTTGTAAGCTTCATCAACAAGGTGCCCTTTTACGGCGCCGCGGTGGTCTGCCTGGACAACGAGCATGTCGCCTCGATTCTGCCCGCCATTAAAAAACGCACCATCACCTACGGCCTGACACCCCAGTCGGATCTCTGGGGTGAGGAGATCAACTACCGGGACAACCGGGTGTACTTTACCGTGAGGAGCGGCGATGCGGTTCTGGGGACCATCGATGTTGCGCCACCGGGCCTGCACAACGTCTATAATGCGCTTGCCACGGTGGGGGTGGGGCGTGAACTGGGTCTTGAGTTTTCCGTCATCGCCGGGGCACTGCGCAGCTTCCAGGGGGTACAGCGGCGGATGCAGCGCAAAGGGGTAGTGGATGATATCATGGTAATGGATGATTACGGCCACCACCCCACTGAAATCCGTGCCACTCTGGCGGCTATCAGGCACGGCTGGCCGGATCGGCGTCTGGTGGTATTGTTTCAGCCGCACCGCTATAGCCGCACGCGGGCCCTGCACGATGAATTTCTCACCTGCTTTCATCAGGCCGATATCGTCGTGGTGACAGACATCTATGCGGCCGGTGAGGAGCCCATCAAAGGGGTGAGCGGTGCCTCTCTGGTGGAAGAGATCGCCAGACGCGGGCAGCGCACCATCAGCTATGTGGATACCCTGGAAGCGGCGGTGGCGGCGGCGGCGGATATCGCCCGGCCGTACGATATCGTGCTTACCCTGGGTGCCGGTACTATTGTCCAGGCCGGCGAGCGACTGCTCACCGCCCTTAGCCGCCGGTGATCTCCGCCATGCTTGACAGGTCGCTGTTTCGTACTGAATTAACCCAGTTGCTGGGTGGCCGGGTGCGGTTTGATCTCACCCTGGCCCGCCTTACCACCATGAAGATCGGCGGGCCGGTGGGCGCCCTGATATTTGCCGAACACGTAGAAGAATGTCACCAGGTCGTCACTTTTCTTGAAAAAAACCGGACCCCATGGCGGTTGATCGGCCGGGGCTCCAACGTCCTTGCCCCTGATGAGGGCTTTGACGGGGCATTGCTGGCCCTTGGCGATGGCTTCAAAACCATCGAAAAGAGTACTGATTTGTCTGCCGACAAGGTGCTGGTCCGGGCCGGCGCCGGGCTCAGTCTCACCCGGGTGGCGGACTGGTGTGCCGCTCGTGGGCTTGCCGGTCTGGAGTTCGCCGCCGGAATACCCGGCTGTGTTGGCGCGGCGGTGCTGAAAAACGCCGGCGCCTGGGGAAGCGAGATGGGGGCGGTGGTGGCATCCGTCACCGTGATGAACGGGCGGGAAGAACGTACCCTGCCACGATCCTGTTTGCATTTTTCCTACCGATCCCTGTGGATGGCACCCGCTCTTCCTGCTCCTCTCATAGTGGCGGCGGTGGAGTTTGAGCTGCGCCGCTCGTCCACGGTGGCGATTCGTGAACAGATGGCATATTATCATCAACTGCGCCGTGAAAAACAGCCCTTGAATCAGCCCAGCGCCGGTTCTTTCTTTAAAAATCCGCCGGGTCTTTTTGCCGCCGAGTTGATTGAGTCGAGCGGTCTCAAGGGACTGCGGGTAGGCGATGCGCAGGTGTCGACCAGACATGCCAACTTCTTTGTCAACCGGGGAAGGGCAACGGCACGCCAGATGATTGCGCTGATGCGGGAGGTCCAGCAGAAAGTGGAAAAACAGCATGGGGTTATGCTGGAACCAGAGGTGGAAGTGTGGTGAAGATAATCCGTACCCTGTTCATAAAACTTGGGTTTCTCCCCAGGAAAAAAGCTTTGAGTGGCGGCATCGACGCCGGGCGCTCCCGGTTTTCCTCACCGCCGAACCAGCCTAAATCGACAAACAAAACCGTACTGAGAAAGATCAATGAGTGGTGGCTGACCAGAAAGCCGGCTAAAAAGAGCGCCCAGATTGAAATTAAAAGAGGTATCTTTTCTCCTCGTACCCTCTGGCTCCTCTGGCTGGGTACCGCGGGGATGGTTGGTTTCTGGCTGTTTTCCAGCATCGATGGTTCTTCCCTTGTGCAGCGGGCGCTGGCCCATATCGATCTGTTTAAAATCGTGGTGGTCAGCGTTGAGGGAGAAACTCACAGTGATGCCGAACAGATTCGGGCAAGCTCCGGGATCATGGTCAGCGAAAGTATGTTCTCGGTTTCTTCCGAAGATGTCGAGTACGCGGTCACCTCGGCGAACCCATGGATAGCGGACGTTGAGATTATCAGGCGCTGGCCCGGCGAGATCATCATCGAGGTGGATGAATATGAGCCATATGCCCTGATGACCAGCGGCGCCGGTGGAGGAGGACGCCTCTTCTATGTGGATCGGCGCGGCCATCCCTTTGCCCCGGTGGTAGCGGGGGACGATCTTGATTTTCCGGTGATCACCGGCATTGAACTCGAGCCGGACACTGCCGGCACCCAGGAACAACTCAGCGAACCCCTGCGGTTTCTGAACATGCTTGGCGGCAACGACCCCAACTTACCGGCCCAGTCGGTGTCGGAGATCCACCTTGACGCTGAGCACGGTATGGTGGTTCATCTGGTGGAATACCCGTTTCCCATTTTCCTGGGAACACAGATCACCAGAGAGAAATACCATCGACTTCGCAAGGTTCTCGAGGTTCTTTACAAGCCGCGCAGACATGGCATGAACATCGGCACGGTGGACTATATCAGTATGGACTATCTGCCGGATAAAGTTATTATCAGCACAAACGAATCAGGATAATTGCATGATGGCCGAAATATCACCCAGCGCTCACGAAGAGCAGGAAGAAGGTCCCCGCGAGATTCGTGGTGATCTGGTAGTCGGACTCGATATCGGCACCACCAAGGTGTGTTGCGTGGTGGGTGAGGCGTTTGACGACGGCATCGATATCATCGGGGTGGGTATCACACCGTCACTGGGCATTCGTAAAGGCGTGGTGGTCAATATCGAAAGTACCGTGGCCTCCATCCGCAGAGCCGTCAAGATGGCCGAGGATGTCGCCGGTTGCGATCTGGAATCGGTGTATGTGGGCATTGCCGGCAATCACATCAAGGGGTTCACCAGTCCCGGTATCCTCGCCATCAACGGCCGCGAGATCAAACAGGCCGATGTCCAGGAGGTAATTGATGCGGCCCGCACCGTGAAGATATCGGAAAATCAACGAATCATTCACGTTCTGCCGCAGGAATACATGGTGGATGACCACACCGGCATTCAAAACCCCCTGGGGATGACCGGGGTGCGGCTGGTCACCAATGTGCATATCGTCACCGCCGATATCGGCGCCGTCCATAATCTGATTACCTGCTGCAACAAGGCGGGGCTCGAGGTGACCGACATGGTGCTGGAATCGGTGGCCTCGGCCAAGGCGGTTCTCAGTCAGGATGAAATGGATCTGGGTGTTGTTCTGGTGGATATCGGCGGCGGCACCACCGATATTGCGGTGTTCTGCGACGGCACAATCCGGCAGACCGGCGAGATCGGCCTGGGCGGCCACAACCTTACCAACGATCTCTCCATCGGCCTGCGCACCCCGCTGGGCGAGGCGGAACGGCTCAAGGAAGATTTCGGTGGGGCGCTGGCGGCGGTGATCAAGCCAAATCATGTGGTGGATGTGCCCTCGGTGGGCAGCCGCGAACCGCGCCGCGTCACCCAGAAGATTCTGGTGGACATCATCGAGGCACGGATGGTGGAGATCCTCGAGATGGTGGACCGCGAACTGGCTGTTTCCGGCCAGAAAAAACGGCTCAATGCCGGGGTGGTGATCACCGGCGGCACCGCCTTGTTGCCCAATCTTGGCGATCTGGCCGAGCAGGTCTTCGATCTTCCGGTACGGGTGGGCTATCCCGCCGGGATCGGCGGCCGTACCGAAGATGTCTACAGTCCGCGCTGTACCACCGGGGTAGGCCTGGTCGTCCATGGCCGCGAGCATCAGCGCTCGATGCTCCATCGTGATCCGTCGATGATGGGGCGGGTGAAGGGATGGTTCAAAAAGATGTGGTAAGTGGCTCTTTATCGTTTATCAGCCGGATGTTTCATGATATGATCGCGAAGTTTTAATTTTTATAGTTGATGAACTCGTAAAAACCCTGAATTTACTTGCTAACGTCATTCCCGCCCTCGATAACAACACTCAAGGGCAGGCTGCAGCGGGAATCCAGTAATTTCATTTGATTATGGATTTCGGTTCAACTCCACAATGACCGTAATTGGGGTTTTTACGACGCCATTATGCTGGATGCCGGGCTTTAACCGGTTGGTGAACATTTTTCATACCTGAGGGGGGACTGAGATGCCGTTTCGTATGGCGGAAACTGAGCAGGTTGCAACCGTAAAGGTTATCGGTGTTGGCGGTGGCGGCGGCAACGCCATCAACACCATGGTGGACAACCGGTTGCAGGGGGTACAATTTATCTCCGCCAACACCGACAAACAGACCCTCGCCCAGTCCCGAGCAGATATCTGCATACAGCTCGGACCCAGCATCACCAAGGGGTTGGGAGCCGGCGCCGATCCCGAGATCGGGGCGCAGGCGGCGCACGAATCACTCGATGAGATCAAGGAGGTTCTCAAGGGAAGCGATATGGTCTTCGTCACCGCCGGTCTTGGTGGCGGCACCGGTACCGGTGCCGCTCCCGTGGTGGCCCGGTTGAGCAAAGAGATGGGGGCCCTGACCGTGGCGGTGGTGACCAAACCGTTTAGTTTCGAAGGCAAACAGCGAGCCAAAAACGCCGAAGCGGGATGGCGGGAGCTTCACGATTTTGCCGACACCCTGATCACCATTCCCAATGACCGCCTCCTCACCCTTATGCAGAAGACCTCCAAGCTCGCCGATATGCTCACCCTGGCCGATTCGGTACTGCTCCAGGCGGTGAAGGGGATTACCGATCTCATCAGTGTTCCCGGTCTGATCAACGCCGATTTTGCCGATTTGCGCACGGTGATGCGCGAGGTGGGACCGGCGATCATGGGCTCCGCCTCGGCGGTGGGTGAGAACCGGGCCGAGGAGGCCGCCAAACGGGCGATCGATAATCAACTCCTGGAAGATGTGGGGATCGATGGCGCCCGCGGCCTGCTGATAAATATCTCCGCCTCCCATGAGAGCTTCACCATGGCCGAATTCATGGCGGCTTCCGCCCTGATTCAGGAAAAGGTGGACGAGGATGCCAAGGTGGTGATCGGCGCCCTGTATGATGATTCACTGGGCGATGAGCTGCAGGTAACGGTGATTGCCACCGGGGTCGGCGAAACGGCGGGCACCCGGCGAACCATTCATCATGTGGAAGATCTGCGTCTCAGCCAGTTGCGGGTCGAGGGCGAGAGCCAGGGGGCAATGAAGCCGGCGCCTCCCAACGAGCAAAAAAAGGGTACCGTCCTGCCGGGCTCCAATTTCGAATCTTTTGACGCGCAGGGAAGTGATGCTCAAACTGAGAGCGTCGAACCGCGCCGTGGCGATACGCACTATGAGGATTACCTGGAAACCCCCACCTATCTGCGTAAAAAAGCAAATTAGCTCACCCATCACCAGGGATCCTTGAAACATGAGAAATTTCGTTCAAGATCAAGGCGCCAGGGAAATTTTGCCGCGGGCCGGAATGATAGTGCCGGGATAAGATTTTTTGAGCAACGCGGAGATTGGGCGAAAAGGCCATTTTGCAAGGTTCTCACCATTTTTGAGTTCCCATACCAGACGCCATAGTGCCGATTCGGCACGAAAAAACCGCCTGGCCGGTGAACGGGGCGTCTACCTGAAAAAATGGGGCGACCGTCTGCCGGTGGCGCTGCTCTATCCCAACCGATACCGGGCCGGTATGGCCAGCCTCGGCATGCAGCTGGTCTATCACCAGCTCAACGAATGCGAAACTATTGTCTGCGAGCGCATCTTTCTCCCCGATGACGACTCTTCTCCCGTTTCCATGGAGTCGGGGCGCCCGCTGGACAATTTCGCCGTTGTCCTCTGCTCGATCAGCTTTGAGCAGGACTATGTCAATCTGGTTCGTCTGCTGCTGGATGGCGGTATCGCTGCCTTGAGTGAGCAGCGCGGTGAGCGGATCGAGCCCGGCGCGCCGCTGGTGGTGGGCGGTGGGGTGGCGCTTTCTATGAATCCCGAGCCGCTGGCGCCGTTTTTTGATCTGCTTTTGATCGGTGAGGCGGAGGTACTGCTGCCGCCGTTGCTCACTATCCTCAGCGAGCCGCTTGGTTCACGCCGCGAGTTTCTTGGTCGTAGCCTGGTTTTGGGGGCGGGGTTTTACGTGCCGCGCCGCTACACCCCGAGCTATGACGGGGCCGGCCGATTTGTCGGGATGCAGGCCGATGGCGGCGCCCCTGCCCGTGTCAAGCGGGTGTACGCCGATGAAACCCAGGTAACCGGCCGCTCCCAGCTGTTGAGCCCGGATGCCGAGTTTGCCGATCTCTACATGGTGGAGTTGGGCAGAGGGTGCAGTCGCGGCTGCCGGTTCTGCACCGCCGGATTTGTCTTGAGACCGCCGCGTCTCTGGGGTGAACAGACGGTGGCCGCGGCCCTTGCCGATTGTCCGGCGGACATTAGCCGGGTTGGTCTGCTGGGCATGGAAATGACCGATGAAGAGACCATCGAGACCATCTCAGAGCACATGCTGGCGGACGACCGTACTCTTTCTTTTTCTTCATTGCGGGCTGATCGCATATCCGGCCGTCTGCTTGCCCTGCTTGGCAAAACCAGACCCAAAAGTCTTGCCATCGCCCCGGACGGCGCCTCGCAGCGGCTGCGGCGGGTGATCAACAAGGGGCTCAGCGAGGCTGATATTATCTCCGCCGGCGAGCATCTCGCCGCCGCCGGGCTCTATCGCCTGAAGCTCTACCTGATGATCGGGCTGCCCACCGAGACCGCGGCCGATATCGACGAATTTCTCGGTCTGCTCGGCAGGCTGCGCGAAGCAATGAACACAATCGGTCGCAGCCATGGCCGGTTATGTGAGCTGATCGTCTCGGCCACTAGTTTCGTGCCCAAACCGTGGACCCCGTTTCAATATCATCCCTTCGGCTCACCCGAACCGCCCGCTCAAGGTGAGTCGATATCAGCCGATAGGGCCGTATCAATGCTGAAAAAACGGACCGCGCAGTTGAAAAAGGGGATCACCGCGCTTGCCAACGTCACGCTCAAAACGGATAAAGTCGAAGATGCTCTCTGGCAGGCGGTGCTGGCCCGTGGTGATCGAAGGCTGGCCCCAGTCTTGCTGGATATGGCGGCATCGGGTATATCATCGAAGCGGGCCATGAAACAACACGGGGTGAGCGCCGATCTCTTTGCCACCCGCCACTACCGCGACGACGATGCACTGCCATGGCAGATTATCGATCAGGGTATAAACGATTCGTATCTCTTCGATGAATATAGCAAAGCGATTTTGGCCCGGGAGAGCCGCCCCTGTGAGCCGCCCCACTGCCGAAGATGCGGGGTCTGCGGCCGGCCCCCGGACAACTGAACAACCACAAGAAGATAGTGGGAGGCGGCGGTCGCGTACCGACCCCTCTATTCAGTCTTTCAACCTCACAAAATACTTCTCGTTCTCAGCATTTGGCGTCTTTCTGGTTTTTGCGCTATCTCTTTCATGGATTATAGCAAACCACGCCCGCAACGTCATGCTTCAGCAGAGCGAGGACTATTCCCTGCTGCTCGCGGAAAACCTCAACCAGCAGGTATTTCGGCGCTTCGTGCTGCCGGCGGTGGTGCGTTACGGACGGATTGCCCTGCGCAATCCGGAGCAGTTCGACTATCTCGACCGCATTGTCGACGGCGTGGTACAGGGGCTTGCCATCGATTCGGTGACGATTTTTGACTCCAGTGAGAACGTTATCTCATACTCCACCGACACCGAGCTGGTGGGGATTCGGGATCGAGGCGGGATAGAGTATCAAAAGGCGCTGGAAGGCGAGGCCAACTCCCGGTTTATCTACCATGGCTCCATCTTCAGCCTGTTCAGCGGTTCCGATGATATCGGCTGTGAATTGATCACCTATATCCCGTTTCGCCAGGTCAAAGAGAGTGGCGAAGAGGGGGAGGCGATTATGGGGGTCATCGAGATAACCAAGGATCTCACCAAGGATTATACCGCGATTTTGCGGCTGCATGGCAGGATCATCATCGTTTCCTTGCTGATGATGACGGTGCTTTTTCTCGTTATGTATACCATCGTCTCGCGGGCCGGCCGGATTATCGAGCGGCGCACCGGCGAGCGTCTCAAGCTGGAAGAGCAGCTCTCCAAAACCAAACAATTGGCCCAGCTGGGCACCATGATCGCCACCGTTTCACACGAGATCAAAAGCCCTCTGGGAATTGTTCGCAGCACCGCCGAGGTCTTGAAAAAACGAATCGAGAAGGTGGCGCCGGGTAACGAGCAGCTCTCCCAGATCATCGTTGACGAGACCAACCGCCTTAATACCATCGTCACCGAATTTTTAGATTTTGCCAGACCTCAGGAGCCAAAGCCCGCCCCCCACGACCTGCATCAGATTATCAGCCGCGCCGCCACCTTCGTGCATGGACTGGCCGAGCAGAGTGGGGTGGTCATCAAGACCGAGTTCACCGATGGCGGGCTTATCCGAGCGGTGGATGAGGATATGCTCTACCGTGCTTTTCTCAATATCACCATTAACGCTATCCAGGCCATGGCCGACGGCGGCGCCCTCACCATCACCACGAAGGTTGACGACGACGGATGGGCGGTAATCACCATCGCCGATACCGGGAAGGGCATGAGCCAGGAGAAAATGGACCACATTTTCGAGCCCTTTTTCACCGACAAACACAAGGGCACCGGTCTTGGCCTGGCTATTGCCCAAAGCAGTATCGACAGCCACCACGGTACGATCTCCGTGCGTGGCGGTGAAGATGGCGGCGCCACCTTCGTTATCCGGCTTCCCTGAGGATGGCGTCCGCACCGTTAAGCGGTGTCCGCGGGTGTCGTATGGGTCGGGAGCGTTTGTGTGCAAGCCGTTTTTCAGCATACGGGCAATGTGCTTGCTTGCCCATTGCACCTAATTATGTTCATATGCAAAAAATACGGGAGCCTTGTAACATGAGACTTTTCGTTCACCATCGAGGCGCGAGGTACATGGTACCGCGGGCCGGGCTGATAGTGCCGGGCCAACATGGTTTGCGCAGCGCTGAGCTTGGGCGAAACAGTCATTTGGCAATGTTCTCATACACAATTACTCTCCAACTATGTATATGAGGTGCACAATGGGTAAAAAAGTGGTGATCGTCGGGGCGGTGGCGGCCGGCCCGAAGGCGGCGGTGCGTATCAAAAGGCTTGATTTTTCCGCCCAAGTGACCCTGATCGATGAGGATTCCATCATCTCCTATGGCGGCTGCGGGATTCCCTACTACGTTTCCGGTGACGTACCCGATGAAAAGGAGCTGCGTTCCACCAATTTTCATATGGTGCGTGACAAAGACTATTTTGAACGCGCCAAAGGCGTCACCACCCTCACCCGGACCAAGGCGCTCACCATCGATCGCAAGAACAAAAAAGTGGAAATCGAGTCACTGGAGACCGGCGCCCGCGACTGGCTCGACTATGACGCCCTGATGCTGGCCACCGGCACCGAACCCTTTGTCCTGCCCATCCCCGGCGCCGACCTGGACGGGGTCTTCTGCGCCAACAACATTCATCGGGCAGTGGCTATCAAGGAGCGCATCGCGGCCGGTAAGGTGAGCTCGGCGGTGGTCATCGGCGGCGGCGCCATCGGGGTGGAGATGGCCGAGGCACTCAAGGATCTGTGGGGGGTCGATACCGCCCTGGTGGAATTTTTCGATCAGCTGCTGCCCAACCTGGTGGATTGGGAGATGGCCGCCATTCTCGCCACCCATCTGCGTGACAACGGGGTGGCGGTGCATCTTGGTGAACCGGCCCGCGAGATTATCGGCGAAGGCGGCACAGTGGCCGGAGTTCGCACCGACAAGCGCACCCTGGCGGCCGATCTGGTAATCATGGCGGCCGGTGTGCGGCCCCGCGCCGAGCTGGCCCGGGCGGCCGGCCTGCACGTTTCGGAAAGAGGGATGATCGTGGTCAACGATCATATGCAGACCTCCGATCCGGCCATCTACGCGGCCGGCGACTGCGTGGAGATTACCAATCTGGTGTCCGGACGCAAGTTCTTCGCCCCCTTAGGTTCCCTGGCCAACAAAGAGGGGCGGGTGGCCGGCGACAATATCGCCGGCATCCCGTCCACCTTTGCAGGCGGGGTGGGCAGTTTCATCATGAAGGCCTTTGACATGTCCATCGGCTCGGCCGGGCTCACCCTCAGCGCTGCCCGGGCGGCCGGTTATGATGCCGATATCTCGCTGACCTCGCCGGTGGACCGGGCCCATTTCTATCCGATCCACGGCATTGCCTGTTTTCTCATGGTCTTTGACCGGCGCACCAGAAAAGCGCTGGGGTTGCAGGGCATCGGGCCGATGGGCGACGGCATCCTGGCGCGCATCAACGGGGCGGCGCCGCTGCTTTGCGCGGGTGCCACTATAGAGGATTTCAACACCATCGAAATGGCCTACTCACCGCCTTTTTCCGCCGCCATCGACTCCGTTAACGCGGCCTCCTATGTGGCCGAGAATTTGTGCGACAACCGGATGCGCAAGATCGACATGCGTGAGTTTTTCGAGTATATGAAAGACCCGACGGTCCAACCCGACTGGATGATGCTTGATGTCCGCCATCCCAAGGAGTCGCAGCCCTGTGTTGATCGTTTTGGCGCCGAGCGCTGGCTGTCGCTGCCCTACGATCAGGTGCGTGAGCGCTGGCGCGAACTGCCCACCGACAAGACCATGGTGGTGCTCTGCAATGCCGGCACCCGATCCTACGAGGTGCAGCGCTTTCTCGATCAGGTGGGTGGGCCTTCCGCTGTCGTGCTGGCCGGCGGGATCAATGTGGTAAAACGGATCGATGGCGATCTCTTACCCGGCTCCGCCGGTTAAGCCACTCTTTTTCAGATGAACCACCACGTACAAGCGGCTGGATGAACGGTCTCAATTTCAGGATCGCCTTACTTTTGGCGGTGCTGCTTGTCTCGGCCCAGCTACTGGCAACGGCGGTGGTGTTGGTTCTGGTGCTGGATGCGCGCTCAGCCGCCACCGTCCTTGGCACGCTAGGGGCGCCGCTGGTGATGTTCGGGCTGCTCACCACCGGCGTGCTTACCGGTATCGGCGTGCGCCGGGTTGCCCGCATCACCGTGGAGCCGCTGGCCCGGCTGGTGGCCGCCGGTGCCGCCCAGCTCGATGACGACGAGCTGCTGAAAACCCGGCAATCAGATGCAAACGAGCTCAGCCGGCTCTCTTCCACCCTGCATTCGATGATGCTGCGCATCGAGCTGGACCGCCGCCGCCTGCGCGAAACCGTTTCCTCGCTGGAACATGCCAACGCCGAGCTCAAGGCCGCCCAGAGTGAGATGATCGAGGCCGAAAAACTGGCGGCGGTGGGCCGGCTGGCGGCGGGTCTCGCCCATGAGGTGGGCAATCCGCTGGGGATCATCCAGGGCTATCTGGAGCTGCTCGATGATGAACAATCCGCCGATCGGCGCCTTGAGTTTTCCACCCACGCCCGCCAGGAACTTGCCCGGATCGATACCCTGCTGGCTAAGCTGCGCGACGTGGCCTCCCATAAACCGGCCGCGCCACAGCCGGTTTTTGTGGATGAGGTGTTGCGCGAGCTGCTGGCCGTACCGCTGCTGGTGAAACCAGCTCATATCAATCTGCTTACCGATATTGGTGAGAACCTGCTGGTGAACGGCGATCCCGAGGCGCTGCGCCAGCTCTTTCTCAATTGTCTGCTCAACGCGCGTGACGCGGTTGCCACCGGTGGAGCGGGGGTGTTCGGGGAAATCAGCGTTCGCGCCGGTTATGAAGGTGCAGATGCTGGCGAGCCCGTTGTGGTGGTGGAGATCGGCGATAATGGCGACGGTGTCGATGAGGCCGCCGCACCCCATCTGTTCGAGCCCTTTTTCACCACCAAGCCGCCCGGCGCCGGCACCGGTTTGGGGCTTTACGTCTGCCGCCTGCTGGTGGCCGCCCATGGCGGCGCCATCACCCTTACCAACCAGCCCGGCGGTGGCGCCATTGCCCGTATCACCCTGCCGGCTGTAGAGCGAAGATGAACAAAGCTAAACTGCTGATCGTCGATGACGAACCGAATATGTGCACCATGCTCACCGCCATGGTCGCCCGCCACGGCTACCAGGTGCAGAGTTGTGCCGATGGTGAGGCGGCGCTTTCGCTGATTGCGTCCGAGCAGTTTGATTTCATCCTCTGTGATGTAAAGATGCCGAAACTCGACGGCCTGGGCTTTCTTGAACAGGGGCGCGAACATCTGGGTGAGACCACGGTGATCATGATGTCCGCCTACGGCACCATCGATCTGGCCATTGAGGCCATGCGGGCCGGGGCGTACGACTTCATCTCCAAACCGTTCAAGAGTGACGAGGTGCTGCTCGCCCTCAAAAAAGCGGCGGAGCGCGAGCGTCTGCGGCGTGAAAATGCCGAACTCAAGCGCCGCCTGCAGACCCTCCAGGCGGCCACCGGTTTTGGCGCCATGATCGGCGCCAGCCGGGCCATTAAGGCGCTGTTTGCACGCGCCGAGCGGCTGGCGCCATATGACGCCACGGTGCTCATCACCGGTGAGTCGGGAACCGGCAAGGAGCTGGTGGCGCGCGGCCTGCACGACCTTTCACCACGTTCCGGCCAGCCCTTTATCGCGGTGAACTGCGGCGCTATCCCCGATCAGCTGCTGGAATCCGAACTTTTCGGCAATGTCAAAGGTGCGTTTACCGGCGCCGATACCGCCCGGGCCGGGCTCTTCGAGGCGGCCCACGGCGGCACCTTGCTGCTCGATGAAATTGGTGAGCTGCCACTCACCATGCAGGTGGCGCTGCTGCGCGTGTTGCAGGAACGCGAGGTGCGCCGGCTGGGCGCCACCAGAACCACCTCGGTGGATGTCCGGGTGGTGGCCGCCACCGCGGTGGATCTCAGTGAGGCGGTGGCGGCCGGATCGTTTCGCGATGACCTCTATTACCGGGTCAACGTCCTGAACCTGCGGGTGCCGCCGCTGCGCGAACGACGCGAAGACATCCCCCTGCTGTGCCACCACTTTGTAAAAAAATTTAATAATCAATTCGGTCGTTCCATCAATGGGTTTACCCCCGCCGCCCTGAAACTGCTTTCTGGGTACCAGTGGCCCGGCAACGTACGCGAGCTGGAAAACGTCATCCAGCACGCCGTGTTGATGGCCCCGCACGAGATGATCGAGGTGGCCGATCTGCCCACCGGGCTGGGGGTTTCCGCCGAAGGTGCCGATTCGGCCCTGAGCCTCGCCTTAGGACTTGACACCCTCTCCGTAAAGGCGGCCCGGGCGCTTGTGGAAGCGCAGCTGATCAGGCTGGCGCTGGCTGAGTGCGGCGGCAACAAGAGCCGCGCCGCCGACCTACTGGAGCTGAGCTACCCGTCACTGCTCGCCAAGATCAAGGAGTATGGGATCGATCGCGATGATGGCAAGTTTGTGTAAACATGACGGTCAACTTATCCCATACACTCACCCAAAACGCTATCAGGCGCCATGGTAACCATTTATTCTTCAATAATATGTCAGCAATCTATATTTTGGCATATTTATTGCTTATAAAAAGTGAACTGTTTTTGTGCGTGCCGTTGCTCTGACCTGAATCGCTTATAACTCAGGGAATGAGTGTTGACCCAGGCCCGGATGGCGAGCGATCGCAGGGGGCTTTACCAAAATTCATCTATCGCGAAAGATAGACCTAAGGTAGGTAATATATTTACTTAAGGATTTTAAATGGATCGGTATAAAGGTGGGATATTAAGCTGGCTTGGAGGTAAGCGAGGTGTTGAGGTTGAGACGGACGGTGCTTCAGAGAGGAGGCGGTCTGTTGGAAATCGGATACCCGTAGTAAGTATCAAACGCTTGCATGCACTCGCGCTGGTTGCCCTGTCTATATTCATGACACTGCCGGGGAGTGCTCAAGAACTGCAGTTCGATTGCGGTGCAACCGCCAACGTCGACAGCGACAACGATGGTTTTGCCTGTCTTGAAGGTGACGTGAGCTGGCCCGATAATGTCGGCAACCGCAGTAGCGTCGATAACAATGCATTGTATCATCCTGGTGGCATTGATATATGCGCTGATGGTTTTGATCAAAACCTCTATGATGGTGACGCGGTTTGTTCCGATGCTTTTGAGTGCGTGGAGATTTACGACCACCCGTTGGTCAACAATTTTTCTGCGCCGCCGCCCAATATCATGTTGTTGATTGATAACTTCGCCATGTACTTTTCTGAAAACAGCTTTTCCAAGATAATTAATCCATATGATCTGCCATTTCATCCACATGACTATGCTCGAGAGGTTCCCTTTTTTCGATGGGGGGACGGTCGTGTAGTAGATGACCATTTCTCCACTTATGAAATTTATGCTGAAGCTGATGCATTGCACATCGGTGCTCACTGGCATGAAATCAACAAGGCGTGGTACAATCCCCACGATACCTACCTGCCGCCCCCTGATCCGGATCCGGATCCGGACTGGGAGTGGGACCCCGCTTCCGGATTGAATACGCTTTACCCACGCCTTTCTGAAGTATTAGATAACGATAACAATTCCTTGCTGCTCCCGCGGGGGGGTGGCAAACGACTTATACTGCACTAGGCTATCTCCAAACAGAATCCACCAGTACCCAGATATCAGACAACGGTGCGGTTTTGCACCATTTTGCCTATCCCCGTGATATCAATGGCCCCCATGTCAGGCTCCGAACTTCAGCGTCGTATGCAAACATCCCCAACCCTGCCTTAGATAGCGCGACAAGGCCTTCTAGCGGTGCTATTCAAACCTGCCCCAACTATTATAATGAGGTCGACTATCCCGAATCGAGAAGGAGCTTGGTAACCGCTGCCGCCGATAAATTGATGGTGACACCCCACCATGGCTCTACGGTTGCGTTCTTAAATAAATGTGAAGGCTTCAAATATCATGGTAATGGCTCAATTACTTACGGCACTGGTGGTGATTTTTCAAGTGGCAATATAAATATAGCGAGGTTTACGAGCGTTGTCCTGCCGCCTGATTACACAGACCCAGCAGAGCTAGAAGCTATTTTACATTTTGAACTTTCCAGCAAAGATGGCTCTGCTCCCACTGATTACAAGGGTACAAATCTGTCCCTGTGGGGGGCGGAATGGGTCGTCGGAAACAACACGAGCACCACTCCATGCGATGACCCAGAATTTTTCCTTGAGACTGTTACGACTGGTGTTCCTAGAGCTGTGGGCACAATCACAGCTTACACTATAGCCGATAATGACTGTACTGGCTGGCGGGATGAACGAGAGACTGATGACAATGTGGATAAAACGGGAACACTGAGTATTGACGTATCCACAATTGTGCGGGAAATAATTGGGCGGAACGACTGGAAGGAGGGCGATCCGATTACCATTGTATTTAAATCTAATAGTACGACTGACGGTGAGGTTGATAACTTCGCGTTGCACTTTCGCACTCCTGGCACAAAAATGCAGGCACGAACCTATGACGAGGACTTCGACTACGATCTGCGGGAAATCGGATCTCGACATATGGGCCACGCATACACTACCCAAAGCGAGATACTAAAAACACATTGGGCTTCTGATAGTGGGAAATTGAGGAGCCCCGAGGCAGGCCTTGCCTGGTTGCCGGATTACCCCAAAACCGGGTTTTACCACCTCTTTGTCCATATTCCACCCCAGGCAAATGACCCCGCCGCCCAATATGAAATTGTTAATAGGGATAATGTTCTCCTTGGCACCGTCGAAGTAGAGAATGATCCTCTTAATCAGTATAATACGAGCGATGACCTTAATAAGGGTAATAAAGCACGTTGGGTGGAACTGGTGGAAACCGCGAAGCTGGCCAGTGGCATAAACGGTACACAAACCCCTGTCACAACATTAAGCCTCAATGCGGGCGACCTTATGGTCGCCCCCCGTTTTGGCGCGACCTCAGAAGACTCCGCGACCTTCAGGATTGGCGACGATGATCAACTCTATACGGTAACCGGCAGTACGACAACCTCGTTGGACTTTACCCCGGCGATCACTACGGACTATGACGCCGACACCAAAATTGTCTTCGATAAATTCTGGTATTTTGAGGCCGACCGTGACCATTTTACCATGCAACTTGCCGCGGCCGCACCTGGTGGGGCAGATTACATTACCGTCACCAAAACCCCTGCTGATTTTACCCCGGAGCCGGGCGCCGTTATCCAGATAGGCGGCGACGAAGAAAAATATACCGTGCTGGCCGGCAGCAACGCCAACACACTTAACATTGCGGTACACAGAGCCTATGCTTCGGATGAAGTTACCGGTTTACAGAAAAAATATCCCGGCAATGCCGACATTATATACCATCATCCGCGAAAACAGCTCCAAATACATCAAATACATCATCTTGCCTGGCAGGTGGTTGACGATCGTGATCACTATCTTACCAGCACCATTGAACCATTGACGTACAAACATCAAAAAAACTCGAGGAAGCCAATCGAAGACGGCCCCTTATGGGTGGTCTTTGAGGACTTTGGCCAAACTGTGGAGGTAGGTGATTATATACCAATTCAAGGCTACGATTATAAAATAACCAAAGTTGAGAGACCCACTGGTCAGATCAAGGTAACCCTGGTTAACGATACGGATCCTGCTGTAGTATTTGATGGTTTAGATTTGCAACGTACAGATTACATTTCTGTTCGGGATACTGATACGATTAGTTATTCCGGCGGCTTGGCAGAACCTGGCGATTTTGTCAAGATAGGCGATATGAACGGGGCCTATCAGATCTCACCCGGCACTGAGGGCAATACCCTTTTTATTAAGCACAAGTTTCACGCCCGCCATATTCTCCCGCATCAGCAAGGCAGCCGGGTCACTATTCTGCGCCCGTATCTGGTGGTGACCGACACCCACGACATCTTCGACCAACCCCTTGGCGGCCTCACCACCCAGGTGTATCGTTGGCGCGATCTGGACTCATTCTCGATCGATGATGAGTTGAAAATATCTGAGACTAATCTCTCATTTGATGATGGCGAACTGGTTCGTGTCGGGCGTGGTGAAAGTTGCGGCGAGTACGAGTGCCTGTCTGAGGCTCAATACGATGCACTCTTGCCCCCGTGATAATTTTGTCCGGTCCAGTGGAGCTGTTACCGCCTCAGACGACCCTGAGGAAGAATCCTCCACGATCACCATTTCACGTGATGATCTTTCCGACTACCAGATCACAGGGCTCTTCTTCAGCCCCGCAAACAGCTATGATGAATATCGAGTCATCTCCGCGGCTGGCAATAGCTTAACCTTCTCCCCTCGGCTCAACGCAAATCTTGCGAAGAATGAGCGGTTGATATTTGACACGGAGATCTTCGTCCGTACGCCGGTTGAAGAGGTGTGGAATATGAGGAATTGGCTCTACTATTACTATACAGCAAGAGACCGGAATTACGCAAACGTAGGGTCAGCCGTGGCGGATGCCAGGGGGGCTAATATCGGCCTTTATAGTCTGGTGGATACCACCGGGAGAAATGATTATTTTCCACTAGCTGGTATATATCACGATTTTGGATATGATGTGGACGGCGCTCGGGTGGTACCGCAGCCGGTCAAGTTGCCTAACGGGCTGGACAAGACCCAAGAATTGCTGAAAGAGCTAGAGTCATTAGAGTTTGATATGGGGTACTGGTACACGATGCCCATGGCGCTTGGCGATATCGGCCGCTACTTTGATCAGACTGATGAGGATACCTTTGATAATGCCAGCGGATTGGTCGCCACCACGGATAATGAAAACATGTTTTATCCTCAAGAGGCTACCCCCGAAGGCAGCAACTTCCCCTGGACGCCAGGCTCCAATAACCCTTGGTATACTGAAAAAGATGGTGGGTCCTGCCAGAATAGCGCCGTCATCTTCCTGGGCATCTCTGAAACAGAAAAATACGGTGACTACAATATATTTGAGTTTGATCCTGTCCCCGGAGTATATGGTGAAACCGGTATATCCTCCGCACCCAACGCCGATGGGGATGACTCCTCGGACTATGACGGATCTCAAAATCCACCAGATGATGCCGACGATGCCAAAAAATATTATGGTGATACTGAAGATAATACCTACTCAGATATCGCCATGCATTACTATGAGCGTGATTTGAATACGAATTTGCCCAACAAAGGAAAGGTAACCGACTATGATCAGAACCCAGCCCAAAATCTGAATTTCTATGCCATCACCCAGGGACAAATGGCCCCTTTATCCGGCAAAGATGGCTTGAGTTGTCCTCCCGCATGCCAGTGGCCGGTTGACTTCATTTATGAAGAGGAGATAGATCCACCCAATGGATCTGGCTGGCAAGTTTATGACAAAAATAATACCATTCACGAGGGCCTTCAAAAAACAAGAGCGGGATACGATGAGACCGATGTACTGGCCGATCTCTACCATGCCTCAGTGAGCGGGCGCGGCGAGTTCATTGCGGCACAGTCCAACCGGGATATCTCCGATGGGCTGAGCCGATTTATTACCAGCATCGTCGACGATAGCCTCTCCGGCGCCGCCGCCGGCATAACGCAAACGCAGGTCCTTAAAGATGATGTTCAGGTCTACCTTGCCTCACTGAAATCGGATGATTGGAGCGGCGATGTCAAGGCGTTTGAACTCTATTCCCAAGAGGAGTATGATCTCAGGAAAGAAGAATTAAGGCTAGCGGGAGATGAGGATGCCCTCCCTGAATTCTTACCGGGTGAGCCCAAGCCAGTAGCCCGCTGGCAGGCCTCCTTGGCAAACAGAAATAGGGCACATGATGACCGGGTCGTCATTTCCTTCCGAAACGCCGGCGCATCCAGCGGGGGAATTGCCTTCAAAGTGCCGACTGACCCTTTTAACCCCTCAAGTACGGAGATTTCAGAAGATGACCTTAACGATTACTTCGGTCTCCCGACAGAGGCTAGTGAAGGATCGGATAGGACGAGAAATCTGATCAATTATCTGCGCGGCGACGATGCCCAGGAGGCGCCGGTTGGTACTTTTCGCTCCCGGCGGGGGGCCGTTGAAGATGAGACTGTCAGCCCACCTTCCGAAGTTCAAGGGCATTTTTTCCTTGGTGATTTCGTCAATTCGTCGCCGGTACTCTATACAAGTGGTGCAGGAAGTGTGGGAGACGATAGTAATGCCCGGTTGTTTGTCGGCGGCAACGCCGGCGGGCTGCATGTGTTTAATCCAAATAGTGGAGAAAACGGCCAACAAGGCGGGAAGGAGGAACTGTTTTATATCCCCAGTTTTGTCTACCCCAACTTGACGGAATTGAGCGACCTCAGATACGATCATAAATTTTTCGTGGACGGCCCCATCTATATTGCCCAACTCGATGATCGTAACCCCAACACTGTCGATACGGTGTTGCTTACCGGCGGGCTTAATAAAGGGGGGAAAGGCTACTATGCCCTGAGGGTGAATCAAATTATCAGCAACGCCAGCGAGGACAATGCTGCTGCTGCCAATATCGTCGCCTGGGAATATCCCAGTGAATTGGCTGCAACCGACGGTGTTCAAATGACCGATGTCAACAGCCTCATGGGATATAGCTATAGCCCGGCATATACTGTTCGTTCAAACGATGCTGTTGTTGAAAGTAATGGCTCAACAACGGAATGGATGGTGGTGTTTGGCAACGGTTATAACAGCAGTAACGGGACGGCAGCTTTAATCATCCTCGGACTCAACAACGATGGCTCCATAAGGTGGCGTAAGGAACTTGATACCGGTTTTGGAGGTAATGAAGACTCATCGCGCTGCAATGGTTTGTCCGCGCCGGCCTTGATCGATATCGATAACGATGCCAGGGTGGATTTTGCCTTTGCCGGCGATCTCTTTGGCAATATGTGGAAATTTGATTTGCGCGATCCTGACCATCGTAACTGGGAAATATATTTCCAAGACGCCGCTGGCGTGCCGCAACCGCTCTTTAGAGCTCATGGCGCCTATCGGAACACCACTGATGGCTGGGTAAATACCGATCAACCGATCACCACCCAGCCCGAGGTAATGTCGGCGAGTTGCGCTTTTGGTCAGTCAGGCTATATGGTGCTGTTCGGTACCGGTCGCCTGCTTGCCCAAAACGAGAATTTTGATCAGTCACCCAATACCTTCTACGGCATCTGGGATATGAGCCCGGCTTTTGATACTATCGATGACGACGGGAACAATCCAGGGCGCGCTAAGTATCTTGGCGCCCTACAACCGCCTATCGGCGAATCTAATCGGTTGGACTGGCAAGAGGACCGGATCTTATCAGCACTCTCGGGCCAATCCCTGCTGCGCCAGTTTGTCCAACTTGAAGGCACCAATGAGCTTGATATAAGATATCGGATTACCACCAATCATCCCGATCATCAAATCAATTGGTATAACCCGGGAACAGGAAATGGTGAACACGTTGGCTGGTACTACGAGTTGCCCGCTGCTACCGAACGGATGGTAAACAATCCCAGAGTAGCCGATGGGATAGTGAGTTTTATTTCAACGGCGATGACGGCGCCGATGTGCTCATCAGGATTTAGGTCGTATATTCACGCCCTGGACGCATGCTCGGGAAACCGTCTTAATCTGCCCTATTTCAACATAAACGGTGACCTGCTATTGAATTCGGGGGATTTGATCAATATCGGCACGGTCGATGACGAGGATATTCAGGTTCCGGTAAGTGCGGTTTCTCGGGAAGGGCGTCTTTTTATGGGGAGCGCACTTGCTGTCGGTGAGGATGGCGGGATAACATTGTTTACTAATTCAAGCGGTGAAATAGAACCGATCGTAACCAAGCCTGAGCAGCTGGGCATAACCCACTGGCGAGAGATTAGAGACTAGATACCCGGTGCTCAGAAACGGCAAATGGTGGCTCATGGTTTATAGTTATGCGTGAACAAACTGCCGATGTGTGGGAGGCGGATTAATCGCACGAAATGAGAAGAGGTTTTGGTAACTCAGTGGTGTAGTTAAAAACCCTTATTATCGGTGAGATAAGCAAATGAAACAGTTAATACTGGTACTATATTTAATTTCCTTCATAATGACATGGTGTTTCGCCTCAAGCGTGTTGGGCCAGCAACAAACAAGAATCAACCAAGAACCGGACAACGCATCAATCGAATTTGAGAGATTCGGTGTTATCGAGGAAATAAACCCTGTTAAATTAATCATCACCATTGATGGTGGTAAATATCTTGTCGATGATACGGTGATGATTAATCATGACGGTAAACCAATAATCTTTGACGACTTTCATTCCGGTATGCCGGTCCAATATAGCACGGATCATGATTATCTGATTGCATTATCGCCGCTTTCGCACGATGATCCGCGTTTTCAATTTATTGTATCGGGCGAATGGCCCGCTGCTGTAACGGGGAGTAATCCAAGAGGATATAGGGGGAACGGTGGAAGCGCAGGATCTACCACAAGCAGTAATAATTCCTCCGGCCAGGAAATCCGCCTGCGGGATGGAGTCTGGACAAACGTAGGACCGTAGCGCGCATCAGTTCCAACCTCTGTGTCAAATTACCCGGACAGGGTGTTTCATTGCCCGCCCGCGTCTCGCCCCCACAGCTTTCAATGGCTACGGTGCGGCGGGGTTTTGAAAAGTTTCAGGCAGACGAAATTAAGCGTGATGGCAAAAATGATGGCGGCGATGCCCAGGGCCAGGTTGAAAAGCGGCGGGGTGGTGAGGGCGATGCGCACCATGACGGTCGACAGGGCGAAGCCCGAGTTTCTGAAAATGGCGTAGAAACCGGGCTGAAAGCACTGCGAAATAAGCACCACCAGCACGTCGGCGATGATCAGCAGGGTGTAGAAATCAAAGAGAAAATCGGTGTGGGGTATGCCCAGCAGGCTCAAGATCAGGCTGCGCACCCCCATCACCGTAAACGAGGCGAGCAACAGCAGCGAGATCGCCTTCTTGGCGGCCACGAAGGCAAACAGCTCGGCGGCCGGCAGGGGCGTGTCGGGGGCCTGTTTCTGGATGAGATAAAAGAGTCCCAGCAGACCAAAGATGGCCACCGCCCCGAAACAATCTGAGACGATGTAGAGCACCGCCTGCTCGTTGCCGGAAAAGGCGATGGGCTCGGGGAATTTCGAGAGTTCCTTGAAGGCGTTGCGCAGCATGATCAGGGCCAGCAGTTCGAACTGCTTGGCCACCGCCCGTGAAAACGAACAGGGCAGGGTGAAGATCAGGCTGATCACCTCCAAAATCAGCACCACCGTAAAGGCGGCCCCGATGGCGGCGAAATGGCTGGTGCTGATAAAGCGGTCAACGAGCGGCACCACTATCCCCATCCGCTTGAGTTCGATGAGGATAAGGGCACCGATAAAAAAAACCACCAGTGCCGCCGCCACCGTGCGGTGCATCTTTTCCCGCTCCCACCAGTTCTGGATGGGGTCGAAGATATAGGTGATCTGTTCGTAGACCCGGTTCATGGTAATGGTCTTAACACCGTGTTTTCGTGAAGGGGTAGTAAAAACTGAGCCTACCACGGCAGGTGGCGGGCGGCAAGTGGCGCCCGCCGGCCTGATTGTATGCACGAATAGACGATACCGTGAAAATAAGTGTTGACAAGCAGAAGCGGATAGAGAAATGTCGACATCCAACATTCGACATTTATCCCCTCTTTCGGAGACTCTTCATGAGCGTGCACACGGCAATTAACACGGCTGCGGCGCCGGCGGCGGTTGGTCCCTATTCACAGGCGCGGATGGCTGGTTCGTGGCTCTATGTCTCGGGTCAGCTGCCCATCGACCCGGCCACCGGCACAATGGTAAGCGGCTCCATCGCTGATCGGGCCGAGCAAATCTTTCACAACATCGAGGCGATTGTCGCGGCGGCCGGCGGCAGGGTCGAGGACATCGTCAAAATCACCCTGTTTCTTACCGATCTGAGTGACTTTGGGCAGGTCAATGAGGCCTACGCCCGTTTTTTCCAGGAGCCCTATCCGGCCCGCAGCACCATCGGCGTGGCGGCCCTGCCGCTGGGATCGAACATCGAGGCTGAGGCCGTCGCTTGGGTAGCACCAACCACCGATCAGGAGGCCCCATGAATCTTGCCAGACTGCCGCGCCGCGGCTACGTAGACGCCCCCACCCCCATCGAACCGCTCTTTCACCTCTCGGAGCTGCTGGGCGGCCGGGTGAACTTCTGGATGAAGCGTGACGATCTGCTGCCCGGCTGCGCCGGCGGCAACAAGACGCGCAAGCTTGACTATTCGTTTGCCGATGCCATCGCGGGGGGCGCCGACACCATTGTCACCTGCGGGGCGGTACAGTCCAACCACTGTCGGCTCACCCTGGCCTGGGCCGTCAAGGAGAAGATGGATTGTCACCTGGTGCTGGAAGAGCGGGTCAAGGGCAGCTACAAGCCGGACGGCTCAGGCAACAATTTTCTCTTTCACCTCATGGGGGTGAAAAGCATCACGGTGGTGCCGGGCGGCTCCGCCATGGCCCAGGAGATGCAGAAGGTGGCCGACAGGCTGGTCGATGAGGGCCGGACTCCCTACATCATCCCGGGCGGCGCCTCCAATTCCATCGGGGCTACCGGCTATGTGGCCTGCGCCCAGGAAACCGTGCAGCAGCTCTACGAAAAGAAACTGGTAATCGATCACATCGTCGTGCCCAGCGGTTCGGCCGGCACCCACGCCGGCATGGTGGTGGGCATGGAGGGCACCAGCGCGAATATCCCCATTTCCGGGATCAACGTGAGCAGGCGCCGTGAGCTTCAGGAAAAAATTGTCCATGAACTGGTGGCGGCCACCGCCGAGCGGGTTGGTGTCGCCCGGCCCATCGCCGCCGAGAAGGTGCGCTGCTTTGATGAGTATGTGGGGGAGGGCTACTCGCTGCCCACCGAATCGATGATCGAGGCGGTGAAGATCATGGCCTCCACCGAGGCGATTTTGATGGATCCGGTCTATTCCGGCAAGGCCATGGCGGGCATGATCGATCTGGCCCGCACCGGTTATTTCGACGGGTGCGCAAACGTCTTGTTTTTGCATACCGGGGGCTCGCCGGCGCTGTATGCCTACACCCCCACCTTTATGTCCTGACATGGCAGTTCGGGGTGGCGCAGTCACCCCCTTAAAAGGCGGATATCCGAGGTATCCGTTATAACCGTATCGAAACGGTGAGGCCCAGCCACCGGCCTCCCACATCCCACAAGGAGGGAACCGACTATGAAACGAACAACTTTACTCTTCCTGGCCGCCGTGGTCGCGGCGCTGTTGTGGGCGCCGGTCGCCTTTGCCGCCCCCACCGTCATCAAAATTGCTCATCCCAACGTGCCCCAGCACCCCATGGGCCAGTGTTTTGAAAAATTCAAGGAGCTTGTCGAAGCACGCTCGGACGGTCGCTTTCGGGTGGATATCTACGACAGCTCAAAATTCGGTAACTTCGACTCTGTGGTGCAGGGACTGCAATACGGCATGCTGCAGATGGGTTCCGCCTCCACCCCGAACCTCTCACCATTTTCCGATTCCTTTCTCATCTACGATCTGCCGTTTCTGTTTCCCGATTATGAGTCCACCGACCTGATCACCGACGGCCCCATCGGCATGGAGGCCGCCAAGGCTCTGGAGAACAGCGGCATCATCGGGCTGGGCTACATCGAGATCGGTTTTCGCAACCTCTGGAACAACCAGCGCACCATCACCACCATGGCCGATGCCAAGGGCCTCAAGATCCGCTCCACCCCGTCCAAGGCCCACATCGCCACCCTCAAGGCGCTGGGCATGAACCCCACCCCCATCTCCTGGGGCGAGGTCTATACCGCGTTGCAGCAGAAGACGGTGGACGGCATCGATATTGACCTGAACCTGGCCTGGTACAACAACTTTCCCGAGGTCAACAATAATGTCACCATCGTCAACAGCCTCTACAGCCCGCACCTGGTGATGCTTTCCCAAAAGTTCTACGACGGTCTCTCCCCCGAGGATCAGCGTCTGATTCTCGACACCTTCGAGGAGGTCAAGCTCTATGAGCGCCAGCTCATCCGCGACGGTGAGAAGGAGATTATGGCGCAACTGGCCGATAAGGGCGTCAACGTCACCGTGCTCAGCGATGAGGAACGCGCCAAGTGGGCCGAGGCCACCGCCTCCGTCTATGGGGAGTTTGAAGAGAGAATCGGCAAGGAGCTGATCGAGCAGGTTCGGCAGACGATTGCCGCCGGCAGTAACTAAAGAGGTGTTTAGCCGCCGCTGGATGAGCTGCTCATCCAGCGGCATCGAGGAGGTCGCATGGCTCCGCTGAAAACGTTTTTTTCCCGGGCCGAAGAGATATTTGCCAGCCTCTGCCTGGGGGCCATGATCGTGCTCATCTCGGTCCAGGTGTTCAGGCGCTACGTTCTGCAAAGCTCGCTGGACTGGTCCGAAGAGTTGGCCAGATACTTTTTTATCTGGGCCGTCTACATCGGCTGCAGTTTCGCCACCCAGCAGGATCGGCACCTGGAGGTGACCATTTTGCGCACCGTCAAGGGCGGCAAGTGGGCCAAACCCATCACTATTTTAGCCTATGTGCTCACCGTGATTTTCTGCGCCACGGTGGCGGTGTGGGGCACCCAGATGGTGCTGTTTCTCATCAAGACGGGGCAGAAAACCCAGGCCCTGGAGATCGCCATCTTCTGGGTCTACATCGCCATTCCGCTGGGCATGGGGCTGATGTGTCTGCGTACCCTGGAGCGATTGTGGCTGCTGGTAACCGGCAAAATATCGGCTGCGCCGGAACATCTATAGGGGGATATCATGGATTCCAGCATCTTGTTGATTTTTATCTCCCTGGCCCTGTTTCTCATCCTCAGTGTTCCCATCGGGATCGCCATCGGCTTGTCGGTGGCGGTGGGCATTGTATTCGGCGACATCCTGCCCAGCGCCTTTCTCATCCAGAAGATGTTCACCTCGCTGGACGTCTTTCCGCTGATGGCGGTGCCCTTTTTCGTGATGGCCGGTGAGATCATGCAGAAAGGCTCCATGGCGCAGCGGCTGCTGGAGGTGTCGCGCGCCCTGGTGGGCCACATCACCGGCGGCATGGCTCACATCTCGGTGCTCACCAGCCTGTTCTACGGCGCCCTGTCGGGCTCGTCGCCGGCGACGGTGGCGGCGGTGGGCGGGATCATGATCCCGTCCATGATCAAGGAGGGGTATTCGCGCTCATTCGCCACCGCGGTAAACACTTCGGCGGGTTCGCTGGGGGTGATCATCCCGCCCAGCGTGCCGCTCATCATCTACGGCACCACGGCCGGCGCCTCGGTGGGTGATCTGTTTATCGCCGGCATCTTCCCCGGTCTGGTGATCGGCGTCTGTCTGATGATCTGCAGCTATATCCTGGCCAGAAAATACGGGTTCAAGGGGACCGGTGAGCGGGCCGGTTTATTGACGGTGTTGGTCGCCCTGAAAAACTCCCTCTTCGCCCTCATGGTGCCCATCATCGTGCTGGGCGGCATCTACGGCGGGCTCACCACCCCCACCGAGGCAGGCGTCATCGCGGTGGTCTATTCCTTTATCGCCGAAGGCATTATTTTGCGCACCCTGTCCTGGAAAAAGGTGTGGGAGATCCTGCGCGGCACGGCGCTCACCACCTCGTCGATCTTTCTGGTGGTGGCCACCGCCACCGCCCTGGGTCAGATCCTGCTCTTTAACAATGTGCCCGATATGCTGGTGAATCTGCTGCTCACCATTTCGGAAAACAAATTCGTCCTCATTCCCATCATCCTGATTTTTCTACTGATCATGGGCACCTTCATGGACGCCCTGGCCAACATCCTTATTCTCACCCCGCTGCTGCTGCCGGTGGCGGTGGAACTGGGCATGCACCCCATCCATTTCGGCATCGTCATGATCATCTGCGCCTCCATGGGCTTTCTGACCCCGCCGGTGGGCGTCAATCTCTTTGTCGGGTGCAGTATCGGCAAGATCAGCATCGAGAAGTTAAGCGTCGCGGTGCTGCCCTTTCTGTTCACCATGTTCATCGCCCTGATGCTGATCACCTTTATCCCGGCCATATCTCTCTGGCTACCGGGGCTCTCCTAGAATCCAATGCAGGTAAGATCGACACCCGTCGACAAGCCGCTGATCGGCGTGATGGGCCACGCCGGCGCCGGTCACGTCCATTCCCATTCCGGCTTCATCCAGGATGATTCCGCCGGGTTTGCGGTGGTCACCACCCTGATCAGGCGTGCCCTGCCCGCCGACACAAGGGTTACCGGCATCAGTGTGGAGGGTGGTACGGTTGCCGTCCGCACCGCCGACGGCGGTATCGGCCGGGCCGCGGCGAGGCGCGGGTTCTCCCATTATGAGCAGGAACTGATGCAGCGTGGGCTCGGCTGCGATGCGGTGATCAGCCAGTCCTGCGCCTTTCGCTGTTTCGGCCGGATTTACGGCCAGGGGGTGCTGGAGGCGCCGGTGGCCTTCCAGACAGCTCTGTGTCTGGCCGTTATCGACACCTTTTCCCGAAAGTACCCGGATCAGGTACGGGTGGCCGATGAAGGGTTTGCCGGTAACGTCGGGCGCTGCCTGGCGGCGCACCTTGCCGTCGATGGTATACCGGTTGCCGCTTTTGCTCTGATCAACGCCAGTGCCGGCGGAATCGGGCCGGTGGAGGATCTGGAGGGCAACGTCTGTTTCGCCGCCAAGGGGGAGCTGATGAAAGCGTTTGGTCTTCACCGGCTGCCCACCATCATCGTCGAGAGCAAGGCCTATGTGCCCGCCGTGGGGGAAGAGCTGGTGACCAATTCCTTTTTCATCCGCCATAGCAAAACATATGACAACCCGGTGGTGGCCACGGCCCTGATTGAGGGGGCGAAACAATGCGATCTGCCCTATCTCAGCGCCGACCATGCCTATCCGCGATATACCGGTGATATGCGGCGGGTTACCGCTGATTTTGCCGCGCGCCTGAAAACCCTTGCCGAAAAGATCGAGAGCGCCTCCTCGGCCGCCGAGAAAACGGCACTGGTGGCCGAGCTTGCCGTTCTTGCCAGCCAGGATGCGGGTGGCATCACCTATATGAGTGATCCGCTGTTCGATCTGGTTGCCGGCGGCGGGCTGATGCCCGGCACCGCGGCGGTGCTCTCCATGGTGGTGACGAAACCATACATCAAGGCGCGGATGATCCCGGAAGTAGATGAAAACGATATTGAAGATTACCTCGCCATCATCGGTGGCGCCGTGCCCGAACTCCATGAGAATATCCATGCGGCGAACGCGTGTGTTGAGAAGGTCGGTGCCGCCAACCTCACCACCATAGACGAAATGCTCGCGGGCGGCTGAGTCGAGGCAAAGACAATGGGGGGACTCAACAAACAGACCTATTGCGAGCAGGTGGTCGATTTCATCAGGGCCAAGATCCTGGCCGGAGAGCTATCCCCGCTCTCTCCCGTGAAAGAGGCGGCAATCGCCGACGAGCTTTCCATCAGCCGGGCGCCGGTGCGCGAGGCCATGCAGATTCTGGTGCGCGAGGGACTCATCGAAGGCCATCCCCAGAAGCGTAAATTTGTCCGGGCGCTTACCGCCAAGCAGATCCGAAACAGTTACTTTACCGGCGGCGTCCTGGAGGCGGCGGCGGTGGCGGCGGTGGTTGAGTGCTACAGCGATGAAGATATCGCCGCCCTGGAATCAATCGTCGCGCGGATGCTGGCGGTGGCCAGGCAGTCAGGTTCGGTGGCCGAGCAGGCACCGCTGGACGACGCCTTCCATGACCTGCTCTTTACCCGGGTGGACAACGAGCTGGTGGTGGAGCTGTGCAAACGCTCGTGCCAGGGTATCTCCAAATTTCTGCTCTTTAAGCATTGGGTAAAACTCTTTCCGGCGCAGATGGTGTACGAGCGCCACCTTGAAATCGTTAATGCCATAAAGTCACGCGACCAGGCCCTGGTGGAGTCCGTTATCCGCGCCCATTACATCAGCTCCGGTGAGAAGATGGCAGCCTTTGGTGTCGATGTCTATTGCGCCGCCGCCTGATCAGCGTTCTGCTTTTTCCATGGCGACGGGCGGCGAATAAATCACCGTTTTATATTTTTACGATGTTTTTTGATGAGTTGCGTTATGCTGGGGGCATGCGGCCGTAGTTTCCATTCATCCTATCCGGCTTCATTCGTGTCGTAGATTGCCCGCGGCACGAAGGCACATGCTTTACGACTTCATCAAGGATAATGAAGTCGTAAAAAGTCAGACTTGCAGGCTAAGATGGCTAAGTAATAAGTCTACTAGGAGTGGTGGTCGTTTTGACCTCGCAGGCGTACAACTGGTACGTCGAGAAGTCAAAACGATCCCACGACGACGTAGAGCGAAGTTTTTACGACGCCATCAAGGGTAAGCTGGTGGGTTTCAGCCTGGTTGGGGCACGATCCCCGAAATTGAGCGTGCTACGAAAGGAGCTGGGGGCCCACGACGACACGCAGTCATGATATTGTCGTAAATAGAGGTCAGAGCCCGCGGTTAAAGGTGGCGTCGCTCCATGGTAATCTGGTGCGACATGGTGGCGGTGGCATCAGTGCCGCGAAAGGTGCCGGTGAGCGGGGCGGTATCTTCCCAGATGGCGGAAGCCGCGTAGACGATATGGTGATCGGCCACGGCCAGGCCGTGGGTGGGATCGAAGCCGCGCCAGCCGAACCCTGGCAGATAGACCTCGGCCCAGCCGTGTAGATCCGCCTCGACAAGATCGACATCCCCCTCCTGGCAGCCGCTTACGAAACGGGCTGGAATGCCCGCCAGCCGGCAGGCGCCGATAAAGACCAGGGCCGTATCCCGGCACGACCCACCACCGCCGGTCAGGGTCTGACCGATTGGCTGCAGTCCCGGTTCATGCCGGCTGATTTTTTCGATATGCTCGAACAGATGGACGGTGAGCAGCTTGAGAAACAGCAGAATGTTGTGGCGGGCGCCGTCTCTGATTTCACGCACGAGATCGCCCAGCATGCCGCGTTCTTCGTTGTTCATCAACGGTTGGATATCCAGGCAGGCGGCCAGCGGCGGTGTCTCGGCGGCATGAAGGACGAGGGGAAAGAGTTCGCCAGCGGTAAGAAACGAGTTGAAGGGATTGGCCAGCAGGGTTTCGACATCAAAATTGACGACGACCTGCAGTGATTCCGTGATACCATGGAACCAGGCCAGATGAAACGGGTTGTTCTCAGCGTCCAGCCCCAGTGAGACGCCGGCCGGCTCCGGGGTGATGGTGATGGCGTAGTCGGAAATCCGCTGGAATGGATCACCGCGCGGATGCAACCGGATTAGGTGCGGTTCCAGGAAGACCGGACGACTATACTCGTAGTGGGTTTGGTGAACGACATGGTAAAGCATGGCGGCATATCAGAGGGAGTTGACCCGTTCGAGTTTGGCGGCGATATTTTCGATCCACTCTGAAGGCAAATCCAGCACCGATGATCGCAGCCGGTCCTGCCACCAGTTGTAGATATCCTGGAGGTCGGCATACTCGTAGCGATGCTCGACGAATTCGCCGTTTCTGCCGAAAAACAGCACCACGTCGATGGGGAAATCCACGTCCGAGGCACTGATCCTGGTTGAGTCAAACGCCAGACAGCCGACCTTGAGGGCAAAGAGCAGCGAATCTGTGTAGACCAGGGTACGATCCAGCACCGGTTTGCCGTAGCCCCGTTCGCCGATGATGTAGTAGGGGGTGTTGCGGCTGATTTCCACCCAGTTACCCTGGGGATAGACCAGGTAGAGTTTGTGGGAATTATCACCCTTGAACTTGCCGCCCACCAGGGCATGGATGTCGAAATTCAGCCCGCTCTCCACCAGAGAGGGCTTGTCCTCTTTCGAGACCTTGCGGATCTTCTCGGAAAAATCGTTGACTACCTGATAGAGGCGATCGCATTCATCCAGCAGGTTGTCCTCGATGTCCTCTTCAAAGTAGGTTAGGGTTTTGTCCCGCACCGAGCGCAGGCCTGAGGTCATCACGAAAAACGAACCGCCGGCCACCGCCAGGGTCTTGATCTTACGGGCGGTGATAACCTCGTTACCCGAGGTTATCCTGGTGTCGGCAATGCCGACGAGCCCCTCTTCTACTGATACGCCGAGACAAAAAGTCATGATTCGCTGGTTCCTGGTGATTGTTCAAGGTCGGAAGAAGGAGCGGTGCTGGTGGCGAAAAACGTGTTCTGGACGGCTTCGTCCATTCGGTTCATGCGCAGCTGCAACCGGTCGGTGAATTCATGCAGCCCCTGGGAGAAGACATCTTCAACGCTCTGAAAGGAAAGCTCGGCACAGAGCTGACCGATCACCTTTTCCGCCTCGTTGGAAAAATAGCCGATCCGGGTGCCGGTGATATCGTGCAGATATTTCTGCGCCTTGGTAAGGCAGTAGAGCACGGAACGGGGAAAACGGTGATCCATCAGCATGAATTTGGCCACGGTGGTGGGGGCAATTCTTCCATAGCGGTGGCGGTACGCCTGGAAGCTCGAAGTTGCCTTTAACAGCGCCGCCCATTGTACCTCATCGATGATGGTTCCCACATCCTGTAAATGAGGCAGCAGGACAAAATATTTTACGTCGAGGATGCGCGAGGTCTTGTCGGCTCGCTCCAGCATCCGGCCCAGGTTGAAAAAGAGCCAGGCATCGTCATGATCCATGGCGTCATCCACCAGGCCGCTGAGGGTGAGGGTGCGCCGCTTCACCTCCTCGCAGAAGGTGTAGGGGTTGTTGAAAAGAGCGTCGGGCTGTTTGGCCTCTTTTTCCACGGTGTGGTAATAGACGTTGAGCAGCTCCCACATCTCAATGGGGATGAGATCACGCACCGCCAGACCGTTTTCCCGTGCCTTGCCCAGACATGATAAAATAGAGTTGTCATACCCTTGATCGATGGTGAGAAAGGTGAGCACGTTTTTCTTGGTGTCGCGCTCGTAACGCTCGGTAAACACTTTCTGGTCGCCCGACACCGATACCAGCGCTGACCAGTGGCTCTGCTGCATGAGCGACAGATCCAGGGTCAGGTGCCAGTTGACGTCGAGAAAGCGGGCGATATTCTCCGCCCGTTCGATGTAGCGGCTCATCCAATAGAGTGAGTCGGCAACCCGGCTGAGCATGATATGATCTCCGTTGTGAATCCGTTAATCGAGAACCCAGGTATCCTTGCTGCCGCCGCCCTGGGATGAGTTGACCACCAGTGAATCCTTGACCAATGCGACCCTGGTGAGACCGCCCGGCATCACCTTGATCTCCTTGCCGTAGAGGATATAGGGACGAAAATCGATATGCCGGCCCTCGAAGTGATCACCCACCAGCACCGGCGCCCGTGAGAGGTTGACGATGGGCTGGGCGATGTAGTTACGCGGCCTGGCCTTGATGGCGGCGGCGAAGCTCTCCATTTGTTCGCTGGTTGCGGTTGGGCCGATCAGCATGCCGTAGCCGCCGCTCTCATTGGCGGCCTTAACCACCAGCTTGTTGAGGTTGGCCAGCACATGGTCGCGCTCTTTTTTCTCGGAGCAGAGATAGGTGGGCACGTTGTTCAGGATCGGGTCTTCGTCCAGGTAGTATTTGATGATTTTCGGGACATAGGCGTAGATCACCTTGTCATCGGCCACGCCGGTGCCCGGCGCATTGGCCAGTGTCACCCGGCCGGCCCGAAAGACATCCATGATACCCTTGACGCCGAGCACTGACTCCGGGCGAAAGACCAGGGGATCGAGAAAATCCTCACCCACCCGCCGATAGATCACATCCACCCGTTTGAGCCCCTTGGTGGTGCGCATCATGACCTGATTGTCATGGACGATGAGATCACGCCCCTCCACCAGTTCCACCCCGGTCTGCATAGCAAGATAGGAGTGCTCATAGTAGGCCGAATTATACATGCCCGGCGTCAAAATGGCGGCAGTGGTGGGCTTGGCGGTAGGCGGCGCCACCTCGAGCATCATGTTGAGCAACATGGTGGGGTAATCGTCCACCGGCCGGATATTTGACTGCTGAAACATCAGCGGCAGGGTGCGTTTGAGGATGCGCCGGTTGGCCAGCACGTAGGATACCCCGGAGGGTGAGCGGAGGTTGTCTTCCAACACGAAAAACTCACCTCTTTCATCGCGTACCAGATCGGTGCCGGTGACGTGGCACCAGACCCCAAGCGGCGGGTCGATACCCATGCATTCGGGAAAATATCCTTCCGCCGAATTGATCAGCTCGCCTGGAACAACCCCGTCTTTGACGATTTTCTGCTCATGGTAGACGTCATCGATAAAGAGATTGAGGGCATGGATACGCTGTTTAAGGCCGCGCTCCAGACCCTCCCACTCGGTGCGCTCGATGATGCGGGGGATGATGTCAAAGGGAAATATCTTCTCGGTGCCCTCGGTGTGACCATACACTGTGAAGGTGATGCCCAGATCGTAAAAGGCCTGCTCGGCGGCCGCCTGCCTGGCCTCGATCTCTCCGGTGGGCAGTGACTCGATGCGAGTTTTTAACGCCGCATAGCCGTGGCGCGGGACTCCTTCGGGGGTAAACATCTCATCGAAAAAACCACCGGTCTCATAGTTGGTAAATTTCATTGGCACACTTGTGGTTGATAGGTAAAGCTAAACCGTCGCGCGGGGTTCGTTGCGGGCTGCGTGGCGAGGTGGATAGTAGCAATACCATTATTTCCTGCTGGATTCAAGCCGCTCGTTATGTTGTGGGGTCAGGTCTTTTATTTTGGTGTTTTGCCGGGTTTTATTGTACCATCATTGTATGGCGCGACCACTTCGAATAGAATTTCCCGGCGCGGTGTATCATGTAAGTGCCCGTGGCAATAACCGGCAGGCTATTTTTTCAGGCGATAGCGATAAAGAGCTGTTTCTTTACATACTGCAACAAACGCTCAAGAGCCACAACGTCCTCTGTTTCGCCTACTGCCTGATGACAAACCATTATCACCTGATGATAGAGACTCCGGAAGGCAATCTCTCGCACTTTATGAAGCAGCTCAACGGCATGTACAGTCAACGGTACAACTATCAGAACCAGCGTGTCGGGCATCTATTTCAGGGTCGTTTCAAATCAATTGTTGTGGAGAAGCAGACCTACCTGCTTGAACTGTGCCGCTACATCGTGCTTAACCCGGTTCGTGCGGGTATGGTTGCTCACCCAGGGAAATATCCTTACTCCAGCTATAATGATACCGCCGGGGCAGCCGATGCGGCTGGTTTTCTTTCGATTGACTGGTTGCTTGCACAGTTTGGCAATAATCGGCACGAGGCTCAGGCCGAATATCGAAGTTTTGTTCAGGCGGGGCTGGAGGCTCAGTCACCCTGGAGAGATTTGCAGGGACAGTGCATCCTCGGCGATAAAGCATTTGTTGAACAATTGACTCCTTATACGGCCCGCGGCGGTGAAGTACGAGAGGTGCCGGTTTTTGCCAGAAACATCAACAGGCCGCAATTGTCGGAGATCTTTCCAGCGGAGATACGATCATCAAAGAGGATGCGCAACGAGGCTATGTATAAGGCTTATGCTGAGCATGGATACAAACAAAAGGAGATCAGTATTTTCTTGAATCTGCACTATTCCACCGTAAGCAATATTCTGAAAAAACACCAAAATAAAAGACCTGACCCCGATGGAAAAGATCGTTTTTCATCCTGAGATTCACACCTATCATATCGATTTTGCCGGGCATGTGAGCAATATCGTCTACATCAAGTGGATGGAGATTGGTCGTCTCAAGCTTCTTGCCGCGGCGGGCATGGCGTTGGTGGATATCATGGCCGGAGATATCAGGCCGGTGCTGGCAAAAACCGAGATCACCTACAAAAGACCGCTCTATCTGGGGGATGTGGTGCGGGTGGAGCTGTGGATCGGTACGCTCAGGCAGACCTCGGCCGAAATGGTGTTTCGGATCTATCGAAACGACAATGAACTGGCTGCCAGAGCAACTCAAAACGGGCTCTTCGTCAGCGCCCGCACCCTGAAACCGTATCGCCTCAGCGCCGGGGAACGGGAGCTGTTTATCCCGTTTGTGCGGCAGGGTGCGGATTGATACCGACCACCACACCCCAAATAGGTTGCAAATCATTGCCGTTTTCCCTACAATCGCCCGCTACTATCTTCACCAGACAGAGCAAGAGGAGAGATCGTGAACGGTATGGTTCCCACCAAGATGTTCTTTACCAAAGGTGTCGGCCATCACCTGAACAAGCTGCAGAGCTTTGAGATGGCGCTGCGTGAGGCGGGGGTGGAGAAATGCAACCTGGTGGCGGTGTCGTCGATCTTTCCGCCTGATTGCCGCATTATCTCGAAAGAGGCCGGCATCAAACATCTGGTGCCGGGGCAGATCACCTACGTGGTAATGGCCAAGGAAAGTACCAACGAGCCCGGTCGCATGGTCTCTACCGCCATCGGTCTGGCCCGGCCCAAGGACTCGAAACAGTACGGCTACATCAGCGAGCACCACGCCTTCGGCCATACCCAGCGAAAGGCGGCGGATTTTGCCGAGGATCTGGCCGCCACCATGCTCGCCACCACCCTGGGCATCGATCTTGATCTTGATAAGGCCTGGGACGAGCGTAAACAGGTCTACAAGATCGATCATCGGCGCAGTTTCGTCAGCCGCTCAATCGCCCAGACCGCACGGGGCCACAAGGACGGGCTGTACACCACGGTGGTGGCGCTGGCGGTAATGCTCTTTGAATAGAACCAATGGCAAGATGAAAAAGAGCTGCTCTCAATTCAGCGGTTGCCCGGACATCGTGCCGCGGCGCATCACCGCGAACATGTCCATCGATGAGTTGGTGTCATTGATGGGCGCCACCTCCTTTGAAGCCCGCCGTGTCCACCGCGGCGCCCACCTTTTTGCTGATATGATCAACGAGGGCGATACCATCTGGCTAGGCGTCGCCGGGGCCGGTATTGCCGGTGGCATGGGCGGTATGGTGATTTCGCTGATTGAGCATGGGTTTATCGATGTGATCTGCTCCACCGGGGCGCAGGTGTATCATGACCTGCATTTTGCCTTCGGCCTGCCGGTGAAGGCCATCAATCCGGCGGCCGACGATGATCTGCTGAGAGCGTCCGGCGACACCAGGATATATGATATCGGCATCCGTGATAAAGAAACCCTCGATGCCCAGGATGAGTTGATCAGGGCCTTCGTGCGTGATCGTTACCAGGAACTTGGTGGCAGCAATCTTGCCAGCTGGCGTTTTAACCATGAGTTGGGCAGTTGGGCGGCGGCTACGGCGCCGCACCCGGAACTCAGCTTTGTGGTGGCCGCCGCCAAAGCGGGGGTGCCGATCTTTTTCGATTCAGCCACCAACCACTCCATCGGCATGGTTCTGGCCCAGCTCAGCCTTGATGAGCATGCGGTGCAGATCTGTGCCCATGATGATATCCTTGATTCGGCCGCACTCATGTTTTGCGCTGATAAAACCGGCTTTGTCGAGCTGGGCGGCGGCGGGCCGAAAAACTTCATCCAGCAGACCGCGCCGACCCTGGATCAGATGTTGGGCATAAAATTCGACGGCGCCGAACGGGGGTTGCAGATCGGCACCGCGGTTGAACGCGAGGGCAGTCTGTCCGGCTGCACCTTCGGCGAGGCGGTGACCTGGGGCAAATACAAAGAGGCCGATAGCAACCGGCTCATCCAGATCTGGGCCGAATACAGCCTGGTGTTACCGCTGTTAACCGCCTCTGTCATCGATTCCTGCCCGGCCCGCCCCGCCACCCGGCTGGTGGAGCAGATCGACGCCCATCGCGATACCCTGCGGGCGGCCTATCGTGCAAAACATCCATAGTCTTCAGTTTCTCGGAGCCGACACCCGCCACGGTGATCCTCATTCGGCCCGTTATCTGGTTCTTCCCATCCCGTATGAAGGGGGGGTGTCATATGGTACGGGAACGGCGGCGGCGCCCGAGGCGGTGCTGAGAAGCTCGGCGTATCTGGAACTATATGATGAAGTAGTGGACGACGAGCCCAGCCGGCACGGTATTGTTACCCTGGCGCCACTAAGCGTGGAAGGTGATCATGAAACCGTGCATCGCTCTATTTATGAGCAGTGCAAGACCATTTTCAACAGAAACACATTTCCGTGTATCATTGGTGGGGATCATTCCATCAGCAACCCTGTCTTTGGTGCCCTGCAAGAACTCTATCCCACCCTCTCCTGCGTACAGATCGACGCCCATGCCGATTTGCGCGACCACTACGATGGCAGCCGCTTCAGCCACGCCTCGGTGATGGCGCGCATCCGCGAGCTGACGCCTGATGTGCTGCAGATCGGCATACGCAGTATGAGCAGGGAGGAGGCGGAGCTGATCAAGCAAGAGCATTTGGCAGTCTGTACCATGTATGGGTTCCGCGGTGGCGGCTATGACTGGCGGGCGGCGCTGGCATCGTTGCCGGATCCGCTCTATCTCAGCTTCGATGTGGACGCCATGGACTGGAGCGTGATCGCCTCCACCGGCACGCCGGAGCCGGGCGGCTTGAGCTGGGATGAGGCAATGGTGCTGCTGCATGCGATATTTAGCGAAAAAACGGTGGTGGGATGTGATATTGTTGAGCTTGCCGCCTCACCGACTGATCGTAACTCAGCTTTTGCGGTAGCCAAGCTGCTCTATAAAATGATCGGCCTGCACGCTGCCACGTTTACCTAAAGGAACGCATCCATGGCCACCATAGTCTGCGTGGGGCTTGCCTGCCTTGACAATCTGTTCAGGGTTGCGAAACTGCCGGCGGGAGGCGGCAAGTTCTTTGCCGAAAAATATGTCGCCGCCCCGGGCGGGCCCGCCGCCACCGCCGCCATTACCGTATCGGCGCTGGGTCACGACGCTGTTTTCCTGGGACGGCTGGGCGATGATACGGCCGGCCACTCCTTGCTGGCGACATTATCCGGTACCGGGGTCGATACCAGTCATGTCCGCTTGCTGCCCGGCCACTGCTCACAGGTTTCATCGGTAGTCATTGATCACTTCGGTGAGCGTCAGATCATTAACTTTTCTTCACCGCGTCTCGCCCCTGACCCCTCCTGGTTGCCCGCCGATATCATTGCATCCGCTGATTTTCTACTGGTTGACGTGCGCTGGCCGGAAGGCGCCAAAAAGGCGCTGGAGATAGCCGCCGCGGGCAATGTTGCGAGCCTCATAGACGCTGATCTGGCGCCCGTTGATACCAGCCCGTTGATTGGCCTGGCCAGCTATGCGGTGTTTAGTGAAGGAGGGTTGAGCCGCTATACCGGTACGTCCGCGATTGGTGAGGGGCTTTTCCGGGCACGGCAAAAGTCAGGGTGCTGGGTGGCGGTAACCGCGGGAGAGCAGGGGAGTTTCCGGCTTACCACCGATGGCGGGCTTGTTCGGTGTCCGGCGGCATCAGTAGATGTTGTCGATACCTGCGGGGCCGGCGACGTCTATCACGGCGCTCTGGCGGTGGCACTTGTCGAACAGATGGAAATCGATGCGGCGATGCGCTTTGCCACCGTGGCCGCCGCCCTGAAATGCACCACTTTCGGCGGCAGCCTGGGGGTTGCCGATCGCGCCGTGGTGGATAGGTATCGTGCTGCCACAGGTCGGTGAGATGTAGCCAATCCCTATAAAACATCGCAGACCCCGGTGGCGCCGGGGGCTGCCCATCAATCATGCAATCAAAAACAGACGACGCCGGACCATAGGCCGTCACCTTTAAAACCGGCCCAACGATGAAATAATATTGACATCAACTGGTGCTTATGTGAGTCTGGCGCCACTGTTTCACGCTTTCATCTAAAGGTAACGAGTGGGTAACGGGTATGCCCTGGGGGGTATGGCGAGATGAAAAGGATCACACCGCGGGTGGGGGTGCTGGCGCTTGGTCGCGGTACCTTCGATGTCTCATACGCCAACCAGATTCTTATCGAGGTGCTGGCAATCCTTGATAGCCTAGAGCTGGAACTGCTGGGGTGCGGAGAACTGCTCCTGGACGCTGATCAGGTTAACTCCGAGCTTGCCTTGCTGGAGAAGCAACAGCTCGACATCGTCCTGCTCCTCCAGGTTACCTTTACCGATGCCTCACTGACTCTGGAAATCGGGCGGCGTCTGAGAGGTTTGCTGGTGATGTGGTCGTTTCCCGAGCCTCGTACTGGAGGCAGGTTGCGTCTCAACTCCTTGTGCGGCATCAATCTTGCCGCTCACGCCCTGTCCCGAGCCCATATACAATTTGCCTACATCCATGGCGCCCCCTCTGATGAGAGGGCGATAGAGCGGCTTGGTGATCTTGCCGGCGGGGTGGCGGTGCGCAGGAGTCTGCTGGCTACCCGCATTGGGGTGATCGGTACCCATCCGGATGGTTTTGATTCCTGTATGTTCAGTCATAAGGAGTGTGGCGAGCTGTTTGGTGTCGAGGTGGTTACCCACGATCTTATCACCTTTCTCGATTCGCTCGGAGAGATTGATGATGGCGCCGCTCTGCAACTCTACGATGAACGGCGCACCGTGCTGGTCAATCTCGATGAAATGGACAAAGATGTTACCCTGCGCTCACTCAAAGCGTATCTGGGAATGCGCCGGCTCGTCGATGAACATGGCTACCATGGGCTTGCCGTTCGCTGCTGGCCCGAGTTTTTTACCCACTACGGCGCCGCCGCCTGCGGGGCGCTGGCACTTTTAGGCGAAAACGATATTGCCGGTGGCTGTGAAGCCGACGTGCATGGGGTGATTACCTCATTGATCCTGCGGCGGCTGGCCGGTGAACCGGCTTTCAATACCGACCTGGTTGATTTGGACCCGGATTCCAACACCTGCGTCTTCTGGCATTGCGGGCAGGCGCCGGTGCAGCTGGCCGATCCGAATAAAGAAATCAGGGCGACCATTCACTCAAACCGCAAACTACCGCTGTTACATGAATTTGCCCTGAAACCGGGCCGCATCACCATGGCCCGGATCAGCAAAGGGCATGATACCACCAGAATAGTTATCGGCGGCGCTGAGATGCTGCGGGCGCCGCTCCCGTTTTCCGGAACTTCGGGGTGGCCCGGCTGGACAGCCCGGTTGACGAGGTTCTGGCAAATTTGATGGAGGCCGGGCTGGAGCACCATACCGCCATCGTCTATGGAGAGCATCGGCCGGCATTGCGGGTGCTGGCTGCCCGACTTGGTTTAGATGTCGTTGAGTTGACCACATAGAGTGTTGCATCGGGCCGCGGGTAAGGGGAAAACAGTATGAAAACCGTGGAAAAAATCGAGCTCCTGTTGGCGTACATCAACAACATTGTCGAGAAGATCGTGGTCAACTGCGCCTGGTTGATGCTCTTTGCCATAACCCTGCTCAATATTGTCCAGGTCTTTTTCCGCTATGTCCTGAACAACGCCCTGTCCTGGTCGGAGGAGGCCTCATTGTGGATGATGGTCTGGATCAGTTTCATTATCATACCGGTGGCCTACCGCAAAGGGCTCAATATCAGCATGATGCTGTTCAGGGATATGCTGGGCAGAAACCGCATGGAGTACATCATTCGCTGCCTGTTTCACCTGATCGTCATCCTCATTGCCGTCATCTGCCTCTACCAGTCCTGGATCATGTTCACGGCGGGCCGGCGAATCGAGCTTCCTGCTTTGGAGATCAGCAAGGCCTGGGTCTATGCGATCATGCCGCCGGCCTGGATTCTGCTGATGCTGGCGGCTGTTGAGAAATTCTTTGCTGATGTGACGGGCATTATCGATCCCCGACGGGTCCGCCAGGCGGAAGACCGGAATTCATCTCAACCAGGTTCGGAGGAGGTGAGAGTATGATGTACTTCATCATCTTTCTGGTAATGATGTTCGGCGGCCTATCAGTGGTCTTCGCCCTGCTCTTTGGCCCGGGCCTGGCCTTTGTCATCGACGGCAAGGTGATGTTTCTCAAGCTCCTCTACTCACGCCTGTTCAACGGGGTATACAGTCCACCCCTGCTGGCCCTGCCCTTTTTTATCGTGGCCGGCGAAATTATGAACCAGGGCGGCATCACCAAGAATCTCGTCAAACTGGCACAGGCCTTTCTCGGCCACCGGCGCGGTGGTCTGGCCCAGGTCAACATTGCCTCTTCCATGCTGTTTGCCGGGTTGTCCGGCTCCGCCGTGGCCGACACCTCGGCCCTTGGCGCCATGCTCATCCCCGCCATGGAAAAAAACGGCTATACCCGCCGTTTCGCGGCCGCCGTCACCGCGGCAAGCTCAGTTATCGGTCCGATAATCCCGCCATCGGGGCTGATGATTCTCTACGCATTTGTCATGAATGTCTCCGTTGCCGGGCTTTTTGCCGCCGGCCTGGTGCCGGGCCTTGCCATCGGTCTTGGTTTGATGGCGCTTACCGCCTATCTGGCCCGGGTGAGAAATTTTCCCGTGGCCAATGAGCCGATGTTCTGGTCGGAGCGATTGAGGGCGTTGCGGGAGGGAGCGATCCCACTGCTGACCCCGGTGATTATGCTGGGCGGGATTCTGGCCGGTATCTTTACCCCCACCGAGGCGGCGGCGGTGGGAGCGGGCTATGCCCTGCTGGTTGCCCTGACCACCAGGCAGATGAAGTTCTCCGATATTCCTCGGGTATTTACCTCCGCGGCAATATCTTCCGGGGTGATTCTGATGCTGGTGGGGGCGGCGGTGAGTTTTGCCTCTATTGTCAGTTTTTATCACACCCCTGAAAAAATGGCGAGGCTGGTGCTCTCCATCAGCGAGAATCCATACGCCGTCTTTTTCATGGTAAATATTCTGTTGTTTATCGTCGGCATGTTTCTCGATGCCGGTCCGGCCATCCTCATCCTTGGCCCCATCCTCGGCCCGGCCATGGCCCAGGTGGGTATTCACCCGCTCCATTTTGCAATATGTATGTGCGTCAACGTCACCGTCGGGCTGGCAACTCCGCCCATGGGGCTGGTGTTGTTCGTGGCGGCGGGGTTAAGCCGCGAATCGTTGGAGAAGATCGCCATTGAAATGATCCCGTTTCTATTGGTGGAATTTCTGGTGATTTTTCTTATCTCATATTTTCCGATCCTTACCCTGGCGATTCCCAATTGGCTGGGGTATCTGGACGTACCCTCGGCCGCCGGCTGGCTGCTGCGCGGAGTGGGAGGGTAGCCGCTGGTACAACCAACAAAGAGGAGGAGTATAAAATGAAACAATTTCTGGTAGTGTTTACGGCTTTTTTGCTTGTCTGCGCGGGCGGCCTGGTCAATGCGGCGGATCACACCCTGCGCATCGTCCATCTATCCAACACCAACGATGAAGATTACGACGGGGCCTTGACCTTTAAGGATTACGTTGAGGCCCGCTCGAACGGCACCATAGAGGTTGAGATATATCCAGGCGCCCAACTCTGCGGTAATGCCGGCGAATGTTACGAGGCCACCCAGGCCAACATCATCCAGATTCATCAGATGACCATCGGCGGCATATCCGTTGCCTTTCCCGAGCTGCAGGTTATGGATCTGCCGTATATGATGAATAACGACGCGGTGGCGGAAGAGGTGCTGACCGGGCCGTTTCTCAATGTCGTGCGTCAGCATGTCTTGAAAAAGGGCGGACCGAGAATCATGACCATGACCAATACCGGCGGTTGGCGTAACATCGCCAACACCAAAAGACAGATCCAGTCGCCCGAGGATATGAAAGGGTTGCGGATTCGTACCATCAATTCACCGCTGCAACAGGCGCTGGTCAAGAACCTCGGCGCCTCGGCCACGCCGGTGGCCTGGCCGGAGGTCTACACATCGTTGGCAACGGGGGTGATCGACGGCTCGAAAAACGGGATCACCGATATTGTCGGCATGAAATTCCATGAGCATATCAAATATCTCACCCTGGACGGCCACGCCTATATGGCAAGTTTATGGATCATGAATGAGGATACCTACCAGGCCCTCACCCCAGAACAGAAGCGAATCGTCAACGACGGATTCCGCCATCTCGGCCAGGTCTGTTTCGCCTTCCCGAAACGCCGTTCAATTGAGGCATATGAAGAGTTCAAGAAGGCCGGTGGTACCATCTATGTTCCCACCCCGGAAGAAAAAGAGGCCTTCCGCCAGGCGGCGGCGCCGTTGCAGAAGTGGTATACGGACAAGTACGGCGCTGAAGGCGAGGAACTGTTAGCGGCCTATCAGACTGCCATCGATGAGGCGGAGAAAAAGCTCGAGGCCGAGCTTCAATTGAATATGTAAGTCTGCTGTTATTCTCTCCGGCGGACAGAATATCATTTCCGCCCGCCGGGGCATCAGAACCGCCGGATTACCATGAATCCTCAGAATTGGGAGGCGATAACCGGGCTGAAACTGACGGCGGTTCTCGCCGATAAGCTCGTCTTTGCAACCAGTGCGGGGCCGCTGGAGGTAAGTTTCTGGGATGAGGACATCGTCCGGATTCGTTTTGGCGGTGAGCGGGGATATCACTACCCGATCATTGTTGGAGAGCCGTCGGCAACCGAGTTGTCCTATGGCTGTAAGGGGAGCGTACATGTTGTTAGTTGCGGGAGCGGGGAAATCCGACTCGAGTCCGCTGAGGCAGATCCGCTTTGCTTCACCTTTTGTCAGAACGGCAGACCGGTGGTTATGCCGTCTGAGGATGGCCATTTCGTCCGACGCTTTCGTATTCCGCCGTTTGCCCGCCTGGAGAGCGGCTGGTTTTTTTCCGTCGGCTTGGCGCCGGGAGCGTCAATCTACGGCTTTGGGGAAAAGTATGCGAACCTGAACAAACGGGGACAGCAACTGGTAAACTGGGCCGAAGATGCGCTGGGCGTCAACAGCGAGTTGTGTTACAAGAATGTTCCGTTCTGCTGGACGCCGGACGGCACCAGCTCCGCCGCCGGAAAAAGCGGGTACGGCGTGTTTATCAACACCACCGCCCGGGTTACCCAGGCGCCCGGCTATCCGCATTTCTCCAACTGGAGCTATGGCGCCCTGGTTGAAGATGATGTGCTGGATCTCTTCTTTATCGCCGGGGATACTCCCGCTGCAATGATCAAACGTTATACCGATATCACCGGACGAGCCAGGGAGGTTCCCCGCTGGAGCCTCGGTGTCTGGATGTCGCGGGCCTATTACAAAAATTTTGAAGAAGCCGAGGAAATTGCCCGTGCCATCCGCGCCACGCGGATTCCCTGCGATGTCTTTACCCTGGATGGCCGCGCCTGGCTGGATACCGATCAGCGGTTTTACTTTCAGTGGGATCCCGCCAGATACCCGGAGCCCGAGAAATTCGTGGCAATCATGGGCGAGCTCAGTCTGAAACTCTGCGTCTGGGAGTATCCGCTCTGTTCGGTCAACAACCCGCTTTTTGATGAGTTCGATGCCAGGGGCTGGTTCGTCAAAGACGCGGCCGGCGCCACCTATCGGTATGAATTTGATCTCTCTCCCTTCGGCACGGTGCTGACCCCACTGCCTGATTCCGGTCTTTTTGATTTCACCGTGCCTGAAGCCGCCCACTGGTGGTATGAACAGCACCTTCGGTTGCATAACATGGGGGTGGACGTTTTCAAGGTCGATTTTGGTGAGCAGATACCCGAAGCGGCGTTTAATTCCCACGGGGAAAGCGGGGTGATCTGCCACAACGGTATGGCGCTGCTCTACAACATGACCTGCTTTCAGGCATCCGAGGATTATTTCGGCCAGGGACTGGTCTGGTCGCGCAGCGGCTGGGCCGGATCGCAACGTTTTGCCACGCAATGGGGCGGCGATCCGCAGGTTTCGTGGAGTGGTCTGGCAGGCTCGATCATGGGCGGTTTGAACTGGGGTCATTCGGGAGCCCCGTTTTACGCACATGATATCGGCGGCTTCTATGGCGGCCCGCCTGATGATGAACTCTATGTCCGCTGGCTGCAGGCCGGGGTCTGCTCAGCATTCTGCCGAATTCACGGGATTGGCCCGCGGGAGCCATGGTATTTCAGTGAGCGGACACTCACCATTGCCAGAACGTGGCTGGCACTGCGCTATCGCCTTATTCCCTACCTGCAGCGCCAGATCAAAGAGGCCACTGTTTCCGGGATGCCGGTCATGCGCAGCATGGTGCTGGCGTTTCCCGAAGACAAACATCTCTGGTCTTTTGAGCTGCAATATATGCTTGGCGATCATCTGCTGATTGTGCCCGTCACCCAGCCCGGCGGGTGGGTGAGTTTTCGTCTGCCACCAGGCGTCTGGTATGACTATTTCACCGGCAGCGCTCAGGCCGGTGATCAGACGATAACCATGCAGGCGCCCCTTGAAACCATTCCGATTTTTGTCCGGGAAGGGGGTGTTGTTGTCGAAGGCCCGGCCGTACAGCATACCGGTGAAATCGCAGATGGAGGCCGTCTCGAAACAATCAGGGTGTTTGGCTTCCCTGGAATCCACTGTTTGATGCACGAACGAGATGTTGCCGTGTCCCACACCCCGGAACGAGTTGATCTCTCATTTGAACCGGGCATACGGTGCGAGGTCCACGGAGCCCGCTTCACCAGTGAAGAAGGTCTCCTGAGAATTTTTTCTGACAGGTAAGGCCGAGCATTGTTCGGGGGACGGTATATTTAAATGCTGCCCTGCGGGCAAGATTTGCAGGTCACCCCCTCGCTTTCAATCGTGCACGTAAAGCTCGTCTATCTCATCCCATGTTTCGATATCGCCCTGCCGCAGAAGCGCCAGCTTTTTATAATAAAACATCTGCACCGAGATAAACTCCACGCGCAGATCCTGGCATTTTTTCGGCTCATTGGGCGCCAATGCGCACGCCTCGGCATCGGGCATGGCGACGATGCGATCGATTTCGTCGAGCAATCCCTGTTTGGTCAAGCGCAGAAATCGGGTGTGTTCGATGATGACCGGCGGCGCGTAGTTGATGCCCTCCAGCCGGACGGCGGTTTTTTCGATAATCTCTGGGGAAGCGTCATTGGGCATTTCCTGGACCTGGCGGCGGAACTGGTCAATCTTTGCGGAAAATTCCTGTTCTTCGCTCATGGCTGCTCCTTGGTTATGCAATGATGTTGGTAGTGCGGCTCTTTGAAACAGTAGGGGTCAAGGGCGGTAAACGGGTCGAGTCCTAAACCGGTGGTAATGGCCAGACAACTGCCGCAAACCGGGCGCAGTTCACAATGAAAACAGGCGCTGCTGCCGTCTCGGATGGCGCCTGCCGGTGAAGATTCATATATGGTGATAAGTGAGTCGCTGTGCACCGTGCCGATGGGTAAGCATGCCTTTCGACATCCATACACCTCGCCGTCTGGGAGCAGGGCGACGAAATTGAAAGCGGCGCCGCAACCAAATCCGGTGCATCCGCCGCTAACCGGGGCGCCTTCTTCATGTCTAATGATATTGAACAGATTATCTTTTGTTCCCATGATCGGGTTGGCGGCGGCGGCCTTGAGGTAGTCAGCCAGAAACTGCTTGAAATCACCGGGTGGGACGGATGCCAGCGATGCCCCCTCGCCGGACAGGGCCAACCGGTTGAAGGTGAACAGGTTGACCTTGTCACGCAGATACTCGGCCAGGGGCAGTACCTGGTCTCTATTTGCCCGGGTGAGGGTGAGCATCACCATGGAGTAGATTCGCAATGTTTTCAAAACGGACAGAAAATCGATGGTACGTGAGAAATGACCGGCGCCGCGGATATAGTCGTTATGTTCGGCCAGCCCCTCAAGGCTGACCTGCATGAATGCCGGGTGCTTGATGTCGATGAGTGTTTGCAGGTCTTGCCTGGCGGTGGGGTTGCCAAGAATGCCGATGGTAAAGCCTCGTTCGGCGGCGCCTTTGTACAGGGCGGTGAAATCAGGGTGCAAAAAGGGGTTGCCGCCGGAAAAGCTGACCTGGCCGCGCACCTGGAAATGACGGCAGAAGTCGTAGAAATCGTCGAGGATGCGGATACCTTCAAAGAGTTCGACGGCCCGCCGACTGCTTCGGTCATAACAATGACGGCAGTGCAGGTCACAGGCCTGGGTGATATGCCACTGCAGGGTAAATATGCGGGCCCGCAGATAGCGCTCGTCAACCACCGTCTCAGACGTGAAAGCCCGGATAAGCCTTGAGGGAGGGGAGATAATCAGACCGCGTGATTCAGCCTGGTCAATAATCGCCTCGATGTGGCCTATGCTGACACCGCCCTGCTCAGCGGTGCGCCTGCTATCAATTGACTCTCCGACCAGCTTGAGGGCCAGCAGTTCGTGGCCGGTGGGGGAAAATATTTCTATCTCGCCTTTACCATCACCGTACACCACCACGAACCCCTCTTCCTGCTGTGGCGATACCTTTTCACCGTGCAGCAGGGCGGGCAAATCACTCCACTGCACCTTGAGGAGGCGGACGCCGGGGTGAATCATGCGGGTGATGACTTCTTCGGGCGGTTGTGGCGGATTGGCGCGCAGCCGGTATGCAGTAAGCTCGATTTCACCGCAATCGGCGCAATATGGCGCTGATTCGCACCAGTGTGGATTGTCGCGCAGGAAGGTCACGATATCGTCTGGGCTCAGTTCCGGCAGTGGCCGGTCAAGCAGGCGGGAGGTATAGGGAAATATGTGTTGCACGGGTAAGTTTGTAACGCAGGTAGTGATAAAGTTGCACAAAAAAAAGCCGGTGACCCGTGAGGGTTACCGGCTTAATTTGTTAAACACGCGCGAACCGCACGTCAATGTTAGCCGCTTCAGCCGCTGGATGCTTTTGGTTTTTCCTCTTCGGCGCTCCCGGCGCCGTCAGTTGAACCGCTTCAGCCGCTGGATGCTTCTGGTTTTTTTACTTCGGCGCTCCCGGCGCCTTCGTCAGAACCACTTCAGCCGCTTGCCGCTTCTGGTTTTTTAATCTCGGCGCTCCCGGCGCCTTCGTTAGAACCACTTCAGCCGCTTGCGGCGGGCTGATCCTTGTCAGTGCTCCCGGCACTTGACTTGGCTCCTCACCCGGAGCTTCAACCGCTGGCCGCATTGGCGTGACCGCCGGGCAGGGCGGCACCGCCCATGCCAAGCAGTCCGGCGACGCTCAGGCTGGCCAGGAGCTTTTTCAGATCCTTGTTCATGTTCACCCTCCAATGAAAAAGTTGAGCGATTCCATAGATAATTTCTATGATAAGCCGCGCAGTCATAGGAAGGCTAAATTATAGACGGGGTGTTGTCAACAGATTTCCTTATCAGTTCTGATGATTTCCAGGTACCATATCCGGTCAAAAGAGTTATTATTCGCTCAGGATTGAAAATACCTCCTCGTGCATATCGGCGAACCAGCGGAGATTAAAGGAGTGGTTCGTATGAAAAAAGCGATGATTGAAAGGAGAACGACCTCATGTATCGCCTGACTTACAAAAGCAAAAGTTCGGGGCCTATTAACAAGGAAACCCTGCGTGACATCCTCTATGCAAGCATGGAATCGAATCGGCTCCATGGGGTGACCGGGGCGCTGTTGGCAACCCACAGTCACTACCTGCAGGTGCTGGAAGGTGATTTTGCCGGGGTGAACGAAACATTTCTGCGCATTGCCCGTGACCCCCGCCACGACACCCTTGAACTGGTGGCCTTCGGCCCCGTAACCCGCCGGCTCTTTGATAAATGGAATATGAAGGCGTTCGGCATCTTTGATCTTAACAAGGAACTGGCCGACCAGCTCATGGAGAAATACGGCGAGGAAAACGGCGGGGTGCGCTTTCCCATTCAGGAGTGGGCCGCCCTGAGCCTTATCTTTGACGTCAGCATGATGAACAATCAGGCGTTTTCGTTTTAGCCCCTCACTGTTCAGGTTTCCCCGGCACCAGTGCAACGTTTGCCTGTAGCCTCTTCGATTTCTCGGCCGATCCGGTTCTGGTACTGGGTGCGCGATGACGTGCTGGGCATCGTCACCGAGATGCGGTGGAGCTACGTGCCGCCGCTCATGGTCTATCTTGCCTACGGTATTTCCGGTTTCACCGCTATTGTCGAGAATTTTTTCGTCAAGCAGGAGTTGGAGCTTTCCGCCGCCTTTCTGGCCGGATTGGGATTCTGGGCGGGTCTGCCGTGGGCCTTGAAAATGCCCATCGGTCACCTGGTGGATCTGTTCTGGCGGTTCAAGGCGCTCTTTGTCTATGCGGGCGCCCTGCTTATGGCGGGGAGCCTGCTCATCATGGTGCGGCTGACCGGTGGCAATATCTGGATGAGCGGGATCTGGACGGCCGACACCTGGTACGTCATTGCCGTGCTGCTGGCCCCCATCGGTTTTGTGCTCCAGGATGTGGTGGCCGATGCGATGACGGTGGAGGCGGTGCCCAGCCGCACCGAGGACGGCGAGCCCATTGCTGAAGATGAACTCAAACGGATGCACATCACCATGCAGACCCTGGGCCGTATCGCCATTATCGGCGGCATGGCTCTGGTTTCTGGACTTGGCGGCTGGCTGGCCAAGACCCTCTCCTATACGGTGATGTTCCAGATGGCCCTGATCATTCCAGTGATCTCGGTGGCCGGGGTGACCCTGGGCGAGATCCTCACCGTCCGCCGCCGCGCCCGCTCGAAGCGGCAGCAAAATGACAATGAGCGCATCCCGGCGGCGCAGCCCGGAGGGCGCCTGCAGCCGAACTGGTATATCCTCGGTGGCAGCCTGTTGTTCGTGATCATGACTCTGGGGCTGGGCTTGTCTGCTCTTGTTCTGAAAAAGGAGATTATTTTTCTGGTGTCACTTGCCATTATCGGCTATCTCATGCGCCAGCTTCTGGCCGAGCTGACCCCTGAAAAACGGCGCGAGATCGTCGGGATTGCCGTCATTATCTTTATCTTCCGGGCCATGCCCAACGCCGGCGCCGGGGCGAGCTGGTGGCAGATTGACGTGCTGGGCTTTGATGAATCATTTTTCGGCACCCTCAGACAGATATCGGCTATTCTGGTTATCGTCGGCCTACTCACCCTGCGCGGCTGGATGAGCCGCCGGCCCATTCCCTATCTGGTGGTGTTTCTGTCGATATACCAGGCGATCATGATGCTGCCTTTTATCGGCATGTTTTACGGGCTGCATGAGTGGACCGAACAGATGTTCGGTTTTGGGGCACGCACCATCGCCATTATCGATATCATGGCCGACTCACCACTGGGTCAGGTGATGATGGTGCCCATGCTGGCCTGGATCGCCAGAGAGGCACCGGCCACCCAGAAGGCAACGTATTTCGCGGTGATGGCGGCATTTACCAATCTGGCATTGTCTGCCGCCAACCTTGCCACCAGCTACATGAATAAGCTCTTCATTATCGAGCGCGGTGATTACCATCAGTTGGGAGCGCTCATGATCAGTGTGGCAATAGTCGGCCTGCTCGTCCCTATCGTAGCCGTTATGGTGGAACGGGCGACGGCGCGGCCACGGGAAAACGCGGTTGTGCCTTAAGTGCTGCCTGCTATCGATATTGACAGCTATCATCGGCATCGCAAATTTATAGTGTTGCCCTGGCGGTTGTCGATGGGGTGCTGACTACTTTCAATCCTCCATGGAGATAACACCATGTCACTTGCCAAAACCCTGCAACAGATAAAAGAGGCGGCCGGCTCCCGGATTCCGGAAGCGGAGCGAAACCTGATGGCCCGCGCCACTGCCGAGTTGCGCGAGTCGGGTATTACGGATGGCGTTCTCAAGGTGGGGATGGAGCTTCCCGGCTTTGAGCTGCCCGCTGTGGGCGGTGAGATGGTCTCATCAGCGGAGTTGCTGAAGGACCACAACCTGGTTCTCACCTTCTACCGGGGCGTCTGGTGACCCTATTGCAACGCGGAGCTGGAAGCGCTGCAGAACATTGTTGACGAGGCCGAGGTACTTGGCGCGAAGATTATCGCAATCTGCCCACAACGTCCTGAATTCCTGAGGAAAATGGGAGAGAAGCACGGCCTGAGCTATGCTATTGTGCGAGATGAAGGCAATGGTTATGCGGCCCGGCTGGGATTGCGCTTCACCGTGCCGGATTATCTGCGGGAGGTGTATACAAAGTTCTCCATCGATCTGCCGCGGCTCAACGGTGAGCAGTCATGGACCCTGGCCATGCCGGCCCGCTACGTGATTGATCGTTCTGGACGGGTGGTGGCGGCGGACTGTGATCCCGATTACACCAATCGGCCCGAGCCGGAAAAAACCCTTGGCGATCTGCGGGCCATCGGCTGAGCCTTCAGGAGGCATGGGCTCGCCACTAGACCCCTGCCGATGCCCGGTGTGGCCAGCCATCATCGCGGCCATGCAATAGCTGGATCCCGCCGGTTGCGGTGATACAGTAAGGATGGTTCTGGGAGGGGCGATCTCCAGAACGGCCGCCAGACTGGTACGATTATCACGATAGTCAGCTTTTCGGCCAGGCTCCGTCGGTCTCCTCGCTTATCATGTAGCAGAAATTATCCCAGGTATACTCTTTTTTGCTGATGGGACAGCGCAGGGTGACCGATGAGCCGTCGATTCCGGTCACTTCCCAGTCGCCGGCCCGTTTGTTTCCTTCGATTCTGATCTTCTGGCCGATATGAAAGGGATAGGCGGTGAGAACGGTTACGATCTGGCTCATATCATGCTCCAGGTCAGGCTGAGAGCGGCGCACTCATCAATTGCTCGATGGCGACCACCGATGCGCTTGTGTCGGGAAGCTCCAGCAGCGAGCGTTTTTCCATATCAAAATCCAGCAGGGTCGGATCATGGGGTATGGTGGCCACAATGGGCAGGCCGATCTGCTCAACTTCGGCGCTGAAGGCGTCGCTCAATTCTTCCGGGGCCCGGGTGACGATAATACCGCACTCCTTGACGGTGAGCTTGAGGCCCGGCAGCATCTCGTTGATCCTGGCCAGAGCTCGCAGGCCGCGCAGGGAGTAGTCGGTGATCAGATAGAGCATGTCCACCCGGCCGCTGGTACGGCGGCTGAGGTGCTCCATGCCCGCCTCGTTGTCCACCACCATGTGGCGGTAGCTTTCGGCGAGGCGCTCGGTGAAACTGTTGAGAATGTTGTTCACCATACAGTAGCAGCCCTGTCCCTCCTGGCGACCCATGACCAGCAGGTCGAAATTTTCATGCTCGATAAGTGATTGCTCCACCAGACTTTCCAGGTAGATGGTCTTATCCATGCCGGAAGGCACCGACTGTGGGTCGCGCATGAAGTCCTCGCGGATATCGCCGATGGTGGCGGTAACATCGAGGCCCAGTGTTTCACCGAGATTGGAGTTGGGATCGGCGTCAACGGCCAGGATCGGGGTGTCTCCGGCCCGGATCAATTGACGGATGATCAGTGCCGAGACGGTGGTTTTGCCGACGCCGCCCTTGCCGGCGCATGCGATTACGGTGCCCATAATGATTCTAACTCTTTTTTGAGGTTTTGGTTGTATTAAGCGGCGGCGGTGGCGCGCGCTTTTTTCCGTGATTTTTTCTCTGTGGTGGGAGGGCCGAGCCGGCTTTCCAGCAAACTGATATGGTGGTCGGCAATGGAGCTGTTCAGCCCAATACCCAGCACTTCCGGGCTGAGCCCCAGACAGAGCCCGAGCAGTTGCGGATAGAGCAACACCGGCAATGGATCGCCTTTCTCGGTTGCCTGCACTGAGTCGAGCTGCAGATAGCAGTAAGCGCAGACGGGGACGATAAACTCCGCCCCGGCAACCCGTGCGCCTTGTACCTTTTCCAGCAGCAGGGAGCGCGAAAGATCCTCGTTGATCCCAGCCAAAGCGGCGCCGCAGCACTCCAGCGCACCCGGCCAATCCAGATTGGCGGCGCCGGTGAGCTGCACCAGCTCGCCCGTGATGCGGGGGACGAAGGAGTCATCGAACCTGGTTACCTCGCGCGGGCGCAGTAGATGGCAGCCATGCAGCACCGCCACTTTGAGTTCGGTATAGCGGTGGCTCAGCTTGGCGGCGATGGCGGGTGTTCCCACCTCATCATGCAGAACGGTGAGCAGATGTTTGACTGAGCCGGTACCGTGGTAGGTGAGGGAGTCTTTGGCGAGCAGCTCGTTTACCGTTTCGCCCAGGTGCGGGTCGCCGGCCATGGCGTGGCGGGCCTTCTGTAGACTGCCGAAACAGCAGTTGCAGATGGTCATGATATCGATCCCGCGTTTTTCGGCCAGGGCGATATTACGGACCGAGGGCGCCAGATAGGCGGTTTCATCCACATTGCGCACCGGGTATCCGCAGCAGGTGAAATCGTCGATGGTTTCAAGCTCGATGCCGAATGTCCGCAGCACCGCCGTTGCCGAAACCGCATACTGCTCGATCCTGATGGGGATATTGCACCCCTGGAAAAATGCCAGTTTCATGCCGTGCCTCCGGCTTCGAGTTTATCGAGCGCCCCGTTTTTCAGATGATAGAAGATATCGGTGAGGGCCACGTTGTTGGGGCAGTGCTCCTGGCAGAGGTAGCAGGTAGAGCAGCTCCACAGCATGCGTGCCCCCATGGCCAGATCCTTGTTGCCGATGCCGAGGCTGAAGATGATCTGATGAGGCAGCAGGTCGAGTGTTTCCTGGGGGTTGTCGTAGCCTCTTACCACCGGGCAGATGTTGGTGCAGCGCTGGCAGGAGTAGCAGGCGAGATAGTTGTTTGCCCCCACCTCGGCCGGAGCGTTCATGGTGATGGAACCAAGCTCGGAAAGTTTTGCAAAGGCGGTCTTGAACTTCTGCTCGATCGTTTTCAAAGCATGTAGGTGCTGGGTGCCGAAGGTGCGGAGTAGTGAGAGGGGAAAAGAAAAATGGCTCAGAATCGAGGTTTCCGGCACGTTTTTGCTGAGCAGATAGTAGCGGGCATGGGTGAAGAGCTCACGCAGGTTGATGCCTGAAGGACAGACCTCGGAGCAGCGATCGCAACTGGTGCAGATATAGAGCCCCTTCTGCAACCGCTTGGTGGTGTCGTGATCAAGATTTTTGCCGGAGGCGATCCGTTGCAGGTACTGTACTTTCTCCGAAGGCAGGATGAAGTCATTGGCAAACGACTCGTAAAAGGTCAGCGACGAGCATCGTTCACTACAGGCCCCGCAATGGGTGCAGGCGGAGAGGCCTATCATCTGCCGGTTCAAGGTGGTTGCCGCATCCGGGGCCGGGTTTTTGAAACCGGCAACACCATTGATAAGAAGAGATACGGGGCGGCGATCACATGAAACATCTTGCTGAACGGCAACCAGGCCAGCAGGGAAAAACAGAACAGTAGGTGAAGAGTACCAAGCAGCGAGGTAGCAGGGCCGTCGCCTAGTGCAGCAGCGATGGGGCCAACCAGTTTTGCCAGGGTAAAACTCACCGGAGCCCCCGAGGCCGGGGCGTGGCACTCGGTGCAATAATTTTCACTGACGGCGGCGCCTTCTTCCACCAGAGCCGGGTCAAAGGGTTTGGTCACCCGTGCTGAAACCAGTCCCTGTTCGGCGGCCCAATAGGTTTCAAGAGCAACTGACTCAGGGTCGTCGGGATCAAGCCCGGCCCATTCATCCACCATTTCCTGGAATTCGGCGTGGGAGGCGATCTGGCTGCTTTGAAATAAAAATCCGGTGATGATGATACCTCCCACCAGAGACAGGGCCAGCCAGTCGCTTGCATAACTGCGCACCCGTTTGGGGCGATCGGTGAGGCGCCGGTAGATGGCCAGGCCAACCCCGATCACCACCAGCACTCCGAAAAACTCGCGCAGGCCGAGAAAGGGCTGCAGGGTCGATTCATAGTTGCTGAAGAAAAAGGTAGAGACCGAATAGCCCAGGCCATGCATGAGCAAAAGCCCGATAAAACCTATAAAAAGCAGACCATGCGCCGCCCAGCGCCAGGAGTTTTTGGCAAGCAGCCGCCGCTGGAAGAGCACATCGACAAACAATGATCTGACCAGTTTCAGCAACCGGCCACTGGAGATTGTGGCGCCCACCGCCGTAAGTGCCGAACCAATTCGTCTGCCTGTTGAAACGGCAGTATCATGCCCGTTGAAGCCTTTGCCGAACCAGGTGAACAGGCGCCAGCCAAGACCGGCCAGGAAAATCAGAAACGCGATGATCAGGAGCATATCCATAAGGAATTACCGGTTGTGATAAATACGTTGAGCACCGGCGATGACAATGGTGCCGGGCACGCCATGTGAAGCAAGAATAACCATATTACGAGAGTACCGGCGAGAGTGGAAAAAGTCAATTCTCATCGAAATGTCTGTACGTGAGGGAATCAAAAAAAACGTATATTAATTGTGCCGGACCTGATCGGGTACCTGGGACTATTCGTAATGATGGGATTCGTTCTGCAGTCTGCCCTTGAATGGTGTAATCGAGGGCGGTAATGATGGTAGAAAGTAAATGTAGAGGGAGCCTTTAAATATGAGAGTTTTCGTTCACGATCAAGCTGCGAGCAACATATTACCGTAGGCAACCACCTGATATTCCCAGGATAAAATTTTTTGAGCAATGATGAGGTTGGGCAAAACGGCTATTTTGCAAGGTTCGCTATATTTTTACGATCTCACCATAGGTGGAAACGGTGATGTAACCTCGCCCTATACTGTGGTAAGGATGTTAGCGGTTCTCAGTATGGCCACGGCCCCCGGCAATGATCTCATCTTCCGTTACCACGTAGTCGAGCAATTGATCGTGGGGATGTAATTGCAGTTTTTCGATTACCTGCATGGAAAAGGCAAGACCAATACGGGCTGCTTCCGGGATGGCAGCCAGCAGCCGGTCGTAGTAGCCGCCGCCATAGCCCAATCTGCCGCCGCGCTGATCAAACACGGAGCCGGGTATGATTACCACCTCAAGTACATGCGGTGCGATCCGGTTTCTTTCGGCAATTTCCGGTGTTGGTTCGGGGATGCCGCAATAGCCGGGGGTGAGCTCGGCGCCGGGGTTGGTGATGGCCGCCAGCTCGAGGGTTTTAGTGGCCACCCTGGTTACCGGTACCACCAGGGTTTTGCCGCTGCCCAGGACCCAGTCCAGAATAGGAGTGGTATCCACTTCGGAGCGAAAATTCACATAGGAACAGATGGTTGCGGCACGAATCAGGCAATCAAGGGTGATGAGTTGCTCGTAAATGAGTGTGCTTTTCTTATTTCGTTCAGGTGCGGGCAGTGCATCGCGCCGGGAGAGAGACTCTTTTCGCAGGTGAGTAGTAGTGGCCATGGTGTAGAAATGGTTCTGGGTAAAAAGTTGAGACGGAAGCGGGGTGTTTTGCCGGCAGTATAGCTGATCACCGCCTTTTTTCAGTACATTTATCTTAAATGACAATTTCTCCCCTTGAATTTTTTCTTCGTCTGTTTTACAATCGTGCGCGTTGGTGAACAATAAGTTTGTAGTAATTCCAATTCACAGGACTCAATTCTCAGTTAAACCGGGCAGTACGCGTCACTATTTTCCCTCGGAATATCGATCAATAGAATACCCTGCTATTTGTAAACGCTCAGGTGCAGCTTATGACGTCAGCGTGATTTTAAGTTCAGCCGCCGCCGGCGGTTGTAGTCGGTGTTGCACAGTGCAGCCGGCAATATTAAAAAGGGATGGACAATCCCATGTAGAAAGGAGCATGAACAATGTCAGAAGGAACAGTAAAATGGTTTAATGATGCAAAGGGCTTCGGCTTCATTGAGCAGGATGGAGGTCAGGATGTCTTCGTGCATCATTCCGCCATTCAGGCCGATGGCTTCAGATCACTCGCTGAGGGAGATCGGGTGAGCTTTGAAGTGGTTGACGGCCAGAAGGGACCGGCTGCCAAGAACGTTGTAAAGCTGTAGAACACAAACGGGCGGCGCCGTTTGGTGTCGCCCGTTGACCCTTTGCTGAACATTCTTCACCCGCCATTCGTTTTTTTTTCTCATTTCCCCTGTCAATTCACACCTCCAGTACCTTCCCACTACATAAGGCAAATCTGAGCACACCGCTGTTGACGGCTGAAAAAAAAATGTCTTATCAGTGCAATTCCATGATACTTCATGGTATATTGTGCTGGTGGTTTTGTTAGATGTAAGAATTCTTGGTGTCGGTGCCGGTTAGCTTGACCCGTCGGCGCTTCAGAGCTTGTATAGTAAGGAGGAAGATGTGACTGCCATTACCCCCCCTTCGGGGCAGCAAAATCCCAAAATCGGCTCGGTGCTGGTGGTCGGCTCCGGTGTCGGCGGCATGCAGGCGGCCCTTGATATGGCCGGCAGTGGCCTGATGGTGCATATGATCAACGATGAGTCATCCATCGGCGGCACCATGGCCCGGCTTGACAAGACCTTTCCCACCGGCGACTGCGCCATGTGCATGATCTCGCCGCGGATGGTGGAATCAAGCCGCCATCCCAATATCAAACTGCATACCCTCACCTCGGTGCAGTCTGTTTCCGGCCAGGCGGGTAATTTTACCGTCAAACTGCTGCGCAAGGCACGCTACGTCGATCCCGACAAGTGCACCGGCTGCGGCGCCTGCGAGCCAAAATGCCCGGTGCGGGTGGATAACGAGTTTAACCTTGGGCTGGACAAGCGCAAGGCCATCCACGCCCTGTTTCCCCAGGCGGTGCCCAATACCAGGGCCATTGACAAAGATGTCTGCCTCTATCTGACCAAAGGGGTATGCCGCAAGTGTGAGAAGGCCTGCGATGCCCATGCCATCAATTTTGAAGATACCGATACCGAATTTGAATTTACGGTCGGCTCGGTTGTTCTCACCCCGGGATTGCGTACCTATGATCCCGGCGTGGGGCAGGAGTACGGCTACGGCCGTCTGGCCAACGTGGTCACCTCTCTGCAGTTCGAGCGGCTGCTTTCCGCCTCGGGACCCTGCGGCGGGACGGTTGAGCGGCCATCGGACAAGGCCCATCCAAAGCGGCTGGCGTGGATTCAATGCGTCGGTTCGCGCAACGACCACAACGCCAATCCCTGGTGCTCGTCGGTATGCTGCATGTATGCCGCCAAGCAGGCGATCATCGCCAAGGAGCATGACGCCGAGGTGGAGTCTACCATTTTTTATATGGATTTGCGGGCCTTCGGTAAAGATTTTGACAAGTATATCGATCTTGCCAAAAATAAACATGGGGTTAGCTACCGGCGGGCGATGATTGCCGGCATTGAAGAAGACCCGGAGACTAAAAACCTTCTTATTCACCATGTCGATGAAGCGGGTAACCGGATTAAGGAGGAGTATGATCTGGCAATTTTATCCATCGGGTTTCAGCCCAGTGAACAGTCTCGGACATACGGTGAGCTGTTCGGCATCGATCTCGATGACTACGGATTTGCCGCCACCTCCAGACTCACCCCGGTCAAGACCAGCCGCGACGGCATATATGTAGCAGGTATTTATCAGGGGCCCAAGGATATCCCGGAAACGGTCACCCAGGGCAGCGGCGCCGCCGCCCAGGTCATGTCGCTCTTGGGCGATAGACGCGGCAGCGAGGTGGAAGAGGTGGTGCTGCCGCCTGAGATCGATATCGCCGGCCAGGATCCCCGCATCGGGGTGTTTGTCTGCCACTGCGGGGTAAATATCGCCGGCACTGTGGATGTCCAGCAGGTAGCCGAGGAGGTTGGCCGGGAGCAGGATGTGGTACATGCCGAAACCATTATGTACGCCTGTGCCCCGGATGGTCAGGACAAGGTCAAGGAGCTGATCAAGGAGAAGGGAATCAACCGGGTGGTGATCGCCTCCTGTACGCCGCGCACCCACTCACCGCTGTTTATGGATACCATCCGCGAGGTGGGGTTGAACAAATTTCTCTTTGAGCTGGCCGATATTCGTGAACAATGCTCCTGGGTACACAAGGACAACAAGGAGTTCGCCACCGCCAAGGCCACCGAGATCACCAAAATGAACGTGGCCAAGGCGCGTCATCTGGATCCGGTGAGCCAGAATTCGGTGGGGGTGAATCATGCCGCCATGGTGGTGGGAGGCGGTCTGGCCGGGATGACTGCCGCTCTGTCGCTTGCCGAGCAGGGCTACGGGGTGCATCTGGTGGAACGACAGGAGCAGCTCGGTGGGCTCATGCGAATGGTGCGGCGTAACCTGGAGGGAGACGATCTGCAGAGCTCTCTCGCCGATACCATCGCTAAAGTTGAGGCGGAGCCGGCAATCTCCGTTTACCTGGGCGCCACCGTCGAGAAAACCGACGGCTATGTCGGCAATTTCGTCACCACCCTGACAAGCGGAGACTCTATTGAACACGGCGCCACCGTGATTGCCACCGGCGGCCGCGAATATGAACCGGTGGAGTATGGCTATCAGGACTCGGAGCGGATCATAACCCAGCGCCGTCTCGAAAATATGCTGGTCGAGCAGCCGCCGGTGGCCGGCGCCACCTATGTGATGGTTCAATGCGTCGGTTCGCGCGAGGAGCCGGCCAATTACTGTTCGCGCATCTGTTGTCAGGATGCCTTGAAGAACGCCATTGCCATCAAGGAGGCTGAGCCGTCGGCACGGGTGGTGGTGCTGTATCGTGATATGCGCGCCTATGGACTGAAAGAGGAATATTACAAAAAGGCCCGCGAGTTGGGTGTACTCTTCTTGTTGTTCACCCCCGAGGCAAAACCGGTGGTGGAACCGGGCGATACGGGCTGCCGGGTGAGTTTGCCGGGTAAGGTGCTGAACAAGGAGATGGTCATCGATGCTGACTGGGTGGTGCTTTCCACCGGACTCAGGCCACAGCCGGACGCCATTGAATTTGCCAAAAAGTACAAGCTGACCTGCAATATTGACGACTATTTTCTGGAGGCCCACGTCAAACTGCGGCCGGTGGATTTCCCCAGCGAAGGCTATTTTCTGGCCGGCCTGGCTCATGCGCCAAAAAATACCGAGGAAACCATCAGCCAGGCACTGGCCGCGGCCGGACGTGCCGGGGCGCTGCTCTCCAACGAGAAGCTGACCGTTTCCGGGATCATCTCCAAGCATGACCGCCAGATGTGCATGTCGTGCCTGGCCTGCTTTCGCGCCTGCCCGTTCGGCTCCCCCTTTATCGATGAAGACGGGATGGTCAGCCACAACGAGATCAAGTGCACCGGCTGCGGCATTTGCGCCGGCGTCTGTCCGGCCAAGGCCTTTCAGGTCAACTTTTTCCGTGACGATCAGATAACCGCGATGATCGATGCGGCCACCGAAACACCGTAACCATGAGACGATTATGACCCAGACTGAAGCAGCGGCGCCCCAGAGCGTCAATCCCGAGCAGCCACTGAGCAGCGTCCCGGCGGACTGGCAGGCCAACATCATCGCCTTTGCCTGCCACTACTGCGCCTTCGCCGCGGCGGATCTGGCCGGCGTCATGCGGCTGTCGTATCCGCCCAATGTCAAGGTGGTGCGGCTGCCCTGTACCGGCAAACTTGATCAGATCTATATCCTGCGTGCCTTTGAGCGCGGTGTTGACGGCGTCTTCGTAGCCGGCTGACTGCCCGGTCAATGCCATTTCCTGGAAGGAAATACCAATGCGGCCAGACGGGTGGAGCGGCTCAAGAAGATGCTGCTCACCGTTTCATTGAGCCCCGAGCGGCTCACCTTTTACAATCTCTCCGCCGCCCAGGGACCCCGCTGGGCGGAGATGTGCACCGAGTTTACTGAAAAAATCGGTAAATTGGGGCCGTCACCCATCAGAATGGCGCTGCGTAAAAAACAGGCAACCCGGCAGCCCGAATCGCCCGCTCAAAAGTAATTTTTTTATAGCTGAGGAGTATCTACAATGATCGTTGGTGAACAAAAACCGTTTGAGGAAGTCTGGAACCAGGTAAAACACCATAAACGGCTCCTGGTTTTTGGCTGTAATACCTGTGTGGCGGTCTGCCATCAGGGCGGCAACAAGGAGGCCGGGGTGCTTGCCTCGCTGCTTCGCATGCGGGCCACCCAGGACGAGGTCGATATAGAGATTATCGACAGCGGTATCGAGCGCCAGTGCGAACATGAATTCTTCGAACGCACCGAAGAGCTGGTAGCCGGGGCCGAGGCGGTGCTCAGTCTGGCCTGCGGTATCGGGGTGCAGTTCATGGCCGGCAAATACCCTGACACTCCCATCTATCCCGCCCTGAACACCACATTTCTCGGCGATGTACCGGAGACCGGCGTATTTACCGAGAAATGCCAGGCCTGCGGCGACTGCGTACTTGGCGCCACCGGCGGCGTCTGCCCGGTGAGCCGTTGCGCCAAACGGGTGCTCAACGGCCCCTGCGGCGGCTCCAATAAAGGCATGTGCGAGATATCCAAGGATACCGAGTGCGCCTGGCAACTGGTGGTTGAGCGCCTTGAACGGCTCGGCAAGCTCGATGACTATGAAAAAGTGCAGCCGATCAAGGACTGGTCGAAAGACCGTTCCGGCGGGCCGCGTTCGTTCAGGCTGGAGGATTTCTCATGAGCGCGACAACCACTAAGAGCAGACTGGAACAGGTACTGAAAAGCGGCCATCAGGCGGTCACCAGCGAGTGCGGACCACCGCGCTCCAGCGATGCCGCCCATATCATCGAGAAGGGCGAACTGATCAAGGATCATGTGGATGCTATCAATGTCACCGATAATCAGACCTCGGTGACCAGACTGTGCAGTCTGGCGGCCTGCGTCCACCTTAAGCTCAAAGGTCTTGATCCGGTCTTGCAGATGGTGGTGCGGGACCGTAACCGTATTGCCCTGCAAAGCGACCTGCTGGGGGCGGCCTCGTTTGGCATCAGCAACGTCTTGTGTCTGTCCGGCGACCATCAGAGTTTTGGTGATCACCCTCAGGCCCAGAATGTCTTTGATCTCGATTCCATGCAGCTTGTCCAGACGGTGCGTTACATGCGCGATGAACAGAAATTTCTCAGTGGCGACGAGATCAAGACTCCGCCCAACATGTTTGTGGGCGCCGCCGCCAACCCGTTTGGCGATCCCTTTCACATCCGGGTACCACGCCTTGCCAAGAAGATCGCCGCCGGGGCCGAATTCATCCAGACCCAGTGTATCTACAACCTGGCTAAATTTGAGCTCTGGATGGAAGGGGTCCGGGCCCGCGGCCTGCATGAGAAGGTCTATATTCTGGCCGGTATCACCCCTATGCGTTCGGTGGGTATGGCTCGCTACCTGCAGAAAAACGTGCCGGGCATGGATGTGCCTGATGAATTGATCGAACGGCTCAAAGGGGTGGAGAAGAAAAAACAATCCGAGGAAGGAATTACCATCGCGGTGGAGTCCATCCAGCGCCTCAAGGAGATCGAGGGGGTGGCGGGTTTTCACGTCATGGCCATCGAATGGGAGGAAAAGGTACCTGAAATCGTCGAGCGCTCGGGACTTTACCCACGACCGAAGGTGAATGGATGATAGTTATCCGGTTACCCGTGATGGCGCCGTAACAACCTTAAAATTGCTTGCTACCGTCATTCCCGCCCTCGATTACACCCTTCAAGGGCAGGCTTCAGCGGGAATCCAGTAAATTCAGTTGATTATGGATTTCGGTTTAACTCCACAACGACCGTAATTGGGGTTTTCACGAAGCCATAAAATACTAACGAGATACTGAGGAGAGAGTATGACTAACAATGTCGTGATCACCATTGCCTGCGGGACGGACAATCCCAATCGTTCCACCCGGGCCATTCACCTGGCCACCGTCGCCCACAAAGAGGGCAAACAGGTCAGCCTCTTTCTGCTCGATGAGGCGGTATATCTTGCCAAAAAAGGGTTGATCGACCACCTCCGGGCCGCCACCGGTGATATCGCCGATGATTTGATGACATATCTGCAGGCAAACGAGGTGCCCATCCTCGCCTGTACTCCCTGCGCCAAATCACGCGGCATCGCTGAGGAGGATTTAATTGAAGGGGCGCGGATGGCAACGGCGGTGGAGCTTATCAATCTCTGCTGCGACGCAACCGTTATCAGTCTTTGACAGGAGTTTAAGAGATAAACGGCAATTTTCAGAATAAGATGTGTGATATCATACTGTTACGTACGTCAACGCTGTAAGCCCCTCCTTTTCTCACCCAATCTTTCCTCACAAATGATATAAAATCAGTAACATGCTTAATTTTTCTCTTGACATGTAAGACCCTATTGTATAGGCATAGGCATGGCACATTTCCACATAAAGAAGAAAAAAGGAAGACCCTATCTCTACGTGCGAGAAATAGCCCGTGTCGGCGGCAAACCGAAGGTGATCTCCCAAGTCTATCTCGGCTCCCCGGAAAAGGTCGCAGCGCTTGCCGCAGGACACACTCAAGAACTTTCAGAGCTGAAAGTCGAGGAGTTTGGCGCGTTGTGGCTTGCTTTGGAGGTTGACCGGGATATTGATCTAAGCACCATCGTCAACTCCCATGTGCCGAGAGGGGAACGGGAGAAAGGACCACCGGTGGGGGATTATTTCCTCTACTGTGTCTTGAATCGAATGGTGGAGGCAGTCAGCAAGAACAAACTGGCAGATTGGTACCGGCAGACAGCGATCCAGCAGCTTCGGCCGGTTGAACTTGATGAACTCACCAGTCAACGGTATTGGGAAAAGTGGGACCGCGTCAGTGAGGACGACCTAAAAAAAATCTCGCACAGCTTTTTTGCGCGTGTCTGGGAAAAAGAGCGCCCTGCCTCCGACTGCCTCCTCTTTGACACGACAAACTATTACACCTTCATGTCAAGTCATACCGACTCGGAGCTTTCTCGGCGGGGCAAGAATAAAGCCGGACGACATCATCTTCGCCAGATTGGGCTTGGGCTTCTGGTGGCCAAAGATTCACGACTGCCGCTGCACTGGTCCGCTTATCCGGGAAACCTCCATGACAGCAAATTGTTCGAGGCAGTCATGGACGAGATGTTCGGGATTGTCTGCGGTCTTGACAACACCAAGGAGCGCCTCACCGTTGTTATCGACAAGGGAATGAACTCGGAGGGCAATTTTTCTTGGATTGACGAGCACTCCAGGGTTCACTTCGTCACCACCTATTCGACCTATTTTGCTCAGGATCTCGCAGCCACGCCGCTGGATCGTTTCGAGATTGTCGATCTGGCCAAGAATGAGCGGTTGATTGAGGATGACCGAAGGGAGGACTGCCTCAAAGCCTTTCGTTCCAGAGGGGAGTATTGGGGAAAGGAGCGCACGGTTGTCGTAACGTATAATCCCCGAACAGCCCGCAAGAAGGCATATACCTTTGAGAACAAACTCGAGACGATCCGCCGGCAACTCCTTGAGATGCGGGCTAAGGTGCGAGAGGGGGTGCCTCATTGGCGTAACGCCGAGAAAATAGAAGGGCGGTATCTCAGGCTTTGTAAAAGACTGCACATCTCATCTGATTATTTTGAGTTGCGTTTCGAGACCTCGGGCACGAGCCTTTCCATGAGTTTCAGAAAGGACCCCGACAAATTGAAACAGAGACGAGCGATGTGTGGGAAGAACATCATTATCACCGACAATACGGACTGGACAACGGCGGAAATCGTGCAAGCCAGTCTGGATCGATGGCAGGTTGAGGAAACCTTCCGCTTGAGCAATGATGATGATTTGGTGGGTGCTCGTCCGTTTCGGCACTGGACCGACAGCAAGATCCGACTGCATCTGTTTACCTGCGTCGTTGCCCTGACCTATGTGCGCATCCTTGAGAATCGACTCGCACGTAACGGAGTACAACGTACGGCACATGATGTTATGACTGACATGCGGCGGCTGCATTCAGTGTTATCGGTGAAGAAGGGAGCGAGAAAGCCTGAACGTCGACTGGAAACACCTGGTAAGACCCAAGCCGAAGTCCTACACGCCTTCGGATATCAAATCGACAGCAGTGGGGTCTTACGCCCTTTGCTTGCATAAACCTATGCTGGGCAAGGCTTTGGGGCAAATTTGCTGGATTAACTCTTAAACTCCTGTTTGAGTTTTGGTGCAAGGCCGAACCGGTGGTAGCCGGTTCGGCCTCGTTTGTTTGAGGGCGAAGCTCTACGCCGTCATCTTCTCCACCCGTACCGCGCATACCTTGGTCTCGGGGATCTTGGCGATGGGGTCAAGGGCCGCGTTGGTGAGCATGTTGGTGGGGCTTTCGGCGAAATGAAAGGTCATCGACACCAGGCCCGGCGGGCAGACCGCGGTAAGCTTGGTCTTGGCCGTAGTGGTACCACGCCGCGAACTTACCTGTACCATCTCGCCGTCGACAAGGGCCAAATGGGCCGCATCGGCCGGGTTGATCTTGACGAACTCCTCGCTTACCAGTTGTTCCAAGCCTTCCACCCGGCGGGTCATGCTGCCGGTGTGATAGTGAAAGAGGCTGCGGTCGGTGGTGAGCAGCAGGGGGAACTCGTTGTCGGGCAGTTCCGCCGATTCCCGAAAGCTCAGCGGCATCAGCCGCGCCTTGCCGGATGCGGTGGAAAACCGTTCGGTATGTAAAATCGGCGTGCCCGGATGATCAATCGTTGGACACGGCCACTGCAGCCCGCCTTCTTCCAGCCGCTCATAGGTGATGCCGCCATAGCTTGGCGTGAGTGCCGCAATCTCCGCCATGATCTCGGCCGGTGTGTTATAATCAAAGCCGGGTGCGCCCATGCGCCTGGCGATTTCGGTGACGATCCGCCAGTCTTCCTTGGCCTCGCCTCTGGGGGCAATGGCGGCACGAACCCGCTGGATGCGACGCTCGGTGTTGGTAAAGGTGCCGTCCTTTTCGGCAAAGGTTGCAGCGGGCAGTACGACGTCGGCCAGTTGCGCGGTTTCGGTCAAAAAGATGTCCTGTACCACCAGGAAATCGATTTTCTCCATCGCCTCGATGGCATGCGAGGCGTTGGCCTCGCTGAGATAGGGGTTTTCGCCCACCAGGTAGAGGGACTTGATTGTCCCCTCGTGGATCTTGTCGAAGATCTCCGAGTGGGTGAGCCCCGGCGTTTCTGAGAGCTTCACGCCCCAGGCGGCCTCGAATTTTTGCTGGGCATCCGGGTTGTCCACCTTCTGATAACCGGGATAGACATCGGGCAGTCCGCCCATGTCACACGAGCCCTGCACGTTGTTCTGGCCGCGCAGCGGGTTGACGCCGCCGTGTGGAATGCCCACGTTGCCGGTGATCAACCCCAGATTGGCGATGGCCCAGACATTGTCGGTGCCGTGCGAGTGCTGGGTGATACCCATGCAGTAAAGCGTTGCCGCGGGTTGTTCGGAGCCGTAGAGCCGCGCCGCGGCGGCAATGAGCTCCTGGTCGACACCGGTGATGGCGGCTACCGCATCGAGGTTAAACTCAGCCAGTGAGGCAAGAAACTGCTCAAAATTCTCGCACCGGGTGGCGATGTAATCAAGATCCGCCAATCCTTCATCGACGATCACCTTGATCATCCCCATTAAAAGCGCCACATCGGTGCCGGGTCGGTGCTGCAGGTGGATGGTGGCATGGCGGCAGAGATCGATCTTCTTGGGGTTGGCGACGATCAGGCCGGCGCCGTTTCTCGCCGCCTTTTTGACCTGCAGGGCCAGTACCGGGTGGGCCTGCGTGGTGTTGGTGCCGATGGCGAGGATGGTTTTGGCGCCGCTTATTTCGGCAATGGAGTTGGTCATCGCGCCGCTTCCCAGGGCAGTGGCCAGACCGGCCACGGTGGGGGAGTGTCAGAGCCGGGCGCAATGATCAATGGTGTTGGTACCCATCACCGCCCGGGTAAACTTCTGGATGAGGTAATTGTCCTCGTTGGTGATTCGGGCCGAGGCCAGAGCGGCGAACTGTTCACCCTTATGCTGGGAGAATTTCTCGGCAATGAGATCAAGGGCCTCGTCCCACTCTGCTTCCACCAGTTCCCCGTCTTTGCGTACCAGCGGTTTTTGCAGCCGTTCGGGATGATTGATGAAGTGATAGCCGAAACGTCCCTTGACGCAGAGGCTGCCGCCATTGACCGGGTTCTCCCGATCGCCTTGTACCCCGACGATCTGGTCGCCACGCACGCCCAGCCTGATGCCGCAACCCACGCCACAATAGGAGCAGATACTTTTCACCTCGCGCATGGGTTGCACCCGATGCCGTGGCGACAGGGCGGCGGTAGGACAGCGCACCACGCATTCACCGCACGATTCGCAACGTGATTCGGCGATGGGCTTGTTGCCCATGGTGCCGATAAGACTGGCAACGCCACGTTTGACGAAATCGATGGCGTTGATGTTCTGGATCTCATCACAGGTGCGTACGCAGATGCCGCAGAGGATGCATTTGGCATGATCGATCTCGAAAAACGGGTTGGAACGATCCATGGGAAGCGATCGCACCGAACGCCGGTAGCGGTTCAGATCAGTGGGTTCCAACCCCACATAGCGGGCAACCCGCTGCAGCTCACAATTGCCGTCACGCTCGCAGGTCAGACAGGTCATCGGGTGATTGGCCACCAGCAGTTCCACTGTGTTTTTCCGCACCCGCTGCACTTCCGGGTCTTCGGTACTGACCACCATCCCCTCTTTGACCGGCTGTTTGCAGGAAATGGCGATCTTCCAGTCATCGATCTTGACCACGCAGACCCGGCATAAGCCGGCCGGATCGAGGTCGGGATGGTTGCACAGGTTGGGGATGTAGAGGCCGTTCGCCTGGGCCGCCTGCAGGATGGTCATGCCCTCTTGCGCGGGTATGGCAAGGCCGTCAATGGTTATGGTGACGGGATTCATTTAGGCCACCTCCATTACTAATTTTGGTGAGACGCATTCTACCGCGCTGAATTTTGTGGGGCATTTTTCCTTGCATACCCCGCACTGGATGCAGATGGACTGATCGATCACATGCACCTGTTTCTTTTCCCCGGTGATGGCACTCACCGGGCAGGCCCGGGCGCACAGCGTACAGCCGGCGCATTTTTCCTCATCGATACGAAATGATATGAGGTCCTTGCACACCTTTGCCGGGCACCGTTTCTCAAAGATGTGGGCCTCGTATTCATCTTTGAAATAGCGCAGGGTGGTGAGCACCGGGTTCGCCGCCGTCTGACCCAGACCGCAGACCGAGCCGCCGTGTACCGAGTGGCTGAGTTCGTAGAGTAGATCGAGATCCGCCTTGCGTCCCTTGCCCTTGCAGATATCCTTGAGAATCTCCAGCAGCTGTTTGGTGCCGAGGCGGCAGGGCACGCACTGGCCGCAGGACTCTTCCTCGGTGAACTGGAGAAAATAGCGGGCCACGTCTACCATGCAGGTGTTTTCATCCATGATTACCATGCCGCCCGAACCCATGATCGAGCCGGCCTCGTCCAGTGAATCGTAATCAATCGGGGTGTCCAGCAGCGAGGCCGGCAGGCAGCCGCCGGACGGGCCGCCGGTCTGCACCGCCTTGAAGGTGCCGCCATGGGGAATGCCGCCGCCGATATCGTAGATGATCTCGCGCAGGGTGATGCCCATGGGTACCTCGATCAGACCGGAGTTGGCGATATGGCCGGTGAGGGCGAATACCGCCGTGCCGGAGCTCGATTCGGTGCCGATTGACTTGAACCAGTCCGCCCCCCTTCTGATGATATCAGGAATAAAGGCATAGGTCTTGACGTTGTTGAGCAACGTCGGCTTGTCCCACAGCCCCACCTCGGTGGTGCGTGGCCGCGGCGCCACCCGGGGCATGCCGCGCTTGCCTTCGATGGAGAGAGTCAGCGCCGTGGATTCGCCGCAGACGAAGGCGCCGGCGCCCTGGAAGATGTAAAGGTCAAAGTCGAAATCGACCCCCATGATATTTTCGCCCAGCAACCGGTATTGTTTTGCCTGTTCGATGGCCTTCTGCAGCCGGACCACCGCCAGGGGATACTCGGCCCGCACGTAGATATAGCCGTAACGGGCGCCGACGCTGTATGCCGCAATGGTCATCCCCTCGATGACGGCGAGCGGGTTGCCCTCCAGCACGGAACGATCCATGAATGCGCCGGGATCGCCCTCGTCGCCGTTACACACCACGTATTTGGGCGAACCGCCGGCCTTATGACAGCCCAGCCATTTTCTGCCGGCCGGAAAACCGGCGCCGCCGCGGCCGCGCAATCCAGACGCGGTAACGATGTCGATTACCTCCATGGGACTGAGATGTTGCAGGATCTCAGCCAGGGCCTGGTAGCCGTCAACGGCGAAATAGTCGCGGATATCTTCGGGATTGATGGTACCGCACTTATCAAGCACAATACGCTGCTGGCGATTGTAAAAAGGTACGTCATGCTCGGTTACCGAGCGGCTGCCGTCCGGGTTTTTAAAGAGCAGCCGTTCCACCTCTGAATTTTCGTCCAGGGTGGCGGTTATAATATCCGGCACATCGGCGGCCTTGACCCTGGTGTAAAAGGTGCCCGTGGGCTCAACCCGAACCAGCGGCCCCATCTGACAAAAGCCGTGACAGCCGCTGGTGCCGACCCCGGCATCGCTCTCTTTTCCTTCGTAGAGCAGTTCAACGTCCACGTTGATATCACGTTCACTCAGAAGCCGTTGCAACTCTTGATAGACGGCCATGGAACCACCGGCGATACAGCCGGTGCCGGCGCAGACTAGAAAACGCACTTTCTGCCGGCCAAGGGCGGCCTGACAATAATCCCGCATGGGTCCAAGGTCGGCGGGCGTGTTGATTGCATTCATCCCTTACCCTCCATTGGTATTGAGACCGGCAACGATTTTGCCGACCCGGCCCGATTCCATCTGACCGTGAACTTCATCATTGACCACAACCACTGGCGCCAGCGCGCATGAACCGACGCAGGCCACTGTTTCCAGGGTATGCTCATAATCCTCGGAGGTGGTGCCGCAGGCAATCCCCAGTTCGCGTTCGAAGGTGTCAAGGATGCGGGCGGCACCTTTTACATGGCAGGCCGTGCCGGAGCAGACCTTGGTCTGGTTTTTTCCCCGGCGGGTGAAGTAGAATTGGGCATAAAACGATGCCACCGCGTAGACCCGGCTTTCCGGGATGCCGGTGGTTCCGGCGATGGCCAGCATCGCCTCGTCCGATAAGTATCCCAACTCACCCTGAACATGCTGCAAAATGGGAATCAGCGCTTCACTTTTATCCTTATACGGGGCTAACAGGTTGTGCAGAGTTTCATCCATAACAGGCCGCTCCCTAAAAACAAAAACAGAGGTTCTGGTGAGTGCATCGTGGACGCTATCACCGCCAAAACTCTTTTCAGATACGGGTTGCTTCCGCCATATATGGGGCAACCGGCGGAAACCACGTGTTGCGGGGTATTTGTCAGGTTACCTGGTTTGGTGCCGCCTCAAATGAGACGCCGCAGGCAGCACATTTGATGGTCTTACCAATTTCGTCGGAAAAGATCTCCATTTCCAGGCCGCAGGCGGGGCATTTTACCTTGACTTCACTCAGTGATTTGTTGGCCTCAAAGCCGGGGCAGTGTGGCTGGTCGCTCATGCTGATTCTCCTTTTGTGCTGGTTTCCGGTGAAGCGGCAGGGGCGTGATCAAGCGTTTCGCCTTTCTCCGCCATAAAATAGATGAGACACGAAGACCTGAATGTGCAGTACAGTTCGGGGTCATGGCAGGCAAGACACGCCTGGCAGAGATAGTACCCGTGTTTCTGACAGAGATACGGGGTTTCTACATCTGGATGGTTGCGGCAGGTTCCCATTATGGCAAGGGTCTCAAGTTAATAATAAATTCAACAATCTGAAGTATACTATATAACCGGCGGTGAGTGTAACAGAAAATAGCCCATGAATCATGGAAAACATCTATCCGGTGCGGCTATGGTGAAAAAATTTGCAGTGGATGAGGGGATAACCTTTTCATTGGAGCAGTTCGACCTGGGTGGTTCGTATCGGTGAAACTGTTATGATATGTTGCTGTAGGAAGGATGCATTTAGAAGTATCTGTACATCACGCGGGAGCGATCACCGGGGTCCCGAGGAACAGGCCGATGCCATAGCGGCCAGGGTAGGTGAGGCCATTGCCCCGGTGGCCGGGCTGGGTGAGGTGGAGATTCGGGTGGCGCCGTTTTACTAGTATACAGGGGCGGTTTGCGAACCGCCCCCGTGTAGGCAGCTCAGATGGATTTCTGGGCCGAGCGCAGGGTGTTGCGCATGAGCATACAGATGGTCATGGGGCCGACCCCGCCGGGTACCGGGGTGATTTTGCCGGCAATTTCCTTGGCCTTGTCGAAATCGACATCGCCGCGTAAGATGGCCTTGCCGGTTTTTTCGTTGGTGCCGATGCGGTTGACGCCCACGTCGATGACCGTGGAACCGGGCTTGATCCATTCCGGCTTGACCAGATTCGGTACGCCGGCGGCGACGATGAGAATATCGGCCCGCTGGCAATGGGCGGCCAGATCCTTGGTGCGGGTATGGACGATGGTCACCGTGCTGTTGGCGCCGACACCCTTTTGTGCCATCATCATGGCGATGGGTTTGCCGACGATATTGGAACGGCCCACCACCACCACCTCAGCACCGCTGGTTTCGGTGCCGGATCGGACGATCAGTTCCTGGATACCGGCCGGGGTGCAGGGTAAAAATCGCACCACATCGCCGCCGATCATCAGTCTGCCCACGTTGACCGGATGAAAGGCATCGACATCCTTGTCGGGATCGATGGCGTCAAGTACTTTTTTGTCATCCACGTGATCCGGCAGCGGCAGCTGCACCAGGATGCCGTGAATTTCCGGGTCGTTGTTATATTTGTCGATAAGGGCCAGTAGATCCTGCTCGGATATATCGGCGGGCTGGTTGTCCTGAATCTCCTTGAAGCCCAGATTAAGCGCGGTTTTCACCTTGAGCGTTACATAGCTTACCGAAGCGGGGTTTTCACCAACCAGAATGGTGACCAAACCGGGTACCGTGCCGGTTTTTTCCCGCATCTCATCCACCTCTTGCTTGATCTCGGCCAGGATTGCCTTGCTGATCTCGGTTCCACTAATCAGTTCAGCCGTCATGAAAGCTCCCTCCACATTATGATTCGTCTGATACTGCCTGGTTTTTGTTGCGTGATCAATCCCTACTTTTACTCAGCGGGGTGCGGGGCTGTCAACTCCATTAATAGTGCTCGCATCATATTGGGTTACAATAAGCTGAGACTTCGCTTTATTTCCACTCCGTCGGCGAAAACAGAAGGAGGGAAAAGCAAGTGGCGTCGACCACTACCTCGGCAAACGCCTCTTTCAGGCGGTGGTATGGCTATCAGAATTCATAGGGGAGCCTGGCGCGAAAATTCTCATTTTTCAAGCTGCCTAATTGAATTATATGGTGCATGTTTAGGTGTGCGCGTTACATGTGTGATGCAGTATAAGTGATACAACCAGTGGAGACGATAATGAATCAAAACGATCTTGATGTGCAAAGACTCGGAGCACTCACGGTACTTGATGAGAACGGAGAATCTCACCTGCTCTCCGAAATGTGGAGCGAGCAGCCGGCGGTCCTGATCTTTATCCGTCATTTCGGCTGAGTCTTATGCCGTCAGCAGGTTGCTGAACTGGCTACCCATGAGCAGGATTTTACCAGAGCCGGGGCCCGCCTTGTGGTAATCGGTCATGGCGAGGTCAAATATCTCAGTTCGTTTCGCCGGGCTACCGGCTATACCGGTAGCCTTTTTACCGACCCGCATCGGGAGACCTACAAGATGCTCGACTTTGGCGAGGGGCTGGATAAACTCCTTGATGTCAAGGCCATCAAACACGGTTTTTCGGCCCTGTTCGCCGGCCATCTGCCGGGATCCTTGCAGGGCAGCGCCATGCAGCTCGGCGGTGCGCTGATTGTCGATACCCGGGGCACACTGGTGTACCGGTATCATGAAGCGGTGGCCGGTGATCATCCGAATATAGCGGCGATGCTGGCCGCGGTTTCCGGGTAAGGGGTCCTGCTCAACAGTCGTGTCACTTGTGCTCGTTTGACGGGATACCACCTTTCAGGTGGGAAAAGGGAAAATATGGAACATATAAAATCGTTACCGGGTGCCAAAACCGTTACCAGATATCTGGTTTCATCGAATCAGCGGTTGCGGGAAATCATCTCGATGGTGGTCGCAAATGTTAATTCCGCGGCCTCGCGTGCTGCCCAGGCCCTGATTGCCGATCGCGACCGGGTCTCCGACGTCGGCGATCATCTTGACGGGGAGTTTATCGCTGAGCTTGGCCTTGACCAGGCCGGTGAGATTCGTGAAATCAATGCAATCAGCAGCGAGCTTGAGCACCATTTCGACAGCACGATACTTGAGGTTGCCTTTAAGAATGTGCAGTCGGAACTGGTCAAGCAGATTGATGATCTTGCGGAACGGGAAGCGGAGATTTTCGCCCGGGAGCAGGATATCGAGCGTATTATCACCCTCCGGGTTGATGAAATCAAGGCCCAGATTGTCAAAGAGAGCACCACCGCCCGCGGCTTTCTTGAGAGTGCGCTGGCAAAAGTTGATAAGGTGCTCGATAAAAACAAGGTGACCCGGTTTGCCTATTCCACCATATCAGTTTTTCAGGAGGAATTTTTCGAGCTGCAGGGTACCCACGATCTGGAATACATAACCAAACTCTATTATGAAGTGATGTCTTCCTTCCAGGTTGCCAAAATGGTAATGGGCAAGGATGGTAAACTGCGCAAGACGGTGGCCGATCAATTCGGTGAAGGGGTGAATCAGGACCTTTTTCTCTTCTTTTTCAAATACTACAACGAGTTGCTCGATATCTATCAGGAAGAGGAAGAACTCCCCTCCACGGCTGATGAGATCGCCCGTGTTTTTGAGAAGAAAAGAAGAGATCCCCTGTCAATTGTCAGAGCTATGCGGGCGCCCAACAAAGAGGTGAAGAAGAAGAGTATATCACATATCGTATCGTCAATGCAACGCGGTGAAGATGACTCCTGACGCCAAGAATCAGTATATAGAAAAAAATACCCGCCATCTTGTGCGATGGCGGGTATTTTATATTGATGGTGGAGCTAAGCGGGATCGAACCGCTGACCTCTTGAATGCCATTCAAGCGCTCTCCCAGCTGAGCTATAGCCCCAACTTTTACGATGTGTGGCGACAACCCATACCAAAATCGGGTAAATTGTGTCAATAAAAAAGCTCGCGGCCTCATATCCCTTGCCAAGATAGTACACGAGAGGTATTCTCCAATCCCTTTAGCAAGGGGTCTTCATGAACGGCTGTCTCAGAGTCCGTTTCTCTTTTGTATCACACCAGTTTATGCGATAGGGTAGGGTATGTTTTCATTGCAATCGTTGTTATTTGGCTGGCTCTCCGACGATCTGGCCATCGATCTGGGCACCGCCAACACGGTCTTGTATGTCAAAGGTAAGGGAATCGTTCTGCGTGAACCATCAGTCGTTGCCGTTCGTCAGGATGCACGCATGAGCAAGGTCCTGGCGGTCGGCCAGGAGGCGAAACAGATGCTTGGCAAGACGCCGGGCAATATCAATGCGATTCGCCCCATCAAGGATGGCGTGATTGCCGATTTCGAGGTGACTGAGGCGATGCTGCGATACTTCATAAAAAAAGTGCACAATCGCCGTACCCTGGTTCATCCCCGCATCATAATTTCAGTACCCTCCGGCATTACCCAGGTGGAAAAACGAGCCGTCAAAGAATCGGCCGTGTCAGCCGGAGCGCGTGAGGTGTATCTTATTGAAGAACCGATGGCCGCGGCAATCGGCGCCGATCTGCCGATTACCGAGCCGACCGCGAACATGATCGTCGATATCGGCGGCGGCACCACCGAGGTCGCGGTTATCTCTTTGTCGGGAATTGTCTATGCCAAATCGGTACGGGTGGCAGGCGACAAGATGGACGAGTCCATTTTGCAGTACATCAAGCGCAAGCATAACCTGGCGATCGGTGAACGGACCGCCGAGCTTATCAAAACCACCATCGGCAACGTCATTCCGGAGGAACCGTTCGAAACCATGGATATCAAGGGGCGAGATCTGGTCTCAGGGGTACCGAAAACCCTTACCGTCGGGGCCGATGAAATTCAGACCGCCATTGCCGAACAGGTTGATGTCATCGTTGAAGCGGTACGGGTTGCCCTGGAGGTGACACCGCCTGAACTGGCTGCCGACATCGTTGATCAGGGAATCGTTCTGACCGGCGGCGGGGCGCTTCTGAAGAATCTGGACAAGTGTCTGCGTGAGGAGACCGGCATGCCGATCATTGTTGCCGATGATCCGCTTTCATCGGTGGTGCTTGGCTCCGGCAAGGCACTTGATAATATTGACATACTGCGGGAAGTATCGATCGACTAGCAGTGGTATTATTGTAAAGCAGTACGTTGTCCCCCGCCGTGAAACAGAATAAGAAGGATACCCCCCGCCGGGCGCCGTTGCTGCGGTTTCGCACCGTCCTGTTTCTCTTTGTCTGCTTTCTGGTAGGAGTGGTGGTTATCGTCTCCACCGTTGGCGGCAGGTTCGGTCTGTTTCATCAATTCACCCTGGAAACCATCGGTAACGCCCAGTCGATCCTTACCTCGGTAAGCTCCAGCATTCAAACGGTGTGGGGAGGGTACGTGGATTTGGTTGATGTGCGCCGGGATAACGAACGGCTTCGCGCCCTGATCGATGCCAAGGATGAGGAACTGGCCCGCTACCGGGAGGCATACCGAACCTACCTGCGACTGCAGGAAGAGCTCGAGTTTCGTCAAAACAGTGAATTTCCGCCGCTCACCGCACGTGTTATCGGTAAGGATCCTTCCCTGCGGTTTCAGACCATCATAGTCGATCGCGGCGCCAATGACGGGGTCACCGAGGGAATGGTTGCCCTGACCTCGCGCGGCATTGTCGGCTCGGTCATCCATGTCTCCTTCAACTACAGTAAAATCCTGCTGGCCAACGCCCCCAGCAGCGCCATCGATGTGATTATCCAGAAAAACCGGGTACGCGGAATTCTAAAGGGCGCCGGAGAAAACGGCTTCACCCTGGAGTATGTACTGAAAAAGGAGAATGTGGCGGCGGGAGACCGTATTGTCACTGCCGGCATTGGCGGGCTCTTTCCTCCCGGTAAACCGGTGGGTACGGTGGTCGATGTGCAGCGTGAGGAGCGCGGCATGTTCCTGATTATCCAGGTGGAACCGGCGGTGGATTTCAGCCGGCTTGAATTTGTCTTTCTCAATCTCTCCCTTGCTCAATCCCTGGAAGATCAGGCGCCATTCGCGGTCGGGGGCTAGAAAGAAATGGGATTTATATCATTTTTCCTGGTGGGACTGCTGCTCATCGCCCTGCAGACCACGATTCTGCGTGACTGGGTGAGTTATCTCGGTATGCCGGATCTGGTTTTTGCCTATGTCGCCTTCATCGCGTTTCGGTTTTCATGGTTGCCTGGACTCCTTCTTGTTGCGATAATGGGCTGGATCATGGACGTTGCCGTCTCCGTGGAACTGGGTGCGTATCTGATGCAGTACCTGCTGGTGTGGGCGGCGCTTACGGTGGTCACCCAACAAAAATCGATCAAAGAATCAGTTTACCAGGTGCCGCTTACGGCGGGGGCTTTTTTTATTTGCCAGATTATCGGCCATCTCTTTATTATTGTTTCCGACCCGGCCGCTGAAGCGTATTGGTCAATGGAGGCGGTTGCCCGGCAGACAATGGTGATGGCAATTGCCATTGTGCCCTGTTTCTTGTTTTTAAACTGGTTCTATGAACGGGCGCAGCGGCGGCGGCTCCCCTCGCGTCTGGTAAAAAAACCATCGGGAAACCGGTTCAGATAGATGAAAACAAAACAAATACTGGAAGAGTTGGAAGATATCACCGAGCAGGACGAAGCGGCCTGCTCGCTGTTGCGCGGACGAACATTTCTTGCCGTCGGGGTGATTGTGCTCTTTTTTTCGATCATCGTCATGCGGTTCTGGTACCTGCAGGTGATTCAGGGAGAGGAGTATCGACAACTGGCCGAAACCAACCGGGTGCGTATCCAGTCCATTGCAGCCCCGCGCGGCCATATTGTCGATCGCTTCAGCCGTGAAATTGTCACCAACCGGCCCTCTTTCAACGTTGCCCTGATTCGTGAGGATTCCATCGATCTGGAAGACGTTATCAAGCGGCTGGCGCCGGTGCTGGACGAGGAAATTGAGGTGCTGTGGGAGCGGATACGAGCCGGCTCGGCGGATCCTCCCCATCTTCCCATCACCCTCAAGGAAGACATCGACTGGCAGACCCTGGCGTATCTGGAAAACAATAAATACAAATTTTCCGGTATTCGGATCGAGGTGCAGCCGGTACGAACCTATCATTATGACGACTTGGCCGCCAATACTATCGGTTACATCGGTTCAATCAGTAGAAAAGAACTTCAGGCCGATGGCGAGCAGCGATATGAGGGCGGCGATCTGGTGGGCAAGCGGGGCCTGGAAAAGCTCTTTGAACCCTATCTGCGCGGCGAAAAGGGGAGCCGTTCCACCGAGGTCAATGCCAGAGGATTTGAGCAGCAGCAGTTGCAGGTGGTCAACCCTCTGCCGGGTAACGATATCCGGCTGACCCTGGATGCGGAACTGCAAAAGGTGGCCGAACAATTCATGGCAATCGGTGACAAGGCGGGCGCGGTGGTGGTGCTTGAGGTCAAAACCGGCAAAGTGCTGGCCGCGGTGAGCACCCCTCCAATCAATTTGGAACATTTCATCGGCGGTATTTCCCACAAAAACTGGCAGGCCCTGCTCGATAACCCGCGCCATCCCCTGATCAACAAGGTGGTACAGGCATCCTATCCACCCGGTTCCACCTATAAAGTAGTTACTGCGCTGGCCGGTCTCGATACCCAGGTTGTCGATACCAATACCGAATTCTATTGTCCCGGCTACCACCGTTTCGGCAACCGGGTCTATCGCTGCTGGAAACGTGGCGGGCATGGAATGGTCAACCTGAAACAGGCCATCGCCCAGTCCTGTGATGTCTATTTTTACCAGGTCGGCCAGCGGGTCGGGGTCGACCGGCTGGCTCATTACGCTCGGATTCTCGGTCTTGGTGAAAAGACCGGGGTGCAGATGGAGCATGAAAAATCGGGACTGGTCCCAACCCAGGATTGGAAGAAACGGGTTAAGAACGAAAAGTGGCATGAAGGCGAGACCCTTTCCATTGCCATCGGTCAGGGGTTTAACCTGGTTACCCCTCTGCAGTTATGCGTGATGACGGCCACCGTTGCCAACGGTGGCAGACACTTTCGGCCGCAGATCATCGAATCCATCGTAACCCCGGACGGCAGGGTGGTCAAATCCTTTTCCCCGGAGCTGGTGAACGAGTTGTCACCGAGGGAACAGGCGTATGTGGACATCATCAAGGAAGGGTTACTGGAAGTGGTTCACGGCAAGCGGGGTACGGCCCGGGGTGTCCGCATCGAGGGATTGAGGATCGCCGGTAAAACGGGTACCGCTCAGGTGGTGCGTATAGCCAGATACAAAGGGCTTGCCGATGAGGACATTCCCTATCACCTCAGAGACCATGCCTGGTTTACCTGTTATGCGCCGGCCGATGACCCCGAAATTGCCGTTACCGTGCTGGTGGAACATGGCTTGCACGGCAGTTCGGGGGCGGGGCCGATTGCCCGGTATGTTCTTAAGAAGTACTTCTCTCACCGGCTGCAAACAGAAGGTGACAATCCCGAGAAATCACTCAGTCTGGTGAGTGAATAAGGTTTACTGCCTGAGAAAAACGATAGAAGTGTTTCCCCGTATTGGTGTTTTCCATGGTTCGATTTGACCGGAGGCTTCTGTTCCATTTCGACTGGGTCATGCTGCTGCTTCTGGTAATGGTCTGCGCCATGTCGCTGTTTAATCTCTACAGTGCCTCGTATCCGCCCAGTCCTTATGGGATAGCGCCATATCTCAAGCAGATGTATTTCTTTGCTTTGGGCATCGTCGTGATGGTGGTTATCTGTCTGGTGGATTACAAGGAACTGCACTTCTGGAACTATTTTTTTTATGTATTCGTGGTGCTCCTGCTGGTGGCTATCCTGATTATCGGCAGGACGGCCGGCGGTGCACAGCGGTGGATCGATCTGGGCTTTTTCAATCTGCAGCCCTCCGAGCTCGCCAAGCTGATGCTGGTAATCACCCTGGCCAGTTATTTCTCCCGTAAGGAGGTGGTCGACGGCTATACCATCAGGCAACTGGTGGTGCCGCTGCTCCTTACCATGGTGCCTTTTGTCCTCATCCTGCTGCAGCCTGATCTGGGAACGGCACTGATGCTGGTAATCATCTTTGTTTCCATGGCGGTATTTGTCCGCCTGCGGTTTCATGTCTATCTGATTTTCGGGGTCAGCGGTGTCGCGTCCATCTGGCTGGCCTGGACAAAGGTGTTGAAGCCCTACCAGAAGATGCGAATTCAGACATTTTTACAGCCCGACAAGGATGTTGCCGGTCAGGGCTATCAGATCATGCAGTCAAAAATCGCGGTGGGCAGCGGCGGCAAATTCGGCAAGGGGTATCTGGAGGGCACCCAGGGCCATCTGCATTTTTTACCCGAACGCCATACCGATTTCGCTTTCGCCGTCTGGGGAGAGGAGTGGGGGTTTGTGGGGACACTTTTTTTCCTCGGCATCTACTTTCTCATGCTTATCTGGGGGCTCTACAGCAGTGTCTATGTGCGGGATCGTTTCGGCATGCTTTTGTGTTTCGGCATTGTCATGCTGATTTTCTGGCAGGCGGTGATCAATGTACTGATGATTCTCGGCATGTTGCCGGTGGTGGGTATCCCCCTGCCCCTGGTTTCCTATGGCGGCTCCTCGCTTTTGACCACCATGATGGCCCTGGGAATTCTCTTTAACGTGCGGATGCGCCGGTTCAAAAACGGGAGAGAGGCTGACTAGAATCTTGCTGGTCAAGTTTTTCCAGAACAAGGCTTGCCAGCGCATCGATAAAAAGCGGCTCTGTGTTGAGTGACTCCATCTGTTCCAGGCGGATGTGGTGGCGTGCCGCCATCTCCCGATATAAGATCGAGATTTCATAAAGCGTTTCGATATGATCGGAGACGAAACTGATGGGCACCATAAGGATATTTTTGCGTCCTTCATGGGCAAGGGTCGTGATCATCTCCGGCGTTGACGGTGACAGCCAGGTCACCGGGCCACTTCTGCTCTGGTAACAGAGTCGCCCGCTTATTCCGAGTTTTGTCTCGATGGCGCTGATGGTCCGCTGTACATGCTCCACATAGGGATCGCCCTGTTCAATGAATGAAACCGGCAGGCTGTGGGCGCTGTAGACAATGGTGACCGGCTCATCACCAAACCGTGCCAGCCCCCTGGTGATCTGGTGGCACAATGCGTCGATATAGCCGGGGTGATCGGGCCAGCTGTCAATTTCGATACAGTGAGTCACCCAATGGTTGCGGGCCAGGAGCCGGTTCAGTTCATTGAGCGACGATCCGCTGGTGGCCCGGCTGTAGTGGGGGTAGAGGCTTACGGCAACAATCGTTTGTACCCCCCTGCCTTTCAGCAAATCCAGGGCCTGCTCGGTAAACGGGGGGGTGTAGCGCATGGCAACAGCAGCGACAAATGAGCCGTGTTGGCCAAGCCGTGCAACAAGCGCATCGGCCTGGGCCTGCGTGATGGTAAGCAACGGTGAGCCGCCGCCGATTTTTTGGTAGGCGGCCATACTTTTCGGCGCCCTTCTGGCGGCAATCAGCCGGGCAAGCGGTTTTTGCAGAAAAGCGGGGCCGAGTCTGATGATCTCTCGGTCTGAAAAGAGGTTACGCAAAAAACGGGGCACCTCGGCGAGGGTACTTGGCCCACCCATATTGAGCAGCATTACCCCGATGGGCGCGGCTTCGCCATGGTCATCTATTTCTCGTGGCATTGTCTTGTCCATTTCGGATTTGTGTCTGTACGCGCCTGCGGATAGTGAGGAAAATAACTCGTCTGCAATAGTGCGGCTCGTATTGTTTTGCACCGGCAGGAGCCGAGTTTTGCCTTGATTACGCTGGACTGCGTCATATAAATATAGTATGGTGTAATTAAGTGCGAGTGTAAATTAAACCAAGGACTCTATCGCGTTGGTACCAACCAGAGTTCAACCAGAATTTTCGTTTTCCCCTTTCCCTCTCCAGGATGTGTTGCATCCTGATTTTACCATTTATATTCACGTTGGCGTCGCTTACTGCCGGGGCAATGGGCTGGCCCGGTGTAGTCTGGCGGCGTGTCATGGCGATATGCGTATTGGGCGCGTATCGTCCACTACTGCCATAGATGATGGAGGAACCGCATGGAATTGAAAATCGAGGCCCGAAATGTTGAGTTGAAAAAAGGCTGGCAGATGAAAATTGAGGAAGAGAAGGAGAAACTACTGCGCCATCATGCCGGTTTTGTGTTGCACCTCCGGGTTGCCATTGAAGCCACGACTCACCATAAACAGGATAATTATGAGGTCAAAATCGTTGCCTCGGTTCCCAACGATACGGTGGTTGTCTCCAAAAAAGGTGATGTGGTTCGTGCCCTGCTCGTTGAGGCCTTTGATGTTCTTGCCTTGAAGCTGAAAGAAATTACGCGTAAGAAGCGAAAACTCAAGAAAAACCTCGAACAGGGGGGTGACGGCGATGGCAAGGGCGTTGTTCATCTGGTGGTTCCCAGCGAGTCTTACGGTTTTATTACCTCAGTTGATCAGCGTGAGATCTACTTTCACGAAAATGCCCTGAAAAATGTCGCCATATCCAGCCTGACGGAAGGAGACTTGGTGATCTTTGGTGAATCGCGTGGCGACAAAGGCCCTCAGGCGGCGTGGGTGCGGGTGGCTAAATAAGTAGAGTCCCCGTCAGCCCCCTTAGACCTTACCCTTTTCCAGAATTATTCCGCGCAAAAGCGAAATCTTTTTTCTGATAGAGATCAGGATCTGCATCGGGGTAGCCCGCCGCTGCCCCGTTCCACGGTTTGATAAGGGTGTAGCGATTGTCCGCAAAGCCGTCGACGTTGTCGCGGTGCAGGGGAATCTTGCCGCCGGCGGTGGCGATGTAGCGGGGGATGGCATCGCCTGAGATGTTGCCGTACATGGACTCGACGATGTCCCGGCCCACCGCCAAGGGGACACGGAAGTGGGCGAATTGCGGGTTGCGGTAGCTGCAGTTGAAAATGTAGTACGGCCTGACATAGGCCTCCTGAATAGTCTCACACAATTTCCACATCTTCACCCTGGTATCGTTGATGCCTTTGAGCAGAACCGCCTGATTGAGTACGGTAAAGCTGGCTTTGGAAAGACGGCGGAAGGCATCCTTTGAAACCGGAGTGATTTCGCGTGCCGTGTTTATCTGGGTTACCATCCGGATCGCCTTTTTGTCGTTGCTGGCGCTGATGATGTCAAGCAGTTCGTTGTCTATGCGCATGGGCGCCGTAACCGGGATGCGGGTGCCGAGTCGTTTGACCTTCACTTGATCGATGGCGTCCAGTTCGGCGAGCAGCCATCTAAGCATGCTGTTGGGCAGTACCAGGGCATCGCCGCCGGTTACCAGGACGTCGCGGATGCGATGGTTGGCGCGGATGTAGGCGAGCGCTTCGCCATAGGCATCCTTGGCATACACCTGATCCTTGCGGCCGATATGGGCAATGCGCAGACAGTGGGTGCAGTACATGGCGCACATATTGGTGGCCTTGATGGTAACCACCCGCGGGTAGAATTGATCGATCAGCCGGGCCGGGGAGTGATCCGCCGCCACCGGCGGTATTTCAACGCCAGCGTTATCGATCATCTCACCGGTTGGGATGGACTGCAGCATGATTGGATCATTCACCTCGCCGGGCATGATGAGACTGGTGTAGTAAGGGGTGAGGCGCATACGATAGGTCTTGGTGACGCGCCGCATGGTGGCCAGGGTGTCGGCCGGCAGGTCGATCAGGGCGGCCAGCTCATCGACGCTGTCAATGGCGTGCCGGATCTGGCCGCTGAACGAGTTCCATGACTTATCAGACATTGACAGTGCCCGTTTGATCCGTTCCTGGTGATCGAGGATCTGATCCCATAACTCAATTCCACTGGGCGCCTCGGTATCCTTGCGGGCCAGATACTCATCGACCCGCTCGTTGGCCTGGGCGGCGATGGGCAGGGCCTGGGTGAGACGACCGCCGGCACTGACCAGATGCTCATCGATTCTCTGATGTTTGATCGCCAGCTCGGCCAGTGTTTGCCGGGAAATGCCAAAATCGTCGGGGTTGCGCCGGTGGTCTCGTTTTTGGAAAACTAAAAACTGGAGCAATCTCAGGATCGGGCCGGTCAAATCGGTTCTGCCCGCCTCTTCCAACAGGGTTTTTGCGGTGGTTGCATCGTCCGTGGAAATAGGGGACGAGTCAGGTGTGGCGGTATATAAGTCGTCCAGCAATGTGGTGGTGAAATCATCGAGGGTGGTGGGCTCGCCCGAACCGGAAAAGATGGTGGTCATTGGCTTATGCCTCGGTTATGGTTTGTCTGATAAAGCCGACTCCCTGACAGATTCCCTCATCCACATCCTCGCG
>JAEPEX010000163.1_pt1 | contig 112101 bp, 107 predicted proteins | sample 9130951 | NCBI WGS metagenome assembly JAEPEX01 (sample SAMN17228542, study PRJNA684324) | microbial mat metagenome | biome: saline marsh[ENVO:00000054]; feature: microbial feature [ENVO:01000007], biofilm[ENVO:00002034], sulphate-reducing...; material: estuarine water... | reverse complement strand
AACCTTTTGCCGGTCCTTACATGCCTGATGTTATCGCCCACAAGGGGGCAAGCCTGGTCAAGGGTATGACCCACTATTGGCTCACCACCGAAGGGGTGTTCGGAGTGGCGCTGGGGGTGTCCACCAGCATGGTCTTCATGTTCGTGCTGTTTGGCTCGCTATTGGAGACGGCCGGGGCGGGAAACTATTTTATCCGTACCGCTTTTGCCGGTCTGGGTCATATGCGGGGCGGGCCGGCCAAGGCGGCGGTGGTTTCCTCGGCCATGACCGGCCTGGTATCGGGTTCATCCATTGCCAACGTGGTCACCACCGGGACCTTTACCATTCCGCTCATGAAAAAGGTCGGCTTTACCCCGGAAAAAGCGGGCGCCATCGAGGTCGCTTCATCCACCAACGGCCAGTTGACCCCGCCGGTTATGGGGGCGGCGGCGTTTTTGATGGTGGAGTACGTGGGTATTTCCTACATCGAGGTTATCAAACACGCCTTTCTGCCAGCCGTGATTTCCTATATCGCCCTGGTCTATATCGTTCACCTGGAGGCCTGTAAGATGGGGCTGCAGGGGCTTGCAAAACGGCCGGGAAGCACCACCATCGCCCAGCGGCTGCTGGGTATGGCAACCGGCTTTCTGGTTTTTATTGTGATCGGGGCGGCAACCTATTTCGGGTTGGGCTGGATCAAGACGGTGGCCGGCAGCGCCACCCTCTATATTGTGACGGTTCTGCTTTTTACCGCCTACGTGCTGCTGCTCTGGTATGCCTGCCGGGTGCCGGAACTGGAAATCACCACCGAGATTACCGAACTGCCGCCGCTCAAGGAGACCGCCCAGGCCGGTTACTACTTTCTGCTGCCCATCGTGGTGCTCATGTGGTGTCTGACGGTGGAGCGGCTGTCACCCTCGCTTTCGGCCTTCTGGGCCACCGTGTTGATGATTGGTATCGTGGTAACCCAGCGCCCCCTCAAGGGATGGCTGCGCAAAGGAGTCGGTGAGCAATTCTCGGTTCGATTGGGCTTTGCCGATCTGATTAACGGGATGGTTTCCGGCGCCCGCAACATGATCGGCATCGGCGTTGCCACCGCCGCCGCCGGCATCGTGGTGGGAACGGTGACGCTCACCGGGATTGGCCTGGTGATGACCGAATTCGTGGAGTTTATCTCAGGCGGCAACCTGCCGCTGATTCTGCTGTTTACCGCGGTGATCAGTCTATTGCTGGGCATGGGGCTGCCCACCACCGCCAACTACATCGTGGTATCGACCCTGATGGCTCCGGTCATCGTCAACCTGGGCGCCCAGAACGGTCTTATCGTACCGCTTATCGCCGTACATCTCTTCGTCTTTTATTTCGGCATCCTCGCCGATGATACCCCGCCGGTGGGGCTCGCCGCCTTTGCGGCGGCGGGAATATCCGGGGGGGATCCCATTCGTACCGGTATTCAGGGGTTCACCTACGATATCAGAACGGCGATCTTGCCCTTTATTTTTATCTTCAACACCGAACTGCTGATGATCGGGATCGGCTCTCCGCTGCATTTTATCGTTGTGGTTTCCGCTTCCGTGGTGGCGATGCTGGCCTTTGCCGCTGCCACCCAGGGCTATTTCATCACCCGCAATAAAATATGGGAGACTGCCGCTCTTTTGATCGCCGCCTTTATCCTGTTCCGGCCGGGGGTGGTGTGGGATAACTTTTTTCCCGAGCTTCTGGTCAAAGAGCCTTCCCAACTGGAAGAAGTTGCCGGCACCATCGATCCCGGCGGCCAGCTCAGGCTCACCGTCTCGGGAGAAAAAATGAGTGGTGAGCAATACACCAAAACGGTCATGATTCCAGTGGGTGAAGGGGGAGCCGGTGACGAGCGTGTCCGGGAAATGGGGATAGAGACGCTGGAGGAAGACGGCAGGATACTCGTTGATATGGTCACCTTTGCCAGTCCCGCTGAGAAGGCCGGCATTGTTTTTGATCAGGAAATTGTCAATATCCTCATTCCCAACGATCGACCCCCGAAACAGCTTATGTTCATCCCCGCCCTGGCGCTATTGGCCCTCATCTGGTTCCTGCAGAAAGCGCGGGTGGCGCGGGCTTTGGCGGCAAGTGGCTCAGAGATTTGACAGGATTACCTTACAAAAATTTTATAAGGGCTGGCTAATACAATGATCAAAAAAATTATGGTGCCCGTGGCATTTTCAAAATATTCGCAGGGAATCTTGGAGTATGCTCAGGGTCTTGCAGCGCCGCTTGACGCCGAGTTGCTGATCGTCAATGTGATCAGTGAGCGGGATATGGAGGCGGTGAATAAGATTTCGTCGTTTGGCTACAAGGTGGACAGCGAATCCTACGTCGCCACCATAAAAATGGAGCGGCGAAAACAGCTCGGCGAACTCACCGAAAAGCTCACTTTGCCCGATGACAAGGTGTCGTTTTCTTTTCTGATCGGTGATCCCACCGATGAGTTGCTCCGGTGTGTCATCGAGGAGCATGTCGATCTGGTGGTGATGGGCATCAAGAACAAGGAAATAAAACATATTTTCGCCGGCTCGGTGGCCGAGCGCATGTTCCGGCGCTGTCCGGTGCCGGTATTGTCCTATCGTGGTGACGATATTGCCCAACGGCTTCACAAACATATCGAAAAATATGTCATCGACCATTGATATGGCTCCGTAATAATCCCTGTTTGCTGTATGCTGAAATTGATCCGGAATCCACGTTTACCGGAAATCACTGAACTGCCGCCCAAGCCCGCCCTTAAGTGGTGTAATGCAGTTCGGAAATGAAGGGTTATGGCAATCGCAGGGTTTTATAAGTGCATCGTTGATGGCGGCAAATCATTGGGGGAGGAATAACTATCAAGGAAGTATACCTTATTGACGGCTCCACCTTTATCTACCGCGCCTTTCATGCCATTGGTTCGCTGACCAACGCACAGGGCATGCAGACCAATGCGGTATTCGGCTTTGTCAGTATCGTCCGGCGGCTCTTCAATGAACGCAAGCCGGCATTCGTGGCGGTGGCCTTTGACAGTCGTGGGCCGGTGTTTCGCCATGAACTCTATGCCGACTACAAGGCCAATCGGCCGCCCATGCCGGATGAGCTTGCCGAACAGATCCCCTATATCAAGGAGGCGGTTACCGCGCTGGGCATCACCAGTTTCGAGCAGCCGGGCGTCGAGGCTGACGATCTCATCGCCTCGGCGGTGCGACGGCTCGATGCAGCTGGTCAAAAGGTTATCATTGTCTCAGGTGACAAGGACCTTCTGCAACTCGTCAATGACCGGGTCATTATGTGGGACCCCATGAACGACCGGCTCATGGATGCAGCCGCGGTTGCCGACAAATACCAGGTAGTACCGGCACGGCTGCTCGACTGTTTCGCCCTGATCGGTGACAGTTCCGATAATGTTCCCGGTGTCCCCGGGGTGGGGGTGAAGACGGCTGCCGCCCTTATCGGCGAGTATGCCACGCTGGAAAATCTGTACGATAATCTCGATACTCTTTCCCAGAAGAAAACCCGTGAACGGTTGCGGGAATACCGGGAGCAGGCGTTTTTATCGAGAGACCTGATCAGGCTCAAAGATGATATCGAAGTTTCCAGCGACGTAGCCGATTATGCACCAGCTTCGCCTGACCCGAAACGGTTGCGCGAGCTGTATGTGACCCTGGGGTTCAACTCGCTGCTCAAAGAGCTTGACAGTTCCCAGCCTATTCCCGATGACGGCTTTATCCTGGTTGCCGAACCCGCTGAACTGGGACGGCTCGGCGAGTTGTGGGGCAGCGCTGAGCAGCTTGCCATCGACACGGAAACAACCTCGATTGACAGCAGAATTGCCGAGCTGGTGGGGGTGTCGGTGGCGACTTCAGCCGAGCAGTGCTGGTATCTGCCCATAGCTCACCGTGATGCGACAGGTGCGCGGGTACCCGGCCAGCTCAGCCTGGAGCAGGTGCGCCATGCGCTAGCTCCACTTTTCAAGAATTCATCTCCGGCTCTGATCGGCCATAATCTCAAATATGATCTGGCGGTGCTTAGAAACACCCTTAATCTTGTCCCCCACGCACCTCTGGTGGACACGATGATCGCCGCTCATCTCGCCGAACCCTCCCGGCGCTCTTTGAAGCTCGATGATATCTGTCGTGACAGGGGGTTTGAACTGACCCCCTACACTGCCGTCACCAGGGGCGATAAACGTGATGACGCCTTTGCCTATACCTCTATTGAAGAGGCCTGCGCCTATTCCTGCGAGGATGTGTACGGTGCGCTGATGCTGTGGCACCATTTTCAGCCGATACTCACCAGGCAGGGCCAGATGGAGCTTTTTGCCACGGTGGAAACCCCGCTTATCAAAGTTCTGGTGGCCATGGAGGAGGCCGGCATCGGTATCGATACCACCCGTCTGGCGGAACTTGAGCGGGAGTTCAGCGATCAGCTTGCCATCCTTGAAAAAGAGATCTACAAGCTGGCCGGTCGCTCATTTAATATCAATTCCCCCTCCCAGCTTGCCGTGGTACTCTTTGACGAGCTGGGGCTACCGCGCGGCCGGAAGACCAAGACCGGCTACTCCACCGATGCAAGGGTTCTGGAAAAACTTGCCTTAGAGCATGAGTTGCCGGCCAGGATCATCAGATACCGGAATTTTGCCAAACTGCTCTCCACCTACGTGGAAAGCCTCGGCGCCCTCATCGACCCGCATACCGGCAGGGTGCATACCTCGTTCAACCAGACGGTGACCGCCACCGGGCGGTTATCGTCCACCAATCCAAACCTCCAGAATATTCCCATCCGTGGCGAGGACGGCCATAAAATCCGCGAGGCCTTCGTTCCCGCACCAGGTGCACTGTTTCTTTTTGCTGACTATTCGCAGATCGATCTGCGGGTGTTGGCCCACTATTCAGGCGATGAGGCGTTGACCGACGCCTTTCGCCACGGCGAAGACATCCACACCCGCACCGCCGCACAGATTTTTGGAGTCAATCCCGCTATGGTTACCACGGATATGCGCCGGGCGGCGAAATCGATTAATTTCGGTATTGTCTACGGGATGAGCAGTTACGGGCTCTCGGTGCAACTGGGCATCAGCCGGAGTGAGGCGGCACGGTTCATTGATCGCTATTTTGAGGTGTATCGCGGGGTCCGGGAGTTTATGGAACATATCGTCCGCCAGGCCCGCGATGACGGCTATGTCTCCACCCTGCTGGGACGTAGGCGATATCTGCCCGAGATCGGCGCCAGCAATAAAACGCGACGGGAATTTGCCGAGCGGGCGGCAATCAATACCCCGATCCAGGGTACCGCCGCTGATATTATGAAGGTGGCGATGCTTGCGGTATACGAACTGCTGGCCGATCATCCAGGTTGTAAGATGGTGCTCCAGATCCATGACGAGCTCGTTTTTGAACTGGACGAGGCCACCCGCGCCCTTGTTCAGGAGCCGATCCAGCAGGCTATGGAGGGCGCCGTGTCGTTGACGGTGCCGCTGGTGGTGAACGTTTCCACCGGCCTAAGCCTCGCCAAAGAGTGATGGCGTCATAAAAACTTCGCTCTACGGACTCAAGGGATCGTTTTGACTTCTCGACGTACCAGTTGTACGCCTGCGAGGTCAAAACGACCACCACTCCTAGTATACTTATTACTTAGCCATCTTAAACTGCTAGACTGAGTTTTTAAAAGAGTGATGGTTTAGTGAAAATCTTCCCCACCGTAATTCTGTAGGGCCTCTTTATCACTGTCGACGCTCCAGCGCCACATAGGGGCGATGGGCAACGCCCTGGTAGACCTGGCGAGGCCGGCCGATCCGTCTGCTCTCTTTGTTGTTGTTCATCTCCTGCCAGTGGGCGATCCAGCCCGGCAGTCGGCCCAGGGCGAACATGACGGTAAACATATTGGTGGGAATCCCCATGGCCCGGTAGATGATGCCTGAGTAAAAATCGACGTTGGGATAGAGGTTGCGTGAAATGAAGTATTCATCTTTGCTGATTTTTTCTTCGATCTCCATGGCGAGATCAAGCAGCGGATCCTGGATCTCCAGCGAACTCATGATGTCGTGGCAGATCTCCTTGACGATTGTGGCACGGGGGTCATAGGTCTTGTAGACCCGGTGACCAAAACCGGAAAAGCGAAAGGGATCGTCCGGGTTCTTGGCCCTGGCGATATATTTATCGATAGTGCCGCCATCGGCCCGAATTGTTTCCAGCAATCTGAGAACCGCCACGTTGGCGCCGCCGTGCAACGGTCCCCAGAGGGCGTTGATTCCGGCCGAGATGGACGGGTAGAGCCCCGCTCCGGAACTGCCCACCAGCCGCACCGCCGAGGTGGAGCAGTTCTGCTCATGATCGGCGTGCAGAATGAGAATCTTGTTGAGCGCCGATACCATGAGCGGCTCCACATTGTAGGGCATGATCGGTCGATCGAACATCATATTGAGAAAATTGCTGCAATAATTGAGATCGACGCGGGGATAGACCAGCGGGTGGCCGACGTTTTTCTTGTAGGAGAAAGCGGCGATGGTGCGGATTTTCGAGAGAAGCCGCGCCGTGGTGGTGGTAATGCCGCCGTACGGATCCTCATCCAGATCCATCTCCGGATAGAAATCGTGCAGGGTGCCCACCATGGTGGAGAGGATCGACATGGGCGAGGAATTGGGCGGGAAATGATCAAAAAAGTGGATCATATCCTCATGGATCAGGGCGTAGCGCCGCATATCCCGCTTGAAAACCTCCAGCTCGTCGTAGGTGGGCAGTTCACCGGTGAGCAGCAGGTAGGCGACCTCGATGAAAATACAGTTTTTGGCGAGATCGGCGATATCGTAGCCGCGATAGCGCAGGATCCCCCGTTCACCGTCAAGATAGGTAATATTGGAGATGCAGCTGCCGGTGTTCATATAACCGCTGTCCAGGGTGATACAGCCGGTCTGGTTGCGGAGCGAGCGGATATCCACCGCCTTTTCGCCGGTGCTGCTCTCAACAACCGGTAATTCGTAAACAACTCCGTCAATGGTGAGTTGTGCGGTTTCACTGGTCATGATCTAATCCTCCCATGAGCTGACTCGAAGCGATGCAGGCGAGTCGTTTTCCGTGTATCGAGCATGTACACGGGTATACCGAATCAGCACAATCCGGCGGTGTCGGGGTTATTTACTTGCTGAAGCCACAGACAGACGTTAAGCTGCAACCGGTTGGTTGCCAAACGAAGGAATCGTCCTATAGGAAAAGAGCATACCTGGAAGCGTGATGAATTTCAATCTTTTGTTCTTGATGTGGCAAATATCGCCCAATGGCTGAAGAAATGTCGGGTTTCCTGGAAGAAGAACTGGATAAGATCGATACCGAGGTGCTCATCCGCTACGCGCTTGCCGACCATCTTACGGCGGCGGCGATTGCGGTGGTGAACCGCTTCAGCACCCACAAGGCGGCAACACGCGTGCTGCGTCACTATTACCGAGACGTGCCGGAAGGACGCGAGGAAATGGTCGAGGATCTGCGCATTGTCGCCCAACACCAGGGGCTCTATTTATTCGCCGTCAAGGCAACGCATCACAACTACCTCTATGTCGGTAGTGGTGATGACACCATGCTGGTGGGTGAGTATGAGCAGGGTCTTGCCGACCATGAGATCCTCAATCACTTTGGCTACCGAAGCGGTGATGAGTTTCTCACCTCACTGCCGAAAAGGGTCGCTGATCTTACATCGTTGCCGGATCCCGATACGGCCCAGATCACCTGCGTAGCCTGCGGCGTCATGGTGGGAGAACTCCATCTGTTTGGCTGCCCGGTGGAACTCTGTCCATGGTGCGGCGGCCAGCTCAGTCAGTGCAATTGCCGCTTTGATCAGCTGGGGGTGGATGTTATCGAAGACGAGCAGACTCTTGATAGACTTGAGATAATCCTCAACAGAGTCGGTCGTATTGCCTTTTCGCCTGAGCAGAACCCCTCATACCCTGCTTTTGATCAATAGAACAGGCCGTCCAGATGTGAGTCTGGACGGCCTGCCGTGGTGGTTATTGACCAGGTGTGACGTTTCTGAGATACTTATAGAGATCTGAGTCAGATGAGATGATCAGCGAGGTGTTGCCGCCGATGATGTCATCAAAACTTTCCAATGTTTTAAGAAAGGCAAAGAACTCCGGATCCTGATTGAAGGCATCACCGTATATCTTGGTGGCCTCGGCATCCGCCTTACCCCTGATCTGCGTTGCTTCACGATTTGCCGTGGAGATGATTTCCTTGAGTTCACGATCCACCGTACCCAGGATGCGGGCTTTTTGCCCCTCACCCATGGATCGTTTTTCCGCTGCAATCCGTTTTCTCTCGGAAATCATTCGATTATATACAGTTTGGCGAACGGTTTCGATATAATTTACCCGCCTGAACAGCACGTCGCGCATCTCGATACCATACTGCGGGGTGGCCCGTGAGGCGATCTCCAGTACCTGATCGGAGATGACGTCACGCCCTCTTTCCGGTCTGCTGCCCGGTTCTTGATTGGAGGGAGTCATGGTCTCCAGGGACCAGTCGGAGCTGCGAATAATCTCGATCAGATCGTTCTTATTGATGAGGTCACGCACCGTACCGCCGATGATGTCATCGAGCAGGGTCTGGGCACGTGCTTCGGTGCGAACCGCCTGCAGGAAGAGGAGGGGATCCTCGATCCGCCAGCGTGCCGTCACGTCAAGATAGACAAAGGTCTTGTCGTTGGTGGGGATCTGGTTTGGGTCTCCGTTCCAGATAAAAATCCGCTTATCAAATTCGGTGATCTGCTGAATGAAGGGAATCTTGAAATAAAGACCCGCCTCGGTCTTTGGATCCCCGATGGGTCGGCCGAACTGGGTAACCACCGCCTGCTTACCTTCTTCGACGATGAAGATACCGTCATAGACAACGAAAATGCCCAACAGAACAAGGCCGATGAGAAGAAAATTGGTAAATTGTTTCATAATTATTCTCCTCCGTTATTGCTGGCCCATTCCGGCCGAAACAGGTGGCTTGTTAAGGTTGAGCAGGGGAATCGGCCCCTGATGCCCTTCATCGATAATGTAGATTTGCTCCACCTCCGGCAGCTTATCCTGCATGGCTTCCAGATAAAAACGTTGGCGGGTTACATCCGGGGCATTGCGATACTCTTCGAGAATGTCGAGAAAGCGAATCGTTTCACCTTCGGCGTTGTTGACCCGTTCCCGGGCATAACCGAAGGCTTCCTCAATAATTCTCTCGGCGCGGCCGCGGGCGGCTGGAATAACCCGATTATATTCCTGCTCCGCTTCATTAACCAGTCGCTTCATATCCTGGTCGGCCTCGTTTACCTCGTTGAAGGCGGGCTTGACCGGGTCAGGCGGGGTGATATCCTGAAACTGTACGGTTACCAGCTCTAGTCCCGCCTCCAGGTTGTTAAGCTGATCCTGAAGCTTAGTTTTTACCAGGTTGGCCAGTAGATCACGGTTACTGAGTACGAAATCAAAGTCCATATTACCGACAACTCGCCTGGTTACCGTTTCGTTGAGGTCATGTACCGCCTGCTCGACATCCTGAATCTTGAACAGGTAATTGAATGAGTCTTTAATGCGGTATTGAACGATCCATGAGACGCTGATCACGTTTTTATCAGCGGTAAGCATGAGGGATTCCTCATTATAACCCCGGTTGTCAAACGACGTGCGCTGGCCGGTTGCACCGGCGGTGCGGAAGCCAAATTCCTGCTTCCTGATCTGGCGCACGTCCACTTTTCGCACGTCCTCGATGAAGGGTACCATGAAGTGGAGGCCTGGCTGAACGGTGCGGTTATATTCACCGAAACGTAACACAACTCCCTCTTCCTGAGGGTTTATCTTAAAAAATGTCCTTGATATTCCCGATAGGACGACGATACCAACGATAGCGATAAGAATGATTTTCCAGGTGCCGCCGAATGGGTTTTTACCGCGCGGCTGCGGGTCGTCGCCGTTGCCTCCGCCTGGTGGCGGTTTTTTCCCTTCGGAGAAATAATCCTGCACCTTCTTGATGATCTGGGCAACAATCTCTTCCGGGGTTTGCGGTTTTTTTCGCCGACCCCAGGGCGGTTGTTGATCTTGGTTTGACATAAATGTCTCCTCTAATAATGGGATTTCTGGGTTTAATCTGGTGTCGATAATGCCATGAGGGTAACACGTATACTTAACTGATAGATTAAGACGGTATCGTTTTAGTTCAAGGCGACAATCCAACCAATTGCAACGATAAAGATGGTGGTCAGCAGTAGCAGAGGCTGCATCGCCGGCGCTATCCCTTTCCGGGTTGCAAAGGCAACGATGCCGCCACCGCCGATGCCTGCCAGCAGGCCGAAGAGATGGGCGCCGAGATCGGTTCGCACGCCGGAGCCGCCAAGCATGCCGAGCAGGGCAAGAGCGGCAAGTAATGGTGCCACAGCGCCCGGGCTGAGGATTTTTCGGCGATTAACTATCTGGTATGCGGCCAGGAGCCCGATGGTTGCGAAAACTGCCGTTGAAAAGCCGACAAAATAGTGATTACCACCGCGCAGGATGATATTGGCAAGGGTGGCAGCCACCGCGGATGTCAGCACCGCGAAGCTGCCCACGCCATAGCCCACCAGTCCCAGATAGTGATAGAGGACAAAACCGCCCACGATGCAGTTGCCTATCAGATGAGAAAGATCAGCGTGCAGCGTGAGCGAGGTCAGCAATCGATACCATTCACCGTCATCTAAAATGGCCTGCGCATCACCGGCCCCGCGATCAAACCAGAGAGAGTCTTGCCGCCACTCGCCGGTAATTGCATAAAGTATCAGCAGTGAGCCGATAATGAATACGGTAGGCTCCCAGGAGCCGGGTACGGTTGTTACCCGGGGGACGGCGGGCGGCCAGTTGCTGTTTTCCTGGATATAGGCGTCAAGCTCCGCCTGGGCACGCCCTAGATCGTTGGGGGCAACCACTAGATGATACAAGCCATCATGGTTGGAGGTGATTAAGCAAGAAATGCGACGCGCTTCCAGCACCAGGCAGTAGAGCTCGATTTCTTGCCGGGATGGTGAACTGGCAACAATGGCTGATGATCTGCTATCCACAACGTGCGGCCTCTACCATTCATGCATCACGTCGAGGAATTAAAGGCGGGCTACCCGCGGCGTACCGGCAGCAGCCCGCAATAGATCTGTCAGGCTAAGCGATCAATGGCAATAATTGATCCATGTTGCTCTTTGAGCGCAAGCAACTCCTTTTTTTGGCGTTCATACACCGCAAAGAGCGCTGGCGGGGTATCTTCCTCATTGCGATACGCCTCGGCCTGCAGGTCGAGGCGGGCAACGATGTTGTCTACATAGAGAGCGAACTGCATGTCGTAGAGCGATTTCGGATACTCTTTGTCGATCTCGCCAAACAGCATCTGCAAATCTTCGTAGTGCGGCAGATAGCCGATGGGGGTGTCGATTGCGGTAACATCGCCATGGGCAAACCGCTCCAACCAGCCCAGCCAGACCTTGACATCGCGCTTTTCGCCTAGCAGCCCGGAACCGCTCCCGCCCCTGTTTGCATGAGTCAGGAAATAGTTGAGGCCGGCTATCACCGGGCGGTCACCATCACCAATCTTGCTCGAATTAAAAAAGGTGAACTGGGCCTCCATGTAGTCGGCAAGGGCACCGGGGATAAAGGGAGCGTTTGCCCACGGCTGGCGGCGCACGCCGCTAACTCCCACCTCGGTGGCGGTGGCGGCCGAGACGATGGAGGCGCCGATTACTACCCCGTCATCCATGCTTTTCGCGGCCCATATCGGCGGCATGGTGTCGGCATCGCGGCCGGAATAGGTGATAACCTTGACGGGCACCCCGGCTGGGTCTTCGGCGGCGGTGGTATTATGGTTGGCGATGGCCTCGGCGAGCAGGGTGCATCGTGAATTTTTGTGAGAGATGGGAACGGGGTTGCCATTCTCATCAGTTTTACCCTGGCGCCATTCACCCTGAAAATTCAGCCCTTTGGTTGGATGTTCTTCACCGTTGCCGGACCAGTGGGGAACGCCGTGTTCATCGATGAGCACATTTGACCAGATCACCTCGGTGCCGTCGCCGCGCAGACAATCCATCAGATGGGGGTCGCCCTCGCGGTTAACGTCCTCGACGATGCCGAAGATACCTTTCTCCGGGTTGATGGCCCGCACGGTGCCGTCGGGGGCGATCCAGATCTGGGCGAGATCGTCACCGATGAAATCAGTGCCTACCATGGCCGTGGTGGTCTTGCCGCAGCCCGACGGCGCCGCGCCCGCAAAAAACGTGGTGCGCCCACCCGGGCCGGTCAGGCCGGTGATGAACATATGCTCGGAGAGCTGCTCTTCTTTCTTGAAATAGGTGGCGTAATCCACGCAGAACCGATGGTTGCCCTTTTTCATCAGCAGGGTGTTGCCGGCATAGGTGCAATAGGTGGAAAAGGTGGTGAGCCAGCTCCGATCCATTAAGATACGGGCGTTGGGCACGTCCTCGGGCCGGTTTTTGCCCTCTGAGTGGACGTTGGTGAAATAGATGCCGACCCGTTCGACCTCTGCGTCAAACTGATCGTAACAGTTGCGGTAAAGAAGCTCGGCGGAGTGCATTACATAGGCCGACGAGGAAATCTCGATGGCCGGCACCGCCGCCTCCGCTCCTACCGGACCGCGGCTGTAAAAACCGATCATCATGGCCATCCCGTTCATGATGCCGTCCATGTAGGTACGCACATACTCGGTGGCATCGGTACGCATGACGTGTTTGGCCAGCGAGCTGATCTTCTCGCCCTCGTTGATGATGTAAAAGGTCTGATTCACCAGGCGGGCCTGATCCTGGGGCAGATCAAAGTGAATGGTGTGGCCCTCTTTGGCCAGTTTTTTTTCCTCGCCCTTGGTGAGCGCCAGCTCCTTGATCCACAGGATATCTTCGGCTGAGCCGGTATTGACAAATACCGATGACGGCTTGCAGATGCGAATGGCGTTGGCGATCTTAACAAGCGCCTCGGAAGTGGTGATGGGGGCAAGCTTGGCCAGATTGTCCTGATCCAGATGCTCCTGAATCACCGCCTGGGCCTCGGTCAGCACTGTCACGCCGCCGACGGCGGCGAGAATATCGTCACCATTTTGCAGTTCCAGCATGGCTTCTCCTGTTTGGTATTTAAGAAAGTCGGGGCAAAGATATCGCAACAGGCTAGATTTTAAAAAACAATTCTTATCACAACCATATGTTTAGTCAATAATCAGATACAAAATCGACTACGCCGTGTAAAAAATGGTATCATTGAAAGGTTAATTAATGTACATAAGATAACATTCGATATTGCTAGGAAAATTTATCACCTAAATCCTGCAATCCTTGATCGGGAGCAGAAGCCTGACAACTAAAACTTGTTTACTCCCTCCCTCCCGCCTTTCCCTATCTCACAAATAGCCCTTATATGGCTACCACAAGCTGGTGGAGCGCTCAATAAATCAATTTTACGGGCAATCTACCATATACAGGGCGTACCTGCCCCTTTGTCAGTATCTTACAGCTCTGTGGGAACAGACGAGATTCAGTGTAATCCAACATCAACCCAGGCATCCCATTGGGCTGGGAACAAATGATGGGAAGGGGTGAGCAGCGTAAATTGCCTGGAGCCTGTCAGGAGCTTGCCGGCTACTCTGACAAGCATCGTCCGAATCGTCGCCGGCTCCCAGCGGCGCAGCTCTCTGTTACCGCTACACAGTGCCATCCAACGAATGGTATTGTAGGCCATTACGGCACACTGGAACAGAGCGCTGCTTCCCCAGAAATCATCCATCTTCAGGTGGGCCAGACTCATCTGATTTTTGGCCTCATCTATCCACGTCTCACACGTCGCCCGCCGACCATACTGGGTATGTGCCCGCCGGCAGCTCATATCTTCACTTGTCACATAACAGAAAAAGTCATACTCCTTGATCTCAAACAGGCTTTTGCAGGGGGATTTCCGCGCGCATGTCCGCTCCCGCCGCACCGCAACAAAACGACGCGAGACAGACCACGTGGAGCAGCGATGCCAAAAGCTGCACTGTTCCCACCCGGGGGTGTCCAGAACCGGCTCCCAGCTCTGGGCATAGAGAAGCTCATTGAGTCCTTTCAGCTTTACTTTGACCAGGTAGCCGTGCCCATACTGATCAAGCAGATCGAACAGGGCGCCGTTGAAAAAACCGCTGTCTCCACGAAACAGAATCGTCTGCGTGTTCGGCAGGTGAGCAAGTAATTGTTTGGTAAATTCAACCACCCCATTGCCGGTATACGCATCACCGCTTCTCAGCCATCCCTGTAAAATCTCCTTTGTCTCGGCACAAAAAGCAAGCAGTGGATGATACGATGCTTTTCCTCTGCGAAACGGATTGTAGCCTTTTTTCACCCCTTGTTGGGTGCCATAGGCGGTTTTTTCCGTTGAATCGACATCAATGACGCGGCACGGCCGCATGGCAATTGTGGAGGTGCCGTTTCTCAATGCTTTTCTCCAGAATCTCCCCCGCAGTCGATGATTCAACACTTCCAACTGATAGACCTGGCGCTCCGCAAATGTTCGGAAGATACGTCCTAACGTGGTTGGATCAGGAATTGACACCCACCCCGCCACTTTTCTGAGGATACCATCCGCCCATAAAGTGACCACACCGCTTACTGATCGGGCTCCTCCGATCGTACCGATAATGGTGAGAAACAGTGCATCAACGCAGTCATAGAGGGCATTGTTGCCGCGCTCATGCTCAATCGTGTCTTTGATGAGGGAAACGGCACCGTTGTGACGCAGGAATTTGACTACGGGAAGAAGCCCTGCCTGACTGGTGAGACCCTTAGCGGTGTTGGTCATGGTGACTTTTTTTGATGACACTCGGGCACTACGCCTGCTATTGTTTGCTTTCATGAAAAAGGTGATTCCTCCAGGTTGTTTTCGTCATGGTTAACTTCCTAAGGATATTACCTTTTTCATGTTTCTATGGCTACCTTTTTGCAATATTTAGGTAATATTAAACGGTTGTGGTAAAATAGACTTTTTACGACTTCATCACCTGCAACGGAGCAACGAGAAATCCAAATTATAACAGAGTCACCGGCGGCGCCGCATTGCTGTGGACGGGCGGCATGACGAGTTCTCCGGGAGGCAACAATATGGACACCTCATTTTTCAGACTGAACGGGACGCTTTCCGGAGGGGTCTATTTTGCCGGCTGGACCACGGCAATTCCAATTGGAAACAGAACCGGCGTGCACCATCCCAGCGGTGACTGGAAAAAGATATCCTTTGGCACCGTGGGCGCTTCTCGCGGTGATTGCTGGTGGACGGGTGAAACGTCTTTTGAATGCCAGGAGTCGGCATCTGGAAATTTTATTTTAACAGGATGGAACGACGGTGGCACCGAGGGGGGCAGTAGCGGTTCCGGCATATTTGAGAACAACGATCAACTGGCGGGCGACTTGACCGGCGGTGGCGGTGGTGATTGCGCCGATTCTTTCAGCTTTTATTCACTATTCAAAGCTGCCTATCAGACCGGCAATCTCGGCAGGTGGTTAAATGCAGAGCCTGAGCCGGTCCTGACGCCGATTTACCAGCTCCTGCTGAATAATGAACCCAGTGAACCGTAATCCTTGGACGAATAATCAAACAATCGTTGCAAGCTGGTTGTTGCGTCTGCACTTACAGCCAGAACGGAAAACATTTCCCAGAAGAGACCAAAGCCGGTAATGGGTGTCATTACCGGCTTCTGAATTTGGTGCCGAAGAGAAGACTCGAACTTCCACGGGGAAACCCCCACTAGACCCTGAACCTAGCGCGTCTACCAATTCCGCCACTTCGGCATTATCGTTGCCGAGTATTATTTTTGGACTCTAGTTTGTCAAGTACTTATTGATGCGTCCATCACGCGGCGTGCGGGGTAGGCATGAATATTTATCAGGACCTGTCGGAAATCGACCGGCCGTTTGCGCGGGCCTGCGTCACCATCGGCAACTTTGACGGGGTGCACCTGGGGCACCGCCAACTCTTTACCGAGGTGGTGAAACGCGCCCGTTCTCGCGGCGGGCCTAGCGTGGTGGTCACCTTTGATCCGCATCCGTTGAGGATATTGAAACCCGACGCCATCAAACTGATCTCCACCATCGACCAGAAAATCGAGCAGATTGAAGCCGCCGGTATCGATGTGCTGATCATTATACCGTTTAGCAAAGATTTTGCCGCCACCAGTGCCGAACGCTTTGTCAATGAGATTCTGCTGGTGACCATCGGTATGGCTGAGCTGGTGGTGGGCTATGACTATGCCTTTGGCAAGGGACGCGGCGGCGACACACATTTTCTCAGACAGCAGGGGCGGCTGCACGGCTTTCCGGTAACCGTGATCGAGCCCTTTTATGTGGATGGCATGCTGGTGAGTTCCACCAGGATCCGGGAACTGGTGGCCCAGGGAAGAATGGGTGATGCCGCCACCCTGCTGGGCAGACCTTACCAGATTCGAGGTGTCGTTCAGCAGGGCAAGAAACGAGGTGGTCAGGTCATCGGCTTTCCCACCGCTAATCTTGCCGTCAACGAAGAGGATCTGGTGCCCAAAATCGGGGTATACGTCACCGAGGTGCTTTTTGACGGCACTCGTTTCGGAGGCGTGCTCAATATCGGCTACAATCCTACCTTTGCCGAGAACAAACTGGTGGCCGAGACCCATATCTTCGATTTTGACAAAGAGATATACGGCAGGCCGATCAGGATTAACCTGCTGCAGTATCTGCGACCGGAACAAAAATATGAGTCCATTGGCGCCTTGACCCGCCAGATCCAGCGCGATGCAAACCAGGCCAGGGAGATTCTCGCTCAGCGTAAAAAGACATGAACCTCGTTTCTCCATTTCTTGACCTGTGAACGAACCATTCTGTCACCGCCTGCATGCCCTCTGATCTTATTAAGTTTTTCCAACCCTGCCGCCCTTGAAACTCGCATGCCGGTGGCTATTATTCTGAGAACATGGATATTTAGGGTCTATCTCAAGACGAATTAAAGCGATAATATAAGACGAAAAAAATATCGGAGTGTAACCTATGACCGATCAAGCAATAGAGGATCTTCCGGCGGTAATTGCCGAACTGGAAGAAAAGTGCCAGGAGTTTCCAAGCAACGTTATGGCCCGCCATCACCTGGGGCTGGTGTATCTCAAGGCAGGACGAACCCAGGATGCCATTGAGTCTCTTGAAAAGGCCATCGCCCTCGACCCCCAATCGGTGGAAAGCCTCATCAACCTCGGCGCCATCCATTTCGGTCAGGGTGATCTGGACAAGGCTGCTGAACTCAACGAAAAGGCGGTGGCCATCAGCTCGCGGGCGGCCCAGGCATATACAAATTTGGGATTGATCGCCCAACAGCGAAACGATCTGGACAAGGCGCTGGGCTACTACCAGGCGGCGGTCGACGTGGATGCGTCACTGGCCACGGCCTGGATCAACATGACCTCGGTGTTGACCATGCAGGGTGAGGACGCTCGCGCCCTGGAGGCGGCCCGCAAAGGTCTGGAACTGGATGGAGACTCGGCGGTGGCACACAATAATCTGGCCGTGGCACTCTACTTCAGCGGTCAATTTCAGGAGGCCAAGCGCTACCTGGATAACGCCCGCAATCTGGGATATCCGGTGGAGCCGCGGTTTGTCGAAAGTCTGGAAGAAAAACTTAGCTGACACCACCTCACATGCAGCGAAAAACAGCGGGAAAACCGCCGTGGTGCCCGTTCTGCGGACAGAATGTGGAACCGCCGGCAGATAATCCCGAGCGTAAATTAACCGAATTTCCTTCCGGTTCATGTGAGTGTGGCGCGGTATACAGCTGTGATGCCACCGGTCATAATGTCGGTGCGGCCCTGGTGGAAACCCTGCTCAGGGCCTGCAACGACAACGCCGAGCTGGCCTGGGAGCTGCTGCCCGAAGATGATTATCTTACCGGCCGCATAGAAAAATATGATGAGCAGACCCATCAGGTTATCGAGACGGGCAACATCAACGGCCGTGCGGTGCGTGGCGTTCTCTATTTTGTTCGGTTGCATACCGAGATGTCGGAGCTGGTTGCCCGACTGGCAAACAATGAACAGCCGAAAAAGCTGAGTTCGCCCACTGATATATATCGCAAAACATCGTCGCCCGTCTCGACCCCTGAACCGGGCACGCCGCGTCGCCGGGCGGACAAGAAGGTTGTTAAAAATCTTATTGCGGATGGTGATGTCGACACTTTGGCGGCACTCTGCCTCGATGATCGCAAGACCCTGCGGCTGGCTCAGCGGCTTCTCTACGATCCTGATGAGTCAAGCAGGTGGCGGGTTTCCTGGCTGCTTGGCCAGGTATGCGCCAGGGTTGCCGAACGTGATCCGGGCCAGGTTTCAGAATTGCTTCACCGGCTTTTTGAGGCGAGTCATGATTCAGCGGCGACGCCCTGGGGAATGGTTGAGACAATTGGTGCGGTGATTGCCGCGCGGCCTGATATTTTTGGTGCATTCGCTCAGCATCTGGTGGGCTTCATGGGGGCCGAATCTACCCGTATTCAGACAATCTGGGCCCTTGCCGAGATTGCCGGGGTGCGGTCCGAACTGGTGCGCTCATTACCGTTTTATGCGACGTTTGCGTTTCTTGGTGATCCCGATCCACAGGTTCGCGGGCACACGGCCCGGCTGCTTGGCCGGCTTACGGCGCGTGAGGCGAGTATGCAACTTATGGGGCTGCATAATGATGATGCACCATTTACCCTCTACGTTGAAGGTGCACCGACTGCAACCTCGGTATCGGAGCAGGCACGCATGGCGATGCAATTATTAACCACCTGAATACAGGGAGCATATGAGTAACAATCTTCAAGACCTCTCGTCGATAACAAAAGCTCAGCCGGATGACGGTCAGCCGGCGCCCTTGAGCGAGGCCCAGCAGGATTATGAGAGCGGACGCGGGTATCTGGAGCGGGGTGAAACCGCTCTCGCTGCGGTTTCACTGCATAACGCCCTGCACGGCTTTGAGCAGGAAAATAACAGGGAAGGAATGGCCAACGCCGCTAACCGGCTGGGGCAGGTCTGTCTGCGGCGTGAAGAATGGGAAAAAGCCATCGCTCATTTCAAACGGGCCTGGTCCATCTGCGAGGAGCTGAACGATCCGGTAAGCCTGATCGCCCTGACTAAACAGCTTGTTGCGGCACACCGGGGACAGAAACAATATCGGGTTGCCCTTGATCTCTGCCTGGATCTGCTCGACAATTATCAGCGCAACAATAACCCGCGTGGTTCAGTGGAAGTGCTGGAGACGATGTCGGCGATCTACCTTGAGTCGGGCCAGCGGGAGCGGGCTGCCGATGCACTGAGGACTGCCGCTTCCATTCATGCCAATTTCAAGCATCAGACCAGCGCTGAAGCGTTGCGCGGCAAGGCTGATGCCCTGGTTGCCGGTACCGCTTCCTGAACAAACCATGTTTACCGGACTGGTGCAGGGATCAGGCCGTGTGCTCAGGCGGCTTTCGGCTGGCAATGGCGTCGTTTTTGAAATCGGCTCCGATGTCGCCATAGAGCAGCCGGTGGAGGGCGAGTCCATCGCCATTAACGGCGTGTGTCTCACCGCCTACGAGATTGGCACTACAACATTTCGGGTGGACGTCTCCCCTGAGACCTTGTCACGTTCCACCCTGAACGGGTTGCAGGTGGGTGGGCGGGTAAATGTTGAACGGGCGCTGCGACTGTCCGACCGCCTTGGCGGGCACCTGGTGTCGGGCCATGTTGATGGGCTTGGCGTTCTTGGCAAAACGGTGCGTCAGGGGGATTTTGTCGTCCTTAATTTTAATGTGCCCGTGGAACTTGACCGCTATATCGTTGAAAAAGGCTCCATTGCCGTGGACGGCATCAGTTTGACGGTTAATGATTGCGGCCCCGGCCATTTTTCGGTATCAATCATCCCGCAGACATGGCAGTCCACCACCCTGGCGGAGTTGCGGGTCAGCGACCAGGTCAATATAGAGGTCGACGTCATTGGTAAATATATCGAGAAACTGCTTGGCCACAAGGCCGATACACCGGGCGCAAGCCGTGGGGTGGATCGGGAATTGCTGGCAAAAAGCGGCTACCTGTAAATAACCGACAAACCCATATCATAAAAACAGCTATGCCGTTAAGTTCAATTGAAGAGGCCATCGAGGATATCCGGGCCGGAAAAATGGTGATCCTGGTTGATGATGAGGACAGGGAAAACGAGGGCGATTTGTGCATCGCCGCCGAGGCGGTTACCCCGGAGGCCATCAACTTCATGGCAACCTACGGTCGCGGCCTTATCTGTCTGACCCTGAGCGAAGAGATTATCGAGCAATTGCAACTGCCCATGATGGTCAATGATAACCGCTCACCCTACGGTACCGGTTTCACCATCAGTATCGAGGCACGTACCGGGGTAACCACCGGTATTTCCGCTGCCGACCGGGCCCGCACCGTGCAGGCGGCGGTGGCGCCCGGTGCGAGGCCCGACGACCTGGTCAGTCCCGGTCACATCTTTCCGCTCAAGGCCCGGACGGGTGGGGTGCTGGTGCGCACCGGTCAGACTGAGGGTTCAGTTGATCTGGCCCGACTGGCGGGGCGACGGCCGGCCGGGGTGATCTGTGAGATCATGAATGAAGACGGCACCATGGCGCGGATGGAAGATCTTGAAACCTTCAGCGAGAAGCATGGGCTGCGCATTGTCACCATCGCCGATCTCGTGGAGTATCGACTGCGGCGTGAAGCTCTCGTGCATCGTGGCGCCGAGGCGCGCATCCCCACCGATCACGCCGGCGAATTCAAGGTCATCATCTACCAGAACGATATCGACAAACTAGAACACGTCGCTCTCATAAAGGGTGAGATCGACCCTGCTGAACCGGTGCTGGTGCGTGTCCATTCCGAGTGTCTCACCGGCGATGTATTCGGTTCATCACGCTGTGACTGTGGCGGTCAACTCTTTTCCGCCATGCGGATGATTGCCGACCGGGGTTCAGGCGTGGTGGTTTACATGCGCCAGGAAGGTCGCGGCATTGGCCTGATGAACAAGATCAAGGCCTATCACCTGCAAGATTCGGAAGGAGTGGATACGGTGGATGCCAACCTTAAACTGGGTTTCAAGGCCGATCTTCGTGATTACGGCATCGGCGCCCAGATCCTCCGCGATCTTGGGGTTGTCAAGATGATCATGCTGACCAACAACCCGAAAAAGATTGTCGGTCTGGAGGGATACGGCATCGAGGTAGTCGATCGTATACCCATTGAGATAGCGGCCGGTGAAGAAAATAAGGGGTACCTTGTGTGCAAGCGGGACCGCATGGGCCACCTCATTCAAGTGAAATAGAGGAATCGCGGCGTTGCCGCAACAGGGGGACAGTGATGGCACGAACGGTTGAAGGACACCTAAAGGCGGATGGAAAGAGGTTTGCGGTTGTGGTTTCCCGTTTCAATTCATTTATCGCCGAAAAATTGCTTGAAGGCGCTCTGGACAGCCTGCACCGTTCTGGGGCGGATAGTGCCGACATCGTTGTCGCCCGTGTTCCCGGTGCCTTTGAAATCCCACTGGTGGCCCGTAAACTGGCGCTGTCGGGGGACTACCACGCGGTCATCTGCCTGGGCGTTATCATTCGGGGGGCAACCCCGCATTTTGATGTGGTGGTATCGGAATGTTCCAAGGGAGTCGCCCAGGTCGGGTTGGAATCAGGTGTGCCGGTGCTCTTTGGCGTGCTTACCACGGAAACCATAGAGCAGGCAATCGAGCGATCCGGTTCAAAGGCAGGCAATAAAGGGTCCGAGACGGCAGTGGCCGCCGTGGAGATGGCCAACCTTCTGGAACAATTGGCTTAGAGCCTATTTTGTCTGTGCTCACATAATGACTGATCAGTTCAGCTTCTTTCCCCGTCGGCGCCTGCCGCACTAAGCATGGGCGCCCGGCGCAGGGCGCGCGAAGCGGCCCTTCAGTATCTCTATCAAGAGGACTTCGGCGATGGCACCGCGGCCGCCGACCACAATCTTGACGATCATTTCTCTTTGTTTTGCGAAATCTATCAGATCAGCCGGATGGCACGGGAGTACGCCTTTTCTCTGATCAACGGGGTGAGCAATAACAAATCCCGTATAGATAGTATTATCACATCACACGCCGTGAACTGGCGCCTGGACCGGCTTGCCGCCACCGATCGCAATATCCTGCGCCTTGCCGTCTATGAAATTATGTGCGGTACCGATGTCCCGTCGCAGGTGGCTATCAATGAGGCGGTGGAAATAGCCAAACGGTTCGGCGGCGATGAATCGCCTGCCTTCATCAACGGTATCCTTGACAAAGTGGCACAACTACCGCAATACTGCGCCACGCCGCCCCCGAACGACACCACAAGCAGCTAATACCAGGTAAAGTTAGAATTGTCGCAAGAGAGCACCGCCCTTTTGTTTTAGACGCGGATACAAGACCGAGAGAGTACAGCAGCGCTCCGTGATCAAAAGAGTTACGAGGCATACAGTACAAAAGAGCAAGCTTTGTGTGATAATTTGAGCATTTCAGGGTGGTAGAATATAGGGGAACCTTGCAAAATGACCTTTTTGCACAACCTCTTCGATAGTTAATAAATTTATCCCGGCAATAACAGGGTATGTGGTTGCGGTAAGGTGGCCCTCGCGCTTGGATCTTAAGCAAACCTTCTCGTATTTCAGGATCTATCTATTTAGTGTAGGCGGCAATGGATAGCCAGGCGAGTCACTTTGCTCAGTGTGGCTCAGCTGTTTGCTTGCAATTAGCGATGATTCCCGCTAAAACATAACAACTTTATGCTCACTGTTTCCCATGGTCACTATCAATAGGTATGGCTTCATCAGAGAAAGCTGCTTCGCCAGGCTTTAAACAGGAATTCTGTGCCGTTCTCGGGCTGTTTGGCGCGGTATTTATCCTGCTGAGCCTGATTTCCTTGCAGGTTTCGCCGGAGGCCAACTGGTGTGGTCGCGTCGGCCGGGCTGCCAGCCAGTTCCTGTTCGGCTTTACCGGCTACGGCGCCTATCTGCTGGTTGTCCTGATTGGCTGGATTTCCCTGCTTTTTTTCAACCCACGCATGTCTTTTGAACGATTGCCGCAGGTAACCCTTGGTCTTTCCGGCGCGGTGATTTCCAGTTGTGTCCTGCTTTCCTCGTTGAGCCTGCACAATGAAGTACTGCTCGATGCCGGCGGTTTTCTCGGCAGAATCGGGTTCAGCGGGGTACGCACGCTTATCGGCGGTACCGGCGCGGTGTTGCTCTTTGTTCTGGTGTTTCTTATTTCTCTCATGCTGGCCACTCAGTTTTCCCCATATCAGGCGATTCGCGCACTGTGGCGGATGCTGCTCGGTCTGCTGGCGCTGATCGTAGCCGCCGTCAAAAGTTTGATTACTAGCTCACGGGGCCCTAAAAAGGGTGATGCTCCAAAACAACCCGTTTACGTGGAGACCGCACCCGTTGTCGATGAACCACAAGTACCGCAAAGTTCTGCGCCGCCGCTGGTCAATCAGAATATCACCCAGCCGGTGGCACTACTCGGCGATAGTGGGTTTAGGGCCAAGCCGGTGATCAAGGGTGACTGGCAACTGCCGCCGCTGTCGCTTCTGGACGGCAAGGCTGAGGTCGCTAAAGAGGTGGACCGGGACATCTATCTCAAGGTGTCCAAGCAACTTGAGCAGAAACTGAAGAATTTCGGAGTGTCCGGTAAGATTGTCGGCATTTCCCCCGGCCCGGTGGTGACCACCTATGAATATTCACCGGCCCCGGGTATCAAGATTAACAAGATCGTCGGCCTGGCGGATGATCTGGCCCTTGGCTTGCGGGCACAGTCGGTGCGGGTAGTTGGCTCGGTGCCGGGAAAATCGGCACTGGGAATCGAAATTCCCAATGAGCACCGGCAGATCGTGCGGATCAGAAATCTGCTTTCATCAGATATGTTCCGTTCATCGCCGGCAAAACTCGGCATTGTGCTGGGGCTCGATGTCATCGGCACTCCTATCATTGCCGATCTGGCGAAAATGCCGCACCTGCTCATCGCCGGCGCCACCGGATCCGGCAAGAGTGTCGCCATCAACGCGATCATCGCCTCTATTTTATTTAACGCAACCCCGGAAGAGGTGCGGCTGCTGATGATCGATCCGAAGCGTATCGAGCTTTCCGGCTATGAAGGTATTCCCCACCTGCTTCACCCGGTGGTGGTTGAGCCGAAGCTGGCAAGCCGGGCACTGCTCTGGGCGGTGCACGAGATGGAACGCCGCTATCGTCTGCTCGAAGAGGTCGGCGCCAAAAGCTTTGACTCATATGACCGCCAGGCATCGGAAAAGCTTCCCTATATCGTGGTAATCGTTGACGAGTTGGCCGATTTGATGATGGTTGCCTCCAAGGATGTGGAGGCTGCCATCGCCCGCCTTGCCCAGATGGCACGGGCGGCGGGCATCCATCTGCTGCTTGCCACCCAGCGTCCCTCGGTGGATGTGCTGACCGGGTTGATCAAGGCGAATTTTCCCACCCGAATCGCCTTCAAGGTTTCTTCCAAGGTTGATTCCCGCACCATTATTGACTGTTCCGGGGCGGAGCATCTATTGGGCATGGGCGATATGCTGTTTATGCCGCCTGGCTCGGCTGCCATCAGGCGGGTGCATGGCGCCTACATTTCAGAACATGAGACCGCGGCACTGGTTGATTTTCTGCGCAAACAGGGGGCTGCCGTCTATGACGAGTCGATGCTTTCCCAGGTGGAAAACGAGGAATCCGGCGCCCAGATGAGTGATGATGACGGCTATGATGAACGATACGATGAAGCAGTGGAAATCGTCACGGAAGCCGGCCAGGCCTCGATATCACTGGTCCAGCGTCGTCTGCGCATCGGCTATAACCGGGCGGCGCGGATTATCGAGACGATGGAAAAAGAAGGGGTGGTGGGACCCGCCGACGGCGCCAAACCGCGTGAAATTCTCACCCGCCGTTCATACGATTGAGCCCCCGCGCCAACCGTATGAATTCTCTTGACAAGATATGGCACAACCATTTATAACATGCCTAATGAAAATGAGTGAGCGTTCATTTATTATGACGCACAATAATAATCTTGAATTGAGCTTTTACACTGGTAGTTAGGTTGTTGTCAGGATTTTTTCAGATGTTAGCTAGGCGCCGGGTTGGCGCTATAGTTTCTTTTATTATCGGAGGCCCTGCTGGTTCAGGGTCGCCACGGTTAAATCAAACTGAGGAGGTAAGTAAATGCCAACGTATGTAGATCCTTCAAAATGTGACGGATGCAAAGGCGGTGACAAAACTGCATGTATGTACATCTGTCCTAATGACCTGATGGTTCTGAACAAAGAGACCATGCTGGCCTATAACCAGGAGCCGGACGGCTGCTGGGAGTGCTATTCATGTGTTAAGATCTGTCCGCAGGGCGCGATCTTCTGCCGTCACTATGACGATATCGTTCCCCTGGGCGGGCAGGTGCATCCCATGCGTTCAGCCGATTCCATCATGTGGACCGTTAAATTCCGCAACGGCAATATGAAGCGTTTTAAGTTCCCGGTCCGGACCACCGCCGAGGGCGCCGCCAATGCCTATGTGGGTGAGCGAGGCGCCAGCCTTGATGATGAGGCTCTGTTGCTCGAAGGCGAGCTGCCGACTCCCTAAGTTTTGGGATTAATTGATTTTTAACGTCATTTAACATATTCACAACAAGGAGAGTGAACTATGGCATTGCCGAATAAACCCCAAGGTGAGTTGCTTGCGGTAACGGATCCTGAAATTGTCGAAATGGAAGTTGACGCGTTGATTGTCGGCGGCGGCATGGCTGCTTGCGGCACCGCGTTCGAGATCAAGAAATGGGCTCCGGAGGATATGAAAATCCTGCTGGTGGACAAAGCCGCTCTGGAGCGCTCCGGCGCCGTTGCCCAGGGATTGTCCGCCATCAACACCTACGTTGGCGAGAATCCCATCAAGGATTACGTCAAGATGGTGCGCAACGACCTGATGGGCGTTGTCCGCGAGGATTTGATCTATGACTGCGGTCGCCACGTTGACGAGTCAGTCAAGCTGTTTGAGGAGTGGGGACTGCCCATCTGGAAGCGTAACGAAGAGGGCGAGACCATGGACGGCGCCAAGCCGGCCCCGACCCTGCGCGAAGGTGGAACCCCGGTACGGACCGGTAAATGGCAGATCATGATCAACGGTGAGTCCTACAAGTGCATCGTTGCCGAGCCCGCCAAGACCGCTCTCGGTGATGACAACATCCTCGAGCGGGTGTTTATCGTCAAGCTGCTGCTCGACAAGAACAAGCCCAACCAGATCGCCGGTGCGGCCGGATTCTCCACCCGCGAGAACAAAGTATATGTCATCAAGTGCAAGACTGCCTGTGTCGCCTGCGGCGGCGCGGTAAACATCTTCCGTCCCCGCTCTACCGGTGAGGGCAAAGGACGCGCCTGGTATCCGATCTGGAACGCCGGTTCCACCTACACCATGTGTGCTCAGGTCGGCGCTACCCTGACCATGATGGAGAATCGTTTCACCCCGTCTCGCTTCAAGGATGGCTACGGTCCGGTGGGCGCCTGGTTTCTGTTGTTCAAGGCCAAGGTATCCAACGGTCTGGGCGAGTTCTATGCCGGCGGTGATGCGGCCAAGGAAGAACTCCAGAAGTACATGCCCTACGGCGCTTCCCCGGTTACCCCCACCTGTCTGCGTAACCACCTGATGCTCAACGAGCTCAAAGCCGGTCGCGGCCCGATCTTTATGGCCACCGATGTGGCGCTCAACGCGTTTCTCGAAGAAAAGCGTGCCGCCGGCATGGACGAGAAATCTCTGAAGAAATTCTGGAAGCATCTGGAATCAGAGGCGTGGGAAGATTTCCTGGATATGTCCGTTGGTCAGGCAGGCCTCTGGGCGGGTATGAATGTGGAGCCTGAGAAGGTTGGTTCCGAGATTATGCCCACCGAGCCCTATATGCTCGGCTCGCACTCCGGTTGCTGCGGCATCTGGTGCTCCGGCCCGGATGAGGACTGGGTACCCGATGTCCAGAATGACTCCCGTGCTCATAAGTATAAGTGGGGCTATAACCGGATGACCACTGTTGACGGTCTGTTCACCGCCGGGGACGGCGTCGGCGCCTCCGGTCACAAGTTCTCCTCCGGTTCACACGCCGAGGGCCGTATCTGCGCCAAGCAGATGGTCAAATTCTGCCGTGACAACCCCGACTTCACTCCGGAACTCAAGCAGACTCCGCAAGAACTCGCTGATGAGATTTATGCGCCGGTCAAGCGTTTCTATGAGTTCCAGGGCGCTTCCACCGCTGTTGATATCAACCCCAACTACATCAAGCCCTCCGGTCTGATGATGCGGCTCATGAAGGCCACTGATGAGTATGGCGGCGGTGTTGCCACCTATTACATGACCTCCGGCAAGCTGCTCAACATGTGCCTCGATCTGCTGGAACTGCTGCGCGAGGACAGTGAGAAGATGGCCGCCGGCGATCTTCATGGCCTGATGCGCTGCTGGGAGAACTACCATCGCATCTGGTGTGTGGAGACCCACATCCGTCACATGGAATTCCGCAAAGAGTCCCGTTATCCGGGCTTCTACTATCGGTCTGACTTTCCGGGTATCGATGACGAAAATTGGAAGTGTTTCGTCAACTCAACCTTTGATCCGGAGACCAAGGAATGGAAGTGTGAGAAGGTCGACGTCGTCAATATGATTGAGACCGAGCCGTGGATCTAAGTTAAGTCCCACTCTAGCTGTATGTCGTAACCACAAATCTCCAGGAGCTTTCGGGCTCCTGGAGATTTTTTCTATCAGGTTTTTTCACTCGGGAAGGTCGCAAAGAAGTTACGGGTTTCCCGAATGAAAAAAACGGCGGTGGCAGGTCCGTGACCCACAGATCGGCCTCGTTGATCGCAACGTGAAATTATGGAGGAACGGCATGACTGACGGACAAGGCACCTCGGGTGCAATTCTAGTCGTAGGCGGCGGCATCAGCGGGTTGACCGCGGCGCTGGAAGCGGCTGAGGTCGGCAAGGATGTATTTCTGATCGACCAGAACCCTTACTTGGGCGGCCGGGTCGCCCAACTCAACCACTATTTCCCCAAAATGTGTCCGCCATCCTGCGGGCTGGAGATTAACTTCAAGCGGATCAAGAACAACCGCCGCATTCGTACCTACACTATGGCGACGGTGGCTTCCGTCAGCGGTTCTCCCGGCAATTACGAGGTGGTGGTAGACGTGGCCCCGCGCTACGTGAACAGCAATTGTACGGCCTGCGGGGAGTGCACCGCGGCCTGTCCCGACGAGGTTGAAAACAGCTTCAACTTTGGCATGAATACCCGCAAAGCGGCGTATCTCCCCCACGAGATGGCGTTTCCCCGTCGCTATGTGATAGAAAAAGACGCGCTTTCCGCTGAAGGTGCGGAAGCGGTGAAAAACGCCTGCAAATATGACGCGGTGGATCTGAATATGCAGCCGCAACAGGTAACCCTGTCGGTAGGAGCAATTGTCTGGGCCACCGGCTGGACGCCGTATGACCCCGAGAAAATTGAAAATCTCAGGTTCGGTCAGTCGCCGGCAATCGTCACCAATATGATGATTGAGCGGATGGCCGCCCCGAGCGGCCCCACCGGCGGCAAGATAGTGGTGCCGGGCAGTAACAAGGAACCGCAATCGGTGGCCTTTGTTCAGTGCGCCGGTTCACGCGATGAGAATCATCTCGAGTATTGTTCATATATCTGCTGCACCGCAACCATCAAACAGATGGGCTATGTTCGGGAACGCTACCCGGATGCCCATATGTACGTGTTTTATATTGATATGCGAACTCCTGGAAAATACGAGCAGCTTCGCGATGTGTATCTGACTGATGAAAAGGCCACTTTTATCAAAGGCAAGGTCGCCGATATCGAACTGGCCGATGAGGGGGTCACGGTTATTGCCGAAAACGCACTTACCGGAGAGAAGATACACCAGACGGTGGATCTGGTGGTGCTGGCCACCGGTATGCAGCCGTCACTTTATGAAGGAGGGGCGCCGGCCGGGTTGAGCCTGGATGATAACGGATTTGTGTTGTCCGCTTATGATCAGGGGATAATCGGCGCCGGTTGTGCCAAGAAGGCGGCCGATGTGGTCACCTCCGCCCAATCGTCAACCGCTGCCGCATTGAAGGCAATTCAGATTTCCGGGAGGTAGAGATAATGGATAAAAAGACTTGTGCCTATTTGTGTTCCGGTTGCGGCATCGGTGAAGCGCTTGATATGGAAGCACTGGCCGAGGTTGTCACCGGTGAGATGTCCATGGATTGCAAGAGCGGTGATTACCTGTGCGGTGAGGCCGGTCGCGCCATGATCCTGAAAGATATCGAAGATGAAGGGGTCAATACCATCGTTATCGGCGCCTGCTCACCACGCGTGATGGAGCAGGAATTCAATTTCGGTGAAGACAAGATCACCGTCCGGGCAAACCTGCGTGAACAGGTGGTCTGGTCCGAGGTCAAACCGGCTGAGGGTGAGGAGCCCCATGCTGAGGCGGCTGAATTTCTACAGGAAACCGCCGCTGACTATATGCGGATGGCCTGTACCCGGGCGAAGAAGACCAAACTGCCGGAACCCTTCACCCTTGAGGAGATCAACAAAAAGATTCTCGTCATGGGTGGCGGCATTGCCGGTCTTACCGCGGCCAAAGAGGCCGCCGCGGCGGGCTATGAGGTCACCGTGGTGGAAAAAAGCGACAGCCTCGGCGGCATGGCGCTGAACTGGCGGAAGTCCTTTCCCACCAAGGCACCCTGGACCGCTCTTGAGGACAATCCAGTAGCCGATCTGATTGCCGCGGTTGAGGGCGATTCCCGCATTTCCATCAAGACCGGTACCGAAGTTGCCCGGATCGCCGGGGCGCCCGGCGCCTTTCGGGTCTCCATGAAAGCCGCCGGCACCAGGACCGAATGGGATGCACCCTTTAAGGTCACCTCGGAAGAGCGCGACCTGATTGACAAGGGTGAAATGGAAGATCCCAATGTCGGTTTCAAGAATTATATGGACGAAGACAAGGCCGCCGAGATGCACGGCGCCGTGGTTCTGGCCACCGGCTGGAAACCAGCCGACGTATCGGAGTACGAGCACCTTGGCTACGGCACCCTGAAAAACGTGGTCACCAATGCCGAGTTCGAAGAGCTTGCCAAACAGGGTACGGTACCGGCCAATGTCGCCTTTATCCAGAGTCCCGGTGGTGCCAAAAGCGACAACGATTTTCCCTACTGCAATTCAGTCACCTCCATGGTGGCCCTGAAACAGGCGCAATACGTCTGCGAGGACAACCCCGATGGCCGCGCCTATGTGCTCTATCAGCACATGCGTACCCCCGGTTCCATGGAGTTGTACTACAAGAATGTTCAGGATACCGATAATATCTTTCTGACCAAGGCAAGCGTCACCAAGGTGGAGCAGAACGGCGATAAACTTACCGTATCCGCCGATGATACCCTGCTTGGCGAGAATTTGAATCTGGACGTTGACATGGTGGTACTGGCAGCCGGCATGGTACCCACCACCAAGGATGCGGCCACCGTCAATCTGGCTTATCGTCAGGGTCCGGCGTTTGCCGATCTCGATCTGTTTGGCGGGTATGCCGATTCTCACTTTATCTGCTTTCCCTACGAAACCAGACGAACCGGCATCTATACCTGCGGTGGCGTGCGCAAGGCGGAAACCATCGAGGAAACCATCGATGACGCCACCGGCGCCGCACTCAAGGCCATTCAATGTCTGGAGTCAACCGATCGCGGTGTATCGGTGCATCCCCGATCAGGCGATATGACCTATCCCGACTTCTTCATGCAGCGCTGCACCCAGTGCAAACGGTGCACCGAGGAATGCCCGTTCGGGGCCCTGGACGATGACGCCAAAGGCACTCCGCTGCCCAATAATACGCGCTGCCGGCGTTGCGGCACCTGCATGGGCTCATGTCCGGAGCGCATTATCGGTTTCAGCGATTACAACATCGACCTGATCGGCTCCATGATCAAGGCGGTAGAGGTACCCGAAGATGATGACGACCGGCTGCGGATCCTCGTTTTTGCCTGCGAGAACGATGCCTACCCGGCTCTTGATATGGCCGGTATGAAGCGTCTGGGGATCAACCATATGGTGCGCTTTATTCCGGTGCGCTGTCTTGGCTCGGTCAATATGGCATGGATTCGTGATGCTCTGTCCGCCGGTATGGATGGCGCCATGCTGCTGGGCTGCACCTACGGTGACAACTATCAGTGTCACTTTGTCAAGGGATCGGAAATCGCCAACAAGCGGATGGATAATATCGGTGATACCCTGTCGACCCTTGGCCTTGAATCGGAGCGGTGCGCCACCGAGCAGGTTGCCATTACCGATTACGACAAGATTCCGCGGATCATCAATGACTTTGTGGACGAAATCGTTGAAATGGGTCCGAACCCATTCAAGGGTTTCTAGCAACGGATACTTTTCCGGGTCGCCCCTGTCGGCGACCCGGCCAACCATATTGAACGTGCCGGCGCAACCGGCACCATCTCTGGCTTTTGTAGGAGGCTTTGTATGAATGTCCAACCCGATGTATCATTTATTAACTATCTCAAAGGAGCGGGCGGGGACACCCTGAAGAAGTGTTACCAATGCGCTACCTGTTCGGTGCGCTGTCCACTCTCCTCGGATGAGAAACCGTTTCCGCGCAAGGAGATGATCTGGGCCGGGTGGGGGGTTAAGGAAAACCTTCTGGCCGATCCCGATGTCTTTCTCTGCCATAACTGCGGTGACTGTTCAACCTATTGTCCGCGCGGCGCCAAGCCGGCCGAGACGCTGGGGGCCATCCGCGCCTATGCCTACACCCATTACGGTTGGCCGGCGGGACTGGCAAAGCTCGCCACCTCGGCGAAAAACCTGCCGATGCTGATCGGCATCCCGGCGCTGCTCACCTTTGTCTTCTGGCTGCTCTCCGGCGCCATGGGGTTTCCCACCAAGGAAGAATTCGCGACCTACGGCTATACCCATTTCTTCGGTCACTGGGAGTTTAAATGGTATGCCAAGAACATCTTTTTCATAGTGCTGCTCACCTTACCGCCCCTGGCCCTGGCCCTCTTTTCGCTGTATAAGGGATTGACCAACCTGTGGAAGGCGATGGCCGCGGAGGCAAACATTGCTTCAACCTACCGTCCTTCGGTCATTCAGTTCACAACCCAATTCCTGTGGCCGGCCACGGTGGAAATATTCAAGCATAACCGGTTCAAGGAATGTACCACCAACACCGACCGGGTGCGCGGCCACCTGCCGCTGATGCTTGCCTTTGTCGGGCTGTTCATCGTGACCTCATGGTCATTGGTGAAGCAGGATATACTCGGTCTGATCTGGCCGTCTTTGCATGGGCCACTGCCGCTGACCGACCCGTTCAAGATTCTTGCCAACATCTCGGCGATTGCCCTGATCTTCGGTACCTGGGTATTGTGGAGCAGCCGCAGCAAGTCAGAGAGTGAGGGGAAGACCAGCCGCACCTTCTATGACTGGTTTCTGCTCTGGATGATCATGGCGGTGGGAGTTACCGGCCTCGGCGCCCAGGTGCTGCGCTGGATCAACCTGGTGGAGGTAGGTTATATCACCTACTTCGCCCACCTCGTCACGGTAGTCATGCTCTTTCTCTACCTGCCGTATACCAAACTCGCCCATATCGCGTATCGGACCACGGCCATGGCCTTTGAGCGCTTTCGGGAGAGCAGCTTTGCCAAGCCGGCTATTGAACAGCCGCTGAAAATGTAGTATTTTCACCTCTCACTGGTCACAAAGCCGGTTCGCCCTGTGGGCGGACCGGCTTTTTGTTTGCCCGTCATGGCGGGCAAACCCAGCCTGCGTTCTGCAGGCGTCACCCCGACCAGGGGGAAGACAATCTGAATCGCAAGGGCGTTGCTGGTAACGGCAGGGTCTGAAGGAAGCGATAAGAAGTGAGCGGTACATAGCGTAAGCGAACCTGATTCGGCGTTACGGAAGGGTAAGCGTGCGAAATAGCGCAAAGCCCGATACCTGGTCAATTCCGTAACGTGATTGAGGATGCGATTGCTCACAGGGAGTTCGCCTTAACCGGGGAAGCCTTGCATCGTTCCCTGCTTGAATTACAGGAGGGTCAGGCGAGTACAAGAGGAGACTCAAGGCTTGTCGATGAGGTGTAAGGTGGCAGATGATCCCGCAGTAGTGTTGAAGTTCCGGCCTGTGAAAGCTGGTAACAGTGTGGAGGGGAAAACCGGAACGATCTGGCGCGATGTTGTCAGAGACAGTCATGAGCCAAAAGCCATGTCTGTTGCGAAGGGGTGAAGTTTATTCAAAGAGTTTCAACCACCTGTGAAGGTTGAACGGTGGAGGACGAATCGCCCGACGTGGTGAGGCTCATTATCAGCGGTAGGCCATGACAGGCCGTCTGCCGATGTTGGCTGCTCGCAGGAGTAGCGAGACAAACAGTCGTACATTGCCTGAGTGCTAGAAGGCGGCCGTCCCTCGTGAAGCATCCTGCATCGTTGAACTGAAACAGGCCGTTGAGACCGCGGGACAGGGGAATGACAAGGATTTGGTACAGTCTATACGGGAGAATGCTGAACCGCAGAGCCTTGGGTCAGGCATTCTGGAAGGTGAAGTCGGCGAAAGGAGCTGCCGGTATAGACGGTCAGTCCGTCAAAGACTTTGCTGAATCCCTGGATAGCAATCTGAACAGTCTCCTGGCAGAACTGCAGGACAAGAGCTACCACCCACTGGCAGTTCGGCGGGTAGAGATACCCAAAGCGAATGGTGGTGTGCGTCTGCTTGGCATTCCTGCAGTCCGCGACCGTGTAGTACAGCAGGCTTTGCTGGATATTCTGCAACCGATATTTGATCCGGGTTTTCACCCATCAAGTTATGGCTATCGACCAGGACGTAGCTGTCATCAGGCGATAACCAAGGCGACGATGTTTATTCGTCAGTATGGTCGGAAATGGGTCGTGGATATGGATTTGTCGAAGTGTTTCGACACCCTTGACCACAACCTGATACTGTCTTCTCTGGCAAAACGTATCAAAGACGGCAGTATACTGGAGTTGGTGCGGAACTTCCTCAAGAGTGGAGTTCTGACGGATGATGGGTGGCAAGCAAGCGAAGTTGGCAGTCCACAGGGAGGTGTTATCAGCCCGTTACTTGCCAATATCTACCTGGATGCGTTCGATCAGTTTATGAAAGAGCGTGGTCACAGGATAGTTCGTTATGCGGATGATATCCTCATCCTATGCAGCTCAAAGAGTGCGGCATACAATGCACTCAAGCAAGCAGGCCGTTATCTCGAAGAGGAGCTCCTGCTTACGGTCAATCGCGAGAAAACCCATGTATGCCGTAGCTGGCAAGGAGTGAAGTTTCTCGGGGTGTCGATTTACTCCGGCTACACTCAGATTCAGCAGGTGAAACTAAACGGTTTCAAAGCGAAGGTCCGGACATTGACACGGCGGAGCAGCCCAAATCTCATTGATGTAATTGATGAGCTTAATCCTGTGCTTGCAGGTTTTGCGATGTACTATAGAATTGCAAACTGCAAAGGAGTATTGGCTGATCTGGCAAGGTGGGTACGTCGACGTATCCGTGCAATCCAGATGAAGTTGTGGAAAAAGCCAACTCGGCTTCACCGCAGGCTGAGACAGCTTGGTTACACAGGAGAATTCAAGGCCATCAAAATGAATTCCTGGGCTAATGCCGCTAGTCCTCTTGCTCATTATGCACTACCGAACAACCATCTCCACAAGGAATTATGGTTGTTTGATCTGTCGGCTGTAACTACCGGAATCCTCGTTCCGGATGAGAATAAGAATAGACAGGAGCCGTATACGAGGCCCGTACGTACGGTTCTGTGAGAGGGATGAGGAGAGGTTGATCGCCTCGCCTCACCCTACTCGATTGTTACCTAAGGCCGGCACTGTACTTTTTCGGGGCGGGGTATCCGCTATTGGGGAAATATGTTTGTACGGATCTACCCTGATGAGAGGCCGTTTGCAAAAAACGGTATAAAAAATCACTTGCCCAGACTAATAATATAGTTTATTCTAAGAAGCTTTGTAAGCTGGCGTAGCTCAATTGGCAGAGCAGCTGATTTGTAATCAGCAGGTTGCGGGTTCAAGTCCCATCGCCAGCTCCATGACATTGAAACGTAAGCAATTTTAGGGAGATACTTGATACCCCGGGTCACCGCGCGGTTCATGGTGACGGTAAGTGCGTTGCCGTCAGTGAGCAGATAAAGCCGTTGCCGCGCTGAAACGACAGGCAGCGGGTTGAAGCTTATTGCCGAGCAAAAAGGGGTATGCAGCTACCGTCAGCACAATGATGGAGGGGTTCCCGAGCGGTCAAAGGGAACAGACTGTAAATCTGTCGGCGAAGCCTTCGGAGGTTCGAATCCTCCCCCCTCCACCACCTGGCTTGCACAACGGCGGGAATAGCTCAATTGGTAGAGCATCAGCCTTCCAAGCTGAGGGTTGCGAGTTCGAGTCTCGTTTCCCGCTCCATTGCGTTGGGTTGAGAAGCGTGCTCACGTAGCTCAGGTGGTAGAGCGCATCCTTGGTAAGGATGAGGTCACCGGTTCAAATCCGGTCGTGAGCTCCAGATAAACATGACAACTTACAAACTAACCGGCCTGAGGAGACAGCACCATGTCAAAGGAGAAATTTGAGAGGACGAAGCCGCACGTAAACGTGGGCACGATAGGCCACATCGATCATGGCAAGACGACGCTGACGGCGGCGATCACGCGGGTATTGTCGTTAAAGGGTCAGGCCGAGTTCATCGACTTTGGCGAGATCGACAAGGCGCCCGAGGAGAAGGAGCGCGGTATTACGATTGCCACCGCGCACGTGGAGTATGAGACCGATAACCGGCACTATGCCCACGTGGACTGTCCCGGTCACGCCGACTATATCAAGAACATGATTACCGGTGCGGCCCAGATGGACGGTGCCATCCTGGTGGTGGCCGCCACCGACGGGGCGATGCCGCAGACCCGTGAGCATATTCTGCTGGCGCGTCAGGTTGGGGTACCGGCGATTGTGGTGTTTCTCAATAAATGCGACATGGTAGACGACGAGGAGCTGATCGAGCTGGTTGAGATGGAGCTTCGCGAGCTGCTTGATAAGTATGAGTTTCCGGGCGACGACATTCCGATCATCCAGGGTTCGGCGCTACTGGCGCTGGAGAACCCGGAGGATGGTGAGAAGACGCAGTGCATCTGGGATCTGATGGCGGCGGTGGACAGCTATATTCCCGAGCCTGAGCGCGATATCGACCAGCCGTTTCTGATGCCGGTGGAGGATGTGTTTTCGATATCGGGACGGGGCACGGTAGCCACCGGCCGGGTTGAGCGTGGCATTTTGAAGGTTGGCCAGGAGGTAGAGATTGTCGGTATCCGCAAGACGCAGAAGACGACGTGTACGGGAGTTGAGATGTTTCGCAAGCTGCTTGACGAGGGTCAGGCGGGCGACAACATCGGCGCTCTTTTGCGCGGGGTGAAGCGTGATGAGATCGAGCGTGGCCAGGTGCTGGCGGCGCCGGGTTCGATCACGCCGCACACCAAGTTCAAGGCGGAGTGCTACATTTTGAGCAAGGAGGAGGGTGGCCGTCATACCCCGTTTTTCAACGGGTATCGTCCGCAGTTTTATTTTCGGACCACGGACGTGACCGGTGTGGTGAGTCTGCCGGAAGGTGTTGAGATGGTCATGCCCGGCGACAATGTCTCTATCGAGGCGGAGTTGATCACGCCGATTGCGATGGATGCGGGTCTTCGTTTTGCCATCCGCGAGGGTGGTCGAACGGTGGGCGCCGGCGTAATCAGCGAAATTATCGCATAACCCAAGCGCGCATTAAGGCGCTCCGTCCCCCTTTGGGCCGGGGCGTTTTTTTCTGCACGGGAACGAGAACATGAGAGATATTATCACCCTGGCATGCGGGGTTTGCTCACGGCGCAACTATACTACCACCAAGAACAAGAAAAATACGCCGGGTAAACTCGAGTTTAAAAAATACTGCCCGTTTTGCAGGTATCACACCCCGCACAAAGAGACTAAGTAGGCTTGTGCAGGCCAGTAGCTCGAATTGGTAGAGCATCGGACTCCAAATCCGAGGGCTGGGGGTTCGAATCCCTCCTGGCCTGCCACGATTGTGCCTCATAAACGTCGATCACAGGACGCATAGCAATGGCTCAGAAGAGTAAGGATAAGAAACAGAGTGGTGAAGGCCGGAACCAGCCGGCGTGGTGGACCGTTGCTGGTATAAAGCTGTTTGTGGGTGAGGTACAGGCTGAATTCAGCAAAATTGTCTGGCCCGACAAAAAGGTGACGCTCGGTCTTACCGGTATGGTGGTGCTCTTTGCCATCCTGATGTCCGCGTATCTGGGGACGATTGATCTGCTGCTGGGTAATTTAATCGGCATGATTCTGTAAAAAAAACGCATGTTAACAGCGCCATTAAACGGATAAATCATGACTGTAGCTGACAATATCGAGCCCAGCGCCCAAAAATGGTACATCCTGCAGGTCCACTCTGGACACGAAGAGCGGGTAAAGACCATCCTGCTCGAGCGGATAACCAAGGAGGGTCTTGAAGATTCTTTTGGTGAGATTCTGGTCCCCACCGAACAGGTGGTGGAGATGATCAAGGGAACCCGGAAAACATCGTCACGGCGGTTTTTCCCCGGTTATATGCTGGTCAGCATGGATCTCAACGATCAGACCTGGCATTTGATCCACGATAACATGCCTCGGGTTATCGGCTTTGTCGGCGATGATCTCAACCCGGAACCGCTGCCTGATGAGGATGCCGGCAAGATTATTGGGCGGATTCAGGATGGCTCGGAACGTCCCCGGCCCAAGGTTGTCTTTGACGTGGGCGAGGTGGTGCGCGTGGTTGATGGCCCGTTCGCTAACTTTCAGGGGGTCGTCGACGAGGTCTTCCCGGAAAAGGGAAGGGTTCGGGTTATGGTTTCTATTTTCGGGCGGGAAACACCGGTGGAATTGGAATTCGTCCAGGTATCCAATACCTGATCGTGCCGAATACATGGTTTATATTAAACAGTGATGATCGTGGGGTAGCAAGATGGCCAAAAAAGTAATGGCGTATATCAAACTTCAGATTCCGGCAGGTAAGGCTAACCCATCTCCTCCGGTGGGTCCGGCCCTTGGTCAGCACGGGGTAAATATCATGGAGTTTTGCAAGGCGTTTAACGCCAAGACTCAGCAGATGGGCGATACCATCGTTCCGGTGGTGATCACCGTCTACCAGGACCGTTCCTTCAGCTATATTACCAAGACGCCGCCCGCATCCGTGCTATTGCTCAAGGCGGCTGGGATCAGCAAAGGTTCGGGAAATCCGAAAACTGAACGGGTGGCTGAGGTAAGCCGGGATAAGATCCGTGAGATTGCCGAATTGAAGATGACCGATCTCAACGCCTATGACGTTGAGAGCGCCATGCGAATCATCGAAGGATCGGCCCGCAGCACCGGTATTACCGTGGTTGATTGACCACCTATTTTTAGTAACAATACTACGCGTCCACTATCAATAAGCGGCGCAGTAGGAGGCACCCATGCCGAAACATGGAAAGAAGTATCGCAACGCCGTCAAGAATCTGGATCGTACCACCGCCCGGCCCGTTGACGAGGCCATGAAGCAGGTTGTCGAACTGGCCTATGCCGGTTTTGACGAGACCGTTGATATCGCTGTTAAACTGGGCGTCGACCCGCGTCATGCCGACCAGATGGTCAGGTCATCGGTGGTACTGCCCCACGGCACCGGCAAGACTACCCGCGTTTTGGTCTTTGCCAAAGGCCCCAAGGAGGCTGAGGCCAAAGAGGCCGGCGCTGACTATGTCGGCGGTGATGAGTTGGTGGAAAAAATCAAGGAGGGCTGGCTGGAGTTTGATAAAGCGGTGGCCACTCCGGACATGATGGCCACGGTGGGCAAGATCGGCCGTATTCTCGGGCCACGCAACCTCATGCCCAATGCCAAGCTCGGCACCGTAACCTTCGACCTTACCGCCGTCATTAAGGAAATTAAGGGTGGCAAGGTTGACTTTCGGGTTGATAAGGCGGGGATCATCCATGCCGGTATCGGCAAGGTATCCTTTGGCGTGGAAAAATTGTGCGACAATGCACTGGCCCTGGTGGAGCGCTTGATTCAGCTCAAACCGTCCACCAGCAAGGGGCTCTATCTGCGATCCATTTCGCTGTCGTCAACGATGGGGCCGGGATTCAAGGTTGACCCTGTGGAGCTGAGAACCCGCCTCTAGCAAAATGAAGTAAAAATTTGGAAGTTGCATCGGTGAACGGGTTTGCCGATGGACACTGTCGAAGACAGCAGGCACCTTTGTTTAATCGGCTCTGGCCGACCTGCCGAGACGCGGTTGATATCGAAATAATGACATCGATTACATCCTCTGGCTGCTGCTTCGCGTAAAGATTCATATTAGACAATAGGAGGAAAACTTGAATCGTGATGAGAAAGCAGCGGTTATCGCCGAGTTGAACGATTCATTCAACCGGTCGAATTTTTCCGTGGTGGCGAATTATTGCGGCCTTACCGTTGCCGAGCTTGAAAAGATCCGCCGGGAATTGCGCGGTTGCGATTCCGAAATTCGCATTGCCAAGAACACCTTTCTGAAACGGGCGGTTGCCGATACCTCCCATGTATCATTACATGACGACTTTGTCGGTACCACCGCGGTAGTGACCTCTTATGGCGATCCGGTAAGGGTTGCCAAGGTTGTCGCCAAATGCGCCGAGGACTATGAAGAGTTTCAGATCAAGAGCGCTATTTTGGGAAGCGAGAGAATCGATGGTGCGAAGATCGTCGCCCTCTCCAAACTGCCGGCCAAGGAGGTCCTGCTGGGCCAGCTGTTGTCGGTGATGAACGGTGTGCCCACGGCAATGGTGAGAGTGCTCTCCGCCGTGCCGCGGAAGCTGCTCTACGGGTTGCAGGCAATCAAATACGAGAAAGAGCAACAGGCCCCTGAGACGCCTGTGCAATGAATCAAACAACATAACTTTTCAGAGGAATGTCATGGCTGTTAGCAAAGAAGATGTAATTGAGTATATCGCCAATATCAGCGTATTGGAGCTCTCCGAACTGATCAAAGAGCTGGAGGAAAAATTCGGTGTATCCGCGGCCGCTCCGGTGGCTGTCGCTGCTGCTGGACCGGCTGCCGAAGCGGCTGCCCCTGTGGCTGAGGAGCAGACCGAATTTGATGTGATCCTGGCCAGTGTTGGTGACCAGAAGATCAAGGTTATCAAGGAAATCCGGGCAATAACCAGCCTTGGTCTGAAAGAGGCCAAGGAATTGGTGGAATCAGCACCAAAGCCGGTCAAAGAAGGGGTTGCCAAAGAAGAGGCGGAAGAGATCAAGACCAAGCTCGAGGGCGTCGGCGCCGGGGTCGAGATCAAATAGCGGTGCGGATGGGGCCGCCCTTGCGGCCCATGCTTCGTACCTGCTCCGTAGTCTGGGCACGCTGCGTACCCGTTGTACGCAGCGTGCAGTGTTTTTTGGCTGGTGGCGGCGCCCGCCACCCCCGGTGCACCGGCGAAAGCCGCTCAGCGCAGTGCGGTTTTCAGTACCCCCGAGCCGTTTCGCTTTATCAGAAGCGGCACGGGTACGTGGCGATAGAGTGCTCGATTGATTGACACCATAAAGGGCAATGACAATTATCTGCCACTTGATGCTTTTACCTGGACCTTCTCTTTTCCGCCGTCTCCTCGCGATGCGGCCATTTACCAACTTTTTTTTCGGGTAGCACATTCTTCCCATCGTCTTCGATCACCACCCCTTTGTAATGTGGGTGGAAACGTAAAGGAAACACATGGAACGAGTAAGAAAGTACTTCGGCAGAACGAATCGAGTTCTTGAACCTCCACATCTCATTTCCATGCAGCGTAAGTCCTACGAGGATTTTCTGCAGCTGGACAAGGAGCCGGAAGAGCGCGAAGATAAGGGGTTGCAGGCGATATTGAAAGAGATCTTTCCGATCAACGACTTCAACAATGTCTGTTCGCTGGAATTTGTCAGATATAAATTCGGAGAGCCCAAATATACCGTTCAGGAGTGTCTGCAACGGGGAATGAGCTACGAGATTCCCCTTAAAATCGTGGTCCGCCTCATCACCTTCGAGGTGGATGAGGAGACCGGAGTACAGACGATACGCGACATAAAGGAACAGGAGGTATTTTTCGGTTCGTTGCCGCTGATGACCGCCGACGGGGTCTTTGTGGTCAATGGAACCGAGCGGGTCATCGTTTCCCAATTACAGCGTTCGCCCGGCCTTTTCTACACCCACGACCAGGGCAAAAGCCATTCCAGCGGTAAATTGCTCTATTCAGCCCGGATTATTCCGGTACGAGGATCATGGATCGATCTTGAATTTGACATCAAGGATGTACTGTATGCCCGCATTGACCGGCGCCGCAAATTCCCGGTGACGACCCTGCTCAAGGCGTTGGGGCACACTGGAGAAGAGTTGCTGGCGATGTTTTATCCGGTGCTCACGGTGAAAAGACAGCGTGGTCGCTATCTGATCGAGTTCACCGAGGAAACTGCCCGTGACTCGCGACTTGAGTTTGACCTGGTCAATCCTGATGACGGCTCGGTCATTGCAAAAAAGGGAAGGAAGGTGACCAAGGCGCTGTGTCGACGGATCGAAGAGGCCGGCATCAAGTTCCTGCAGATCTCGGTTGAAACCCTGTCCACCAAGTTTCTCGCCCATGACATAATCAATCCCAAGGAAGATGAACCGCTGGTGTTTCACAACACGGAACTCAGCGAATCGCTGCTTGAGACCCTTGCATCGATGAAGATCAAAGAGTTCAAGGTGCTTGGGGTGGACGGCGTGCATTATTCCGATTGCTTCAGCAAAACCCTTGCCATGGACAAGGTGGTGGACACCGATGAGGCGCTGCTCGATATCTATCGCCGTCTGCGGCCGTCCAGCCCGCCAACCGTTGAGGTGGCCAAAACCCACTTCAACAATCTCTTCTTCAATCCTGAGCTTTACGATCTCTCCGAGGTCGGTAGATATAAGATCAACGCGCGGCTCAATCTTAATACGGAAATTTCGCGGCGAGCCCTGACCCCCGAAGATATCATTGAGTCGATTAAATATCTGGTCAGGCTCAAAGACAGTCAGGGGGCGGTGGATGATATCGATAATCTGGGTAACCGGCGTGTGCGTACGGTGGGAGAACTGGTGGAAAACCAGTATCGGATGGGATTGGTGCGTATGGAGCGGGCCATCAAGGAACGTATGACCCTGCAGGACGTCGAAACCCTGATGCCGCATGACCTGGTAAATCCCAAGCCGATTTCAGCGGCCATCAAAGAGTTTTTCGGTACCTCCCAGCTTTCCCAGTTTATGGATCAGACCAATCCAATGTCCGAGGTCACCCATAAGCGCCGCCTCAGCGCTCTGGGGCCCGGCGGTTTGTCTCGCGAGCGGGCCGGTTTCGAGGTGCGTGACGTCCATCCCACCCATTACGGTCGGATCTGCCCGGTGGAAACGCCGGAAGGGCCCAATATCGGCTTGATTGTCTCCCTGGCCACCTATGCCCGGGTAAACCCATATGGATTTATCGAAACACCCTATCGCAAAGTGGAAGACCGCATCGTCTATGATGATGACATCTCCTATCTGTCGGCCCTACAGGAGCATAACAAATACATAGCCCCGGCTCTCACTCCGTTGGATGACAACAATCGGATCATCGCCGATAATCTCATCGTCCGTGAAGACGGCGAGGTTATCACCACTACGGCGAATCGGGTCACCCATATGGATATTGCCCCGAATCAGCTGGTCAGCGTAGCCGCCTCGCTCATTCCCTTTCTGGAAAATGACGATGCCAACCGGGCCCTGATGGGGTCCAACATGCAGCGCCAGGCGGTACCGTTGCTGAGGCCGTCGGCGCCCCTGGTGGGCACCGGCATGGAGCACTACGTGGCGCGCGATTCCGGGGCGTGTCTACTGGCCGGCGGACCGGGCGTGGTGGAGGAGGTGGACGCCAACCGGATCGTCATTCGCTACGATGAGCCGGGAACTGACGGACATGAGACCGGAGTGGCGGTGTACCGGTTGGAAAAATATAAAAAATCGAACCAGAACACCTGCTTTAATCAGCGTACCATTGTCACCCCCGGCATGAGGGTGGAAGCGGGCACGGTGTTGGCCGATGGGCCGTCGTGTGAAGATGGCGAACTAGCCCTGGGCAAAAATGTGATGATCGCCTTCATGCCGTGGCGCGGTTATAATTTTGAAGACTCGATTCTGATCAACGAACGTCTGCTCAAGGAGGACACCTTTACTTCCCTGCATATCGAAGTGTTCGAGACCATGGCTCGCGACACCAAACTCGGTAAAGAAGAGATCACCCGTGATATTCCCAACGTCAGTGAGGAGACCCTCCGTAACCTCGATGATTCCGGAATTGTCCGCATCGGTGCCGAGGTAAGCCCCGGTGACACCCTGGTGGGCAAGGTCACGCCAAAGGGTGAGACGGTGCTCTCACCCGAGGAAAAACTACTGCGGGCAATTTTTGGTGAAAAGGCGCAGGACGTCAAGGATTCCTCTCTCAAGGTGCCGCCCGGCGTGGAGGGGGTGGTCATCGATGCCAAGGTCTTCTCAAGAAAAGGTGTCGACAAGGATGAGCGCTCCCTGATGATCGAAGATCTCGAGGTTGCCACGCTCAACCAGGATAAGCTCGATGAAATTGCCAGTTTGAGGCGCGGCGTCTGCCTCGAGGTAGGCGAGATCATCGACGGCCGAGTGGTAAAGCAGGATGTGCACGATACAGGCGGGGCTCTGCTTGTCAAACTGGGTAAGAAATTTAGTGCGGAGCTTGCCCCGGCGGTGGGATTTCACGGCCTGCGCACCCTGGATTTCTCCGAGCGCGCCAAACACCTTGCCCTAATCGAGGAGATATACGGCCGCTATGAGAGACAGGCATCACTCATCAGTGAACGTTATGATGGGGTGATCGACCGGCTCAAAAAGGGCGACGATCTGCCTCCCGGCGTGGTTAAGATGGTCAAGGTGTACGTGGCAACCAAACGCAAGCTGTCGGTGGGTGATAAGATGGCCGGCCGGCACGGCAACAAGGGCGTGGTCTCGCGTATCCTGCCCGAAGAGGATATGCCGTTTTTTGCCGATGGGCGCAGTGTCGATATCGTTCTCAATCCGCTGGGAGTGCCGTCACGGATGAATGTCGGCCAGGTCCTGGAAACCCATCTCGGGTATGCGGCACGAAAGCTTGGTGCTCAATTGGAGGAACTGGCCACGACTATGGGAGCTGCCCACATCAGAGAAAAACTGTCAGCGATTTACCGTGAAGATGAAATCAGCCGGATTACCGAGGGCCGTGACGACCAGCAGCTCATCGCCTGGGCACGCGATCAGGCGATGGGTGTGCATATGGCTACCCCGGTATTTGACGGCGCCGAAGAGAGCCAGATCCGCCAGCTGCTGGTGGAGGCCGGGCTCGACGAGGTGGGACAGGCGCAGCTCTATGATGGACTCAGCGGAGAGCCGTTTGCCAACAAGGTCACGGTGGGTATCATGTATATGCTCAAGCTCCACCACCTGGTGGATAACAAGATTCACGCCCGTTCCACCGGCCCCTACTCTCTGGTGACCCAGCAGCCACTGGGCGGCAAGGCTCAGTTCGGTGGACAGCGGCTGGGTGAGATGGAGGTCTGGGCCATGGAGGCATATGGTGCGGCCTATACCTTGAAGGAGTTTCTGACCGCGAAATCAGATGATGTCGAGGGCCGAACGGCCATGTATGAGCGCATCGTCAAGGGCGATAACTTCCTGGTTACCGGGTTGCCCGAGTCTTTTCACGTTCTGGTCAAGGAGCTGCAGGGGCTGTGTCTCAATATGGAGCTGATCGAAGAATAGCGCGGAGCGGCGGCATATATTTGCGAGGATCGCATCCGCATCCCGCCCACGGGCGGGGTAATTTCCAGCAGAGGTGATGAGGTGGAAGAACTCTTTAATTTTTTTCATAAACCCAAAGCGCCGACCAAATTCAAGGCGGTAAAGATATCACTGGCGTCGCCCGAAAAAATCCTGGACTGGTCGCATGGTGAGGTCAAAAAGCCGGAAACCATCAATTACCGTACCTTCAAACCGGAGCGTGACGGGCTCTTTTGCGCCAAGATTTTCGGACCGGTGAAGGATTTTGAGTGTAATTGCGGCAAATATAAGCGCATGAAGCATCGCGGCGTGGTCTGCGAGAAATGCGGGGTTGAGGTTATCCAATCAAAGGTGCGGCGTGAGCGGTTGGGCCATATCAAGCTGGCCGCGCCGGTGGCCCATATCTGGTTTCTCAAGAGTTTACCCAGCAAGATCGGTGCGGTTCTGGATATGACCCTTAAACAGCTCGAACGTATCCTCTACTTCGAGCAGTATGCGGTGGTTTCCTCGGAAACCGAGGCGATCCCGGTCGGCACCCTGTTGACCGAAGAGAAATACCGGGCCGCTAAACAGGATTATCCAGGCCAGTTCGAGGTAGGGATCGGGGCCGAGGCGATCCGTGAGTTGCTGGCCAAGCAGAACCTCGAAGAGTTGTCGAAAACCCTGCGGGTGGAGATGCATGAGACCGGTTCTCAGACCAAGCGGGCCAAACTGGGAAAACGGCTGCACGTTATCGAGGCGTTTCTTGATTCCGGCAATCGTCCGGAATGGATGGTCCTGCAAGTCATTCCGGTGCTGCCACCCGATCTGCGTCCTCTTGTCCCCCTGGAGGGCGGCCGTTTCGCCACCTCCGATCTCAACGATCTGTATCGGCGCGTCATCAACCGCAACAACCGCTTGAAGCGTCTGCTCGAACTCGATGCCCCCGATATCATAATCCGTAATGAAAAACGGATGTTGCAGGAAGCGGTTGACGTGCTCTTTGACAACGGCCGTCGCGGCCGGGTCATCACCGGCGCCAACAAACGGCCCCTGAAATCGCTGGCCGATATGCTCAAGGGCAAGCAGGGGCGGTTTCGCCAGAACCTGCTCGGCAAGCGGGTCGACTATTCCGGCCGGTCGGTGATTGTCGTTGGCCCCAGCCTGCGCCTTCATCAGTGTGGGTTGCCGAAAAAAATGGCATTGGAGCTGTTCAAGCCGTTCATATACAACAAACTGGAGCAACGCGGCTATGTTACCACCATTAAAAGCGCCCGTAAAATGGTGGAGAAAGGTGCCAAAGAGGTGTGGGACGCGCTTGACGAGGTGGTGACCGAATACCCGGTCATTCTCAACCGCGCTCCGACCCTGCACCGTCTCGGTATGCAGGCCTTCGAGGCGGTCCTGATCGAGGGTAAGGCAATCCAGCTCCACCCGCTGGTCTGCTCGGCATTCAATGCCGATTTTGACGGCGATCAGATGGCGGTGCATATCCCCCTTTCGGTGGAAGCCCAGGTGGAAGCACGGGTTTTGATGATGTCCACCAACAATATCTTGTCACCGGCCAACGGCGAGCCGATAATTCTGCCGTCCCAGGATATCGTCCTGGGACTCTACTACATGACTCGTCAGCGTCTCAATGTCGCCGGTGAGGGCAAGGCCTTCAGCTCCATGAGTGAAGCCCGGATTGCCCACGACAACGGCGAGGTCGATTTGCAGGCGGGGATCAAGGTGCTGGCGGATGGCGCCCTGGTGGAGACTACCATGGGCCGGGTTATCGTCGGCGAGGTACTGCCCCCCGCGGTGCCCTTTGCCGAGGTCAACAAGGTGCTGAGCAAAAAGGCACTGGCCAAACTGATCGATTACAGCTACCGCCATGCCGGTACCAAGGAGACGGTTATTCTTGCTGATCGGATCAAGGACATCGGCTACGAATACGCCACCCGCGCAGGTATCTCCATCTGCATCAACGATATGAAAATTCCGCTGGCCAAAGAGGAACTGGTGGAACGGGCCGAGTGTAACGTGGCCGATGTGGAGCAGCAATACTCAGAGGGGCTGATTACCTCCGGTGAGAAATATAACAAGCTGGTGGACATCTGGTCCAAGGTAACCGAGGATGTCGCCAACGAAATGATGGGCGAGATCAAGGTCGAGTATGTCCGCAGCCGTGAGAAAGAGACAGTGGAATGGCCTGCCTTCAACTCCATTTTTATCATGGCCGATTCCGGCGCCCGTGGGTCTCGCGATCAGATCAGGCAGCTGGCCGGGATGCGCGGGTTGATGGCCAAACCCTCCGGCGAAATTATCGAAACCCCGATCAAGGCGAATTTCCGCGAGGGGCTTGGCGTTCTGGAATATTTCATTTCCACCCACGGGGCCCGCAAAGGTCTTGCCGATACCGCACTGAAAACGGCGAACTCAGGATATTTGACCAGGCGGCTGGTGGACGTCGCCCAGGAATCGACCATTGTCGAGCGTGATTGTCAGACCCTCGACGGCATCGAGGCCGAGCCACTGGTTGACGGCGGTGAGATTATCGTCGGTATCGGTGACCGGATTCTTGGCCGGGTTGCCCTGGAGGATGTGATTGACCCCTACAGCGGCGAGATAATCAGCCCCGCCGGTGAAGAGATCACTGAGTCGGTGGTGGAAAAGATCGAGGAGGCCGGCATCGACCGGGTCACCATTCGCTCGGTGTTGACCTGCCGTTCACGGCGCGGTGTCTGCGCCAAGTGTTACGGTCGTGATCTGGGCCGTGGCCATCTTGTCAATATCGGCGAGGCCATCGGCGTGATTGCCGCCCAGTCCATCGGCGAGCCCGGCACCCAGCTGACCATGCGTACCTTTCATATCGGCGGCGCCGCCAGTAGCTCGGTGGAACAGGCAGAACTGAAAACCATCCGGGGCGGCACCGTGGGGTTGAAAAACCTGCACTTTGTCGAAAATGCCGAGGGCGTCAAGATCGTCATGAACCGCAACGCCGAGATCGTCCTCAAGGATGAGCTGGACCGCGAGCGGGAACGATTCAAGGTAAACTATGGTGCCCAACTGCACGTCGATGAAGGCGCCGAGGTCGAGCCGGGCGGACTGCTGGCGGATTGGGATGCCTATACCATTCCCATTGTCGCCGAGGTCGGCGGCGTCATCAAGTATGGCGACGTTCTTGAAGGGATTAGCATGCAGGAGAAGGTGGATCCCATTACCGGCAAGTCATCCAAGGTGATTGTCCACTCCAGCGGGAGCGCTCAGCTCAATCCCCGGGTTTCGGTGAAAAATGAGCGGGGCAAAACCCTCAAGTTGCCCGATTCCGACATCTTTGCCCGCTACAGTCTGCCGGTGGGCTCGATCATCACGGTGGAGGAAGGCAGTGAGATAAAACCGGGTACGGTGGTGGGCAAGATCCCGCGGGAGACCTCCAAGGCAAAAGACATCACCGGTGGTCTTCCCCGTGTTGCCGAGCTTTTTGAGGTGCGCAAGCCCAAAGAGCCGGCGGTTATTTCAGAGATCGACGGGCGGGTGAGTTTCGGCAAGGAACTCAAGGGCAAACGGCGTATCGTCGTTACCCCGGAATATGGTGAGCCGCAGGAGTACCTCGTTCCCAAGTCAAAACATATCATTGTCCATGAGGGTGATTATGTGCAGGCGGGTGAACGGCTGATGGAGGGCACGGTGGTGCCCAACGACATCTTGCGGGTACTGGGCGTAAAGGAACTGGCCCGCTTTCTGGTCAACGAGATTCAGGAGGTATACCGGTTGCAGGGGGTTAAGATAAACGACAAGCATATCGAGGTGATTGTCCGACAGATGCTGCGCCGCGTCCAGATCACCGCCGCCGGCGATTCCCGCTTCATGATCGGCGAACAGGTGGAGTGGTGGGTATTTGAAGATGAACGTGACCGGCTCTTTGCCGAAAACATGCAGCCGCCGGTGGCTGAGCCGCTGCTGCTCGGCGTTACCAAAGCATCGCTCTCCACCGAGAGCTTTATCTCGGCGGCATCCTTTCAGGAAACCACCAAGGTCCTTACCAATGCCGCCATGGCCGGCAAGGTGGATGAACTCAAAGGGCTCAAGGAGAATGTCATCATGGGACGGCTCATTTCTGCCGGCGCCGGTGTCGAAGGGGAAGCAGCGTAATTAAAACCTTGTCCACACTGTTTTTGCCTTGACATGAATTCATTGGCAAGTTATTTATACGTGCTTTCGCCGCCTTCTCGCGGTGAAGATTGAAATGGAAAAGAAAAGTATGGAACTCGTATGCCGACAATAAATCAGCTGATTCGCAAGGGCCGCAAAAAATTGGTGAAAAAAACCGATACACCGGCGCTGAAAGGGTCGCCCCAGAAGCGTGGCGTTTGTGTGCGGGTATACACCACCACACCGAAAAAACCGAATTCGGCGCTGCGCAAGGTTGCCCGTGTCAGGCTGACCAACGGCATTGAGGTCACTTCATATATCCCCGGCATCGGCCACAATCTCCAGGAGCACTCGGTGGTCCTGATTCGCGGCGGCCGGGTGAAAGATCTGCCCGGTGTGCGGTATCACATCATTCGGGGAACGCTGGATACGCTGGGGGTCTCTCAGCGGAAACAGGGACGCTCGAAGTACGGGGCAAAGCGTTCGTAATGCGGCGGGGAGGATATTGATGGCTCGCAAGAAGGCAGCGGAAAAACGGGTGGTAGAGGCTGATCCGCGTTATCAGTCCGTCTTGGTGACAAAATTCACCAACGGATTAATGCAGCGGGGGAAGAAAAGTCTGGCGATGCGGATCTTTTACGGCGCCATGGATATTGTCGCCGCCAAAGTGCCGGGTGAGGAGCCGTTGGCTGTTTTTGAGCAGGCCATGGAAAATGTTCGCCCGCGGGTGGAGGTTAAATCCAGGCGGGTGGGTGGTGCCACCTATCAGGTTCCTATTGAAGTCCGGCAGACCAGGAGAAATGCCCTGGCGATTCGCTGGATCGTGAATTTCGCCAAATCTCGCTCCGGTCGCTCAATGTCGGAAAAATTGGCGGCCGAGCTGCTGGATGCCTACAACGATCGTGGTGCATCGGTAAAAAAACGTGAGGATACACATCGGATGGCAGAGGCCAATAAGGCCTTTGCCCATTACAGCTGGTAATCGGTAATTAGGGGCGGTAGCCCCGGAGCTGTAATCGGCATGGTGAAAATGAGGCGTGTTGATGACAGTTCCAAAAGATTTATCGGTGGTTCGCAATATCGGCATCATGGCCCATATCGATGCCGGCAAGACCACCACCACCGAGCGCATCCTCTACTACACGGGACGGTCGCACAAAATGGGCGAGGTTCATGACGGCAATGCCGTTATGGACTGGATGGAGCAGGAGCAGGAGCGGGGCATAACGATAACCTCGGCGGCAACCACCTGCAATTGGCATGACCATCAGATAAATATAATCGACACCCCCGGTCATGTGGACTTCACCGTTGAGGTGGAGCGCAGCCTGCGGGTGCTCGACGGCGTTATTGCCGTGCTGTGCGCGGTAGGCGGGGTTGAGCCGCAGACTGAAACGGTCTGGCGGCAGGCGGATCATTATGAGATTCCCCGCCTGGTGTTTGTGAACAAGATGGACCGGTTAGGGGCCGATTTTGATCGGTGCGTTACGATGCTCCATCGACGGCTCGGTGCCAATCCGGTGCCCATTCAGATTCCGGTGGGTGCGGAGAACGAGTTTGACGGGGTCATCGACCTCGTGGAAGAAAAGCTGCTCAGTTTTACCGAGCAGACATTGGGTCAGGAGATGGTCGAATCGGCCGTTCCTGAGAGTTATAAAGCAGTATTCACGGCCGCACGTATGACGCTTCTCGAGAAGTTGGCCGACTTCGATGAGGAGGTCATGGATAGGTATCTCAACGATCAACCGGTTTCGGCGCCGCTCATCCATCGGGTGCTGAGATCGGCGACCCTGGCACGTACGGTCGTGCCGGTTCTGTGCGGCAGCGCGTTTAAGAATAAGGGGATTCAACCGTTGCTCGATTGTGTCGTCAACTATCTGCCTTCACCGCCAGACATTGCCACGGTGACCGGCATTGACCGCGAAGGAAAGACGCTGACGCGTCAAACCGGTGTGGAGCAACGTTTTTCGGGCCTGGTTTTTAAGCTTATGAGTGATGCCTTCGTCGAAAATCTGGCCTTTATCCGGGTCTACTCCGGCATCTTGAAGATCGGTGACAAGATCTTTAACCCGGTTAAAAGGAAAAAAGAAAAAGTTTCCAAGATTCTCAGGATGCACGCCAACAAACGTGAAGAAATAGATAGTCTGGCGGCGGGTGATATCGGTGCACTGGCCGGGCTCAAATTTACCACTACCGGCGATACCCTGTGCGAAAATGGTGACTTCATCGTTTTAGAGAGCATGGACTTTCCCGAACCGGTAATCGGCGTGGCTATCGAACCGAAGAGTAAAGCGGAAGAGGGGCGGCTGACGGAATCTCTCAACAAGATATCCCTTGAAGATCCTACCTTCACGGTACGGGTCGATGAGCAGACCGGGCAGACGATCATATCCGGGATGGGCGAGCTCCACCTGGAAATCATCACCCACCGGCTGCTCAACGATTTCAAGGTTTCCGCTCATGTCGGTACCCCGCAGGTGGCATACAAGGAGACGATAACCGCCGCGGCGGCCGGCGAAGGCCGTTTTGAACAACACACCGGCAGTCGCCAGTACGGTCACGTGATGCTGCGTATGATGCCCCTTGAACGTGGGGCGGGCTTCACCTTCATCAATGAGGTGGCGCCGGAAACGATACCCAGGGAATTTCTCGCCGCCATCGAAAAAGGTGTCCGCGATACCCTGGACTCTGGGCCTCTGGTCGGCTATCCGCTCACCGACTTGGAGGTTCGCCTGGTGGGCGGCTCATACGATGAGGAAGATTCCACCGATATGGCGTTTGGGGTGGCGGCAACCACCGCGGTTCGCCAGGCGGCAAAAGCCGGTGTACCTATGCTGCTTGAGCCGATTATGAAGGTGGAAGTGGTGACGCCGGAGGAATATGTCGGTGAGGTTATCGCCGATATAAATATGAAACGAGCCCGGGTAAGCGGGATAGAGGTGGAAAAAAACCGCCAGATCATCGGCGCCCAGGTGCCGCTGGCCGAGATGTTTGGTTACTCCACCGCCCTTCGTTCGGCCACCCAGGGACGGGCAAACTTTACCATGGAATTTCTGCGCTACGATGTGGTGCCGGAAAACAGGGCCGCGGTCATTATCAAAAAGATCAGAGGAATCTAGATATAAAACGGGGATTGACATGTCAAAGGAGAAATTTGAGAGGACGAAGCCGCACGTAAACGTGGGCACGATAGGCCACATCGATCATGGCAAGACGACGTTGACGGCGGCGATCACGCGGGTATTGTCGTTAAAGGGTCAGGCGAAGTTCATCGACTTTGGCGAGATCGACAAGGCGCCCGAGGAGAAGGAGCGCGGCATCACGATTGCTACCGCGCACGTGGAGTATGAGACCGATAACCGGCACTATGCCCACGTGGACTGTCCCGGTCACGCCGACTATATCAAGAACATGATTACCGGTGCGGCCCAGATGGACGGTGCCATCCTGGTGGTGGCCGCCACCGACGGAGCGATGCCGCAGACCCGTGAGCATATCCTGCTGGCGCGTCAGGTTGGGGTACCGGCGATTGTGGTGTTTCTCAATAAATGCGACATGGTAGACGACGAGGAGCTGATCGAGCTGGTTGAGATGGAGCTTCGCGAGCTGCTTGATAAGTATGAGTTTCCGGGCGACGACATTCCGATCATCCAGGGTTCGGCGCTGCTGGCGCTGGAGAACCCGGAGGATGGTGAGAAGACGCAGTGCATCTGGGACCTGATGGCGGCGGTGGACAGCTATATTCCCGAGCCTGAGCGCGATATCGACCAGCCGTTTCTGATGCCGGTGGAGGATGTGTTTTCGATATCGGGGCGGGGCACGGTAGCCACCGGCCGGGTTGAGCGCGGCATTTTGAAGGTTGGCCAGGAGGTAGAGATTGTCGGTATCCGCAAGACGCAGAAGACGACGTGTACGGGAGTTGAGATGTTTCGCAAGCTGCTTGACGAGGGTCAGGCGGGCGACAACATCGGCGCTCTTTTGCGCGGGGTGAAGCGTGATGAGATCGAGCGTGGCCAGGTGCTGGCGGCGCCGGGTTCGATCACGCCGCACACCAAGTTCAAGGCGGAGTGCTACATTTTGAGCAAGGAGGAGGGTGGCCGTCATACCCCGTTTTTCAACGGGTATCGTCCGCAGTTTTATTTCCGGACCACGGACGTGACCGGTGTGGTGAGTCTGCCGGAAGGTGTTGAGATGGTCATGCCCGGCGACAATGTCTCTATCGAGGCGGAGTTGATCACGCCGATTGCGATGGATGCGGGTCTTCGTTTTGCCATCCGCGAGGGTGGACGAACGGTGGGCGCCGGCGTAATCAGCGAAATTATCGCATAGGAAATTGCCATGATACCGACCGAAAAGATACGGATTCGCCTTAAGGCCTACGATCATAAGCTGCTCGATCAATCGACTCATGAAATTGTCGATACCGCCCGGCGCACCGGTTCGGCGGTGGCCGGCCCCATTCCGCTGCCGACGACGATCAAAAAGTTCTGCGTGCTGCGCTCACCGCATGTGGACAAGAAATCACGCGAACAGTTTGAGATGCGTACCCATCGGCGTCTGCTCGATATTCTTGAGCCCACCCAGCAGACCATTGATCTGCTGATGAAGCTTGAGCTGTCGGCCGGGGTGGATGTGGAGATTAAACTGCCGTAGCAGCTAACCGTACGCACGATTTTATTGGGGTAAGAGCATGAGAGCAATGGGCATTTTAGGAAAAAAAATCGGCATGACCCGCGTCTACGATGAACTCGGCGTGGCGATTCCGGTCACCGTGGTCGAGGCTGGGCCGTGTACCGTACTGCAGGTAAAGACCAGTGCCAAAGAGGGTTATGATGCCATCCAGGTCGGCTTTGATGCTAAAAAACCGCGGCGGGTCAACAAACCACTTGCCGGCCACGTCGCCAAAGCCGGAGCGGATGGGTTTTATCATATCCGTGAGTTTCGGGTAGAGAACTCGGGCGACTATGAAATAGGTCAGCAGGTCGCCGTGAAGGATCTCTTGCAGATCGGCGATCGGGTGTCCGTTCAGGGAAAAAGCAAGGGGCGTGGGTTTCAGGGCGTGGTTCGGCGGCACGGCTTTAAGGGCGGCGGCGCCTCCCATGGTTCGATGTTTCATCGTGCCCCCGGAGCCATCGGCTGCAGTGCCTGGCCCAGCAGGGTAATCAAGGGCAAAAAAATGCCCGGCAGGATGGGCAACGACACCGTGTTTCGAAAAAATGTCAGGGTCGTCGATATTCGGCCGGATGAGAACCTTGTTCTGCTTAAAGGACCGGTTCCCGGGGCTAAAAACGGTCTTTTGAAAATTTTTGCGGCGTAGTCAGCGCGATGGTCGCGGGGGAAGCACAATGTCCACAATAGCGGTGATCAACACCAAGAACGAAAAAGTCAGTGAGATTGAACTGAGCGATCAGGTGTTCAATCGAGAGGTCAAGACCCATCTGCTCCACGAGGTGGTACGTATGCAGCGGGCGTCATGGCGCAGCGGCAATGCCTCTACCAAGACCAAAGGCGAGGTTCGCGGCGGCGGCGCCAAACCCTGGCGGCAGAAGGGAACCGGCCGGGCCCGCTCGGGCAGCAGGCGTTCACCGATCTGGCGCGGCGGCGGTACGGTGTTCGGCCCAAAGCCCCGTGATTACGGCTTCAAACTGAATCGCAAGGTGAAAAAACAGGCGGTGGCCATGGCTCTTTCGGCCAGGTTCCAGGAGGGTAATCTGATTGTCCTTGATGATTTTGTCATGGAACGTATCAAGACAAAGGATTTCGTCTCGGTCATGCAATCGCTGGCTGCCCCCAATGCCCTGATTGTGGCGCCTGATGAGCGTTATAACCTGTCTCTTTCGGCCCGCAACGTTCCCGGCTACAAAGTCATGCGCCCGGAAGGACTCAATGTGTACGACATCCTGTTGCACAAGAAAGTTGTCCTGCTGCAGGATACTATCGGCGGAGTGGAAGAGAGGTACTCGGCATGAAAAATATTCACGACGTGCTGAAAGGGCCGTGTCTCACCGAAAAGGCCAATCTGCAGCATGAAACCATGGCCAAGGCGGTCTTTGAGGTGCATCCGGACGCCAACAAAATTGAGATTAAACAGGCCGTGGAAAGAATGTTCAAGGTCAAGGTGGCGACCGTGAGAACCACCCGGATACCGGGTAGAAAAAAACGGGTAGGCCGGCATATTGGCCATACTTCCGACTGGAAAAAGGCCTATGTTACCCTTTCCGAAGGCGAAATCAGTTTTGTTGACGAGTTATAGGCTGGCAGGCAAATCAGCCGATAAAGCGATGGTGAAATAATGGCGCTCAAAACCTTCAAACCAACATCACCCGGCAAACGTCACCAGCTTGCTGTTGTCAATCCTCAATTGTCCTCCGACGGTCCGGAACGCGCATTGATTGTGCCCCTGTCCAAGAGCGGAGGCCGGAACAACTATGGTCGGGTTACCGCCCGTCGTCGCGGCGGCGGTCACAAACGCAAGTACCGGATTATCGATTTCAAGCGCAATAAAATCGATGTAGTGGCCCGTGTCGTATCCATTGAGTACGACCCGAACCGCTCGGCCAATATTGCCCTGCTTAGCTATCTCGATGGTGAAAAGACCTACATTCTGGCACCAGACGGCATTGCCGTCGGTGATCAGGTGGTGGCTGGCGATAACGCTGACATCCAGCCGGGTAATTGCCTGCCCATGGCCAATATTCCGCTGGGTACGGTGATTCACAACATTGAGATGAAGATCGGCAAGGGCGGGCAACTGGTGCGCAGCGCCGGTGCGGCCGCTCAACTGATGGCTAAAGAGGGCTCTCACGTGCTGGTACGTCTTCCCTCCGGCGAGGTGCGCCGATTTCATCGGCGCTGTCGCGCCTGTATCGGCCAAGTCGGCAACCGTGAGCACGAAAGCGCCAAGCTGGGCAAGGCGGGGCGTTCGAGGTGGCTCGGCAGGCGTCCGAAAGTACGCGGCGTTGCCATGAACCCGGTGGATCATCCCATGGGTGGCGGCGAGGGCAAGAGTTCCGGTGGGCGGCACCCATGCACACCGTGGGGTAAACCGACCAAAGGATATAAGACCCGGAAGAAGAAAGCTTCCGATAAACTGATAGTCAAGCGTCGCTCATAAAGGGGATCAGATGGCTCGCTCGATAAAAAAAGGACCGTTTGTAGATGACCATCTCATGAAGAAGGTCAATGTCGCCGTTGAAACGGGTTCACGAAAAGTGATCAAGACCTGGTCTCGGCGATCGGACATTACTCCGGAGATGGTGGGGTTGACCTTTGCGGTTCATAACGGCAGAAAATTTATTCCGGTGTTTGTTTCGGAAAACATGGTTGGTCATAAACTCGGAGAGTTCTCCCCAACCAGAACCTATTACGGACATGCTTCCGATAAAAAGAAGAAGTAATCAGGAGCAGATCTGAGGATTGCCCGGGAGGACAGAGGTATGGAAACACGAGCCGTAGGTAAATATATCCGGATTTCTCCGCAAAAGGCGAGACTGGTGGCCGATGTGGTGCGCGGTATGAACGTTGATCAAGCGATCACCACCCTGAAATTCATGCCAAAAAAGGCAGCGGTTCTCGTTCGTCAGGTTGTGGAATCGGCGGTGGCCAATGCCACCCAGAACGACCAGGTGGATGTGGACAGTCTGTTCATTAAAAACATATATATCGATGGCGGGCCGTCGCTCAAGCGTATCAGGCCGCGGGCGATGGGGCGGGCTACCCCGATCATCAAGCGCTCCAGCCATATTACCGTTATTTTGGATGAGAACTAAACGCCGCGCTCAGCGGCAGCAATAGGAGGATTATTTTGGGGCAGAAAGTTAATCCGATTGGACTGCGATTGAATATTACCCGCACCTGGGATTCAATCTGGTATGCCGATGACAAATATGCGGCCAATCTGCTTGAGGATCAGAAGATTCGCAAGTACCTCAAAAAAAGGCTCTATCATGCCGGCATATCGAAGATCAAAATCGAGCGTACCGGCGACAAGGTCAAGGTCAAGCTGGCAACCGCTCGTCCCGGTGTGGTGATCGGCAAAAAAGGCGCTGAGATCGAAATTCTCAAAAATGACCTGGAGCAATTCGCCAACCGACCGGTATTGCTGGATATCCAGGAGGTGCGACGGCCTGAGGCCGATGCCCAGCTGGTGGCGGAAAGCGTGGCATCGCAGCTGGAAAAAAGGATTGCCTTTCGCCGGGCCATGAAAAAAGCGGTCAATTCGGCCCTGCGCTTCGGCGTGCAGGGGATCAAGATCTGCTGTGCCGGGCGCCTTGGCGGTGCTGAAATGTCTCGCAGTGAATGGGTGCGCGAAGGTCGCGTACCCCTGCATACGCTGCGGGCGGATGTCGACTATGCGCTGGCCGAAGCGACCACGACCTATGGCATTATCGGCGTCAAGGTATGGATTTTTCACGGCGAGGTCCTCGCCGACGGACAAGAGGCAAACATTTAGGCGGTCTGTGGTTGCCGCTCATTTCGTGGAGTAAGATATGCTGAGCCCGAAAAAAGTAAAACGTCGCAAGGTGTTCACCGGCAAGTTGCGCGGTACCGCCCAGCGCGGCTCGTCCATCTCCTTTGGTGATTTCGCCCTCAAGGCGACGGCCAGCGGAAAGATGACGGCGCAGCAGATAGAGGCGGCACGTGTTGCGATCAATCGTAAGATAAAGCGTGGCGGCAAGGTGTGGATTCGAGTGTTTCCCGATAAGCCGGTTACCAAAAAGCCCGCGGAGACTCGGATGGGCAAGGGAAAGGGAAGCCCTGAGTACTGGGTGGCGCCGATCAAGCCTGGCCGAATCCTCTATGAATTGTCCGGAGTGGACAGAGAACTGGCGGTGCGCGCCCTCACTCTGGCCGGAAACAAGTTGCCCTTTGCCACTAAGGTTATCGCCAAGGAGACTACCCTGTGAAAGCCAGCGAATTTCGTGAACTCACCGAAGATGATCTGGTGAAAAAAGAAAAAGAATTGGTTGAAGAGCTCGGCAACCTGGCCTTTCAGCATCGGCTGAGACCACTTGAGGATACCTCGCTGCTCAAAAAACTGAGAAAAGATATTGCCCGGTTGCGCACCATCACCCGGGAAAAAACCAATGAGTCGCCGGCTCAGGAGACGGGCGCCTAGCCTGATTGCCACCACATAGGGAAAAAGAGATGAGTCAGGAACAGAAAAGAGTGCGGAAAACGCGAACGGGATTGGTGGTCAGTAACCGGATGGAAAAGACGGTTGTTGTCCGGGTGGAGCGGCGGTTCCGGCACAAGCTGTATGGAAAATTTGTCAAAACCAGTGTGAAATATCTGGCTGATGACCCGGAGAATCAATGTAATGTCGGCGATGTCGTCCTCATCGAAGAGTGCCGGCCGTTGAGCAAGCGTAAGCGCTGGCGGGTCAGGTCAATAGTGGAGCAGGCCGTCTAGTGGCGGTGCCGGATACGACGGCTTAATTACGAGGGCGGATGCCGACGAGGCCAAGCAATGATACAAACCGAAACAACCTTGAATGTTGCCGATAACTCAGGAGCACGGAAGGTGCTGTGTATCCGGGTACTGGGCGGCACCAGAAAGCGTTATGCGAAAATTGGCGATGTTATTGTCGTCACCGTAAAAGAAGCCATCCCCCACGCCAAGGTAAAAAAGGGGGACGTGATGAGCGCGGTGATTGTGCGTACCGCCAAGAATATGCGGCGCTCTGATGACACCTGGGTTCGATTCGACGAGAATGCCGCGGTCATGCTGAATCCGGCCGGTGAGCCGGTAGGTACCCGCATTTTCGGTCCGGTGGCAAGGGAACTCAGGAATCTGGGATTTATGAAGATCGTCTCACTGGCTCCGGAAGTATTATAAGAAATCACGAGCCGGGGAGCGGTTGGTGAGTAGAGAGGCAATCATGAGAAAAAGCAGAACATATCTGAAGGCCAACGACCAGGTTGAGGTCATCGCCGGCAAGGAGAAAGGCCGGGTCGGCAAGATACTGAAGATATTTCCCGATACGCAGAAGGCCACCGTTGAGCGCATCAACATGATCAAGCGTCACACCAAGGCCCGTGACGCTTCCCAGCAGGGGCAGATCGTTGAGCGTGAAGCGCCGATTCATGTGTCGAACCTCCAGTTGATCTGTCCCGAGTGCACCCAGACCGGAAGGGTCGGCAGAAAATTGCTTGAGGATGGAACCAAGGTTCGCTTCTGCAAGAAGTGTGGCGAATCAATTGAAGTGAAATAGAACGGCCGGGGTGAAAAAATAAGGATGAGCGCGTTACAGGATTATTACAAGAGCGAATGTGTTCCCGCCCTCAAACAGGAGTTTGGGTATACCAATCACATGCAGGTTCCCAAACTCCACAAGATCGTGTTGAACATGGGGTTGGGCGAGGCGGTGCAGAACCCCAAAATTATTGAAGGGGCGGTCAATGAACTGACCCTGATCGCCGGCCAGAAAGCGGTGGTAACCAAGGCGAAAAAATCCATCGCCAGTTTCAAGCTTCGTGAGGGCATGCCCATCGGCTGCCGGGTTACCCTGCGCGGTGAGCGCATGTATGATTTTTTCAGCAAACTGGTAAATATTGCCCTGCCGCGGGTGCGCGACTTTCGCGGCATCTCGCCGAAGGGGTTTGACGGTCGGGGAAATTTCTCCCTTGGCGTCAAGGAACAGATCATTTTTCCGGAAATTGACTACGACAAAATCGATAAGATCAAAGGGCTTAACATCTCGATCATCACTTCGGCGCCATCAAACGACGAGGGACGATCGCTGTTAAAACTGCTTGGCATGCCGTTTCGTGCCTAACCAAAGCAAACGATTGGCTGGAGGGTGAGTTGGCAAAGAAATCATTGATTGCACGGGCGCGGCGCGAACCGAAATTTCGCGTGCGAAAGTATAACCGTTGTCCCCTGTGCGGGCGTCCACGGGCATTTCTCAGGAAGTTCGGGGTGTGCCGCATTTGTTTTCGTACTCTGGTATCGCGTGGTGAGGTAACCGGAGTGACCAAGTCAAGCTGGTGATGCATTATGGCGCCGGGTTTAATTCAAGAGGCTATTAAGGAGTCGTTGCTATGTCGATGAGCGATCCCCTGGCTGATATGCTCACCAGGATACGAAACGCAATCATGGCTCGTTTCGAGACGGTCGATATTCCCTGTTCGACCATCAAGGTCAACGTGGCGAAGGTATTGCGTGATGAGGGATATATCTCCGATTATCAGGTGCGTGATGAGGGGGTTCAGGGAACCTTGACCATCACCCTGAAATACTCCCCATCGGGAGAGTCGGTGATATCGGGAATCAAACGGGTCAGCAAGCCCGGCCTGCGCCGCTACGCCAAGGCACGAGAGATACCGGTCGTGCTCGAGGGACTGGGCATTGCCATTGTCTCAACTTCACAAGGGATTATCACCGACCAGACTGCCCGTCGACTCAACACCGGCGGCGAGGTTCTGTGTGAGGTCTGGTAGTGGTCGTTTAACGGGAGAATAGAGATGTCACGCATTGGAAAAATGCCTATCGGTCTGCCGGCCGGGGTAAGTGTGGAAATAGACGGCCACAATATCTCGGTAACAGGCAAGAAAGGAAGCCTGAGCCGCACCATTCATCCGGATATTTCGGTGGAGTTGAAAGACAACGAAATTGTCGTCAACGGATTGGTGGAGAGCAAAAAGAATAAGGCGTTTCGCGGGTTGACCAGAACCCTGATAAACAACATGGTCATTGGCGTTGATCAGGGATTTACCAAGGCGCTGGTCATCGAAGGGGTTGGCTATCGGGCGTCCATGTCGGGAACTGATCTTTCCCTAAACGTGGGATATTCGAACCCGGTGCAGTTCAGCCTTCCCGGTGAGGTGAAGGCGAGTGTTCAAAATAACACAAAGATTGTGCTCGAATCCATTGACAAGGAAATCCTCGGTTTAACCGCCGCCAAGCTCAGAGCGGTGCGCAAGCCGGAACCTTACAAAGGTAAAGGAATTCGTTACGAGGGTGAGTACATTCAACGCAAGGCCGGCAAGACAGCGGCGAAGTAGGCTTTTAAACCAGAGAGGAAAAGGGCTGGGGGAAAAGGGTTATGGCACGGACCAATCCACGATTTGTGGCGCGCTACAAGCGCGTTAAGCGAATCCGCAAAAATATTTTTGGAACCAGCGAACGCCCGCGATTACGGGTTTTCAAAAGCTGCAAACATACCTATGCTCAGATCATCGATGATCAGACGGGCGCCACCCTGGTGTCGATGTCCACGCTAGATAAGGAATTTACCAGCCAGGAAGAAACGGGAAAAACGGCCGCCGCCAAAGAAGTTGGTCTGGCAATTGCCAGGCGGGCACAGGCCGCGGGGATCAGCGCGGTTATTTTTGACCGGGGTGGCTACATCTATCACGGCCGCGTCAAGGCCTTGTCTGAGGGCGCCCGCGAGGGTGGTCTTGAATTTTAACTGGAGATAAACGGGGGTGCTTCTTGTCCGAGTTTAAGCGAGCGAAGAACGAGACGACCGAAGAGCTGATTGAAAAGATCGTCTACATCAACCGGGTTGCCAAGGTTGTCAAAGGCGGACGACGATTTTCTTTTAGCGCAATTGTTGTGGTTGGTGACGGCAACGGCAAAGTGGGCTATGGGCTGGGCAAGGCCAATCAGGTTCCCGAGGCCATTCGCAAGGGGATTGAGCGGGCGCGCAAGGACATGCGCCAGGTTTCACTGACCGCTATCTCCGTGCCCCACACGATTATCGGCAATTACGGGGCCGGCCGGGTCCTGCTCAAGCCGGCATCGGCCGGTACCGGGGTGATTGCCGGTGGGCCGGTGCGCGCGGTTCTGGAGGCGGCGGGGGTACATAACATCCTCACCAAGTGTCTCGGCTCCAACAACCCGCACAACATGGTCAAGGCCACCCTGGACGGCTTGCGAAGGCTTCGTTCACCGGAGAAGATAGCTGGCCTGCGGGGCAAGACAGTGGCCGAAATACGCGGTTGAGCGGCATCCTGGATACATTGAATAACTACCAATAAGGTATCATTATGGCCGACACCATCACCGTCACCCTTGTCAAAAGCGGGCTTGACAGCACAAAAAAGATTCAGGCGACGCTTACCGGGCTTGGCCTGACCAAAATGAATAAAACGATTACCCGCAAAGACACCCCTGAAATAAGGGGGATGCTTGCCAAGGTAAGCCATTTGGTTCGGATCGAGGAGGCATAACATGTTGACACTTGCAAATCTCTCCCCCCAGCCCGGCTCACGGCATGCCAAGAAACGCATCGGCCGGGGTCCGGGTTCCGGTCACGGGAAAACGGCGGGTAAGGGACACAAGGGCGCCAGGGCACGCGCCGGTTTTAAATCAAAACCAGGATTTGAGGGCGGCCAGATGCCGCTGCAGCGACGCCTGCCGAAAAGAGGGTTTACCAACCCCTTCAAGCGCGTTTACGCCATTGTCAGTCTCACCCAGCTGGAGGAACGTTTTGCCGGTGGCCAGGAAATAACAAAAGAGCTGCTGGTTGCCGAAAACATAGTCAAAGGTGGTATGCCGGTTAAGATTCTTGCCAACGGTACGGTTTCAAAGCCTTTCACCGTCAAGGTGGAAAAGATCAGCGCACAGGCCAGGGTAATGATCGAAAAGGCCGGCGGCACCGTAGAAGAAGTCAGCTGATTTTTTTCAGGCAGCGTTGTGGTAACTGCAACCAGGCCCCGGCTACGGGGCCGTTTTTTTACTAGGACAATCCCATGAGCGGATTACGAAGTGCTGTCCAGATACCGGAGTTGCGCAAGCGGGTGTTTTTTACCCTTGCCATGCTGGCCGTTTACCGGATCGGTGTGCAGGTACCGACCCCGGGGGTTAACAGCGAGGCGCTGGCGCAATACCTTCAGCAGACCGCCGGTAACCTCTACGGCATGTTCAACATGTTCTCAGGCGGCGCCCTGGAGCAGTTCTCTATTTTCGCGCTGGGCATCATGCCCTATATCAGTGCGTCGATTATCATGAATCTGCTCACCGTGGTCATCCCGCAGTTGGAAACCCTGAAAAAAGAGGGCGAAGCGGGACGTCGCAAGATTACCCAGTATACGCGCTACGGAACCATTGGTTTGAGCGTCATTCAAGGATCGTTTATTGCCATCGGGCTGGAGAGCGCGGTGGGTCCAAATAATGAGATGATCGTCTTAAACCCCGGGTTGCAGTTTAAACTCATGACGGTCCTCACCCTTACCTCCGGTACCGCCTTTCTCATGTGGCTGGGTGAACAGATCACCGAGCGCGGGGTGGGCAACGGCATTTCTCTTATCATCTTTGCGGGTATCGTGGCGGGGGTGCCGGCCGCCATCGTCAACTCGGTGCAGCTGGTGCGGGCGGATGAGATTCAACTCTTCTATGTGCCTTTCATCGTTATCATGATGCTCGCGGTTATCGGATTTATCGTCTATTGCGAGACCGCCCAGCGCCGTATTCCGATCAGCTACGCCAAGCGCGTCGTGGGGCGGCGGGTCTATGGCGGGCAAAGCTCCCATCTGCCGCTGAAAATCAACGTATCAGGGGTGATTCCGCCGATTTTTGCCTCCTCGATCATGATTTTTCCCACCACCATCGGTAACTTCATTCAAATCGACTGGGTACAGCGGGCATCGGCCGCGATGTCACCCGGAACAGTCTATTATTACATCTGTTTCGTAGTCCTGATTGTTTTCTTCTGTTTCTTCTATGCCGCTATTCAGTTCAAGCCTGATGACGTGGCCGAAAACCTCAAGAAAAACGGCGGTTATATTCCCGGTATCCGGCCGGGCAAAAAAACCGCGGAGTTTATTGATAAGATCCTTACCCGGTTGACCGTGATCGGCGCCATCTATCTCAGCTTCATCTGCGTCTTGCCGACGATTCTCATATCGTATCTGAACCTGCCCTTTTATTTTGGCGGCACCGCCCTGCTCATCGTGGTCGGGGTGGGGATCGATACCATCTCGCAGATCGAGTCTCACCTCGTGATGAGAAACTATGAGGGGTTCATGAAGCAGGGGAGAATCAGGGGGAGGAGGTAACGGTGGGCGGTGCGGCACAAGGCCCATCAGCAAAAAATATCACGATCAAGACTCGTGATGAGATCCAGATCATGGCCGCGGCCAACCAGATCGTCGCCGAGGTTCTGGTGATGCTGGAAGATGCGGTGGAACCAGGAATCACCACCTACGATCTGGACGGGATGGCTCAGTCGTTGTGTGAAAAAAGAGGGGCAAAGCCGGCGTTCAAGGGCTACCGGGGCTTTCCGGCGAGCCTGTGCGTATCGATCAACGAACAGGTAGTGCACGGCATCCCATCGCGGAAACGCAAACTGAAGAAAGGCGATATTGTCTCCTTTGACTTCGGCACCATTTATCAGGGGTATTTCGGCGACTCAGCCATTTCCGTTGCGGTGGGACGCATCGACGATGAGAAAAAACGGCTGCTTGCGGTTACCGAAGCATCGTTGATGGCGGCGATAGAGCAGATCAGACCGGGCAACCGGATAGCCGACATCGGAGCCGCCGTTCAGGGCTACGTCGAACAACACGGGTTTTCCGTGGTACGCCAGTTTGTCGGGCACGGCATCGGCGCCACCCTGCACGAGGGGCCGGAAATACCTAATTTCGTGCAGCAGGGATCCAGCCCTCGTCTGCGTGAAGGCATGGTGGTTGCCGTTGAGCCCATGGTGAATGTGGGCACCGCGCAGGTGAAAGTTCTTGCTGACGGCTGGACGGTGGTAACTCAGGACGGCAGACCGTCCGCCCATTTCGAGCACTCAATCGCGGTCACTGAAGATGGGCCGAGGATATTGAGCAGTCGTGAGAAATTTGTTGTGGAAGCTAAAATTGCTTAACTTTTTTTAAATATTGATTATAATAATAGATTTTGCGAATAATGTTCACACGGGGAAGCAAACGTGGCCAAGGAAGAAGCGATCGAGGTTGAGGGAACGATAATAGAGCCGTTGCCCAATGCGATGTTCAAGGTCGAATTGGACAACGGTCATCAGGTGTTGGCCCATATTTCCGGCAAAATGAGAATGCACTACATTAAAATTCTGCCGGGTGATCGGGTAACCATCGAATTGTCGCCCTATGACCTCACGCGCGGGCGCGTAACGTTTCGGGCCAAGGGCGAAAAGAGGAGGAAGTAGCATGAAGGTGCGTTCGTCGGTAAAAAAAATATGCAGTGACTGCAAGGTCTACAGACGCCACGGGGTGACCCGTGTTTCTTGTAAGATTAAAAAACATAAGCAACGACAGGGATAACCATTTCTGATTTGGCTGCTTTGGCAACCATTTTGCGCGGGTGAGAAAGAACTATGGCACGTATTGCTGGAGTCGACCTTCCTAAAAACAAGCACTTGGATCGGGCGCTTACCTACATTTTCGGGATTGGCCTGTCCACCGCCCACAAGATTCTTGATACCGTCGATTTACCTTACACCATGAACAGCGATGACCTCAGCGGAGAGGATGTCAATCGAATTCGTAAGGTTATTGAAAATGATTTCGTGGTGGAAGGCGATTTGCGCCGGGAAGTCTCCATGGATATCAAACGGCTGATGGATCTCGGGTGTTACCGGGGACGGCGTCACCGCATGGGGCTGCCGGTTCGCGGCCAAAGCACCAAAACCAATGCCCGGACGCGCAAGGGACCGCGCCGGGGAGCGGTAAAACGAAAATAACCTCTGCTATCGGTTACCCATATTATGGCTGTCAAAAAAAGTGAGACAAAATCAAGACGCAAGGTGGCGAAGAACATTCCGGAAGGAATTGTTCATATCTATTCCACTTTCAACAATACGGTGGTCACCGTCTCCGACAAACAGGGTGCGGTAATTTCCTGGTGCAGTGCTGGTGTCCTCGGGTTCAAGGGGTCGCGTAAATCCACCCCGTTTGCCGCCCAGAATGCGGTGGCGGATGCCATCAAAAAGGCAACCGACCAGGGACTGAAGAAAGTTGAGGTCAAGGTCAAGGGGCCCGGGCCGGGGCGCGAGGCGGCTCTCAGAGCACTGGTCAGCACCGGACTTGAGGTGACCCGAATATACGACGTGACCCCAATTCCCCATAACGGCTGCAAACCCCCGAAACGGCGCCGCGTATAATAGCGGTGGCGGCTGGAACAGGCAAACTAATAGATAGATAAGCGGAGGAACAAGTTGGCTCGAGATACTGGTGCTTCATGTCGGCGTTGCCGGCGCGAGGGATTGAAGCTGTTTCTTAAAGGAGATCGGTGCTACTCCGATAAGTGCTCCTTTGAGAGAAGGGCTTACGCGCCCGGTCAACATGGCCAGGCACGATTCAAAAAACAATCCGATTATGCGATTCAGCTGCGTGAAAAGCAAAAGGTAAAAACAATGTACGGTATGCTTGAAGCGCAATTTCAGCAATATTTTCAAAAGGCGGACCGACAGCGTGGGGTAACCGGCGAAAATCTGCTCATCATGCTGGAGCGCCGGCTCGACAACGCGATTTTTCGCATGGGGTTTGCCTCCTCGAGAAATCAGGCGCGACAGTTTGTCCGCCACAAACATGTTCTGGTGAATGGGCGAAAGGTCAATATTCCCTCATTTCTCGTTTCAGTTGGCGATGAAATAACGATCAAGGAAAAGAGCCGTGCCAACGCGCAGATCAATGACAACCTCGAAGCGGTTGAGCGGCGCGGGATCCCAAGCTGGATAGAGCTTGACAAGAACAGCTATCGGGCAACCATCAAGACACTGCCGAATAGAGAAGAGTTGACGATGCCGATTCAGGAGCAGCTGATTGTTGAATTGTGCTCCAAATAGTTGAGAATATAAGGGACTTTGAAAAGTGAGAATGGTCGTTCAAGATCGAGTCGCTAGGGAGATGTTTCCGCGGGCAACCACCTGATATTGCCAGGATAACATTTTTTGAGCACCAAAGAGGTTGGGCGAAAAGGCCATTTTGCAAGGTTCCCCATAAGATTAATCGCTATTTTCGAGGCAGTCCACATACCATCGCAGCACGCTGATGGCGTGCCGGCAGGTGGAGTAGCCTGTTTCCCGCCCCATCGTAATGGCGGTCAATTTCACAAACCGTAGACAAAGGAACGAGATGACTCAAGCGGCCAGCGATAAGATACCGTTTTACCGGAATTGGCATGAGCTTATTACGCCTGAAAAACTCGACATAGAGAAGCAAGGCCATTCCAGGTCGTATGCCAAGATTGTCTGCCAGCCGCTGGAGCGGGGCTTTGCCGCCACCATCGGTAACTCGCTCAGGCGGATCCTGCTCTCCTCAATCCAGGGAGCAGCCATCACCTCAATCAAGATCGAGGGCGCCCTGCATGAGTTCACTACGCTCAAGGATGTGATGGAGGATGTCAGTGAGATCATCCTCAATGTCAAGCAGGTGCGGATAAAGCTCAACCGGCCGGAACCACAGAAGATATCAATTGAAAAGAAAGGACCGGGCACGGTTACCGCACAAGACATCACCCCCTCGGCCGGCGTGGAAGTGATGAATCCGGAACAGGTAATCTGCACCCTGACCGGTGACTCACAATTTTCAGCTGAAATGACGGTGGAGTGGGGTAAGGGATATCTGCCCGCCGAGCGTCAGGAAAAAGAAGAGCTTACCATCGGCCAGATTCCCATCGATGCGATCTTTTCACCAATCAAACGCATGCAGTATGTTGTCTCCCAGGCCCGGGTCGGGCAACAGACCGACTACGATAAGCTGAGCATGGAAGTCGAAACGGACGGCAGTGTCGCCCCTGAAGATGCCGTTGCTTTTGCCGCCAAGATCCTCAAGGAACAGCTCACCATTTTTATCAATTTCAGTGAGGAAGTTGCCGAACCTGATTTGGATGATGGCGAAAACGGCGAGATCAGCCCGCCCAATCCCTACCTGGACAAGCCGGTGGAAGATCTCGAGCTTTCAGTTCGTTCGGCCAATTGCCTGAAAAACGCCGAGATTTACTTTATCGGTGATCTGGCCCAGAAAACCGACCAGGAAATGCTTAAAACCAAGAATTTTGGCAGAAAGTCGCTCAACGAAATCAAGACCCTGCTTTCTGAGATGGGGCTGACCCTGGGAATGAAATTTGACAACTGGATTCGTCCGGAGATTCCGGAACAGAAAGAGCAATAAGCATTATTTTACCATAGTGACGAGGAAGCGGCCATGAGACACGGAAAATCGGGAAGAAAATTGGGCCGAAACAGCTCGCATCGGCAAGCCATGTTCAGAAATATGGTTACCTCACTGTTTGAGCATGAGCGCATTGTTACCACCGAGCAGCGGGCCAAGGAAGTCCGCCCCATCGCCGAGAAGATGATCACCCTCGCCAAGCGTGGTGATCTGCACGCCCGTCGCCAGGCTCTGAGCTATATCCGCAGCAAATCCGTGGTGGCCAAATTGTTTGATGAGATCAGCGACCAATACGCCGACCGGGCCGGTGGCTACACCCGCATTATCCGCACCGGAACCCGCCGCGGCGACGCCGCTCCCATGGCCATTATAGAGCTGGTTGAATACCAGGAAGATCTGGGCGAAGAAGCAGAGGATAGCTAAACGCCCGGCCAGTGGGCCTGATGCATTACAGAATGTAGGGCTGATCCGGTTGTGTGCCGGGTCAGCCTTTTTTTTGCCGCTACGAAGGTATGAAAGAGCAGAACCAGCAGGTAGAAAGAACCCCTCTTGGCGAACAGTGTTTCCCGTTTGCCTGTCACCCTGGTGTTGCCTGTTTTACCAGATGCTGCCGTGGGGTTGATCTTGACCTCTACCCCTTCGATATCATCGAGCTGAAAAAAGGGCTCGGGATTGGTTCGGAGCAGATCATGCGCAACCATACCCGGCTGAGCCGCGGGGCCAATCCCTATTTCCCCACTGTTAAATTGAAACTGGTTGAGTGCGGTCAGGAATTTGTCTGTCCGTTTCTGGGCGAACAGGGGTGTTCCGTCTATCACCATCGCATGGGCGCCTGCCGTACCTACCCGCTTGAACGGGCCGTTGATCGACGCATTGAACGGGGCCGGGCGGCCGATTGCTATTTCTTGACCAAACACTCTTATTGCCTGGGGCACTATGAAGATCAGCAGGTGAATGTGAGACAATGGCTCAGGAGTCAGCGACTGGCGGAGCACAATATGATGAACGAGCTCTGGACCGAGGTCGATACGATACTGCGGACCAACCCATTCAAGGGAGAAGGAAGCGGCGGGCCAACCCAGCAGCTTGTTTTTATGGCCTGTTACAATATCGACGGATTTAGAAACTTTGTTTTGGAACACGGCGTGTTGGAGAGCCTATCCATTGCTGGCCGGCAGCGCCGGTGCTACCAGAGAGATGATAAAGAGTTGCTTAAATTTGCACTTGAGTGGGTAAAACATTTGTTGGGTGGACCCTCTTTTCTGGGGAGGCGCTGAAAAGGGGAGCGGGTTGTGCGCGGGGCTTGAAAAATTGTAGCGGGTATGGTAGTAGGACGTGTTTGGCAAAACGCCCTGGCAGATCGGGCGTTATAGATGGAAAGTAGTGAAAAACAGTACCTGCTTCATTGTTTTTCATGCTTTTCCTACACACACATCTCCATACATCTGGTGTTGGTCTGTGATGAGACCGATTTTGAGGAGATGGAGGAATAACCAGAAGGAGAATGAGCTATGACAGCGGTAAGCGTAAAAGAGATGTTGCATGCCGGATTGCACTTCGGGCATCAGACAAGGCGTTGGAACCCAAAGATGAAGCCGTATATTTACGGGCCACGCAACGGCATCTATATCATTAACCTCGATGTCACCAAACGACTTTTTGATAAAGCGTGTGATTTTCTCGCCGAAGAGGTTGCGGCCGGTGGTACGGTGCTCTTTGTCGGTACCAAGAGACAGGCCCAGGCGATCATCAGCGAGCAGGCACGGCGCTGCAATATGCACTACGTTGATCATCGCTGGCTGGGGGGGATGCTCACCAATTTTCAGACCATAAAAACCAGCGTTGAACGTCTTAAGTCCATCGAGTCAATGCAAGAAGATGGCTCTATTGCAAAGTTTCCCAAAAAAGAGATCCTGAAAATGGAAAAAGAGCGTTTCAAACTGGAACGCAATATCGGCGGCATTAAGGATATGCGAAATCTGCCCAATGCCATGTTCATCGTTGATCCAAGAAAAGAGGCAATTGCAGTGAACGAGGCGCAAAAGCTGGGCATTCCGATTGTCGCCCTGGTTGATACGAACTGCGATCCTGACGGTATAGATTATGTTATCCCAGGCAACGATGATGCCATAAAATCCATCAAGCTGATCACCACTCACCTGGCCGAAGCCGTTTTGAGAGGTGCCGCGGCGAGCGCTGGAGAGCCGGTTGCCGACGAGGAGCTGGCCGCCGAGATGGCAGCAGCGGAATCGGAGGGAGAATCGGAAGCCTCTAGTGAACCATCTGAAGAGCAATAAATATGATGAACTCGTAAAAACCTTGAATTTGATTGCTAACGTCATTCCCGCCCTCGATAACAACACTCAAGGGCAGGCTGCAGCGGGAATCCAGTAATTTCAAATGATAGTGGATTTCGGTTCAACCCCACAAGGAGTGCAATTGGGGGTTTTACGACGCCATCAGATATGATGCACTCGTAAAAACCCTAAATCCTAACTTTGATGAGCAACATATAGTGTTTCAGATTCTAAAGTATATACAACAAGTAGTGTAAATGTGGTTTGTCGAGGACTTTTTACGAGAGCATCAGATATAAGGGGCCCTGAAAAATTAGCATGTTCGTTCAAGATCAAGTTGCAGGCAAAATTTTACCTCAGGCATATATTTAATATTGCCAGGATAACATTTTTTGAGCAGCAAAGAGGCTGGGCGAAAAGGCCATTTTTCAAGGTTCCCATAACCATGTCTTGATTGAGGAAAACAGTCATGAAGATTACCACCGCAATGGTGAAGGAGTTGCGTGATAAAACCAGTGCCGGAATGATGGATTGCAAGAAGGCGCTTACCGAAACCGACGGAGATATGGATAAAGCGGTCGATCTGCTGCGTAAAAAGGGCTTGGCGGTGGCCGCCAAGCGGGCCGGTCGGGCAACCAGTGAAGGTGTTGTGGAGACCTATATTCACGCCGGCGGTAAGCTGGGCGTAATGATCGAGCTCAATTGTGAGACCGATTTCGTCGCCAAGACAGACCAGTTCAGGGAACTGGCCCGAGACATCGCCATGCATGTGGCCGCCTCCAACCCGGTTGCCGTTGAGCGCGACGGGGTGCCGGCCGATTTGATGGAGCGTGAGCGCCAAATTTATGTTGAGCAGGCCGAGGAGTCGGGCAAGCCCGCCAACATTGTCGAGAAAATCGTGGCTGGAAAAATCGACAAATTTCTTGCCGAGGTCTGTCTGCTGGAACAGAAATTCGTCAAGGATCCGGAGCGTTCGGTGCAGGATCTGATCACCGATTGTGTCGGCAAGATGGGCGAAAATATCAGCATCAAACGTTTTGCACGGTTTCAGATCGGGGTTGAGTAAAGCCCAACATATTTAGGGTATCACCAATCCTTACCATGAGTGTATCGGCTGACGAACAATCCATGTCCGCTCACTATTCCCGTATCCTCCTCAAGCTCAGTGGTGAAGCACTGATGGGTGATGAAGCTTACGGGATCAAGACCGGTGTGCTCGACTTCGTGGCGGCGGAAATTAAAAAGGTCGTGGAAATCGGTGTACAGATGGGTCTGGTGATCGGCGGAGGCAATATCTTCAGAGGCGTTGCCGGGGCCAGCAAGGGGATGGATCGTTCCACCGCCGACAATATGGGAATGCTGGCTACGGTGATGAACAGTCTGGCCATGCAGGACGCCCTGGAGCGAATTGGGGTCGATACCCGGGTTCAGTCGGCAATTCCCATGGCATCAGTCTGCGAACCGTATATCAGACGGCGGGCCACCCGGCATCTGGAGAAGGGCAGGGTTGTCATCATGTCGGCCGGAACCGGGAATCCATATTTTACCACAGACTCGGCCGGAGTACTGCGTGCCCTTGAGATCGATGCCGATCTGATCATCAAGGCAACCAAGGTGGACGGCGTGTACGACAAGGATCCGGTGACCAACCCCGATGCTGTCCGCTACGAAAAGCTCAGCTACTATGAAGTATTGAGCAGGGGGCTGCGGGTCATGGATGCAACCGGTATCGCCCTTGCCAGAGAGGATGGCAAGCCGATTCTGGTGATGGACATGTCGGTGCCGGACAACATTAAAAAAGCGGTGTGCGGCGAACCGGTGGGAACCTTGATTGGTGCGTAGTTGGTGATCGCCCATTGCCGAACCGGGAGGAGCGTGAGATGAGCGAAGTAATTCTGGAACTGATCGACAAGATGGAAAAAAGCATCGAGGCCTTCAAGCAGGAATTGGCCAAGGTTCGCACCGGGCGTGCCTCGTTGAACATACTCGATGACGTAAAGGTTGAGGCCTACGGCAGTGCCATGCCGTTGAATCAGGTGGGTACCATAACTATCCCGGAGGTACGTACCATCGCCATTCAACCGTGGGACCCGCAGCTGCTCGCGGCGATTGAAAAAGCTATCTTGAAATCAGACATCGGTTTGACACCGGTCAGCGACGGTAAGACTATCCGTCTGAACATCCCGCAGTTAACCGAGGATCGGCGCCACGAACTGGTCAAACAGGTCAAGAAGATTGCCGAGGAGTTTCGCGTGGCAATTCGCAATATCCGGCGTGAAGCCATCGAGACCCTTAAAAAACAGAAAAAAGAGAAACAGATCTCCGAAGATGACCTCTTTAAACTGCAAGATGACGCACAAGCTGAGACAGACACCTTCATCGGCCAGATAGATACGCTCACCGCCGGTAAGGAAAAAGAGGTTATGGAAGTTTAGCGCCATTTACGGTTTATCACAAACAGGTGCATCCCCGGTTGTTTCATGATTGCTTCTGACCTGTCACCAGCCGGCCGTATCCCGGCGCACGTGGCGATTATCATGGACGGAAACGGCCGGTGGGCAAAGCGTCGGCAAAAACCGCGTCTCTACGGCCACCGGGTGGGTGCCGATTCGGTTCGTTCTGTCGTCGAAGCGGCCCGCGAAATCGGCGTATCGTATCTTACCCTGTATGCCTTTTCTTCGGAGAACTGGCAGCGTCCCGCCCAGGAAGTGAAGGGGCTCATGAATATCCTTGGTCACTTTCTCAAGAGTGAACTGGCCCGCATGCTGGAAAACGGTATTCGTCTCAACGCCTTTGGCGACTGCACCAGGCTGCCCGAAGGCATCCGCCGCACCCTGCTGGAAACCATGGCGAAGACGGCGCATCATCACGAGCTCACCCTCAACCTCGCCCTTAATTACGGCGCCCGTGATGAGCTGTGCCGGGCGGTACGAGCGATCGCGGCGCAGTGCCGAGATGACGGCATGCAGCCGGAAAGCATCGACCCCGAAACCATCGGCCGATATCTCGATACCGCCGGTCAGCCCGATCCGGACCTGCTGATTCGCACCGGCGGAGAGAAACGGTTATCAAATTTTCTGCTGTGGCAGGCCTCTTATGCGGAACTATATTTTACCGATGTAATGTGGCCCGATTTTCGTAAACCCGAATTTATCCAGGCGCTCGCTCATTACCAGGGGCGTGAGCGGCGGTTCGGCAAGGCATCTGAACAATTAGCGGTACATTCCTCATGAAACGTACGCTTCCAGGGCTTGCTCTGGCCATCGGCTGGCTGCTTTTGTTGTTGTACGGCAACTTTCTGCTTTTCTGGGCGGTTGTCGCCCTCTTCGGGTATCTGGCTGCCCGTGAGTATTGCCGGCTGGTTTTTCCGTATAGCTTTTACGAAAGTGAGCGGATCATACTGGCGGTTTTGCTCATTTTTCCGGTTATTGCCGCCGTCTTTGCCGGTGTCCCTGGGTTTCATGAGACCATAGGCCTGTTTTTGGGATTTTTGGGAATTATCAGCTTTGTCATGGTCTACTATGGCCGATTTGAAAATCCGCTGCACACCATGGCGGGGTTGCTCTCCGGTCTACTCTTTGTCGGTTTTCTCGGTTCACACGTAATATTGATTCATGCCCTGGAAAAGGGCTCCCACTGGCTGCTTATCCTCACCGCCGTCACCGCCACCTCCGATACCTGCGCCTATGTGGTGGGCAGTCGATGGGGAAAACGAAAATTATATGCCCGTATCAGCTCCGCCAAAACCATCGAGGGCGCTGCCGGCGGGGTTGTCGGCGCGATTGGCGCAGCGCTTCTGTTCGCCCTTTTATTTCCCGTTGAAGCCGGTTTTATCTTGATTGCCGCGCTTGCCGTGTTGTTGTCGCTGGTGGGGATGGTGGGCGACCTGCTGGAATCGCTGATCAAGCGAGGAACCGGGAAAAAAGATTCGGGGACGATGCTGGCCGGTCACGGCGGTGTCCTTGATCGAACCGACTCGCTGCTGCTTGCCGCACCGGTGCTCTACTACCTGCTGATCTATACAGGCTATCGATGAAATCACTTGCCATTCTCGGATCAACCGGCTCCGTCGGTCGCAATGTGGTGAGTGTTGCCAATCAGTTTCCGGAACGTTTTGCCGTCGTTGCCCTGGCCGGCGGCAAAAACATTGCCCTGCTTGCCGAGCAGATCAGACTGTGCAACCCTGCCATGGTTTCGGTGATCGATGCACACCACGCGGATCTGCTGGCAAACATGGTGAAAAACCAGTGGCACGGCGCCATTGTCCACGGTACTGATGGCTATTGCACGGTGGCCCGGCTACTGGAAGCTGAGCTGGTGGTGTCGGCCATGGTGGGGGCGGCTGGTCTGTTGCCCACCATCGCCGCGATTGAGGCCGGCAAGGATGTCGGCCTTGCCAACAAAGAGACGCTGGTGGTGGCCGGCAAACTGGTCATGGATCTGGTGGCCGCCCATAAGGTTCGCCTGCTGCCCATTGACTCCGAACACAGTGCCATCTTTCAGGTTCTCGAAGGCGGTCGCGATGATATAGCGGCGCTGGTGCTCACCGCTTCGGGTGGACCGTTCTTGCGAAAACCGCTGCATGAATTTGGTGAGATCACCAGGGCCGAGGCCTTGTCTCACCCCACTTGGGAAATGGGAAAAAAGATTACGATCGACTCGGCAACCATGATGAACAAGGGGCTCGAGGTGATCGAGGCGCACTGGTTGTTTGGGATTAAACCCACCGCCATCAGGGTACTGGTGCATCCGCAGTCCATCGTTCATTCCCTGGTGGAGTACGTCGATGGTTCGGTGCTTGCCCAACTAGGGGTTGCCGACATGAAAATTCCCATCGCTTACGCCCTTTCCTACCCGCACCGGCTCGATCTGGGGCTGGCCCCGCTGAACCTGCCGCACTGTGCAAATCTTGAGTTCATCGAGCCCGATGTACGCCGTTTTCCGGCCCTGAGGCTGGCCTACGAGGCCCTTGCCCGGGGCGGGGTGAGTCCAGCCGTGCTCAATGCGGCAAACGAGGTGGCGGTGGATGCTTTTTTGCATGATCGGATAGGTTTCACCCGTATCATCGAAGTAGTTGAAACAGTGGTTGCGCGGGTGGACGAGGGTGATGAAAACGACATTTCCTCCCTGCTCGATGCCGATGCGGCGGCCCGCCGGATGGCCGCTGGCCTAGTATGATTCTATTTTTGAATACTGTAGTGAGTTAAGATGAATACGCTGGTTTCTTTTATTATTGTTTTAGGGGTTTTGATTTTTGTTCATGAGCTGGGCCATTTTCTGTTTGCCAAGCTCTTTCGCGTCAAGGTTCTGGTGTTCTCGCTTGGTTTCGGCCCCAAGGTGTTGAGCCGGGTGATCGGTGAAACCGAGTACCGCCTTTCGGCCCTGCCGCTGGGCGGCTATGTCAAGATGTTCGGGGAACAGGAGGATGAACCTCGGGACGCGCAGGAGGATGAAAAGCGTTCGTTTGCCCACAAGCCGGTGTGGAACCGGTTTCTCATCATATTGGCCGGGCCGTTGTTCAACTTTCTCTTCTGCATCTTTTTATTCTTCTTTATTTACCTGGTCATGGGGCTGCCCCAGGATCAGGATACCACCACCATCGGTGTGGTAAATGAGAACTCCCCGGCCTTTGCGGCGGGGCTAGAGCCGGGCGACACCATCATTGCCATAGACGGTATTGCGGTTTCCGGCTGGCTCGACGTGTTGAACCTGGTAAAAAACAGCGAGGGTGAAGAGCTGATTTTTGCGGTTGACCGTGCCGGTGAACAGCGCCGGTTTGCCGTCGTCCCCGCCATGGATGAGGTCAGAAGCATCTTTGGCGAGGAGCTGGAACAGCGCTACATGATTGGAGTCATGAAGCAGGAAGTGATGGTTCTCCAGCGGGTGGGACTATTTGAGGCCTTTCAGCAGGCGCTCGTGCAGACATGGATGTTTATCTATCTGACGGTCATGGCGGTGATCAAGCTTGTCCAGGGGGTGGTACCGGCATCGGAGCTTGGCGGTCCAATTTTGATCGCCCAGATGGCTGGCGAGACGGCCCAGGCCGGCTGGTTGAATTTTTGTTATTTTATGGGACTGGTCAGCGTCAATCTGGGGATTCTCAACTTGCTGCCGATCCCGGTGCTCGACGGCGGGCACCTCGTCTTTCTGACCCTTGAGGGTCTACGCGGCAAGCCACTTAACGAGCGGGTACAGATTGCCGCCCAGCAGGTGGGGATCGCCCTGCTCGGTACCCTGATGATCTTTGTCTTTTACAATGACATTGTCAGGCTTTTCAGCCCATGAGTGCGGATCCGTTATTGTTATCTCTTGATACCGCAACGCCTTGCTGTTCCGTCGCCATTACCCGTGGCGGCAGCGGTGACGGTGAAGTTATCGCCAGCCTGGGCCTTGGTTCCGGAACCACCCACTCGAGAAAACTACTTGGCGCCATAGAGTGGCTGCTGAGCGCGGCAGGCATGGTTCCGTCTGAACTGGATGGGGTTGCGGTGGGGCTGGGACCGGGCAGTTTTACCGGACTGCGCATCGGCATGGCCACCGCCAAGGGGTTGTGTTATGGGAGCGGTTTGCCGTTGTTCGGGGTATGTTCGCTGGACAGCATCGGGGTATCGCTGAGATCCACCAAACGGGTCTGGGTGGTGCTCGATGCCAAAACCCGTGAGGTGTATTGTGGTTCTTATCAGACCGGTGTGGATGGCTTCATGGAGCGATGCAGTGATATCAGGGTGATGAAGCCCGATGATCTGGCGGCCGCTCTTAATGAGCCGGTAATCCTGGCGGGGGACGGCGTCGACGCCTATCTGGACACCTGGCAGACAATGACACCGGCAGTGGAGTTTGCACCCCTCTGGCATCGGTTTCCCCGGGCCGACATGATAGGCCTGCTGGCCGCTGATCAGGCTCGAAATGGCCATTCACTTGATCTGGCCACGGCGGTACCGCTCTACGTGCGTGCTACCGCCGCCGAGCTTATATTTCGCAGGCACCAGGAGCAAGGGTGAAACTGTTATGATTGCCCGGCGAAAGACCAGAAAAATAATGATCGGCCCATTCGGTGTCGGCGGCAATGCCCCGATCAGCGTGCAGTCGATGACCAATACCAATACCGCCGACTATGAGGCGACGATTGCTCAGATCAATGAGCTCAGTGAGGTGGGCTGCGAGCTGGTTCGGGTGGCGGTGCCGGATATGGCGGCGGCTCGCGCCATAACCGCCATACGCGACGCCATTACCATTCCGCTCATTGGTGATATCCATTTTGACTGGCGTCTGGCTATCGCCGCCATCGAGCACGGCGTTCAGGCGATTCGGATCAACCCCGGCAATATCGGCGGTTCACGCAAACTTGCCAGAGTGGTCGAGTGTGCCCGGCAGCATCAGGTTCCCATCCGGGTGGGGGTGAACAGCGGCTCCATTGAAAAAGATCTTTTACGTACCTATGGCTACCCGACCGCGGATAATCCCCGCGCTCTGGTAACAAGTGCGCTGCGCAATGTGGAGATGATCGAGAAACTGGGCTGGGATCAGATCAAAATTTCGATCAAATCGGCGGATGTGCTCACTACCGTCAACAGCTACCGCGCCCTGGCGGAGCGAACCGATTACCCGCTTCATCTAGGGGTAACTGAGGCGGGTGGCCTGCTTGCCGGCACCGTCAAATCCAGCGTTGCACTTGGGATCCTGCTGCATGAGGGAATCGGTGACACCATCCGGATTTCGCTGACCCGCCCGCCCACGGAAGAGGTGCGGGTGGCCTACGAGCTGCTCCGTGCCCTGAAAATCAGGATGCGTGGGCCGGAGCTGATATCGTGCCCTACCTGCGGGCGCACGAAAATCGATCTGTTCTGCCTGGCCGACCAGGTGGAGAAACTGGTTCAAACCATGCGCTCACCACTTAAGGTAGCGGTTATGGGATGCGTGGTGAACGGTCCCGGTGAGGCCAAGGAGGCTGATATCGGGGTGGCCGGCGGCAATGGAGTAGGTATTATCTTCAAGAAGGGACGCATTTACAAGAAGGTTGCCGAGGAGCACCTTGTGGATGCTTTTATCGAGGAACTTACTGAAATGGATCGTCAATGGATGGCGGCCCATACCAAAGAGGTAGCTGACGACCCGTCGCTGACGGGCAGCGGGTAATCTGTTTTGCCCGCCAATTTTGACAAGATGAGGCAATGCGCTATACCAATCTGTTTGTCCCAACCCTGAAGGAGTCACCCGCCGAGGCCGAGGTCATCAGTCATCAGTTGATGCTGCGGGCCGGTTTCATCAGAAAGCTTACCTCCGGGATATACACCTATCTGCCCTATGGCCTGGCCGCAATCAGGCGGGTTGAGAGTATCGTTCGTGAGGAGATGAACCGGGCCGGTGCCCAGGAAATCCTCATGCCCATGGTGCAACCGGCCGATTTGTGGCGCGAGTCGGGTCGTTATCTGAAATATGGCCCGGAACTGCTTCGTTTCACCGATCGACACGAGCGTGAATCGTGTCTGGGGCCGACCCATGAGGAGGTGATTACCGATATCGCCCGCCGGGAGATCCATTCCTATCGTGACCTGCCCGTCAACCTCTATCAGATCCAGACCAAGTTCCGCGATGAGATCAGGCCCCGATTCGGCCTCATGCGCGGCCGTGAATTTATCATGAAGGACGCCTATTCCTTCGACATTGATGATAAAGCGGCGGAGCAATCGTATCGCGCCATGCATGACGCCTATACCCGGATTTTTTCCCGATGCGGACTTGATTTTAGATGCGTGGAAGCCGATTCCGGTGCGATCGGCGGCAGTTTCTCCCACGAATTCATGGTATTGGCCGAAACCGGTGAAGACACCATCGCGGTCTGTACAGCCTGTTCCTGGGCCGCGAATCTGGAAAAAGCGGCGGTGTTGCCGCCGCGGCAGAAGAATATCGCCGCCATGCTGCCACTCGGCGAGGTGGAGACGGTGGGCAAGAAAAAGGTGGCAACAGTATGTGAGTTTCTGGGCATACCAACCACCGCGCTGGCCAAGACTATTGTGTTTACGGCCGATGGCGTCGCGGTTGCCCTGCTGATTCGCGCTGACCGTGAGGTGGAGCTGGTCAAGATAAAAAACTATCTGGGGGTTCAGGAACTGAGGGTGGCGGAGGAAAAAGAGATATTTGATGCCGTCGGGGTTGCCGTCGGCTATCTGGGTCCGGTTGCTCTGCCCATCCGGCTGCTGGTTGACCAGGAGATAACCGGCATGGCAAACTTTACCACCGGCGCCAATCGTAAAAATTATCACCTTGTCAACGTTAATCCGAATCGTGATGTTCTCCTCAAGGAGGTGGGAGATTTTCGGCGCATCGACGGTGATGACCCCTGTCCGTCATGTGGCGGGCCCCTGCAACTGATCCAGGGAATTGAGGTCGGCCACATCTTCAAACTCGGTACCGCTTACTCAGAAACCCTGAAGGCATACTACCAGGATCAGAACGGCAATGAAAAACCACTGGTTATGGGATGTTACGGGATCGGGGTAAGCCGGGTGGTGGCGGCGGCAATCGAACAGAATCATGACAAGAACGGCATCATCTTTCCCGTTCCGCTGGCGCCGTATCAGGTAGTTGTGCTGAATCTGGCAACGGACGATGACGAACTGACCGCGGTAGCCGAGACCATCTACGCCGATTTACAGGCGGCGGGCATCGAAACCCTGCTCGATGATCGCGGCGAGCGACCCGGGGTGAAGTTCAAGGATGCGGATCTTCTCGGTTTTCCTTATCGGGTTACGGTGGGCAAGCGTTTTCGGGAGCATGGTATGGCCGAGGTGGTGCGGCGCCGAGATGGGCGAAGTGAAGCATGTGCACCGGCTGAACTGGCCGGGTTTCTCGGTGACCGGCTCAGCGGTGGATCTGACTAACGAAAGCGGTATCTCCGGTTCAGCGATGACACCTGCTTCCGTAATCAATCCCGAGCGGCTCAAATGGATGGCCGCCGAGTATCTGCGGGGGATTGACCTGAGCCCCATTGACGAGGCGTGGGAGATGGCCGCCGTCGTCCATAAAGATACCGCCCATTTTTCCGGCGAGCCGTATCTGCTGCACGCCCTTGAAGTGGCCTCCACCCTGGCGTCGATGCGTCTGGACCTGGATACAATCGTTTCCGGCCTGCTGCACGGAGTGCTCAAACGCGGGATGGAACCCGCTGAACTGCGGCAAAAATTCGGTGACGATGTGGCCTATATCGTGGGCGGCATGACCCGTATTACCACGGTCAAGTTTAACAACCGTCAGACCAGTCAGGCAGAATATGTCCGCCGTATGCTCATGGCCATGGCAAAGGATATCCGGGTTTTGCTGGTGCGGCTGGTTGACCGCTTTCAGGATATGCTCGTGCTTTCCCTGGTATCCCGTGAGCAGCAGCGGGAAGTGGCTCGGGAGACCATGGATCTGTACGCGCCGCTGGCCGGCCGGCTCGGTATCGACTGGTTGAAACGCGGTTTTGAAGACAGGGCCTTTAAGTTTCTCCATCCCCAGGAGTACGAGGATATCAGCACCAGGCTGCAGGCTACCCTCACCGAGCGCCAGGCCTATGTCGACCGGGTTGTGGCCGTTCTTACCAACAAATTAACAGAAGGCGGCGTCACTCCGAGGCTGGTATTCGGTCGCCCCAAGCATCTCTTTTCCATATATAAAAAGCTGATTGCCCAGAATATCACGGTCGATCAGGTGTACGACCGGGTGGCCTTTCGGATTATTGTCGGTTCGGTGAATCAGTGCTACGAGGCGCTGGGGCTGATTCATGCTGATTGGGTGCCGGTTCCCGGCCGGATTAAGGATTTTATTTCAGTCCCCAAACCGAATAACTATCAGTCCCTTCACACCACCGTCAACGGGCCGGAAAATCAGTTCATGGAAATCCAGATCCGCACCGAAGAGATGGATCGGGTGGCCCAGGAGGGGGTAGCCGCCCATTGGGCCTACAAGGAAGGACAGCCCATCGAGGATCGGGATGCGAAGCTTTTCAGGGGATTGAAAGGGATTGTCAATTCGCTGCGGGAGGTCGAGGATCCTCGTGAGTTTCTTGAGGGGCTGCGCGGTGAGCTGCATGATCCCGAAGTGTATGCTCTGACCCCCAATGGAGAGGTTAAAGAGCTTCCGGCCGGCAGTTGTCCGCTTGATTTTGCCTACGCCATTCATACCGAAGTGGGAGATCATTGCAAGGGCGCCAAGGTAAACGGCCGCATGGTGCCGCTTAAGTATCAGCTCCAGAACGGTGATATTGTCGAGATTATCACCGCCCCCGATCAGCGGCCGCGGCGGGGCTGGCTCGATTTTGTCAAAACCAACCGGGCTCGCACCAGGATTCGCGCCTGGTTGCGCCGTGAGGAACGTGACCGGGCCCTGGCGCTGGGTAAGGAGATCAGTGAACGAGAGCTGAGAAGACACGATCTGAGCATTAAAAAACTGGTCAAGAGCGGCCACATCAAGATGTTGTTCAAGGAGCTTCGCTGTAATTCCCTCGATGATATGCTGGTGAAGATCGGCAGCGGTGACATTACCGTCCAGATGCTGCTCAAGGCACTGGATCCGCCGGAGATGCGTCAGGAGCATGAATTAGCCGGCGCCCCGTCCAGCCCGGAGGAGCTGGCCGCCGCCATGGTGAGCCATCAGCACGACCGGTCGAAAGCGGGGACAACTGCCCTGACCATCGACGGTATCGATGACATGCTCGTGAAGATCAGCCAGTGCTGTCGGCCGGTGCCCGGCGATCCGATCATCGGCTTTATCACCTCCGGTCGTGGCGTCTCCGTCCACAAGGCGGATTGCCGTAATCTGCTGAGCGCTGATCCGAGACGGTGGATCGAGGTTGACTGGCATCGCGAGGAGGGCAGGAATTATCGTGCCGATCTCTTTATCGTTACCGAAAACCGGCGCACCATTCACACTGAGATCAGCGCGGTGATCAGTACCGATGTCGCCCAGATAACCAGTATTGCCGCCCATACAACCGCAACCGATACGGTGGAGTTTACCATCGGCGTTCAGGTAAACGATGTTGACCATCTGGCCCAGGTGATGAGAAATCTGCGCCATCTGGAACCGGTTATTTCCGTTCGCAGATTATAGTCACTCCATGATGATCATCTGCACCGTATGCGGAAACGAGGTGAACGGTGACGACCAGCACTGTCCGTTTTGCCGGGCTGAACTGTCTTATCTAAAACCGCACCATGACACTGGGGCTCCTCTGCATAAAACGGTCAACCTCAAGCAGGGTCTGCCCACCGTCGCCGTCGCCCTTGCCCGTCTTGAGCAGGCCCTGCGGCAGGCACGGTTGGAGCGGGCTGCGGTAGTAACCGTTATCCACGGGTATGGGTCTTCGGGCAAGGGCGGCGCAATCCGCATACAATGTCGAAAATTGCTTGATCACCTGATGGCAGGGGGGCACATCAAGGCGGTCATTGCCGGGGAGGATTTGCGCAGGCACAGCGGCGCCGGCAAGGATCTATGGCGCCGTTTCCCCGATCTTGACAAATACCTGCGTGTTGACCTTGGCAATCCCGGCATCACTATTATTGTGCTGAGGTGATGCCAAACTCCACTTTATTATTCGATGTGATACAAATCTAACAATTGAGGGCGGATTGGCCTTCTTCAAAGCAGCAAAAAACCAACAAGGGGAAAAATAAATGAACATTATCAGAGCGGCATGTATCAGCGTGTTCTTCATAGTGGCGTCCACCGCCGCCACTGCGCAGGAGTCCACCGAGCAAACAATGAGCACCCCGGCGGAACAGGTAAGCTACGTACTGGGACTCGATCTTGGTCGATATCTTTCTCAGTTGAAAGATGAGGTGGATCTGGAGGTCGTCAAACAGGGTCTTGAGGACGGTTTCACCGGTGTTCAGCCGCTGGTAAGCGAGGCCGAGGAAGTGGCTGCCCAGCAGCAGATCAGAACCATGATGGAAGAGCGCCAGCAGGTCCAGATGGCTGCGATGTTGGCCGAAAACAAGGCGGCCGGAGAAGTATTTCTGGCTGAAAACAGAAATCGTGAGGGAGTTGTTGAACTGGCCAGCGGCATCCAATACGAGGTGTTGCGGGAGGGCGATGGTGCGACTCCGCAACCCACTGATGTGGTCAAGGTAGACTACGTTGGCACCCTCGTAGACGGCAGCGAGTTTGACTCATCCATCAGTCGTGGTGAGCCGGCCGTGTTTCCCATCGACGGCGTCATTGCCGGCTGGAAGGAAATATTGCCGATGATGCCGGTGGGCTCACAATACCGGGTGGTAATTCCCAGTGAGCTGGCCTATGGCGAGCAGGGCGCACCCCCGCGGATTATGCCAAATTCCGTGTTGGTGTTTGAGATCGACCTTATTGCCATAGAGCAAGACGTCCAATAGTCGTCCACCATTAAACCGTCGTTGGGATTGCTACAGATATACGGTTTAACGGAGCACCACTTCCTAATACCTGGTGGGCAATGGCTATATGGCTGATTGCCTGCCAGGGACGTCTCAATAGTTCAGCACCGTAGGAATCGATGGCCACCGGATCGTAAGCCGCCGCCCACCGGCGCGGCGGTGGATCACAGGTGGGTCCCCACAGATGTGCCTGAGTCATCCCCAAAGAACCGTCGAGCAGGGTGAAATCTGGTGTCCGGTAGCGGTTGAGATCGGCAATAGCGGGCTGGATATCATCATGAAATGTGGCCTTGCCCCAGCCACCTGAGCCCTGGTAGTAGCGCGGTGGGACACATCCCATCATGTTTTTCATGGTCAGGGTTACCCCTGCCATGGAGTGTGCCTTGAGTACCGGAACCGAGATGATAAAGCTGTTGAACAGGATTTCCGGCAGGTACATGGACGGCCAGCGCTGGCAATCGGGGTTTTCCAGGTAGATGAGCGGCTCGGTATTGAGATCCACCAGTCGTGCGCCGGTACGGTGCGCCACCTCAGTATAGCCGAGTTCCTCAAAACAGTGAAAGGTGTCATAGCGCAACGAGCCGGTACCCTCACCGATGATGAACGTTTTTCCCCCGCAGTTGCGGGAAAGATACTCAAGCAGCGCTTCGACCAGCGGCGCCGGCGTGGTTATCGGGGGCGGCAGTGCCTCAACCAGATTCGGTTTGATCAGGATCTGCTCATGGTTTTGCAGGACAATGGGAAGCCCTGCCATATCAAGCATCCGGTTCAGCGCCGTACCATCCTCACTGGGACAATGGTAGACAATGCCGGTTTTGTCGTTCATAAGAGATCCCTTGTCACCATACCGATGGATACCTTCAGTCCCTCAAGCAGTACCCAGCGACCCAGGCACACCACGGTACAGGGAAAGGAGCCGGTAAACAGCGGGTTTTCGCAGAGCCCGCCGGAAAGGTAAAGGGTGTCGGGACTGCCGGCAAACTGATAGCCATTGAGGGCGATACCCTTAATGAACCGAGCCACCGCTTCACTTTCACTCTGGCCGTTTACCACCGCATCGAAGATGGCGCTGATGCCCAGCACCCCGCAGGTTATCGGCAAAGAGCGGGGCGGTACGCTCATGGCCCCGAAATCGAGCTGATAGTAACGCTGCAAAAGCTCGATGGTAAATCCCATGGAGGCCCCGCACTCATCGTTCCACCCCATATCCTTGACCGCGCCGTTCTCGTAGCGGACAAATTTGATGTCTCTGCTGCCGCAATCAAGCAGAGTGAACGAGGGTTCTTCGATCAATGCCGCCCCACCTCTGGCCAGGGCGGTCAGCTCGTTGACATAGCGGCCGCCGAAACGCTTGCCGTTGTGACCGGTTGCCCAGTCGGCGCGACGCCCATCGGCGGGCAGGTCGCGCACAGCCACCAGCCGATAGGTTCCGGTCTCGGTATCCATCAGCTTGGCGTACGAGGTGCCGATATCAGCAAGCAGCATTGTCTACTCCGCACAGCTCAATAAATGCCTGAATTTTTGCCCGCCCGCTGTTGGTGGCTGAAACGTCACCGTCCACGAAAAGCGCGCGGGGATGGCGTCGGGCGAGGTGTCTGGCCAGTGCCGTTTTGGCACAGAAGCTCTGGGCGAAAAACACCATCGGGATGGTGTGGTCGACATGCTCTTCCAGAGCCGGGTTATACGGCGTCTTGTTTTCCATGCAGCGACTCCAGCCAAACACATGGGTGGTGTCGGGAAACGGTTCCAAGAAAGAGAAATCTCGCGGCGGGACTCCCCAGAAACCGACGGTTGGTGTGCACGGCGGGTGTTGCCGATGCGGCTGCACCGATTTAACCGAAGCGGTGATTGCTTCGAGCTTGGCGACCAGCGGCATCCTGGTGGTGCTGACCGGAGTGCCGAAATCATCGCAATCAAGATTTGTGGTGCGGATAATGTGCGTGCCCGGTAGGGCATCGGCGAGAATGATCGCCACATGTGATGCGCAATCACATTTACCGGGGCCGGTGTCGATATAAATTGCTTCCAGGTTCAGCCCCATTGCATTAATTACGGCGGTGCGCAAAATCGCGCAATACACCTTGGGTAATAGTTCGCCGGCATCGTCGATGGGTCGGCGCAAAAGCGGCTCGTCCAAATCAAAAATCACGCATCCGCGGGCGTTCAGCTCGGCAATCACCTGGCGCGGCGGCATGCCGATAATACCCACCTGCGGTTTGTTCTGGTTATCGGTAAGCATACTCAGCGATCCTGGTTTCTCAGAAGATAGATACCCGCCGCGGAAAAGACAATATGGACGGTCAGGGCAGCCGGCAGCGCCATGATGTAGCCGGCGGTGGCAAAGGATTGCAGCGCCCCGTAGATCCCCCAGGCAACAAAGGCCATGACGCAGCTGATGGGGATGGCAACCGAGAGATCCTTGCCCCAGGTCTGGTAGCTCAGCATCAGGATCGGCAGACCAAGCAGCAGCAGCGGGATACCTAAAAAGAGATACGAGAGCCGTCCGTAAAACTCGGCGCGGGCCTCCTGTATACGATATGGCGCCTCCTGGGCGTGGATATTCTTGTACAGGGCGGTAAGCGATTTATCGTTGATTTCATATTCGGGAACGAGGAAATCCTCGGGGGTCTCCGGCAGCTTTACGGTGCTTATTTCAAAGGGAAAGTCGACGATGCGGCCATCTTTGGACCGGTAGATTTGCCTGCCATTTTTCAAAATCCAGTGTGGTGGCACCCAGTCGGCAAATGCCACCGAAATTGTTGATTGTATATTGTAGTTTTCATCCCATTCGGAATAGGAAAAGTCCTTGAACACCATGTTCTTGCTGTTGGGCCACTGAAATGAGTAAAAGCCCTCCTGACCCTTGTAATAATAGCGGCCATTGCGGTAGATACCCAGCGGCACCTTGCCCCGCACCTGCTCAAACCAGATGTTATTCGTTCTGGCGATGGTAGAGGGTAGAACAAACTGCGCCATGGCGATAAACATACCGACAAAGATTATCGAGATCAGCAGCAGCGGTCTAATAATTGTTCGCAGCGGAATGCCGGCCGCTTTCAGGGCGATCAACTCGTTACTGTGGTTGAGAATGCCAAGGGTGATCACCCCTGAAAGCAGGATCAGGATCGGATTGATCAAGTCCACCACGTAGGGGATGTTGAACAGGAAAAATTGCAGAACAAGGGATAATGGTTTGCCCGCCTCATCAAATTCGTCGTACTTCTCAAAAAAATCGATTAGAACATACAGGGCCACGAAGGCCACATTGAGGATAAAGAAATACCGGATAAACTGGCTGATCAAATAACGATTCAACAGGGGCATGGCTAATGGCTAACTATCCGATGGAATGAAAAAAACGGCTGGCGGCAACAAATCCGACAAGGGCCAGACCGATGCCGAAACCATTTGATAATGCGATGTACAAAAGAGTCTGTAAAGGCTCGCCTGCCCTGAGCAATTGCACGTTTTCCCTGGCGAAGGCGGAAAAGGTGGTAAACCCGCCGAGCAGGCCGGTAAATAGAAACAGGCGAAACTCGTTGCTGATCGATACCCGCTCAAACAGCCCCCACAACACACCGATGAGCAGACAGCCAATCAGGTTGGCGGTCAATGTCTCGACGGGGTAGGGGAAGGGTGAGCCGTGTTGTCGCTGCAGGGCCACTGTCAGGAGGTATCGGCCCATGGAGCCGAGGGCGCCACCGAGCGCCACTATGGCAAGCTTTATCATATCAGCGTATCCAGACAACTCAATTTAATCTAATACTTACGGCAAGCTTGCAAAATGGCCCTTGTGCCCACTATCTGTGATGCTTTCGTAAAAACCTTGAATTTGCTTTCTAACGTCATTCCCGCCCTCGATAACAACACTCAAGGGCAGGCTGCAGCGGGAATCCAGTAATTTCAAATGATTATGGATTTCGAGTCAGAGCCACCAAGACGGTTAATCGGGGGTTTTCGATTCCATTATCTTTGCTGCTCGAATAATTAAGTGAGCCCGAGGGTAGCGTATTTTGTCTCAAAAATCAAACGATAATAGTTATTTATGTTCTTTAATATTGCCTCATTGGAACTGGTGCACTAAAGTTGCGGCTACCATTGGGGCCGTCCGACAGTGTTTTTCTGAACCCATCGCTGTCCGGCGGCTTTTCCGTCTTGCCGGATTCGGTGAGATGCAACCAGACATGAGGAGGTGAACCAGAGATCACCCGTGCGACCTATGGTGCGGCACAAGCACAAACACTTGCGGCGGAGCCAGACTCTTGCCGCGCTAAGCCCGGTGGCAGCACGGCCGGGCGAAAAGGATCTCATTTCGCCAGAGACCGTGTATGGCACGAAAAACTAAAACAAACGGCAGCTACATCTGTGAACAGTCGTATAAAAAATCCGCCAAGATACGATTGGAAGAATTCCTTGCGGTTTTTGATAAAGAAGACACCGTTCTCATCTGTATCGTTGCCGACCCCGACTCCATGGCCTCGGCCATGGCCATTAAACGGTTGTTGAGGTATCGGGTCAAACAGATCACCATTGCCCATCCCAACGAAATCAGCCGTCTCAATAATCTGGAGATGGTTGACCGGCTGCGTATCCCGCTCATCAAGATGGGATCGGTGAAAATGTCGGATATCAGCAAAAAAATCATCGTCGATTCACAGCCGGATCATCTGCCGATTTTTGAGAAGATCACCTTTGACGCGATTATCGACCACCATCCCCTCAGCCAGGAGTGGGAGACGCCCTATGTCGATATCAGGCCCGATTACGGGGCGGCCTCGTCAATGATGGTGGAATATCTGCGGGCCGCCGGAATCAAGCCGTCGGTGGCGCTGGCTACGGCGCTGTTCTACGGCATCAAGGTGGATACCCAGGATTTTGAAAAAGAGGCGAGGCTGGCGGACGGCATTTCATTTCGATACCTCTTTGATATTGCCAATCGCAACCTGGTACGAAAATTTGAGCTCACCGATCTGCGGCGCTCCGAACTGAAATATTTCAGTATCGCCCTGAACGAACTGAAATATTCGAAAGGAAAATTCTACACCCACATCGGCAAGGTCAAAAATCCTGACATTCTCGTTATCATTGCCGATTTTCTCAATCATGTGGCCGATATCGACTGGGTACTGGTCTCCGGCATTCATGGTGATAATTTAGTTGTCATTGTTCGCTGTGACGGCTACCGTAAAAATGCGGGCGATCTCGCCGCGGGAGTATTTGGTCATCTCGGTTCAGCGGGGGGCCACAAGGGCGCCGCCCGCGCCCAGGTGCCGCTCAAGGCACTGGAACTTACCGAATATGAGATCAACTCACAGACGCTGATGCGGCTGACCTCAAACCACATGAGTTAGTTCGCCGTCATCGTCGTCGCAACCGGTCGGGGCGGGCCGGAACCGACCAATCAACAGGGGAGCGCTGGTCATGCTCAAACCCACAACGCTAGCCATGATTCTCGCCGGCGGGCGAGCCGATGATCTTAACGTGCTCACCTATTATCGCCCAAAGGCGGCGGTACCGTTCGGCGGGTTTGCCAGGGTAATCGATTTTGCCCTGTCGAATCTGATGAATTCGGGCATTGAACAGGTGGCCATCCTCAGCCAGTACCGGAGCTATTCGCTCATCAACCACATCGGCACCGGTGCCGCCTGGGACATGATCGGGCGGTATCGCGGCGTCTCCATCCTGCCGCCCTTTATCGATTCGGAACAAAACGACTGGTACCGAGGTTCCGCCGATGCGGTTTACAAAAATCTCGACTACATCCAGTATAGCCGGCCCGAGGATATTCTCATCCTATCCGGTGATCATATCTATCAAATGGATTACCAGGATATCATTGACTACCACCATGAAAAGGGCGCCGATCTCACCATGGCCTGCCGGCGAATCGATCCGCGCCGTGCTTCCCGCTTCGGCATGGCGATGATTAACGATGAAGACGGCGATCGCGGCGGCAAGGTGGTCTCGTATCAGGAAAAACCGCGTGACCCGGAAGGGGAGTGGTCATCACTGACGGTACTCTGTTTCAAACCCGAGGTGCTGTACCGGGTGCTCACCGAAAATCAGGCGGATGATTCGTTTGAATTCGGCCGTGACATCATCCCTCGTCTGATGGAGCAGGGCCGCCGCATCTACGGCTACAAATTTCACGGCTATTGGGGCTATACCCGCACGGTGCAGGAATACTGGCAGGCCAACATGGATCTGCTCGGCGAGCGTCCACTCATCGATATGGAGCAGTGGGGGATTCGTACCAATCTCGATCACCGCGGTCTGCGCGACTTTCAGCCGGCCATCATCGGCCCGCACGCCAAAGTAAGCAACAGCCTGCTCTATAACGGATGCGAAGTTGAGGGAGAGGTGAGAAATTCAGTACTTTTTCCGGGCGTACACATCAATGCCGGATCGGTGGTAGAGGATTCGGTTATATTTTTCAGCAATAAAGTCGGTGCCGATTGCCGGTTGCACAAACTCGTCTCAGACGTCAACACGATCTACGAAGATGGGGTTGAAATCGGCGGCACCACAAGTTCAGTCAACGGCGGGATTACCGTGGTGGGATGGAACAATCAGGTGCCGGCCAACACAAAAATCGGCAGCGGAGTGACGGTTACTCCGATCCTGGCCCGTGATAAATGGGAAGCGGTAATCGAGTCGGGGAGGGTGCTCAAATGAAGCGGCAAGGCGATGCCCTGGTGCTGCTTTTAGCCGGCGGGGTAGGCAGCCGCCTTAACGTGCTGGTTGAGACGCGGGCCAAACCCGCGGTTACCTTTGGCGGCATCTATCGGATTATCGATTTCAGCCTCAGCAATGTCATGAACTCAGGGCTTACCAAGGTGGGAGTACTCACCCAGTACAAGCCGCTGTCGCTGATGTATCATATCGCCACCGGCGCCGCCTGGGAGTTTACCGGGCGCAGCCGTGGCATTGAGATCCTGCCGCCGCGCACCGGTTCCAAGGATCACGACTGGTACAAGGGCACTGCCGATGCGGTGCGGCGCAATATCGATTTTATCAGCGCAAATAGTAGTGATGAGGTGGTGATCCTTTCCGGCGACCATATCTACCATATGGATTTTTATGCCATGCTCGAATACCATCGTGCCAAGAAGGCCGATGTCACCGTCGGCATGATGGTGGTGCCCAAAGAGCAGATTCACCAGTTTGGCGCCGGCATCACCAACAATGACAACCGAATCGTCGAATGGGAGGAGAAACCCGAAGTCGCCCGCACGAACCTCGCTTCGATGGGCATTTATGTGTTCGACACCCAGTATCTCCTTAATTCGCTCGCCCGCAATAAGGATGAGATCGATTTCGGGATGCATATTCTCCCCTGGGCCATCGACAATGACAACGTCTTTGCCTATCCGTTTTACGGATACTGGCGTGATGTCGGCACTATTCAGGCATACTGGCAGGCTAACATGGATCTGCTTAACCCCCAGAGCGGTATCTGGCCGCAGAAATGGGGAATACGCACCAACGTCGAGGCAACCAAGCGAATGGCCGACCGACCCGCCACCCGTTACCTGGAGACGGCCCGGGTATCAAACTCGCTTATTTCGGCCGGGTGTACTATTCGTGGTACGGTAATAAATTCGGTGCTTTCGCCCGGTGTTGTAGTGGAGAAAGATGCGGTGGTGAAAGACTCCATAATCTGTCGTGACACGGTAATCGAAGCGGGGGCAACGGTGGATCTTACCATCACCGATAAACTGGTGCGGATCGGCCGCGGCGCCACGGTTGGCCACGGTGAGCATCACGATATCACCAACCGCCTCTACCCCAAGCACCTCTATACCGGCATCACCCTGGTGGGAGAATTCGCTCACATCCCGCCAGCAATGCGTATTGGTCGCAACTGTATCATCAAGTGCCGGGCCGAGGCCGAATCCTTTACCGGCGACTTTCTGCCCGACGGCGAATCGGTGTGATTTCAGAAGTCAGAAGTCAGAAATCAGAAATCAGAAATCAGAAATCAGAAATCAGAGGCCAGCGGACAACATTCACCATGCCCCCGTAGCTCAGGGGATAGAGCACGGGATTCCTAATCCCGGTGCCGCAGGTTCGAATCCTGCCGGGGGCACCAGTATCAATAGTGACGTTGGGTTACCACAGTGATTGGACCGGTATTTCACCTCTTTGAAGGAACATCATGACCGGCGGGATATTTGCCATTCTCGATGACATTGCCGTGCTCATGGACGATGTTGCGGTCATGAGCAAGGTTGCCGCCAAGAAAACGGCCGGGATCCTCGGCGATGATCTTGCCGTCAATGCGGAAAAGGCCACCGGTTTCAAGGCATCGCGGGAGTTGCCGGTGCTCTGGGCGATCACCAAGGGTTCGTTTTTGAACAAGGTGATTATTTTGCCGTTTGCCTTTTTGCTCAGCGCGTTTGCACCATGGCTGATCGTGCCGATTCTGCTGGTCGGCGGCGCCTACCTCAGCTATGAGGGGATGGAGAAGATCCATCACTCCATCACACACCGTTCTCACCGGCAGCCGCAGGCAAAAGAGCAGAGTGACCGGGAGTCCTTGCTCAGAGTCGAGAAAGCAAAGATACAATCGGCCATTCGCACCGATTTTATCCTTTCCATCGAGATCATCATGATCACCCTGGGCACCGTGATGCAGGAGTCTCTGCTGCTGCAGATTATGGTGGTAAGTTTGATCGCCCTGCTTGCCACCGTCGGCGTCTACGGCCTTGTGGCGCTGCTGGTGCGGATGGATGACGCCGGATTTTACCTGGTTGCCGCGGCCCGGAACATCGCTGGGGGAGGGGCGCAACTGGTGAGGCGTTTCGGCATGTTTCTGGTGAAATCGTTGCCGGTGGTGATTCGCGCCTTGACCGTCATCGGCACCATCGCCATGCTGCTGGTAGGCGGCGGCATGTTCACCCACAATCTTCATTTCCTGCATCAGATCCTGCATGCCATACCCTCTGTGCTCGGCGACCTGCTGGTCGGCATTGTCGTTGGCACCGTTCTGGTTGGCGGACATTTGCTGATTAAAGGAGCTGTTAAAAGGTGATGGTTCGCACCTGCTTCTATTTAATCCCGGCCCTCATGAATGACTGCACGAACTGGCGTTGAAAGAGCAGAAAGGCGATGAGCAGCGGCGCCACCGAGAGCAGGGTGGCGGCTGATATCACCGACCAGTTCACCCCCGATTCGGGCGCCCCGAATACCCCCAGCCCCACCGTCAGCGGCCGGGTAGCCACCGAGTTGGTTACCACCAGCGGCCAGAGAAAATTGTTCCAGTGGTGCGATATGGAAACCAGCCCGTAGGCCAGGTAGGTGGGACGCGCCAGCGGTACATAGACCCGCCACAATACCCCCAGCACCCCGCATCCCTCCAGCCGGGCCGCTTCTTCCAGTTCGCGCGGCGTCGACTTGAAGGCCTGGCGCAGCAGAAAAATACCAAAGGCGCTGGCCATGTAGGGCAGCCCGATACCGGCGATGGTATCCACCAGACCGAGATCCGCCAGGATCGCGTAGTTTTCCACAATCAGTATTTCCGGGGTAATCATCAGCTGCACCAGCACCAGACCAAAGGCGATGGAGCTGCCCTTAAACTCAAAGCGGGCAAAGGCGTAGGCGGCCAGGGTGCAGAGTACCAGCTGAGCGCTCAGCAGGGAGGTGACCAGGATGAAGGTATTGAAGGCATAGCGCGGAAACGGCGCCCGCTCCAGGGCGTGGGCAAAGTTTTCCAGGGTGAGCGGGGCAAACAGATCAAAACGCACCGCGTACTCCCCGGGGTGAAAGGCGGCCCACAGGGCATACAACAGCGGTGCTATCCAGACAATGGCCAACAGCCAGGCGGCGCCGGTCTCCAGGGCGTTGCCGAGCCATGAAATCGGGTCACGTTTCATCGATAGTGCACCCGCTTGTCAAGTAGATAGAACTGCGCCAGGGCCATCAGGGCCAGCAGGAAGAGCAGGGCGACGGTGAGGGTGGCGGCAAAGTTGGTGTCAAAGTAGGAAAAGGCGGTTTCAAAGATATAGTAGAGCAGCAGATTGCTGGCGTTGTTGGGACCGCCCTTGGTGAGAATGAAAAGATGATCCACCAGCTTGAATGAGTTGATCACCGCGTTGATCAGCACAAACAGGGTGGTGGGCATGAGTAGCGGAAAGGTCACCCGGCGGAAATGGTGCCAGCGCCCGGCACCCTCCAGCCGGGAGGCCTCACGCAGCTCCGGCGGCAGGTGCTGGAGGGCGGCCAGGTAGAAAATCATGAAAAATCCGGCCTCCTTCCAGATGGTCATCACGATGATGGCTCCCAGCACCGTGGCCGGATCTCCCAGCCAGTTATGACCGCTGATGCCCACCAGTGAGAGGATCTGATCGATAAGGCCGATGTCCGGGGTGTAGAAAAAGAGCCAGATGTTGGCAACGGCGATCATCGGTAGAATGGTCGGCGTGAAAAATGCCATCCGCACCAGTGCCCGGCCCGGCAGCGCCCGGTTGACCAGCAGCGCCATGGTCAGGGCAAGAATGATGGAGGTGGGAATGGTGCCCAGGGCAAACCAGAGGTTGTTGGTCAGCACCTTCCAGAAAATCGGATCGTCGAACATGGCCCGGTAGTTATCCAGGCCGATGAAACGTGAAGGACGCAGGCTGGAGCCGCGCGAAAAAAAGCTCTCCCCGATGGTGCGCAGGGTCGGGTAGTGGGTAAACCCGATAAGCAGGATGGCCGCCGGGGTGAGCAGCAGCCATCCATAGACGTGTTTCATATACTCGTTTAACTTACGGGCGAGTGAAAAAGAAGGCGGCGGTGGAAGCTCTGTGCAGCTCGCACCGTCTGCCCTCTCTTACGACCATCTTAACGATACGGCTTGAGCAGTCGTTCAGCCACAGCTTGGGCCTCGCCAAGTGCCTGCTCAGGCGTCGCGGCACCGGTAAGGGCGGCCTGAATGGCGTCATCGAGCGCTTTTCTCACCCGACCGGTCTGATAAGTGGAAAGCTCAGCGGTGGCGAACTCAAGCTGATCGCGGGCAACCGCCGCATACGGAAATTCCTCGACGTAATTAACCAACGCCTCGTTTTGATAAGCGGCCGGGCTGATGCCCACGTAGCCGGTTTTCATGGACCATTCGGCGGAGCGCTCGGGGCTGGTCATGAACTTGATCAGTTTCATGGCGGCAGTGCGCTCTTCCGGAGTTGTCTGCTTGAAGATATAGAAGTTACCGCCGCCGGTGGGGGTGCCGCGCCGCTCGCTGGCCGGCAGCATGGCAACGCCGAAATCAAAGGTGGCGTTATCCTTGACCGCGGTCAGATTGCCGGTGGAGTGCCACATGATCGCGGTCTTGCCCTCGAGAAAATTCTGGCGCAGGGTGCCCCATTCGATGGTGCCGGCCGGCATGATCTGGTGGGTGTTGCCCAGGTCGTACCAGAATTGCAGGGCCTCCACCACGGCCGGATCATCAAAGAAGGTGGTGTCGCCGCTGTCGTTCATCAGCACCTGGCCATTTTGCATGGTCAGCGCCCCGAACATCCAGTAGGGGTAGCCGGTAGAGGGAATCATCGCGCCCCATTGCGAGCCGTCTTCCTTGGTCAGTTTTTTACCCATCTCCACCAACTCGTCCCAGGTCTGGGGCGGCGCTTCGGGATCGAGACCGGCGGCCCGGAAGGCGTCTTTGTTGTAATACATGACGATGGTGGAGCGCTGAAACGGTATCCCCCAGGTCTTGCCGCCGGTGGTACCGTTTTCCATCAGGGCCGGGTAGAACGAGTCGAGCCAGGCACGCTCTTCGTCGGTGGTTACGATATCGTCGAAGGCGACGATGGCGTCCTGCTCGATGAGCTCGTAGAGATCGATGGAGAACATCACCGAGGTCTGGGCCGGCTGGCCGGAGTTAAGCGCCGCCAGCGCCTTGATGCGGGCGTCGTTGTAGTTGCCGGCGTAGATGGCATTGACGGTGATGTCGGGGTTCTCCGTCATGAAATCGGCGACCATGGAATCGACGATTGCCGTCAGCGGTCCGCCCACCGCAACCGGGTAATACATGGTCAACTCGGTTGCCGCCGCGGCGGGATTGGCGCTCCAGCACATGGCGGCGATGCTGAGTGCACCAAGCAGTTTCTTCAGTGGCTTCATCTTCTTTCTCCTTTTATGTGTGTTTTTCTCCATTGCCCCAAACGGGGTGTTTGTTGTATCACCGGCATCAGCGCCGGTATGCCAACCTCGTTATCTCTATGGATGTATGCTTTCTTCGGCTTCCGTGCGTCCATTTGCGGAAAACAGATGCACCGCCTCCGGCGGCCACCGCAGATACACCTGCTGGCCGATGGTAAGGGCGGCACGCCCGGAACAGCTTGCCAAAAGCTGCTGGTTCTGGTGGTGAAGCGTGATGATGGAGCCGGCGCCGAGAAAATCAACCGCCTCTACCCGGGCGGACAGGCCGTCCTCGGCCAGTTCTATATCTTCCGGCCGCACCCCGTAACGCATTCCGGCTGGTGACCGCGGCAGGCTCATGTCATCGGTTGCGGCCTTGATTTCATTGAGATTGGGCAACTCATCGAGGACCAGCAGATTCATCGGCGGGGCGCCGATAAAGCCCGCCGTAAAGGCGGTGGCAGGGCGTTCGTAGAGCTCATGGGGCGGCCCGCTCTGCTCGACACGCCCGTCCTTGAGCAGAATCACCTGATCGGCCATGGTCATCGCCTCTATCTGATCGTGGGTAACGTAGACCATGGTCAGACCAAGTCGCTTCTGCAGTGCCCTGATCTCTGAGCGCATTTCGCTGCGCAATTTGGCGTCGAGGTTGGACAGGGGTTCGTCCATCAGACAGACCGGCTGCTGCGAGACAATGGCACGGGCCAGCGCCACCCGCTGCTGCTGGCCGCCGGAGAGCTGCGCCGGTTTGCGTTCGAGCAGTTCGGCAAGCCCCACCAGCTCGGCCGCCTGCCGCAGACGGGCGGCACGCTCGGTTGCCCCAATCTTGCGTACCTTGAGCCCGAAGACGATATTCTCACCGACACTTAAATGCGGGAACAACGCATACGACTGAAACACCATGGAGACGCCCCGGCGGGCGGGATCTATCGTGGTCACGTCGCGTCCGGCGATATAAATGGAGCCGCCGCTTGCCTCCTCGAGCCCCGCAATCATCCGCAGGATGGTCGACTTCCCGCAACCCGACGGCCCAAGTAGGACACACAGGGTGGACTCGGCAACGGTGAAACTGACCCGGTCAACGGCGGTAAAGTCACCCCATCTTTTCTCCAGGCAGACGACCTGCAGATCATTTCCCATGGGTGGTCCAGATTAGTGTTAAAATTTTTGAGATAGAGCCCGGCAATCCCTTGCACTTCGACCGTGAACGAACATGCTCATTTTCCAGGGTTCCCTGTATACTTCGTTACGCGTTCAGTTGCAAAGTGGTGTTATGCCCCCTCAATCATGCAGTCGCGGCCCAGCAAAAATGATAACTTATTGAAAACCTTGAATTTGCTTGCTAACGTCATTCCCGCCCTCGATAACAACACTCAAGGGCAGGCTACAGCGGGAATCCAGTAATTTCAGATGATTAGGGATTGCGGTTCAACTCCACAATGACCGCAATTGGCGTTTTTACGACGCCATCAAAAATAGCGGTGCTGTAATCGGCGTGTTACACACAACATGGCAGGGCCACAGAGAAGCTAAGATATGACCTTAGATGTTTATAACAGATTAAATTTCAGTTTGGAAACGATTAAGCACAGTCCGTCCTCAGGATGAAATGGGTGGTGAGATACGATATGTTCAAAGACCTTTCCGAGGTCGGTCACCTCTTGGGCGATGTGGCCTTTCTTGTGCAGCTTTTTCCATGAATCTCTGGTAGAATTGACAGATATCCAGGTTGATGCAAGGCAGTTCAATGTTATTTCGTATTACCTCAATGTGATATTTCGCACCTTACCACCGGTGAAAACATCTGAAAAACTCCGCATTCTCGCCGGCGCCGCCAAGTATGATGCATCGTGTGCCTCCAGCGGCTCCCGGCGCACGAGGCAAACCGGCGGAGTGGGCAACGCGGCTGCCCACGGCATCTGCCACAGCTGGTCGGCGGATGGCCGGTGTATTTCGCTGCTCAAGCTGCTTTTGAGCAACGAGTGCATCTTTGATTGTGCCTACTGCCTCAGCCGCCGCTCCAACACCATCGAACGGGCCCGCTTTACCTGTGAAGAGGTGGCTGATCTCACCATCCAGTTCTATCTGCGCAACTATATTGAAGGACTGTTTCTCAGTTCCGCCGTCTATGGCTCACCCGAACGCACCATGGCCGATCTGGTGGAGGTCTGCCGGCTGCTGCGCGAGGTACACAAATTTGGCGGCTATATCCATCTCAAGGTAATTCCCGGTGCCCCGGCTGAACTGGTGCGGATGGCAGGGCTGCTGGTTGATCGGCTCAGTGTCAATATCGAACTGCCGTCCTCGGCTTCGCTCAAGCGACTGGCTCCGCAGAAACATAAACCGCAGATTATCGCCCCCATGCACCAGATTGCCCAGGAGTCGGGGGGATATAAAAAGGATCGCCGGGTGCATCGGAACGCTCCGAGCTATTGTCCGGCCGGTCAATCAACCCAGATGATTATCGGCGCCTCACCCGAGGATGACCGCAGGATTCTGCACCTCAGTGAACACCTGTATCGCCGTATCGGTCTCAGGCGGGTATATTACAGTGCCTACATGGCGGTGAACGAGGATTCCCTGCTGCCGGCGCTGCGTTCCACGCCGCCGCTGGTGCGCGAACATCGGCTCTACCAGGCGGATTGGCTGATGCGGTTCTATCATTTTCAGGCCCATGAAATTCTCTCCGAAGATGCCCCGTTTCTCGATGTGGAGCTTGATCCCAAATGCGCCTGGGCCCTGCGCCACCATGATCTCTTCCCGCTTGACATTAACCGCGCCTCCTACGAGGAGCTGCTGCGGGTGCCGGGCATCGGGGTGGTGTCGGCCAAACGCATCGTGAAACACCGCCGGGCCTGCATCCTGCGTGAACAGGACATCAAAAAGATCGGTTTGGTCTGGTCGCGGGCCAGACATTTTATCTCCATCGGCGGTCGTTTTCAGGGAGGCGCCGCCCATGACCCCGAATGGCTGCGCACCCTGTTGCGCGGCCCGGTCAAGCCCCGGCAGCTAAGGCTTTTTGACGCGCCCTCACCATCATGACGGCGGTCTACCTCTATGATTCCACCTGCGAGGGCATGCTCTGCGCGGTGGCCCGCGCCGTAAAAGAAAACCCTGATATCGCCCGGGTAACGGGGATTTATGCGGCCCATCGGTATGCGCCGCGGTTGTTTGACGCGGCTCACGAGGTAATCACCGATGGTGATCAGGCCGGCCGGTTACTGAACTATCTGCGCGAGCTTGGAGACGGCGCCCCCACCCTGGCGCTCAATGCGTATCTCAGCGAGGATGATCAGGCGGCGCGGCACCTGGCCGTTGTCGTTTCCGAAAGCCTTAGCAGAGGGAAAACCGTGCTCTCTCATCTGACCCACGACTCGGTGCATTACCTGCGCCGCTGTTCCAGGGCAGTAAGTTTTGAGGCACATCGCTATAAGGGAATGCTGCGCTTTGCAAAACTTGGTGACGGGATGCTGTACGGGCCGTTTGCTCCGCGCCACCAGGTGCTGCACTACTGTGCCAAGCACTTTGCCCATCGTCTGGGCAGCCGGCACTGGATTATCCACGATCTGCGGCGTGGCTGGGCGATATACTGGGATACCAGAAAACCCCGCGAAGTGCGGGTGGATGAGGAGATTGCCCGGCAGGTGCGGGCGGCGGGCGCGGTCCCGGCAGAGCATGTGGCCCAGGATGAATTATATTACCAGATGATGTGGCGCGAATTTCACCACGCTATCAGTATCGGTGCACGCACCAAAACGCGGCTGCAACGCCAGTTCATGCCGCACCGGTTCTGGAAATATCTGGTGGAGCAGCAGGGGGGAAGTGAGCTTAAATCATAGCTATGAAACCAACAGACACCTTTTACGGCGTTCGCATCGCCAGGCTGCATCTGGAGCTGACCGAAAAGTGCAACGCCGCCTGCCCGCTCTGCATACGCACCAATCCTGATGGATTGAGGCCTCAGTCTTATCTGGGCACCCAGGAACTTCGCCTGGATGATCTGCGCGCCTTTCTGCCGGTGGAACTGAGAAGAAATCTTCTCGAAGTGCATATGTGCGGCAGCTATGGCGACCCGATAATGGCGAAAGATTGCCTGGCTATAGCGGCGCTTTTCTGCACACCGAATTGCTCCGTATCGCTGAGCACCAATGGCAGTGCGCGATCAACGAGGTGGTGGTCCGAGCTTGGCCGGATACTTGCGAAAAACCCCAAATCCCGGGTCGATTTTCATATTGATGGGCTGGCCGATACCAACAGTTTTTATCGCAGAAACACCAGCTTTGCAAAAATCATCAAAAACGCCACGGCCTTTATCGAGGCAGGGGGGCAGGCCAATTGGGAATTTATCCCCTTCAAGCACAATGAACATCAGATTGAGCAGGCCCGGGAACTCTCCCGGCAGCTCAATTTTGCCCGCTTCACCATCAAGAAAAGCAACTGGATATTTTCTGAAGAACGGCCGAAAATCGCATTTACAGACAGAAACGGCAAGACCTGTTACCTTGAAAAGCCATCCAGCATCTATATGCCGGATAAAGGTAAAACCCGCGCATCCGTCATCCCCGATTCGGATAACCAAGAGATCAACTGCCTCGCTCTTTTTCAGAACGAACTGTACATATCGTGTGAGTCGATAGTCTATCCCTGCTGCTGGGTTGCCCGGCATGCACGAAATATATATCTTGGCAAGGATACCAAAGATGGATTTTCAGAACTCTTTCAGCGTTACAACGGCAACGAGATATTCAACCTGAAACGACATTCGCTGGAAGAGATGCTGCACAGTCATTTTTTTATGGCGCTCTCTGAGTGGTGGAGTACTAATCAACCACCGATCTGTTTCAAGAAATGCGGCCTGAAAAATCAGCCCGAGAAGATAAAAACAACAAATGTTACCAACGGAGGATGAGATGATCACCCCGAGCAGCTCATTTCCCGTATTTATCGTCGCTGATCTTGACGCGGCACAGCGATTCTACACGGCCAATCTGGGGTTTACCCCACTTTTCGCCAATGATTGGTATCTACACCTGGCCACCGAATCAGGCGTACAGGTGGGCTTTATGCTGCCCGATCAGCCCACTCAGCCACCCATGTTCCACAACGCTCACAATGGTTCCGGAGTGATCTTTTCACTCGAGGTGGAAAACGCGGATGACGCCTACGATCAGGCCACCCGGGCCGGCCTCGATATCGTCCTTAGCCTGCGCTCCGAAGAGTGGGGCCAGCGCCACTTCTGCCTGCGCGACCCCAACGGCCTCTTTATCGATATCGTCCAGGCAATAGCCCCGAACGCTGAATACGAGCAGGGGTATCAGGGCTAATTTCTTGGTAAGGCAGAATTGCCGTTACCGTATGCCCGATAAAAGGTGCGCCAACGGAAGTGGTGGGCTTTTTTCCTCGCAGGCCACTATAAAATCGACCAGTCAAACCTCTCCTTGAGCCGAAAAGCGAGGTTGTTACGACGCCGTTACGGCTTTACCGGCAGCACATGGATTGCCTTGACCACCAGCTCCACCTCGTCACCCACGTTGAGTTCCAGGTGTTCAGCCGATTCGGTGGTCAGCACCGAGGCCATTTCGGCCGGATCGGTCACCGAGAATTTAACCAGTGACATGACATCGCCGGTTTTGATTGAGGTTACCCTTGCCTTGATCTTGTTTTTTGCCCCGTAGCGCATCTGTTTTCCTCCCTGTTTTTGTATGGTAGTTTTCACCGGTGTTGAAACGCTCTGCCGCGTGGCATCTGCACCCTATACCATTAGATAGTGATTCACCTGCCGGAAAGCAATTGGGTATGCCCGTATTCTCGGTGTTTACCGTAAAACGCGCCGCCAACACAAAACCGCCACCATTTTCTCACATTCCAAGCACAGGTTGGCTTATCGCTAACAGCAATGATCCGATTATTATGCTACATTTCACAGTGCAGTAAGCGTCCAATAAACCCCATCTTTTCAAAGTAAACCGGCCATGTTCCATTAGCTCCAAAAACATATTGGAGGCGTACATGGAACCAACGCGGAAACCTAAAGTAAGCGATTCTCGTCGGAGCTATTGGCAGTCCCACATCGAAGGCTGGCAACACTCAGGGCTGAGCCAACACGAATAGTGCCGGCAGCACCACCTCTCCCTGTCAAGTTTTGGCTACTGGCGGAGCCGGCTGCGAGTTCGTGAACAGAGCAGTCCGCGCTTTCACCCAGTGGTCATCGCCGGGAATCATCCCCCACCAGTACCAGAGCCACCGGCTGAAGATTCAGGACTGCGGGTCGTGCTCCCCCATCACCACTTCAGCATTGCCATATCTTCGCGGTTTTGCCCCACAACGCTGAAGGCGGTGCTCGGGGTACTGGAGGAGGTGCAATGAATCGTATGCTCACCGAGTCTCAGGTGTACGTGGCGGTCGGGGTAACAGATCTACGCAAATCGATCAACGGGCTGGGCCTGCTGGTGGAAGAACAGTTTGCCTTGAATCTTTTTGACGGCAGCCTCTTTGCGTTTTGCAACCGCCGCCGCGACCTGGTGAAGATAGTGTACTGGGACGGCAGTGGATTTTGTTTATGGATGAAACGGGTGGAGCAGGAGCGGTTTCAGTGGCCTGATGACGGCGGCGCGGTGGTTGAGATGAGTGAGCAGGCGTTAAGCTGGCTGCTCAGCGGTCTTGACGTGCGCCAGGCACACCAAAGATTGGCGTATACTTCGGTGTCGTAACCAGCGTCGAATATTTTTGCAAAAGCAAGAGAAAAAATATGCTAGAATATTGAATTTATTGGTGAAATAACCGCTGACTTGTGGTAGAAGATGAGCATGAATGTCGCTGCCCATCCTACCCTGCCGGACACGCCCGCCGAGCTCAAGGAGATCATTGGTTCTTTGGTTCAAGAGAATGAGCGTTATGCCGAGAAAAACGAGCATTACGTCCAGGAGAATGAGCTGCTCCGGGAGCAGATTCGGCTGTTGTACGCCACGCTGTACGGAAAAAAGAGTGAGAAAATCGCGGTAGGCGGCGATCACCCGCAACTGCCGCTGTTCGATATGCCGGAGCCGGCCGAGCTCGAACCGGAACCCGAGAGCGTCGAGGTACCCGCCCATAGCCGTAAGAAACGGGGCCGAAAACCACTGCCGGATCATGTACCGCGAGTAGAGATTATCCACGATATCGACGAGGCGGATAAGCAGTGCGGCTGTGGTTGCAGACTGAAACGATGCGGTGAAGATGTCTGCGAGAAGCTCGACATCATCCCGGCGGTGATTCAGGTGATCAGACATATCCGGCCCAAGTACGCCTGCCCGAGCTGTGAAGGGCTTGATACCGAGGGAGCGGTGGTCAAGATCGCCCCGCCCGCCAAGCAGATTATTCCCAAAGGGATTGCTACCGCCGGTCTGCTGGCCCATGTGTTGACCGCTAAATTCTGTGACGCCCTGCCTTTTTACCGGCAGGAGCAGCAGTTTCGTCGGTTGGGCGTGGAGATTGGCCGAGCGACCATGGGTAACTGGGCATTCACGGCGGCTGCGGCCTGCCGACCGGTGATAGACTTGTTGCAGCAGGAGATTCGCTCTGGCCCGTTGATAACCATGGATGAAACGACGGTACAGGTGCTTGACGAGCCGGGCCGGTCTGCCACCACGAAATCGTACATGTGGGTATGCCGGGGCGGTCTACCAGACAAGCCGGGAATTATCTATCGGTACGCGCCGAGTCGTTCGTCCACGGTGGCCGAGTCATTGGTGGGCGACTACACCGGGGTGGTGCAGACGGACGGATATATCGGCTATGACTTCCTTGATACTCAGCCAGGCATTATCCATGGCGGGTGCCTGGTTCATGTCCGCCGAAAGTTTCGTGATGCCCAGAAAGCTCGAGGCAAGGCGGCGCAGCAGACCGGCAGCAGCGATGTGGCGCTGAACTATATCCGGACTCTGTACCGGATAGAAAAAGAGATGAAGCATCCAGATCTTTCCTTTGATGAGGCGGTGAAGATACGGCATGAGAAAGCACGGCCGATCTTAACCGAGTTCCACGCCTGGCTCCTGAAGAAAACAACCCAGGTGGTGCCGAAGAGTCTGGTGGGTAAAGCGGTCTCCTATGCCTTGAACCAATGGGATCGAGTACTGGTCTATCTTGATCACGGCTTTATGACCCCTGACAATAACCAGACCGAGAATGCGATTCGCCCCTTCGTGCTCGGCAGAAAGAACTGGCTGTTTGCCGGCACCCCGGAAGGGGCTCAGGCCAGCGCTGATCTGTTCAGTCTGATTGAGACGGCCAAGGCCAATGGGCTGGAGCCGTACGCATATCTGCACTATCTGTTTGAGAAACTTCCCTTTGCATCCAGCAAGGCTGAGTACCGGGCTTTACTGCCCATGAACCTCACACCCGGCGATATCGTCAGTGGTGATGTGGTGACAGGGGTTTGATTAAGCGCTTAGTACGCCGGGATAAGCCGGCAAAGGATAGTGGGTGCAAGTCCCACACAGATGAAGGTGTAGCCTACCAATCTGGCCCCGAGTCATGCGCGGTGGTTCGTGAGGACTAACGTGAAGTGTTGACAGGGGTGGCTATAGGCTGGGTATTGAGCTGCGAAATTTAAGTTTGAGGTGTCGATGTTGTTAAGCGAAACAGAAGACCATGCTGGTGCGAGCGTTATCGGGCGAGTTCGTATTCCAGGCCTTACGCAGTCGGAGACCCCATGCATGTGGCGAAGTCCTTTGTGCGGAACCCGGGAGATCTCGCAAACGTCCAGGTATCGTACCCGGACCGATTCCTGAAAACGCAAGTTGAACGAGGAATATGAACGTTTACGAGAAGTCGGACATAGCCATAGTACCGAAGAAGGCTGCGAACAAGGAGGGCTTTTCTTCTGCGGAGCGGCTGGAGGGAAGGGCTGTGCTCAAGTGGAACGTCCAGCATCCTGCCGCAGTCCGGACTCAGAGCCGGGTAGCTGCGTCGATCAGATTGTTGGCCGTGCGCCGTGCGGCGCAAAGTAACAAGAATCTCAAGTTCACTGCACTCATGCATCATATCGATGTTCAATTACTCCAAGAGTGTTACTACAAACTCAAGCGGAATGCAGCACCGGGCATTGATGGACAGAGTTGGGCCAGCTATGGAGAGAAGCTTGACGAGAGGTTGATCCTGTTACACAAAGAGATTCATCAGGGGAGTTATCGGGCAAGGCCTGCGCGACGGGTACATATCCCGAAAGCAGATGGCAGCCAGAGGCCTTTGAGTATCCTTTGTATTGAGGATAAAATCGTCCAGCAGGCAGTGGTGGAAGTTTTGCAAGCCATTTACGAAACTGATTTCATGGGTTTTTCCTATGGATTTCGGCCAGGGCGTGGGCAACACGACGCGTTGGATGCCCTACAAGCTGCGCTCTATCGCAAACAAGTGAATTGGATTCTGGATGCAGATATTCGCAAATTCTTGGAACCCTCGTCATAATGCACCTCCATTAATGCGTGATATGTGTTTTTGCTTTTTCCTTCTTAACTAATAGATATATTTGGTAAAAATCAAGATTTTCGATTTTTTTAAATTCCCGTCTTGAAACTTGTACACGTTGCAACTGTTCCCCCCAGAATTCCAGTTTAAATGAGTTTGAGTTGTTTGTTTGAGACTTTGATATACAAGCCAAGTTGTTTGCCTTTACGGACATGAACAGCGGAGAGTTTACCCGTTTTTAGCCGGTTTAATATTGTTTGCCGAGAAACACCGAGGATGCTTTTAGCTTCCTTCATTGTCGCATACCCTTCAGGTGGATGTTCCATAAATTTTGATCGAAGTTCGTCCGTTATTCGAATCTGCCATGGTGCTCCTGGCGTGATCTGCTCGCCACCTATGAATCCGTCACTCAGCCATCGATGGAGTGTTGAAGGTGCTAGCTCTAATATTTCCGCAGCTTTTTGGATCGTTACTAACTCTCCATCTCCTGGTTTGTTGCCATCAAAATTGGGGATATTCCAATATCGACGTAAGTTGCCTACTCGGTTGGCGGTGAACTCAAGTCCACCAGCCGTACGTCTTTCTTGCCGATTGAGGATTCCGGCTATTATTGCGTCTGTATAATACTCGGCAAGGCGACGCACAAGATCAATGGTATCCTGTTTGGTGCGAATGGGGGGAGCACTACGACGGGGAAGCGGAACATCGATTTTCAATACCGCTTCGGTTTTCCAGCGTACAAGCAAATGAGCGATATCATTTGTCCGATCTACGGTGATGTTTACTTCCTGCAATACTACTTGCAGTAATTCTTTTTTGTCCCTTGAAGTGATGGTGGGTGCGTACCAGACCTTTTGAAGATCGCCGCTTAAGATCTGGACAAGAGCCTTTTGTTCTTGGGTTAACGTTTTTGGATATCTTCGTTTTCGTTGTTCAAAGTCTTTCTCTGCGTCTTCAAGCGCTTTCAGTGACTGTTCCCATTGGCGCTCCAAAGAGCGGGCAACAAGCCTGTTCTCCGGTTCCACCGCTTTGAATCGTCGTTCCGCTCGTTCGGCCTCATAGCGAAACCGCTCGAGCTGTAGGCGCCACTGCTCTATTGCGCGATCATGTTCAGCTTCAATATTTTTTTCCGCAAGTAAAGCTGCCTCTGCTGCAGCAGGACTAATGGCCTCCAAAAAAGCATCAGCGACAGCCGCGTCAAGAGCAACACCTCCGACTCGCATGCAGAATTTTCCTCTGCCCTCCATCAGTTTATTTGCCGGGCAATAATAGCCTGGAGAGCAATTCCGTCCCTGGTAATAAACTTTGAGCCGGCGCCCACAGTTACCGCACGTGGCGATGCCTTGCAGCAGGGCAGTTCCTTCACGCACTGCGCCGGACTCATGGTGTGAGATGGGTCGTGTATTTTTTGCTAATCTCTCTTGAATCATCTCATAAGTCTCCCAATCAATATATCCTTCATGATGATCATGAATAAATACCGACCATTGGGATCGTGGTTTACGTTTTACCCGCTTTTTTACTTGTCCGTTTGCATCAACGAAACGATCTTGTTTTGTCTTACCATAGGTATAAACACCTGCATAGGTCGGGTTGGTCAAGACTGAATGGATAGCGTGATAAGAAGGAGTAACCCATTGAATTTCTGGAGCCATACTCGATTGCAATGGGAACAAAAGCTGTTGAGAGCGAAACCAAAGCCATACCTGTCGAGCCGATCCAACCTGAGGGAATTTATCAAAAATTGTCTGAATTGCCCCGCAAACAGCTTGGTCCGGGTGCATGAGAACCTCGCCGTCCTGCTCGCCCCAGACAAAACCAACAGGTAGACCCCGTCGTAGCTCGCCTCTGGCCGCTTTATTGCGTATACCGCCGTCAAGCCGAGCGCGGATAACATGCAGTTCCGCTTCAGCCATGGTTCCTTTCATACCAAGCAAGAGACGGTCATTGAAAAGTCCGGGATGATAAAGCCCATCACCGTCGCCGATCAAGGTGTTGGTGACACTGCATAAGTCAAGTAACCGGTACCAATCGGAATTATTTCGCGCTACCCTTGATACTTCAAGAGATAGAAGTAATCCGACTCGACCCAAAGCTACTTCGGAGGTCATCATGGTAAAGCCTGTGCGATGCATACTGTCGGCACCGGATTGAGCCAAGTCTTCATCAATAATTTTGACCCGCTGGTGGGGCCACCCCAGTTCAATTGCCCGGTCTTTCAGTTGGTACTGCCTCTGGGTTGATTCTTTGTTATATTCGACCTGTGAGGCTGTGGATTGTCGTACATAGACAAATGCCTGTCGCTGCAGGTGGGTTGGTTGAATTTTATTAGTATCGATCATTTCCAGCCTCCTTGGTCGGTTCCGTCTTCCTTGTAACAACTATTTTGTGGATCAGGTGGGCCAGTGATGATTGTATGTGTTCTTGTAGTTGTGGGTCCAGGGATTGCCAGATTTTTTGTCTGTTGTCTTTTCCTGTCGGCCACAGTGGTAATTGTTTTGGCATGGGCCTTCTCCTTTCTTGAAGCTGTTTGTGTTTCTTGCTTTGCCGAAAGAAGAGAATCTACAATGTTGCGTAAGAGTAACAAACTTGATGCCGTGGCAATAAGTTCAGGATGTTGTGTAAAGGCGGGTAGCGAGAATTTTTGTGGGCAGATTTTGTGCAGTGAGGTGGACCCCAAGTCAAGGACAATTTTCCCCTGAATTTAAGTTATTTCCCTTTCCTTTATTCGCAGCGGATTAGCGCTGCCCCAGTTCCTCTTTCCGGTACCATTTCGGTGGAGCGAAGCGGAGCCGAAATGGTACCGGAGCTATCCGTGTTGAAATGATCCTTTATTTCCGCACCCCCGCCCGTGCCCGCTCGATAGACTGATGCGGGCGTAAGGTAGCCCAACGCCTGATGGGGCCGCTCATCGTTATAAAAGGTGAAATACGCTCGGAGGCCACGGTACAACTCGGCAAAGAACTCGTACCCCTTAAGGTAAATATCCTCATATTTGACGCTACGCCACAACCGCTCGACGAAAATATTATCCAATGCCCTGCCCCGTCCATCCATGCTGATCGCAATCTTTGCATCCGTGAGTACCTTCGTAAAAGCCGTACTGGTAAATTGAGCCCCCTGGTCAGTGTTGAATATCTCAGGCGCACCATACGTACGGAGTGCTTCTTCCAGGCAGTCGATACAGAAGCCTGAATCAAGCGTATTGGACAACCGCCAGGCCAAGACACGACGAGAATACCAGTCCATGATCGCCACCAGATAGGCAAACCCGTGGGCCAACCGGATATAGGTGATATCGGCGCTCCACACCTGGTCTGGTCGCGTAATGGCCACACCACGCAGCAGGTAAGGATAGATCTTATGGGTGGGATGCGGTTTACTGGTATGAGGTCCGGGCAGCATGCCGGCAAGTCCGAGTACCTTCATCAAACGCTGTACCCGTTTTCGGTTGACCTGATACCCAGCATCACGTAACGATAAGACCATTCTCCTGCTGCCGTAAAAGGGACGGCGAGTGTACTCGGCATCAATTAACCTCAGCAGTTTCAGATCCAGCTCGCTGACCGGAGTGTCACCCTTCCAGCACCGATAGACCCCTGAGCGGGTTACTCCGGCCAGTTCACACTGGCGACTCAGCGATGGAGCTGAGGATTGGCCTGCTGGAGCAGGCTCTATCCAGGTTTGTCGAACGCTCACCGGCTCAGTCCGGACTTTTTTTTCAACCAGTCCAGCTCCATGTTCAACCGGCCGATTTCCGTGTATAATCTATCCGGCTCAGTGGCTTCGTCGCGTTTTTTGCGTCCCCGCTTGGTTTCAAACAGTGTCCCGGCTTGTTCGGTGATCGCCTTTTTCCAGTGGCCGACTTGCACCGGATGGACACCGTATGCCTGGGCAATTTCGTTAGTAGTCTGTACCCCACGGATCGCCTCCAAGCCAACCTTTGCCTTGAATGCCGCGGTGTAGGTCCTGCGCCTTTTTTCTGTCATTTTTCAGTATCCCCGTTATGGTGAGGAAAATAACTTAATTTGCTGTCCCATTTTTGGGGTCCACTATACAGATCGGTCCAGGAAGCTGGGATTTCAGCCCTGCTTCCATCTGGGAAAACCAAAGTGAGATATAGGTGTTTGTTTCGGTATCGCCATCTGAAAAGGTTCAGTTGTTTGCCTTTTAGTGGGTGATATTCCCTGATGATTTTGACCTTTTTCGGATACCCCTCGAGGTGGGTAGTGTGTCGTGTGTTCCTTCGACAGTATGGATCATGATTGGACGTTACGCTTTCTGCAACATCGGGTAGGTGATAAACGATTGTTGCGGCTGATCCGAAAATGGCTGAAAGTTGGGGTAGCAGAAGATGGCAAACGGGTAGAACAAGAAATTGGGGCTCCGCAAGGGGCGGTTATTTCACCCATTCTTGCAAATATCTATCTGCATTATGTTTATGATTTATGGATTAACCAGTGGCGAAAGCACAATGCGACCGGCGATATAATAGTTATCCGGTACGCAGATGACACCATACTGGGGTTCCAATATAAGCGTGATGCCGACAGCTTGCTCAAGTTGTTAGAGAGCCGGCTGGCGGGTTTTAGCCTTTCACTTCACCCTGCTAAGACGCGATTACTCCAGTTTGGACGGTATGCCCAAGAACGTAAGCGCTTAATTAAACACCCGTCACCCGATCACCGATGTCGAGATCGGCGGGTTTTAGCTGACTGGGGAGCAGTGCTCGGTAATCATCTTCACTTGTTGCACACGGGATTTTTTCAAAGAGATAGCGAAGATATTTGTAAGGCTCCAGGCCGTTGGCCTTGGCGGTTTCGATCAGGCTGAACAGATCACCACTGGCCTGAGCACCTTCGGGGGTGCCGGCAAACAACCAGTTCTTCCTGCCCAACACAAAGGGGCGGATCGCATTCTCGGCCCGGTTGTTGTCGGGGGTCATAGAGCCGTGATCGAGATACACCAGTAGCCGAGCCCATTGGCTCAATGCGTAGTTAACCGCCTTACCCAGCAAGCTCTTGGGAACCACCTGGGTTTTCTTTTTGGCCAACCATGCGTAAAATTCGGCAAAGATTTTCCTGGCTTTTTCTTGCCGTATTTTTACCAGCTCCTCTGCCGAGAGTTCGGCCTTCTTTGCCTCGGATTCAATCCGGTAGAGGGCGCCGATATAGTGCAACGCCACATCGGCTCCGCCGGTCTTGGTCGCCGTCTTGCCTCGCGCTTTTTTGGCTTCATCGAACTTCCGCCTGACATGCGCCAGACATCCGCCATGGAGTACGTCCGGGTGGTGATCAAGATAGTCATATCCGACATAGCCATCGGTCTGCACCACCCCTTTGTACCCCTGTAACAATGCCTGGGCCACCGTGGATGAGCGGCTCGGTGCATAGCGATAGATAATTACCGGTTTATCCGGCGGCCCGCCACGGCATACCCACATGTACGACTTCGTGGTCGGCGAACGGTTCGGTTCGTCAAGCACCTGCACCGTTGTTTCGTCTATGTTGATCAACGGGCCGGAACGAATTTCAGTATGTAACAGTGCCAGCACCGGCCCACAGGCGGTAGCCGCCTTTATCGCCCAGTTTCCCATGGTCGCCCGGCCAAGCTCCACGCCCAATCGGGCAAATTGCTTCTCCTGCCGGTAAAACGGCAGCGCATCACAGAACTTGGCAGTCAGTATGTGGGCCAGTAAACCGGCGGTGGCAATACCTTTGGGAATAATCTGCTTCGGCGCCGGAGCAATCGTTACCGTCGCGTTCTTGGTCTCAATTCCTTCACACTGCCGGCATCCATACTTAGGCCGGACATGTCTGATTACCCGATCACCGCCGGAATGATATCAAGCTTCTCACAGACATCTTCGCCCGATCTTTGACAAGGGTGCACCACAGCCACACTGCTTGTCCGCTTCGTCTATATCGTGGACGAGCTCAACCCGGGGCAATTCCTCCGGCAAGGGTTTTCTTCCTCCGCTTTGTACGGGTGTGGGCGGGTAACCTCGATGGTCTCGGGTTCTGGCTCGATCTCGGCGGGCTCCGGCATATCGAACAATGACAATTGCGGACTCTCATCATAGAGAGCAGGCTTTCTCCGCTCTTCTTGCCGAATAATTGGGCACGCAGAAGCCGGAATCTCTTCCCGTAACAGATTATTCTCATGAGTGGAGCGCTCATGTTCCCGAACCAAAGAATTGATCATCTCTGTGAGTTCGGGCAACCGTCTCAGGCAGAGGTGTATGAGCAGTGTTAATCATGCTCACATACTACCACCATTGGGCAATTATTTCACGAATAAATCAACATAATATCATATTTTTTGTGATGTTTTTTACGATACCGAGCCATACCCCAAGCGACCATGTGCCTGGCTCACATCAAGACCGCTGGAGCAGCCAGCCTCAACGCCCGTTCGCTCATCGCCATGACCTCCTCGCCGTCCTCGGGCCAGCGATAACAATCCTGTTCCAAGCGCTTCATCCACCAGGACAAAACCACTGCGTCCCAATACAAGATCTTCACCAGATCACGACGACGATTGGCAAAATGCAAACAAGCTGCCACCAAACAGGTTCAGTTCGAACTGCTCTTCCCAGCAGTGCCAACCCGTTGATCGATTTGCGCAGATCCGTAGCGCCCACCGCAACGTACACCATCGAGCCCTCGGGTGAGCCGGTCATCATCGCTGCTCCAGAATCCGATCAATTCACGCAGGGTCGCCGGGCAAAAGTGTTGCTTTATGGTT
>JAEPEX010000097.1_pt1 | contig 112362 bp, 91 predicted proteins | sample 9130951 | NCBI WGS metagenome assembly JAEPEX01 (sample SAMN17228542, study PRJNA684324) | microbial mat metagenome | biome: saline marsh[ENVO:00000054]; feature: microbial feature [ENVO:01000007], biofilm[ENVO:00002034], sulphate-reducing...; material: estuarine water [ENVO:01000301]|estuarine... | reverse complement strand
GGAACGCGAGCCAGCTTCCTGTAATGGGCATCCAAACAAAGTCTGGACACCGGCGCGGATTGAACTGGGGTGTAACGATTACCGGAACGAAAGCGCACGCCAAGGCCATTCAGATTCGTTCCGGCGAACATCGCCCACCGACGCATGTCATTCCACAGGGGCAAGGCCTCAAACTACTGTGTATCAGGCAGAGGCATGTTACGAAGGCGACAGCATCCCTTCGAGCAGCACGTCCGATACCAAATGGTGCTGCCTGCGTAAAATATTCAGCCATTCGACCAGAATGAAGTTCGATTCATATTCTTTGAAGGCAGAGCCCAGCAAACATCCGCTCGGTTAAACAAGAAGACAGTAGGCTACGAGCCTTTCTCCCGGGAAAGGCGCGGCGCTCGTGCCCGCTCCGCTGGCATCATTTGCCGGATCGCCCGCAAGCACGAGAAGGATCGCAAGTTGCTGCTAGACGCAAGCCGTTGGACGTGGTGCTGATGTTCAAGGTTCTGGTCCTGCAGTCGCTCTACAACCTGGCCGACGAGGCGATCGAGTATCGAATCCGCGACCGGCTCTCGTTCATGCGCTTTCTCGGCCTCGAGATGTGCGACAACGTGCCCGATGGCACCAGGTGTGGCGGTTTCGCGAGCGACTCGAGGCGTTGGAGTTGATCAAGCCGCGGTTTGATCGCTTTGGCGATCACCTGGCGCAGGCCGGGTTGCAAGCGCGCAACGGGCAAATCAGCGACGCCTCGATCGTCCGCGTGCCGATCCAGCGCAACAGCCGCGATGAGAACCGTCGCATTAATGTGGGCGAGGTGCCCGAGGACTGGGATGAGCACAAGCGCCGGCAGAAGGATACCGATGCCCGCTGGAACAAGAAGCACGGCAAGAGATCCTTCATCTTCTTATGATCAACTGGTTTCTCAGTCGATCCATCTTGCTCTGCGTTTCATCGTGCATTCAGCCGCTTTGCGTTCGGACAATACATTGATCACCCTCTGATAGTCGACCCCAAAAGGCTTCTCAGCGCTCTTCAACCACGCGTGTCGATGGGATTGCATTGCTGGCGGTCGGCTCTGCGTACTTCAGCTCGTGCGGTTGAACTTCCTATCATTTTGCGTCTCTGCGATGAGTACATGTCTAAGCCGGTGCAAGTGAAGCGGTTTGTCGCCCTTGAACCTTGGATGGGGAGATCGTTTCAGCTATCCTTCTTGCTGTCTCAACAGATCTTTGAGTCGTCGAAGTTCTTCAGCGCTCAGTCCGCGCAGCCGCTCCTCGGCGCTAGCCGCGCAACGTTCCTCTGCGGCAGTCTGCGCAAAGCTCTCTGGCGGCAATCCGCGCAGTCGCTCCTCTGGCGGCAATCCGCGCAAAGCTCCTCTGGCGGCAGTCCGCGCAGCCGCTCCTCTGGCGGCAATCCGCGCAGCCGCTCCTCGGGCGGCAATCCGCGCAGGCGCTCCTCTGGTGGCAATCCGCGCAGGCGCTCCTCGGGCGACATGCGCTCCAGGAAGGCTTGTCGTTGGTCATCGGTCATATCGTCCATGATGTGCTCGAGGCTCTCGCGCATGAAATCGGCCATGGTGTAGGGCATGTCGGGAATCTCCAGCTTGTAGCGAAGGTAAAGCTCATAAAGCAGTCGTTCGGCCTCGGGTCGGTACCCCTGATAGTGCCGGGCGCCGTGTCGGACACGCTCGATGTCGGCGCTGAACAGTTCCCAAGGTGCGTTGCGCCGGTGTTTGGCGATGTTGCCGAGAACGATCAGCGGATATCGTGCAGGCCCCAGCGCAGGTCGAAGACGCCATCGAGTCCGGTCGGGCGGCAGTCTGCCCGGCGGCATAGCCCTTTGGGATGACGTGTGGCGACAGCGTAGAGCTGAAAATCGGTCTCGGGCGGTAACCGCGAGCCGGAAGCATCGGCCGCGTCGCCTTCTGTTGCCACTGCGGGGGTGGCGTTGAGCTTGCGGTAGTTAACGTAATGGCCGATCAGCTCGTCCAACGCCCAGGCGTCGAGCGCCTCGTGCCGGGACTTGTAGGTCAGCAGATTGTGCGCGCGCAGTCCCTGCAGGCCGTCCGGCAATTGGATCGAGCGGGTTGGGATTGCGGTCTGCTGTCGTTCGATAATGACCACATCGAGCAATTGACTGGTCAACGCCAGCTCCTTTTCCAGCTCGACCCGCCAACCGCTGTCGGCAAACAGATCGGTGAGGCCGATGCCGAATAATCAGTGCCATTGACGTCGATTCTCTGTCATCAGGTCTGTCGCTCGGGCATGTTTCACGGCGGATAACCTTGGCCGTGCGGATTCTCTGTCGTCAACCGACTGGCATAGGCGTTTTTGTCAGTGACCATTTTACGGCCTTGATCATAATCTGGTCTATCCCGGTTAAACTTGCAGGTGCGCCGGTGCGCGTGCCGGCAGGTTGGCGGCGTCGGCGACGGCCTCCAGTCGGCGCCAGATCGCGCTCAGCCGTTCCCCCAACCGCTCCGGCGGTTGCGCCTCGCCGCGCTCAAGATCGAACGGGTGATACGCCTCGCCGAGGCGCGCATTAACGTCTCGCCCTCCTCCTGGCGCGCCTGCGCTTGATCGCGCTCGCACAACGCGCGCGCCCAGCGCTGCAGCTGCAGGGCTTCCTGGATGCGCTGGGCAACGGCGGGGGTCGCCCCGGGCCGTGGCGTTGCCGGCGCTAGGCCTGTTCGGCCTGGCGCTCCCTCTGCCGCTGCACCTCAGCGGCAAGCCACCACGGCATCCGCCTCGCGCACGGCCCGTGCCAGTGACAGACCGGTCGCCTTGCCCACCTCGTGACGCTCTTCAACCACGCGTGTTGATGGGTTGCATTGCTGGCGGTCAGCCCCGCATGCTTCGGCCTGTGCGGTTGAACTTCTTATCCGTGTGATAGACATGGAAATTACGCCTGATCAATCCAGGAATTTCAGATTAGCGGCTGACTGACTTTCTACTATTGAATAGGTTCCTAAACAGCTCCTGAGGGAGCTACCTTCGTAGAATATCAAGCTCTTCACACAGGATTAAGTTTGATTCACCGCAGAGAAGATGGTGCATTAGACTTAGCCCTTTTGCGCCCTCTGCGTTTCTGCGATGAGTAAATGTCAAAGCCGGTGCAAGTGAAACGGTTTGTCGCCCTTGAACCTTGGATGGGGAGATCGTTTCAGCTATCCTTCTTGCTGTCTCAACAGATCTTTAAGTCGTCGAAGTTCTTCAGCGCTCAGTCCGCGCAGCCGTTCCTCTGGCAGCAATCCGCGCAGCCGCTCCTCGGGCGGCAATCCGCGCAGTCGCTCCTCTGGCGGCAATCCGCGCAGGCGCTCCTCGGCGGTAGCCCGCGCAGCCGCTCCTCTGGCGGCAATCCGCGCAGGCGCTCCTCTGGCGGCAATCCGCGCAGGCGCTCCTCTGGCGACATGCGCTCCAGGAAGGCTTGTCGTTGGTCATCGGTCATATCGTCCATGATGTGCTCGAGGCTCTCACGCATGAAATCGGCCATGGTGTAGGGCATGTCGGGAATCTCCAGCTTGTAGCGAAGGTAAAGCTCATAAAGCAGTCGTTCGGCCTCGGGTCGGTACCCCTGATAGTGCCGGGCGCCGTGTCGGACACGCTCGATGTCGGCGCTGAACAGTTCCCAAGGTGCGTTGCGCCGGTGTTTGGCGATGTTGCCGAGAACGATCAGGCGGATATCGTGCAGGCCCCAGCGCAGGTCGAAGACGCCATCGAGCCCGGTCGGGCGGCAGTCTGCCCGGCGGCATAGCCCTTTGGGATGACGTGTGGCGACAGCGTAGAGCTGAAAATCGGTCTCGGGCGGTAACCGCGAGCCGGAAGCATCGGCCGCGTCGCCTTCTGTTGCCACTGCGGGGGTGGCGTTGAGCTTGCGGTAGTTAACGTAATGGCCGATCAGCTCGTCCAACGCCCAGGCGTCGAGCGCCTCGTGCCGGGACTTGTAGGTCAGCAGATTGTGCGCGCGCAGTCCCTGCAGGCCGTCCGGCAATTGGATCGAGCGGGTTGGGATTGCGGTCTGCTGTCGTTCGATAATGACCACATCGAGCAATTGACTGGTCAACGCCAGCTCCTTTTCCAGCTCGACCCGCCAACCGCTGTCGGCAAACAGGTCGGTGAGGCCGATGCCGAATAATCGGTGCCATTGACGTCGGTTCTCTGTCATCAGGTCTGTCGCTCGGGCATGTTTCACGGCGGATAACCTTGGCCGGGCGGATTCTCTGTCGTCAACCGACTGGCATGGCGTTTTTGTCAGTGACCATTTTACGGCCTTGATCATAATCTGGTCTATCCCGGTCAAACTTGCAGGTGCGCCGGTGCGCGTGCCGGCAGGTTGGCGGCGTCGGCGACGGCCTCCAGTCGGCGCCAGATCGCGCTCGCACGACGCGCGCGCCCAGCGCTGCAGGACTTCCCGGATGCGCTGGGCAAAGGCGGGGGGGTCGCCCCAGGCCATCGCGTTGCCGGCGGTAGGCCTGTTCGGCTTCGCGCTCCCTATGCCGCTGCACCTCGGCGGCAGCCACCACGGCATCCGGCTCGCGCACGGCCCGTGCCAGTGACAGACCAGTCGCCTTGCCCACCTCGTGACGCTCTTCAACCACGCGTGTTGAGTTGACGGTTGCATTGCTGGCGGTCAGCCCCGCGTGCTTCTTTTCGCGCGGTTGAACTTCTTATCCGTATGATAGATAAGGAAATTACGCCTGATCAATCCAAGAATTACAGATTAGCGGCTGACTGACTTTCTACTATTGAATAGGTTCCTAAACAGTTCCTAGCTACCTTGTAGAAAATCACACTCACCGCGCATTTAACTGCTGTCTTGCACAGGACTAAGATTGATCACCGCCAGAGCAGATGGTGCCTAGGTCTAATGCCAGCGCATCCTCTCTGCGGTGAATCAACTTAATCCTGTGTGAGTAGATTGACATTCTACGAAGGTAGCTCCCTTAGGAACTGTTTAGGAACCTATTCAATAGTAGAAAGTCAGTCAGCCGCTAATCTGTAATTCTTGGATTGATCAGGCGTAATTTCCTTATCTATCATACGGATAAGAAGTTCAACCGCGCGAAAAGAAGCACGCGGGGCTGACCGCCAGCAATGCAACCCGTCAACTCAACACGCGTGGTTGAAGAGCGTCACGAGGTGGGCAAGGCGACTGGTCTGTCACTGGCACGGGCCGTGCGCGAGCCGGATGCCGTGGTGGCTGCCGCCGAGGTGCAGCGGCATAGGGAGCGCGAAGCCGAACAGGCCTACCGCCGGCAACGCGATGGCCTGGGGCGACCCCCCGCCTTTGCCCAGCGCATCCGGGAAGTCCTGCAGCGCTGGGCGCGCGCGTCGTGCGAGCGCGATCTGGCGCCGACTGGAGGCCGTCGCCGACGCCGCCAACCTGCCGGCACGCGCACCGGCGCACCTGCAAGTTTGACCGGGATAGACCAGATTATGATCAAGGCCGTAAAATGGTCACTGACAAAAACGCCATGCCAGTCGGTTGACGACAGAGAATCCGCCCGGCCAAGGTTATCCGCCGTGAAACATGCCCGAGCGACAGACCTGATGACAGAGAACCGACGTCAATGGCACCGATTATTCGGCATCGGCCTCACCGACCTGTTTGCCGACAGCGGTTGGCGGGTCGAGCTGGAAAAGGAGCTGGCGTTGACCAGTCAATTGCTCGATGTGGTCATTATCGAACGACAGCAGACCGCAATCCCAACCCGCTCGATCCAATTGCCGGACGGCCTGCAGGGACTGCGCGCGCACAATCTGCTGACCTACAAGTCCCGGCACGAGGCGCTCGACGCCTGGGCGTTGGACGAGCTGATCGGCCATTACGTTAACTACCGCAAGCTCAACGCCACCCCCGCAGTGGCAACAGAAGGCGACGCGGCCGATGCTTCCGGCTCGCGGTTACCGCCCGAGACCGATTTTCAGCTCTACGCTGTCGCCACACGTCATCCCAAAGGGCTATGCCGCCGGGCAGACTGCCGCCCGACCGGGCTCGATGGCGTCTTCGACCTGCGCTGGGGCCTGCACGATATCCGCCTGATCGTTCTCGGCAACATCGCCAAACACCGGCGCAACGCACCTTGGGAACTGTTCAGCGCCGACATCGAGCGTGTCCGACACGGCGCCCGGCACTATCAGGGGTACCGACCCGAGGCCGAACGACTGCTTTATGAGCTTTACCTTCGCTACAAGCTGGAGATTCCCGACATGCCCTACACCATGGCCGATTTCATGCGTGAGAGCCTCGAGCACATCATGGACGATATGACCGATGACCAACGACAAGCCTTCCTGGAGCGCATGTCGCCAGAGGAGCGCCTGCGCGGATTGCCGCCAGAGGAGCGCCTGCGCGGATTGCCGCCAGAGGAGCGGCTGCGCGGGCTACCGCCCGAGGAGCGCCTGCGCGGATTGCCGCCAGAGGAGCGACTGCGCGGATTGCCGCCCGAGGAGCGGCTGCGCGGATTGCTGCCAGAGGAACGGCTGCGCGGACTGAGCGCTGAAGAACTTCGACGACTTAAAGATCTGTTGAGACAGCAAGAAGGATAGCTGAAACGATCTCCCCATCCAAGGTTCAAGGGCGACAAACCGTTTCACTTGCACCGGCTTTGACATTTACTCATCGCAGAAACGCAGAGGGCGCAAAAGGGCTAAGTCTAATGCACCATCTTCTCTGCGGTGAATCAAACTTAATCCTGTGTGAAGAGCTTGATATTCTACGAAGGTAGCTCCCTCAGGAGCTGTTTAGGAACCTATTCAATAGTAGAAAGTCAGTCAGCCGCTAATCTGAAATTCCTGGATTGATCAGGCGTAATTTCCATGTCTATCACACGGATAAGAAGTTCAACCGCACAGGCCGAAGCATGCGGGGCTGACCGCCAGCAATGCAACCCATCAACACGCGTGGTTGAAGAGCGTCACGAGGTGGGCAAGGCGACCGGTCTGTCACTGGCACGGGCCGTGCGCGAGGCGGATGCCGTGGTGGCTTGCCGCTGAGGTGCAGCGGCAGAGGGAGCGCCAGGCCGAACAGGCCTAGCGCCGGCAACGCCACGGCCCGGGGCGACCCCCGCCGTTGCCCAGCGCATCCAGGAAGCCCTGCAGCTGCAGCGCTGGGCGCGCGCGTTGTGCGAGCGCGATCAAGCGCAGGCGCGCCAGGAGGAGGGCGAGACGTTAATGCGCGCCCTCGGCGAGGCGTATCACCCGTTCGATCTTGAGCGCGGCGAGGCGCAACCGCCGGAGCGGTTGGGGGAACGGCTGAGCGCGATCTGGCGCCGACTGGAGGCCGTCGCCGACGCCGCCAACCTGCCGGCACGCGCACCGGCGCACCTGCAAGTTTAACCGGGATAGACCAGATTATGATCAAGGCCGTAAAATGGTCACTGACAAAAACGCTATGCCAGTCGGTTGACGACAGAGAATCCGCACGGCCAAGGTTATCCGCCGTGAAACATGCCCGAGCGACAGACCTGATGACAGAGAATCGACGTCAATGGCACTGATTATTCGGCATCGGCCTCACCGATCTGTTTGCCGACAGCGGTTGGCGGGTCGAGCTGGAAAAGGAGCTGGCGTTGACCAGTCAATTGCTCGATGTGGTCATTATCGAACGACAGCAGACCGCAATCCCAACCCGCTCGATCCAATTGCCGGACGGCCTGCAGGGACTGCGCGCGCACAATCTGCTGACCTACAAGTCCCGGCACGAGGCGCTCGACGCCTGGGCGTTGGACGAGCTGATCGGCCATTACGTTAACTACCGCAAGCTCAACGCCACCCCCGCAGTGGCAACAGAAGGCGACGCGGCCGATGCTTCCGGCTCGCGGTTACCGCCCGAGACCGATTTTCAGCTCTACGCTGTCGCCACACGTCATCCCAAAGGGCTATGCCGCCGGGCAGACTGCCGCCCGACCGGACTCGATGGCGTCTTCGACCTGCGCTGGGGCCTGCACGATATCCGTCTGATCGTTCTCGGCAACATCGCCAAACACCGGCGCAACGCACCTTGGGAACTGTTCAGCGCCGACATCGAGCGTGTCCGACACGGCGCCCGGCACTATCAGGGGTACCGACCCGAGGCCGAACGACTGCTTTATGAGCTTTACCTTCGCTACAAGCTGGAGATTCCCGACATGCCCTACACCATGGCCGATTTCATGCGCGAGAGCCTCGAGCACATCATGGACGATATGACCGATGACCAACGACAAGCCTTCCTGGAGCGCATGTCGCCCGAGGAGCGCCTGCGCGGATTGCCACCAGAGGAGCGCCTGCGCGGATTGCCGCCCGAGGAGCGGCTGCGCGGATTGCCGCCAGAGGAGCGGCTGCGCGGACTGCCGCCAGAGGAGCTTTTGCGCGGATTGCCGCCAGAGGAGCGACTGCGCGGATTGCCGCCAGAGGAGCTTTTGCGCAGACTGCCGCCAGAGGAACGGTTGCGCGGGCTAGCGCCCGAGGAGCGGCTGCGCGGACTGAGCGCTGAAGAACTTCGACGACTCAAAGATCTGTTGAGACAGCAAGAAGGATAGCTGAAACGATCTCCCCATCCAAGGTTCAAGGGCGACAAACCGCTTCACTTGCACCGGCTTAGACATGTACTCATCGCAGAGACGCAAAATGGATAGGAAGTTCAACCGCACGAGCTGAAGTACGCAGAGCCGACCGCCAGCAATGCAATCCCATCGACACGCGTGGTTGAAGAGCGCTGAGAAGCCTTTTGGGTCGACTATCAGAGGGTGATCAATGTATTGGTCCGAACGCAAAGCGGCTGAATGCACGATGAAACGCAGAGCAAGATGGATCGACTGAGAAACCAGTTGATCATAAGAAGATGAAGGATCTCTTGCCGTGCTTCTTGTTCCAGCGGGCATCGGTATCCTTCTGCCGGCGCTTGTGCTCATCCCAGTCCTCGGGCACCTCGCCCACATTAATGCGACGGTTCTCATCGCGGCTGTTGCGCTGGATCGGCACGCGGACGATCGAGGCGTCGCTGATTTGCCCGTTGCGCGCTTGCAACCCGGCCTGCGCCAGGTGATCGCCAAAGCGATCAAACCGCGGCTTGATCAACTCCAACGCCTCGAGTCGCTCGCGAAACCGCCACACCCTGGTGCCATCGGGCACGTTGTCGCACATCTCGAGGCCGAGAAAGCGCATGAACGAGAGCCGGTCGCGGATTCGATACTCGATCGCCTCGTCGGCCAGGTTGTAGAGCGACTGCAGGACCAGAACCTTGAACATCAGCACCACGTCCAACGGCTTGCGTCTAGCAGCAACTTGCGATCCTTCTCGTGCTTGCGGGCGATCCGGCAAATGATGCCAGCGGAGCGGGCACGAGCGCCGCGCCTTTCCCGGGAGAAAGGCTCGTAGCCTACTGTCTTCTTGTTTAACCGAGCGGATGTTTGCTGGGCTCTGCCTTCAAAGAATATGAATCGAACTTCATTCTGGTCGAATGGCTGAATATTTTACGCAGGCAGCACCATTGGTATCGGACGTGCTGCTCGAAGGGATGCTGTCGCCTTCGTAACATGCCTCTGCCTGATACACAGTAGTTTGAGGCCTTGCCCCTGTGGAATGACATGCGTCGGTGGGCGATGTTCGCCGGAACGAATCTGAATGGCCTTGGCGTGCGCTTTCGTTCCGGTAATCGTTACACCCCCAGTTCAATCCGCGCCGGTGTCCAGACTTTGTTTGGATGCCCATTACAGGAAGCTGGCTCGCGTTCCCTGCCGGAGCTTGGAAATGCGCTGAGCGGCGCCTCTCGGCTGTCTTCGTTGGTCAGCAATTCATGCTCGAAGGCGTCCCAATCGATGCGCGCGCCGAGTTGTTCGGTCACCAGACGCATGTCCCGTTCGGCATCGCCAAGACAGCCGCTGCCGCCGGACAATGAGGTCAGGTTGAAAATGACGCCCTGGCCGTCGCTGATCCTGACTTCGCCCATGGTTAATTTGCCGGCCTCGCGGTCGATGACCTGCGCGCGGATACCGCCGAGCTGCTCAGCGTATTCGATGTCCCGGGCCTGGATATCCGGCACGATCTGCTGCACTTCCCGTACGAACAGGCGCCGGTTCAGAATGGGTACCCGATACAGCAGATTACGCAGCGTGTGATCGCGAATTTCACCGACCTGGAATAGATCCCACAGGGTTGCGGCTAGATTGCGGTCGATGCGTCGGCGTTGGCGAGAACCGCGCGGGGGGCAGGATCGAGCTAGCTGGGATAGAGGCAGAAGAAGCGCGCTCGGACCGAAGCGCGTCTTGGCATGCTGCTTGATGTCGCGGTCGCCGTGCATTGCCGTGAAAGGTAGTCTCGGGTTGTGCAATCGGTATACCTTGCCGTTCAGCGCCTCGGGGGCCAGGAAGAAGGCGTTGGTCACGGGTAGGCAGGCGTAGTCGAGTCCAAGCCCCATGGATTGTGCCATCGGCAGCGAATCACCACTGGCGCACACCACCACCGAGCGCGCCCGCAGCGGGCCACGGTTGGTGGTCAAAACATAGTCGCCGGCTTGTTTGCGAATACTCGATACCTCGGTGCTGTAAAGTTGAGTGACTTGCTTGTCTGCATAGCGCTTGGTGTCCCGATCCATGCGCACACATTGGCCGGAGAAGGATTCCGACAGTGCCTGGAAGTCCACCGCGGAGTAGGCGTTCGGGGTGCCGAGGGCGAGGATCTGGTCATGGCGCCAGGTACCGTCTACCAGAGCCACGTTGGGTTCGATATCGGCGATATCCTGGCGATCGAATAATTGCATGTCCGGATAGGCATGCCGGAAGGTTTGGTAGCGCTGGCGGATGGAATCGCACTCGCGCTCACCGATGCCGAGTAACATCCTTGGCATACGGTGGAGGATCTGGTCGCGCTCGTGTGCCGGACGTTTGCTGGCATAGTTGATCAGCATGGAAGTCGAGCGTTTGACCGCAAGCGCTTGGTCCAACTTGCGTTCGCTCTCGATGTCGCCGTGGCGCAGGGTTTGACTGTTGTTGCAGGCATGCGAGTTGGCTTGTGCTGGGCGGTTGGATTTCTCCGCCAGCAACAGATGCTTCAGGTTGGTGAAACGGGCCAGTTGGTAGAGTAGCGCGGTGCCGCTCACGCCGCCACCGACGACGATACAGTCATAACGGGTGGACACTGTCATGGATCATATACTCCTTGGGTGATTTCCCCAGTTTTGTTTACAACACTGCGGACCTTGTCCTCCCGTGCGTCGAACGATTCGGTTGGCCTGCATATTAGCCAATCCGATCGCATTTTTTGTGCACCGCAGCAATACCGACAATTTAGTTCAGTCTTTGGGTAATGCCAAGCAAATAATCTGCGTAATTTGTATTGGTATTTTCCATGGTGTCATTCCTTGGTTACCTGGATGACCTTAGAGGTCGGGCCGGGTATTGCCCCAGATAGAGAGCAAATTGTGTTCGACAACCTGCCTGGGCAGGCTTCCATCCGCGACAACGTGCGGGTTATTTCTTGGCCCTTGCCTTACTTGACACCAACGCCAGGCCGCGGACTTTGGTACCCTGATACCTGGCGCTCGATGAGCGGACAGCGCCCCGCAGCACTCCCTGGAAGCCTAAAGCCGTGACCGATTACAAACAGACTCTTAACCTACCGAAGACCGGCTTTCCGATGAAGGCCAATCTGGCGCAACGTGAGCCGGAAATGCTCAAGCGATGGGAAAAGCAACAGATCTACAGCCAGATTCGTGCCGCACGCGCCGGCAGCGAGGCCGGCACCTTCATCCTGCACGACGGCCCTCCATATGCGAATGGCGACATTCACATCGGGCATGCCGTGAACAAGGTGCTGAAAGACATCATCGTCAAATCGCGCGGCTTCGATGGCCTGGATGCCCCCTATGTGCCAGGCTGGGATTGCCACGGATTACCGATCGAATTACAGGTGGAAAAAAAGAAGGGCAAGCCGGGTCAGAAGATCTCTGCTGCCCAGTTTCGTGCGGCTTGCCGCGACTATGCCGCGCGCCAGGTGGAAGGCCAGCGGCGCGATTTCAAGCGCCTTGGCGTATTCGGCGATTGGGAGCATCCTTATCTGACGATGGACTTCGGCTTCGAGGCGGGTATCGTCCGCGCCCTGGGCCGCATCATCGCTCGTGGCCATGTGCACAAGGGCGCCAAACCGGTGCATTGGTGTATCGACTGCGGCTCGGCATTGGCCGAGGCAGAGGTCGAGTATGCCGATAAGGAGTCCGTGGCCATCGACGTGCGCTTCGCGGTCTGTGACGAGAAAGCGCTGTTCGCCCGCTGCCACTCGGTTCCCGATGTGCAAGGCGAGGGTCCGCTGTCGGTGGTCATCTGGACCACGACGCCCTGGACATTGCCGGCCAACCGGGCGGTGGCGTTGAATCCGGAATTGGAATATGCCCTGGTGCAAACGGCGGCCACAACCGGGTCCGCGCCAAGTCCGGAGCGGCTGCTGGTGGCCGAGGGCCTGCTCAAGGACACCATGGACCGTTGGGGTGTCGAGTCTTATCGGGTCATCGCCTATGGCCGCGGCACGGACTTCGAGGGGCTGCAATTGCAACACCCGTTCTATGCGCGTCAGGTGCCGATCATCGTTGGCGAGCATGTGACGCTGGAGGCCGGCACTGGCGCGGTGCACACGGCACCTGGCCATGGTTTGGACGACTATATCGTCGGCAATCGCTATCAGCTCGAAGTGGACAATCCGGTGGGCGGCGACGGTCGGTTTGTGGCCGGCACCCCGCTGTTTGCTGGTCAAAATGTGTTCCAAGCCAATGAGCGGGTGGTGGAGACGCTGAAGGAGCGTGGTGCATTGCTATTAAGCACGCGCTTTCGTCATAGCTATCCGCACTGCTGGCGGCACAAGACGCCGATCATTTTTCGCGCCACGCCGCAATGGTTCGTCAGCATGGATCAGGCGCGCCTGAGAGATACGGCATTACGCGAAATCGGCCAGGTGCGTTGGATGCCAGACTGGGGTGAGTCGCGCATCGACGGCATGGTGCGCAACCGCCCGGATTGGTGCATTTCACGGCAACGCACCTGGGGTGTACCGATTCCGCTGTTGGTACATAAGGAGACCGGGGCGCTGCATCCGCGCACCGACGAGTTGATCGAGCAGATCGCCGGGCGCATCGAACAACAGGGCATCGATGCCTGGTTCGAACTGCAACCGCCGGATTTGCTCGGCGAGTCCGAGGGCGGCGAATACGACAAGGTGCAAGATACCCTGGATGTTTGGTTCGACTCCGGCGTCACCCATGCCTGCGTATTACAGCAACGCGATACCCTGCATATGCCGGCCGACCTGTATCTGGAGGGCTCGGACCAACACCGTGGCTGGTTTCAATCCTCGTTGCTGACATCGGTGGCGATGCAGGATCGTGCACCCTACAAGCAGGTATTGACGCATGGATTTACCGTCGATCAGAGCGGCCGCAAGATGTCCAAGTCCCTGGGCAATGTCGTCAATCCGCAGGATGTGATCAAGACCCTGGGTGCGGATATCATCCGGCTTTGGGTTGCCGCGACCGATTATCGCGGCGAAATGGCCGTTTCCGACGAAATCCTCAAGCGCACCGCCGATGCCTACCGACGCATTCGCAATACCGCGCGCTTTTTATTGTCGAATCTGAATGGCTTCGATCCGGCGCAACATCAGGTTGCCGGCGCTGACATGATCGCGCTGGATCGCTGGGCGGTGGACCGCGCCCTGCAATTGCAGCAGGAGATCGTGGCCGCGTACCGAGACTATCAATTCCATCTGATCTATCACCGTATTCAGCAGTTTTGCGTGGTCGACATGGGCGGCTTTTATCTGGATGTGATCAAGGATCGGCAATACACGACGCGCGCGGACAGCCTGCCTAGACGTTCCTGCCAAACGGCGATGTATCACATCATCGAAGCCATGTGCCGCTGGCTGGCGCCGATTTTGAGCTTTACCGCGGATGAGATCTGGCAACATATCCCCGGCGCGCGGGATGATTCGGTGTTTACCGCCACCTGGTACGACGGTCTGTTCGGACTGGAGCAAGGGCCGGGCGAATTTCAGCTTTCGCCGCCTGGCTTCGATCGCGACTTTTGGGCCACTGTGCTGGCCGCCCGCACCGCGGTCGGCAAACAGATCGAGATCGCTCGCAACCAGGACCTGATCGGCGCGGCACTGGACGCGGAGCTGGATCTGTATTGCGCGCCGGCATTGCAGGCCAATTTAGAGCGCCTGGGCGACGAATTACGCTTTGTTTTGATCACCTCCGATGCGCGCGTGCATCCGCTCACCGCCCGTCCCAAGGACGCCGCAGACACGGAACTTCCGGGCTTGGCGGTCCGCGTTATGGCCAGCGCCCATGGCAAGTGTGTGCGCTGCTGGCATCATCGTGCCGATTTGGGCCAGGACGGTGAACATCCGCAGCTCTGTGGGCGCTGTGTATCCAACATCCGCGGGCCTGGGGAAACGCGATACTTTGCCTGACGCAAGCCCCGAGCGATTTTATCGCTGTGCATACTCTTCGACTTGTCACTCCGTTGCTATTGGATCGACATACCATGAAGTCCTGGCTCTGGCTCTCTGTTGCCATCGTCCTATTCGATCAGGCCACCAAATGGTGGATTATGGGCACTCTGGTGCCCTATCAGTCGATTCAATTACTGCCCAATTTGAATCTGACTCTGATGTTCAACGAGGGTGCCGCATTCAGCTTCCTGGCAGATGCCGGCGGCTGGCAGCGCTGGTTATTCTCAGGCTTTGCGTTGCTGGTCACGGCGGTCCTGGTGGCCTGGCTGCTGCGGCTCGAGCCGGGCGAGAAGGTGCTTGCCGCCGCGCTTGCGCTCCTGGTCGGCGGTGCCTTGGGCAACCTGATCGACCGCATTCTGCTTGGCCATGTCATCGACTTTGTGCAGGTTTACCTGCCATTCATTCCGCTGGCGCTGTTCAACCCATGGCCCGCGTTCAATCTGGCCGACAGCGCCATTCTTGTTGGCGTTCTGCTTGTGTTGATCGCGAGCTTCCGTGGCGAGCAGGCTGCCGACAGGGCTTAGGCGATTGCCGGAGAAAAATCGCTAAGGAAGAGCCATGTAACGCAGGCGACACAATGCATTCAAACAACACATCCGATAGCAACCACATTATTCTGAGGCCCAACCTTACCGGCGTTGCTGGCTTGATTCGACTGAGGATCGGCATAGGTCCTCTCCATACCGGCTACTCCACCTCCGGCAGCCCGAATCCGGCGCAAATGTAGCGCCTATCCCAAGCATCGTCGCCGCTGAACGACGGCTTGGCGTCGGCTCGCGCCCGCCCAGGCGCATCCGCGTCGCGACGGTCATGAAGGTCCTCGGGCCGGTTGGGTCGTAGGCCTTGCCATTGGCGATGTGCGGCTGGACCAGGGCCCGGTCCAGATCAGGGTCGTCGGCCCAGTCGAGCAGATCTTGCTGCCCTGATCGCGGGTCTTGTTGAACGCCAGGCCGATGTCGCCGAGGCTGCGGCTGCCGTCGCTGGAGACGAGCAGGACGGTCAGGTCGGTCCGAGGCTGTCGAAATGACCTGAGTTTTGATGCCAAACCGATTCCGGGTCTTGGATTGCTTCATCGAACGCACTGGGGAAGCCGAATCGGTGTCGGGGTCGCTATCGGAATCGGAATCGAATCCGCTCATCGATCAAAGCAGCCAGCTCGATACCAATCCCTCATTTCTGACCTTGACACCGATCCCGACACCGACTAAGCATCCATAAACCGGGAAGCGCTTGGTTTAGTGAGACTGCAGATTTCGACAGCCTAGGAGGCTGTCCGAGAATGAAAATAAGACACAAGATATAGCGTGCACAACTCGATTGTAGGCGCTATATGTTGTGCGTGCTCTGAGTTCTCGGACAACCTCCTAGCTATCGGTTCATCTCAGCCGTGCGTCGCCGTGCCCAAAATGGGAAACGGGGTATCCGAGCGCCACGTTCGCCTTGGCACACGACGATAATCGTTGTGCGCCACTCCACTCTGCGAGCTTGGCAGAGCGCTAAACGCCTAACTGTCCGGGAGGAGCGGCGATTGTACCAGCGCTAAACGCCTGCCTGTCCGGGAGGAGCGGCGATTGTACCCGTTCGCTCCGTTTTCGGACAGCCTCCTAGGCACGCCCGCAGCACGCCCTAATATAGGTGAACTAAATACTCAGCCTAGGGAACTCGCCTCGACACCAAGCCATCTCAGCGACGGCAAACAACATCTCGCAGGCCATCCCAACCGCGCCACCAACGCCATACGAACTTAAGCCTATGCACGCAGTCAACGGCACGCAACGCGCGCGCACTCATCCAACTGGACCCTCTCCCATGCTGGACGTCTACATACGCGCGACTCAGACCGTGGAGGACGAATTGGATACACAGCTGGACCCTGTGGAAGGACAATTGCCCACAGGACTTCGCGGCCTGCTGTATCGCAACGGACCCGGCCGACACGAGATCTGCGGCCACCGTTATGGTCACCCATTCGACGGTGACGGCATGATCCTGCGGCTGGAACTGAGTGACACGGGCATTCATTATCGCAACCGCTACGTGCGCACACGCGAGCTGACTGAAGAGCTGCGCGCTGGCCGCCCTCTGTACCGCTCGTTCGGCACCAACCTCCCGGGAGGGCTGGCACGCAATGCCCTGCGGCTACGATTCAAAAATGCCGCCAATACCGGCGTCATCGAGTTCGGTGGCAAATTGTTGGCCCTGTGGGAAGGCGGCTTGCCGCATGCCTTAGATAAGGACACCCTCGCCACCTTGGGCCGTTACGATTTCCAAGGTCGGCTGCGTAATACGTTCTCGCCGCTGGAGCGCATGCTGAATACAGAGCTGCCTTTCAGCGCCCACCCTCGCATCTGCCCTGAGACGGGCGTGCTGTATAATTTCGGCACGGCCAACGGATTCAAACCTCGGCTCATGCTGTATCAGGTGCAGCCCGATGGACGCATGGCGGCACCTGGCCACATCACCCTAAAGGCCCTGTCTTTCGTACACGACTTCGTGCTGACCCCAAACTATCTGGTGTTCTTCCTGCCCTCGGTCGTGTTCGATGTCCCGCGTGCGCTTTCCGGACTGGCAACGCCAGTAGACACCCTGCACGGCAGCGGCAAACCGACACGAGTAATTGCTGTTTCCCGCGACGATTTTCGTGTCGTCGGCTCATGGTTGACCGAACCAGGCTTCATTTTCCATTTCAGCAATGGCTTTCAAGCCGGCGACGACATCGTTGTGGACGGCCTGCGCCTGGAGGATCTGCCAAGTGCCGCGCAGGTGCGTGAAATTATTGAGGGCCGCGCCAGCATGTATCCCCAGCCCGCGCTGGTGCGCACAACGCTCCGTCTGGGTATGCAACAGGCCGACAGCGAAGTCTTGTTCGCCACCGCCGGGGATCTGCCGACGATCGACCCGCGTCAGCACACTCGAGACTATAGGTTCCTCTGGACCGCGGCGGCCCCGAGCGAACGCAACGACCCCTTCCAGACCCAGATCCTATGCCTGGACCTGCTTGGGCGTACGGAGCAACGGCGGGACTTCGGCCAGGATATCGTCGGCGAGCCACTCTTCGTGCCCGACCCACACAACCGGCAAGAGGGCGCCGGCTGGATCCTGATGCTGGCCTACAGCGCGGCACTGCATCGCAGCGAGTTCTATGTGCTGGATGCAACAAGCCTGGCCACCCTGGCACGCTATCGGCTGCCGCACCATGTTCCTCCCGGATTTCACGGGAGCTTCGTACCTGTGGTACCGGCCGCTGCACCAGCGTCCTGAGCAGGTATAGGATACCGGGCGTCTGTTGGCGCGTGATACTGCAGAATAATGGACAGTTATGCCCCGTGCTGCGCCAGCAATCGGTCCCAGACCGAGATCGCGCAAAATCGCCAGCCGATATCAGGTTGCTTCGATGCAGTCTCCATCGGGCAACTGAATACGGTAGCCAGGCGATCAACCCCGACGTGGCGAAGTTGCTGTCCGCGACAGTGACTCCTCGATGATCTGCGCAACCAGATGTTCAAAGAACAAAAGTACACCCACTTTACTTGCTAGTTCCTAGCCGATCCTGAATGGGTTGTGGTGCAATCAAAATGGGTGCAACCAAAATGAAATGAACCAAAAAGAGTGTCCTTTTTTTTCCTGTCCGAAGTCGCGACAGGGCTCGCGCGGAATGTAGGATATATACAGCGCTAACTAACGAATTCACGCGGACCCGAAAAAGGGTTGCGACCAAGGAGCAACCCTTTTTCGGGCTGGTGATTCGTGGCGTTATGTTTGATCAAACCGTCTTGCGATTGCGTACGGAATATCGTACGCTTCTATCCAGGAGGCCTGCAAAATGACTATTCTCAACGCAACCGAGGCACGATCAAGGCTTTACAGCTTGATTGATGAAGCTGCCGAATCCCATCAACCAATTGTCATTAAAGGAAAAAGAAGTAACGCCGTTCTGATTTCGGAAGAAGATTGGAATGCGATATCTGAAACTCTGAACTTGTTGGCTATCCCAGGAATGCGCGAATCGATTCAGGAAGGCATGAAAATCCCGCCATCAGAGTGCGCCCAGGAACTCGATTGGTGAAATGGCAGTTGGTTTACACGAAGCAGGCGCAAAAGGATGCCAAGAAACTCGCCGCCTCGGGTCTGAAGGAGAAAGCACAGAGCCTACTCAGGGTGCTTGAAGAAGATGCGTATCAGAATCCGCCACCGTATGAAAAATTGGTGGGTGATCTGGCGGGGGCCTACTCAAGAAGAATCAATATCCAGCACCGCATCGTTTACCAAGTTTTGGAAAAGGAGCACGTAGTCAAAGTTATTCGGCTATGGACTCATTACGAATAGGAAAACATAACAAAGGGCTCCAGCGGATGCGCATAAACTCGCACCACTGAGCCTCGGCGTTAGGAGCCATGTCGGATAGCCATGAAGATTACATACCATTACCCATAACTCTCCCCGATGCTGCGCTGCGCTCCCAACGCGAGCACGAAGTCGGCGGTCCGTTGGAGACTGATCCAGAGTGTTTGCGGGCCAGGGAAACCATGGTGCTTGCGGTTGAGGAAGCCACCAAGGGTGGCGACCATGCGTACTATGGTGTCGAGTGATGGCGGCTCATCGGGCGGTGGCTGGCGCTGGATGACCAAGTACAGGGCCTGCCATGCTTCATCGGAAAACACCCTGTTGCAGGGCATCTCCGGACACTCACGCCCGAGCATGCTGAGGTGCAAGACGCGCCAGACGATGATCATATCGAAGGCCAGCGCCGGCTCAAGACGCTCGCGTTTCTCCAGTTGCAGCGCTTCGATCCGGCAACCGCTTTTCAACGAAGAAAAAAAGAAAAAGGACACCAAAAAGAAAAAGAAGAAAAAGGAAAAGAAGAAAAAAGAAGAACAGAAGAAAAAGGACACCAACAGAAGAAAAAGGAAACAGAAGAAAAAGGACACCCACTTTATTTGTTGGCAACAGATCATTGGTTTGCGGGATGCCTTGGTCTTGCCCATGCCTCCGGTGCCGAGCAGTTGGGCAATTGCGCGCCTTATGTTGGTCGCAATCGCAATCAACGCAATCAAAGTGGGTGTCCTTTTTTATTTTTTTTCCTTTTTTATTTTTTTTTATTTCATCAAAGTGGGTGTCCTTTTTTATTTCTTTTTTTATTTCTTTCTTTTTTATTTCTTTGGTGTCCTTTTTTATTTCTTTGGATAAATCGCGCAGAGGCGCGGAGACGCAGAGAACGACAGAAGATAAGCAACAAGACCTCGTCCGGTATTCTCTGCGCCTCTGCGCCTCTGCGCGAGACCTTTTCAAGAGCTGGATGAATCGCGCAGAGGCGCGGAGACGCAGAGAACGACAAGAGAAACGAACCCATGCCCAAGAACAAACAAGACGCTGTTGCCCAGCAGGCGGATACCTACACCCACTCGCAGGAGGCGGTGCAGCGCCCCGACGTGGGCGTGCAGCCCGAGTTCGCCGAGCGCAAGGGGGCCAAGACCTACCGCTACGACTCCTCCCTCGCCCCGGAGCTGTGCTGGGACGAGAACGCCGAGCGGGAGATGGCCGAATGGCTGCTGGAGCGGATCAGCGAGGCGGCGGAACAGGGTGAGCAGGCGGTCTTCTCCACGCCCCAGCGCTGGCAGGGTACCGACGAGACCTTCGCCTCCATCGCCGAGTGCGTCGCCCGCCTCAAGAGCCTGACCCAGCCCTTTCTCAACTGGACCGGCAAGGCGGAGCGGCGCGAGATCGCGGTGCCGACCATCCCGCTGTTCGTCCACGAACGCCACGCGACCCGGGCCATCCTGGAGACCCTCGACAGCTACAAGGCGATCGGCACGAACCTCGACCTGTTCGGCGATCCGCAACTGGACATCGCCGACAAGCTCGACGCCTACGAGCACAAGGGTCCCTGGACCAACCGCATGGTGCTCGGCGACTCGCTGCAGGTCATGAACTCCCTGCTCGAATACGAGGGCCTCGGCGGCCAGGTCCAGATGATCTACATGGACCCGCCCTACGGGGTGAAATTCGGCTCCAACTTCCAGCCCTTCGTGCGCAAGCGGGACGTCAAGCACGGCCAGGACGACGAGATGATCCGCGAGCCGGAGATGGTCAAGGCCTATCGCGACACCTGGGAGCTGGGGCTGCACTCCTATTTGACCTATCTGCGGGATAGGTTGCTATTGGCGAGGGAGTTGTTGACCGAGAGCGGTAGTGTCTTTGTGCAGATTTCGGATGAGAACCGTCACCACGTCCGTGAAGTTCTCGATGAGGTATTTAGGGCAGAGAACTATTGCGCGGAGATTGCATTTAAGACAACTACTGGACGTGGCGCTGATTTGATCGATAAGACATTCGATAGCTTGCTTTGGTATGCGAAGAACATTCAGTCCACCCGGTACTCACAGGTCTATACCAGCAAAGAGGATCGGAAGGACTTCTTTGAATACGTCGAGACCAAGAGCGGGGACGTCAAGCTTACTAAGGCTCAACTGCGAGGAGAAATGCCTACACCCGAGGGTCGCCGGTTTCTTTCTGACAACCTGACATCCCAAGGAGAAACTGAACTTGGCTCCCGGCCATTCCTATTTCAGGGACAGAACTACGTGTGTCCCAACGGCAGGCACTGGCGAGTATCGGCTGATGGGATGGGCAGGCTCGCAAGTTCAGGGCGGTTGTTTCCATACGGCCGTCAGCTGCGCGTGAAGACCTACTACGATGACTTTCCGCTTTCCGCAATTGGCAACGTCTGGGATGACGTTTTGGTCGGAAGCTTCGCGTCGGCAAAGTTGTACGTGGTTCAAACCGCTATCGGAGTAATCGAACGCTGCGTTCAAATGACCACCGACCCAGGCGACTTGGTCCTCGACCCCACCTGCGGCTCCGGCACCACCGCCTATGTCGCCGAACAATGGGGCCGTCGCTGGATCACCTGCGACACCTCCCGCGTCCCGCTGGCCCTGGCCCGCCAGCGCCTGCTGACCGCCACCTTTCCCTGGTACGAATTGAAGGAGCCGAAGGCCGGCCCGGCCGGCGGCTTCGTCTACCGGCGCAAGCAGAACCGCAAGGGCGAGGAGGTCGGAGGTCTGGTGCCGCGGATCACGCTGAAGTCCATCGCCAACGACGAGGAGCCGGAGACCGTCACCCTGGTGGACAGGCCGGAGCAGAACAAGCAGGTGACCCGCGTCTGCGGCCCGTTCAGCGTCGAGGCGACGGTGCAGGCCGCCGGCTCGATGCTGGAGGAGCAGGACGGGGTCAAGGAGACGGCGGCGGCCTACGAGAACCCGCGCGCCTACCTCGACCGCATGATCGAGGTGCTGCGTCAGAGCAAGACCCTGCGCCTTCCCAAGAACAAGGCGCTGGAGCTGGCCCAGGTTCGACCGCTGGCAACGGAGGACTATGAGCACCTGCACGCCGAGGCCGTCGAGCAGAACGGACAAGACCGTCGCATCGCGGTGATGTTCGGCCCCCAGGACGGCGCCATCGGCTCCGCCACCGTGCTGGAGGCAGCGCGCGAGGCCTGGTATAGCAAGTTCGATGCCCTCTACCTGTTCGGCTTCGCCATCCAGGCCAAGGCGCGGGAGCTGGTGGAGAACCACGGCAAGCTCAAGATCCCGTGCACCTATGTCGCGGTCACCCCCGACGTGGTGATGTCCGACCTGCTCAAGACCAGCAAGACTTCGGAGATCTTTTCCATCACCGGCCTGCCCGACGTGGACTTCAAGCCCAACGGCGAGCAGACGCCGGATGGTCGTCCGCTCTACCAGGTGGAGCTGCTGGGGCTCGACATCTTCCGCCCCCACGACCTGGAGACCGAGTCCATCCACGCCGAGAACCTGCCCTGCTGGATGCTCGACACCGACTACAACAGCATGGTCTTCATGGCGCGCCAGGTCTTTTTCCCGAAGACCTCGGCCTGGGACAACCTGCAGAAGTCGCTGAAGGCGCGCTTCGACGATTCGGTCTGGGACCACCTGGCCGGCACCTGCTCGGAGCCCTTCGTCCTCGGCACACACCGCCGGATCGCGGTCAAGGTGATCGACGAGCGCGGCAACGAGTTGATGGTGGTGCGCGAGGCGGCGGCGTGAAGGGTGCCAGTGGGGTGTGGCCTCGATATGGGGTTGGTCGCTGTTTCGACGCAACAAGAAGAGACTCGCGCAGAGGCGCGGAGACGCAGAGAGAAGAACACGGACCTGTTGCCCCCTTGCTCGGCGTCTCTGTGACAGCGCTTGAACAGCTCCAGTCGATTGCGTCGCGCTTGCCCCAGAGTGTTCGTTCAGCCGTGGCATCGTTCGAGAGATTATCCTAAACTGTACGGCAACTCGGTACATGAAGAGGCCAACAGCCGTGAACACAACCACCGTGAACAAGTTTCGTGAAGGCTTGAAGGGTTTTGTAGACCAGTTGGCGGCGCAACACGCGCCGCTGCGCGTCACGCGCCGAGTCGGCGCCGACTTTGTGGTGATGAGCGCGGAAGATTGGGAGCGGGATCAAGAGACCCTGTATGTGCTGCAAAACTCCAGCCTGATGCGGCAGATCGCCGAGGCGAGCACGACTCACCAAGGCGCGACCGGCTATCGCCCGACGCAAGAGCAGTTGGATGACATCCTTGGTGTTTGAGGGGCGCACCTGGTTGGTATACGAGGATCTGCGCTAGCGCGACAAGAAGATGCACAAGAATCTCTGCGCGATCCTCAAGGAGATGCTGCGCGGCGACCCCACCACCGGCCTTGGCAAGCCCGAGCCATTGCGCCACAACCTCTCCGGGTTCTGGTCGAGAAGAATCAGCCAGAAGGACCATTTGATCTACAGGTTCGACGACACCGCAATCTATGTCTTCGCCATCGGCGGTCACTACGATTCGATTTGACCCCTAGAACCACCAATTCGAACCACCAATCGCCATCAGACGCTCTGGCTGAAGGAATATCTATGCCCGCCCCAAACGAGGTCGAGAGCCCCATCATCAACTCGCCCTTCGCCGAGCCGGCGGTCCATTGGCAGATCGAGCGCGGCAAGCAGCCGGTGCAGGCCGTCGGACGGCGGCCGGCGAGTTATTTCTATCGCGTACCCGAGAGCAGCGGGCGAGGTCGAAAGAGCAAGAAACAGCTCAGCCTTGGCGGTGATCTCGACGTTGGTGAGCAGGAGGACCTGCCGCTGGTCAATTGGCTGCGCATGCGGGTGAAAGAGTGGCGCGATGGGGCACGGACCGGCATCCCCTACGATGGGGCATCGCGCATCAGCAAGGAGCTGCTGGTCCTGTGGCGCGGAGACGAGACGTTGCGCAAGCAGCGGCTCTTTTTTGCCCAGGTCGAGGCGGCAGAGACAATCATCTTTCTGACCGAGGCGAATCCGATCTACCACGACGGCATGCCCAAGCTGCCCATCGACCAGCCCGGTGAGAGCGCGCGCGAGGCGGGCTTCAAGGCATTTACACGCTATGCCTGCAAGATAGCCACCGGCACCGGCAAGACCACGGTGATGGGGATGCTTTCGGCCTGGTCGATCCTGAACCGGGTGGCGTCGCCGACGGACGATCGCTTTTCCGACACCGTCTTGATCGTCTGTCCCAACGTGACCATCCGCGAGCGGCTGCAGGAACTCGACCCCGCACTGGGCGACAGCAGCCTGTATCGCACGCGCCAGCTGGTCCCGCCCCATCGGATGGAGGACCTCCGGCGGGGCGAGGTGATGATCGCCAACTGGCATCGGTTGGCGAAGAAGGAGACCAGCAGCGTCAACGGCACCTCGGCCAAGGTGGTCAAGACCGGCGAGGCGACCGAGGTGGTCAGGAACGCGGGCAAGGCAAACGCATCGGTGGAGACCAAGTATTTCGAGTCGGACCGGGCCTGGTTCCAGCGTATCCGTCAGGAGCTGGGCTCCGGCAAGGGGCGCAGCCCCCACTGGCTATTGTTCAATGACGAGGCACACCACGCCTACCGCCGCGGCGACACCGAATCGGTCATCGATCTGGAAGAGGACCGCTCGTTGGCCAAGAAGAACGCCAAGGAGGCGACCATCTGGATCGAGGGTCTGGACCGGATCAACCGGCTGGCAGGCGGGCGCAAGAAGGGCATTCGGTTTTGTATCGACCTGTCGGCGACGCCCTTCTATATCCAAGGGTCCGGCAACGAGGTGGGCAAGCCATTCCCTTGGATCGTCTCCGATTTCGGGCTGCTGGACGCCATCGAATCGGGCCTGGTGAAGATCCCGCAACTGCCGACCCGCGACATCAGCGGCGCGAGCGAGGCCAGTTACTTCAACGTCTGGCGCTGGGTCGAGGCGCGGGCGGAGCAGGATGGACTGGGAAAGTCGATCACGCCGCGGATCGTGATGACCTATGCGACCGCGCCGATCAACCAACTGGCGCAGGATTGGCATACCCGCTTCGAGCAGTGGCAGCAGGATAGTCGCGATGAGCCGCATCCGGTGCCGCCGGTGTTCATCGTGGTTTGCCGCGATACCAAGGTCGCGGCGGAGGTTTATAACTGGCTCGCCTTTGAGTCCGGCGGGTACGGCCCTGCACCGACGTGGTTTCGCAACACGACCGGCGACGAGGTCACGGTCCGGGTCGATTCCAAGGTGGTGGAAGACATGGAAGCCGGGGGAACCAAAGACGAGACGCAACGACTGCGCTTCATCCTCGATACCATCGGCAAGAAGACCTGGCCGGGCGCCAAGGTGCCCGAGGCCTGGTCGGAACTGGTCCGCAAGAACAACGAGAAGGCCGCGTCCGATGACAACGACGGCAGCTACAAATGGATCGACGAGCGGGTGCCTCCGGGGCGCAACATCCGCTGCATCGTCTCGGTGGCGATGCTGGCCGAGGGCTGGGACGCCAATACCGTGACCCACATTGTCGGCTTGCGACCCTTCGGTTCCCAATTGCTGTGCGAGCAGGTGGTGGGGCGTGCGCTGCGACGCCGCAGTTATGCGCTCAACCAAGAGACCGACCAGTTCGAGGAGGAGACGGCCAAGGTCTTCGGGGTGCCGTTCGAGCTGATTCCGTTCAAGGTCTCCAAGTCGCAGGACAGCAAGCCTCCCAAGGAGCCGAACCACATCTTCAGCGACCCGGACAAATCGCAGTACGAGATCGAGTTCCCGCTGGTGGCCGGCTATTACAGTCCGCAGGTGTTCGAGCTGCAGATCGCCTGGGACCAAGTCTCTCAGGTCACCGTCGATCCCAAGGAGATCCCGAACTCGGTCCAGCTGAATGCCATGACGGCGCCCGAAGGCGCGTTGGCGGTCTATGGTCCTGGCGAGCGGCCCGTGTTGACCCTGGCGGAGTGGCGCCGGCAGTTTCGGCTTCAACAGGTGGCGTTCCGACTCGCCCGCGAGGTCTGCAAGCGGTGGGAGAGCGAGCAGCACGCCGACGCAGACGCGGAGGCGGCGACATCCACGGCGATGCTGTTTCCGAAGGTCGCCTTTGCGGCGAAGCGTTTCCTGCAGGAGAGGCTGATCTGCATCGGCAATGCCGACCCGCGGGATGTCCTGCTCGCTGGCAAGTATCACCAGCAGACGGTGGATATCCTATTCGAGGCGATCCGCAAGGGCGGCGTTACCCGCACGCGAGAGCTACCGCGGATCGCCAAGGGGTCCGCCGGGCGGGGAAGCACCCGCTTCGTCGACTACCACACCACAAAGGACGTCTATCCGGTCAACGGCTGCCATCTGAACGCGATGGTCGCCGACACCAAGCAATGGGAGCAGAGCGCGGGCTATGCGCTGGACACCCATCCCGGTGTGGTGCGCTGGGTCAAGAACGAGCACCTCGGATTTTTCATGCCCTATCGAAAGAACGGCATCCCCGCGCGCTACATTCCCGACTTCATCGCCGTCTTGGATATCGGCCTGACGCTGGTGATCGAGACCAAGGGACGGTATGGTGACGACGCGGATCTGAAAGCCAAGGCGGCTGAGCGCTGGGTCAACGCCGTCAACGAGGACGGCAGCTGGGGCTTGTGGCGGTACCTGGTCGTGAAGGACCCGACAGAGTTGCCGCGGCGACTGGATGAGAATGCACTGGCGAAGTGGGACCAGCAGGCCGGGGTTGCGCTGTAGCTTCGCAGGGGGTAGCTAAGGCCCACCGCTCCGGGAAACTGGGATGATCTATCGCCCGGTTGGCACCTTTCGAGGCAGGCCAGACACGAATGGCTCGCAGTAGGAAGCATGGCTCATGAAAACGAAACGAAAGCTACTGTATCGCATCGCCCCCCATAATGGAGGACTGGTCTTCGCGCCGCCAAGCCGAGCACGCTTCGTCGCTCGCATCCATGAAGCGATCGCCAGCGCAGAGAACTGGGAGCAGTTCCCTCATCTGATGCCGCGCAAAGCCTATTCCGAGGTTCTCGAGATAGCGTTTGACGACAATGGTGAGCCCAGGACGAGAGGGCGAGATCCGTTCTCTGGAGAAATGGTCCCCGGATGGTCGGACGGAGACTATCCGCCATGGCTGCAACGCGAGATGGATCATGTCGTCCCCGAGGAGGTCCTAGTGCCTCGGTGCAGATGTTCCAAGACAGTCTCCGGTCGTTATCGTTATCGTTGTCGTTGTCGTTGTCATAATCGTCTTAGCCGAATGCTCGATAACGACTACGATTACGACAACGACAACGACAACGAACCGCCTCGGGATTTCTGTACCGCTCCACTAGAGAGCGCTACGGTACAAGGGAGTCGAACTTCCTGAATGGCGACTTCTGGCTACTGCCGCAGGACAATCTCGACGCCATACGTGCGGAAATGGAGGCGCTCGGGTGGGTGCTAGAGTCCGCGAAAGACCCGGAATTCTGGTGACGATCACGCGATCTAAGCGCTCTTCGGGAGCTGAATGATCTCCGCGCCCGCTTTCAGCTTGTCGAGGTAGTCCGCCCATTCCTGCATCATCTTGCGCCGTTCGGGGAGGTGAGCGGTGCCCAGTTCGGGGAATGCTTGGCGTACCACTCCCGCGCCACGACCTCGAAGCTGTTCGCCTGTTTTGCGTATTGTGCGGATTTTGCGGCCTTACGGTGCTCGCCGGGATCAGCATCAGCGGCAACCTGCTTGCGGGCTTCATCGCGTCGTTTCCTGGTAGCGGTTCATGAATAACCGATACAACGCTATCCAGACATCGGCGGAGTGCAATCAGGGTCGGGGTCGCTATCGGAATCGGAATCGGAATCGAGGGAAAACGCCCTATGCCATTCGGTCATGAGCAGCTCGACGTAGAGCGTGCGGCCATCGAGTCTGTCGGCTGGGCCTAGCGCGACTGCGTGCATGTGAAAGGACAGCGTAATGCGAAGGATCAACGCCTGTGCGCATCGTAGGTGCGCATCGTAGGTGCGCATCCTAGACGCGTATCGCAGGCCATCGCGCTGAACATTGTCGAGGGTAACGGCAAAGCGACGAGCAGGGATCGACGCCGGTCGTTGGAAAGCGCACGAGGCTCGGCGCCGGAGTGCGCTGCGATTCAGGACGTGCTTGCTGGTGCGCGATGCGTTGTCCGCAGACGACAACAGCAAGCAAAAGGCACTGCTCGATGGTCGTGTGGCCATGCTCACGAAGCTCGGACAGCGTGGCTAGGCGGTCAGCGAGGAGCTTGGCGGATAGCGGGTTGGTCAGTTCGATACCGACGTTGATACCGATACCGACGCCGATAGCGGTAGCGAATGAGTCGGCAGGCGACACCTAAGCCAAAAACCTGTTTAGCTTGTTTCTGCACCATCACTAAGAGCAACTGGAGCGAGGGGAGCAGAGCGGATGTTGACGCACCTACGAATTACCAATTTCAAGGCGTCGACTATCGACGCGATGACAAGAACAAGCTGACACTCGCGTCCGACCAGTACACATTCGTTCGTAACGTCGGTCGGGGTTGGCCTCTGGACGATCCGGATAAGTTCTATCGGCTGTCAGATCAAAGTCGCGCCCGCTTCCAAAATGCCGAGTTCATGACTGATCTGGCGCTGCAAACCGAAGCGGCTCTAGTTCGCATCTACTACCTCGGACCCTTGCGTGAGTATCCGAAACGGATCTACTCCTGGGCGGGCGATACACCGGAGAGTGTCGGCCACAAAGGCGAGCTCACGATCCCGGCGATCCTTGCGGCAACGGCTCAGGGGCGCAAAATGAATCGCGGGCCGAGGAAGCGGTTCGAGCGTTTCGACAACTTCATCGCCCAATGGCTGAAGGATCTCGGAATCATTACCGACTTCTCAGTCAAGGCCGTCGCCGCTGGACGTAAGGAATACGAGGTACTGCTCAAGACCCACGCCGGTGGCAGCGAGGTGAAGCTGACCGATGTCGGCTTCGGCGCCTCCCAGTTACTGCCCGCCCTTGTCCAAGCCTTTTACACCGAGCCCAACGCCACGGTCTGGATCGAGCAGCCGGAGATTCATCTACACCCGCAGGTGCAAGCCGAGCTGGTGGATGTCTTCATCTCTGCGATCCAGGCGCGCGAGAACGGCAAGCCGCGCAATGCCCAGATGATCATAGAGAGCTACTCCGAGCACTTTCTGAACCGCCTGTTGCGCCGGGTCGCAGAGGGCACCCTGGAACCCGCTGACCTTGCGATCTATTTCTGCAAACCCAGTGGCGCGCATACCGAGTTGGAGCCGTTGAGACTCAACGCGTACGGCGAGATCGAGAACTGGCCGCACAATTTTTTCGGCGACGAGATGGCGGACATCGCAGCACGCACCCTCGCGGCAATGCATCGTCGGCGTACTGAATTCAGTGAGGCGGCGGAGGGATGAAAGCCATCATCGATACCAACGTGCTCTTGGTGGCAAATGGTCAACACGCAGAGGCATCTCCGAAGTGCGTCGAACAGTGCGTCGATCGCCTGCTCGCAATCCAGGCGAGCAGCGTGACCGTCATCGACGCAGGATACGAGATCCTGGGTGAATATCAGAACAAGACCAGCCTGTACCCTCCCAAGGGTGTGGGCGACGTTTTCCTGAAGTTCCTGCTGCGCAACGCGGCCAATCCTGTCTTTGTCGAGCAGGTACGGATTACTGCGACCGGAAAGAATGAGTACGCCGAATTCCCAGACCCTCAGCTTCAGACGTCTTTCGATCCACCGGACCGAAAATTTCCTGCGGTTGCCAACGCTCACGCCGACAAGCCGCCGATCTGGCAGGCTGTAGACTGTAAATGGCTGAACTGGTGGCCCCCGTTGGAATGCAAGGGCGTCAGCGTGGATTTCCTGTGCCGCGATGATATCGTTCGGTTCTATCAGAAAAAATTCCCTAGCCAGTCGGTTCCCACCTTACCCGAGGCTTAGCGCGCGTTGGCCTTCTTCCGCTTCCCCCACACCCCGCATCTCGCCTGGCTCGGCGACGGCTCGCCAAGGGACGACAAGGTGTTGTCGCCTTCCGAGTCAGACAGCCTTCTCGCAGGCCCGGTGTGTGTGGAAGAAAAGCTCGACGGGGCGAACTTGGGGCTTTCCTTCGCCCCAGACGGCGCCCTGCGTGCTCAGAACCGAGGCCAGTACCTGACGAAGCCCTACAGCGGCCAGTTCTCCCGCCTCGGCGGCTGGCTGGGGATGCACGAGTGGCAGTGGCGCAGCCAGGTGGCGCCCAATCTGATCCTGTTTGGCGAGTGGTGCGCGGCCACCCATTCCCTGGACTACGCCGAGCTGCCCGACTGGTTCCTGCTGTTCGATGTTTATGATCGGGATGCTCAGCGCTTCTGGAGCGGGGCCCGGCGCGATGCCTTGGCCCGATCCCTGGGCTTGGCTTTAGTGCCGGTATTGGTAAGGGGCAAGATGGATCTGCGGAAATTGACCAAGGTGGTCAACAGTGCTGACAGCCGTTTCCGCGATGGCCCATTGGAGGGTGTGGTGATCCGCCGCGATTCCGCCGATTGGTGCGAGGCCCGCGCTAAGCTGGTCCGTGCCGAGTTCACTCAGGCCATCGACGATCATTGGCGCAGCCGCGTCATCGAATGGAACCGGGTGAGCACCGAGGGTCGGTCGTGAGCATCCTGACGCGCTCCCTGATCGCCAAGAGCGGCTATGACTGCGGCTTCGAATACGTAACGGCAGAGACCAACTCGGGGCTCATCTTGGCATCCGCCGGTCATCCGACGGCGCTGGAGGTTGACCTGGTGGGCAGGTTCTTCGGTATCCGCGTAGTGAAAGGCAACCCGTCGCTGGTCGGCGAGCTCCGCAGCCATTTTCCCGCGGAGCATGCCCGCTTCAGCTGCGACAACATCGAGCAACTGCGCGCCCTACTGCGCCGCGCAGCCGAGTTGGCCCAGTCACTACCAAATCAGGCCCAATCGGATTTCGAGACTGCCCTGGCGGTGGAGCTCGACAAACTGCCGGTGGCGATCAAGGGCACCGAGGTGGAGCGTCTGGTGCGCCAGCGGGTTGGCCAACAGACCTTCCGCTCCGCGATGCTCGACTACTGGGGCGGCGCCTGCGCGGTCACCGGCATCGCGTTACCCGAAGTGCTCCGTGCCAGCCACGCAAAACCCTGGGCCGACTGCGCGACGGACACGGAGCGGCTCGACGTCGACAACGGCTTTCTCTTAGCCGCCAATCTGGACGCCATGTTCGACCGCTTCCTGATCAGCTTCGACGCAGAAGGTCGACTACTCGTCTCGGACGCGATATCCGATCAGGATCTCGAACGCTTGGGTGTGGATCGGCACTTGGGGCTACGCTGGCTCGCGACAGAGCATGCGCATTACCTTGACTATCATCGCGCGATATATGCCGAAGCGGCCGCGAAGATCGGTTGTCTCGCGCCCCGCTTGCACCCTACTAAGGGCCTCCCGGCGGCTCCGGCTAGGCACTTTGGTAAATCGGGATGATCTCCGCGCTCGCTTTCAGCTTATCGAGGTAGTCTGCCCATTCCTGCATCATCTTGCGCCGTTCGGGGAGGTGAGCGGTGCGGTTGTGGGCGCGCCCGTTGGGATCGCGTACCGCATGGGCGAGCTGGTGCTCGATGTAGTCAGGCCGGAAAGTTTGCGTTGCTTGGCCTCGGGCTTGGCTTTCCGGATCGCGGTGTCGGTCAGCGGCAGCTGGGGTAACTGCCTCGTGGGTCTTGGGGTTACCCCAATAGTTACCCCCCGCCAGATTCAGGATGCTCTGGGGTAACCCGTAGACGCCACTGGACGAGTAGGCAACAAAAAAGCCCGCTGAGATGCGGGCTTGTAGATGGTGTTGGATCTCGTTGGAAGTTGGAGTGGTGGAGGCGGCGGGAATTGAACCCGCGTCCGCAAGCCCTCTGCCGTTGGTACTACATGCTTAGCCCGCTCTATTGTGTTTAACCTTCTGCCGCCCGAAGGGCAGGGCGATCAGTCGGCGATCCCGAATTGGGGTTTTAGCAGATCAGGTCCAGGCCCCCGTCACTGCGATCTCGTGTGATGTTACCCCACGAATCCGCCGCCCACGAGCAAGAGACGGTGTGAGGCCCGCTGGGATTAAGCAGCGAGAGCGTAGTTGTCGTCGTTGGCAACTATAGAGTTGCGGTTGGATTTACGAGGTAACCCGCACCTCGGCATGCACCTCGGGTTTTGCGACCCACGTCGAAGCCATGTCGCCCCCAGGTAAATAGATGGACAGGCTATCTGGTTTTTGGTTCCTTGGCAACGGTTGGTTGTACTTCGCCAATGCGTTCGAGTCTCAGCACCACGCGCAAGCCGGGGTTGCCATCTTCCAGCCTGAGCGCTGCACCGTGCAATTGGGCGATCGCCTGTACTAGGCTCAGGCCGAGGCCATGACCTGGTGCGGAGCGGCTTGCGTCAATTCGGTAGAAGCGTTGCAGCACCTTGCGCCGTAGTTCCGCTGGTATGCCCGGTCCGGTATCGCTGAGGGTGATTTCCAGCGCCTCTTCGGTGGCTGCCGCCTGCAGGAGAATACGGCCACCTTCGGGGGTGTATTTGATGGCGTTGTCGAGCAGATTGGCTAATGCCTGAAAGAGCAGATCGCGATCCCCGTGAACCCGAAGATCCTGTTGTGCGGATTCTGCATCGACCGCCGCCGGCATTGCCGGGCGCACATCCAAGATCTGATGTTTGTCGGCGCACAGGGGTTCGTAGAGTTCGGCGACGTCCTGTAACAGCGGCACCAGATTCACATCCGCGAAGGCGGCGCGGCGGCTGCCGGATTCGACTCGGGCAATGCGCAGCAGGGCGTTGAAGGCGCTGAGGAGTTCTTCCGCGTCGTTGATGGCGTCATCGACATTGGCGGCGGATTCCGCAGGCAGGTCGGTGTCGCGCAGCTGGCTCAGTTTGGTGTGTAGGCGGCTCAGCGGTGTTCGCAAGTCGTGGGCGATGTTGTCGCTGACCTGACGTACGCTGGCCATCAAGGCCTCGATGCGTGCCAGCATCCGGTTCAGGTTGACCGCGAGCTGGTCGAACTCGTCGCCGCTGCCGTCGCTGGGCACTCGGCGCGATAGGTCGCCATCCATGATCTCGCGGCCGACTTCGTTGATTGCCTCGATTCGCCGCACCACGCCGGCGCTCATCAACCAGCCGCCGAATAAAGCCAGTGCGGCGGTGATCGCGAGTCCCCAGCCGAGGGCGTCTTGGATCAATTCGCTGGTGGCGGCCAGTTCGCGTACGTTGCGTCCCACCAGCAAACGCAGTCCGGCGCGCAGTCGGAAGACCTTGCCGCGGGCGATGTGCTCGGGCGGTGGGCCGGCGCGGTCGGCGGACAGCGGTTGCCATAGCCGGAACTCGACCCAGCCGTCGCTGTCCGGCTGTGCGTCGGGCCAGGCGTCCAGGTTTCCCACCAGGGGAAGGTAGTCCTTGTTTGCCAGCAGGTAAATGCTGTCGCCCGCTGGATCGCGGGCAGCCCGCTCGGCGATGATGGTGGAGAGCCCGGTCAGCCCGCGACGACGGTACTGCTCGGCCAGCCCCTGGATCTCGGCGCCGATGGTGGCGTCGACCTGACGCGCCATGAAGCCGGCTGTAGACCAGTAGAGATAGCCCAGCAGGATGGCTACGGACACCCCGAGCAGTAGTACATAAAGAGATGCCAGCCGGAAAGTAAAACTGGACAGAACGATGCGAAACCGAGCGAACAGGCGTTTTCCAATGGCCGCGGCTGGAGTCATGCTGTGATCTTTCGCCTAGAGATCGTGCAGGTAGTAAAGCATCCTGTGCAGCCTGCCGCGCCGAGGAGCAAAGGATGTGCTCTGGATCTGGACAGATGGTTGCGCAGTTTCCTATTTTGGACGCAGAACGTAGCCTGCACCGCGCACTGTCTGGAGCAGCGGTGGATCGAAGTCCTTGTCGATCTTTCCTCTGAGTCTGCTGATGTGTACGTCGATGACGTTGGTCTGCGGATCGAAGTTGTAGTCCCAAACCTGTTCCAATAGCATGGTTCGGGTCACTACCTGCCCCGCATGCCGCATCAGATATTCCAATAGTCGGAACTCGCGTGGCTGTAATGCGATGCGCTGACCGGCGCGGGCGACCTCGCGCGTGAGCAGGTTCATCTCTAGGTCGGCTACTTCAAGCTGGGTCTCCGGTTGATCGCCCGGCGTGGCTCGGCGCAGAAGCGCCTCGACACGGGCGTGCAGTTCGGAGAAGGCGAACGGTTTGACCAGGTAGTCGTCTCCGCCGGCTCTCAGGCCATCGACCCGGTCGTCGACCTCGCCCAGCGCGCTCAAGATCAGTACCGGTGTTTTGTCGCCGGATGCGCGCAAGGTGCGCACGATGCCGAGGCCATCCAGAGATGGCAGCATGCGGTCGATCACCAGTACGTCAAAATCGTTGCCAGCCGCCTGTAGTAGCCCTTCGCGGCCATCGGCGATATGCTCCGCGACGGCGCCGACTTCGCTGAACGCCTTGGTGAGATAGGCCGCCAGTTGGGCGTCGTCTTCGATAATGAGAACCTTCATCGGCGTTGCTGTGGGTTGCGCTGGGGCGAATGTCGGCCGGAGATGTCGGTCTGGCGTCTTTGACGGGGGCCAAGGGTCGACGCTGGTCTGGGTTGCTGCCGCGGCATTGGCTTCCGAGGCAGATCCCAGCTCCAGCTCCGGATTTGGCCCTGGATCAAGCGAACGGCACGGCGATGAAGCGATGCTCACCGTCTTTCTCCACCCGCAACAGCACCGATGGGCGTTCTTTATCAGCGGCGTCGCGCACGGCGTCGGCCACCTCGTCAGGGGATGACACCTGCACCTGTCCAACCATGGAGATCAGGCTGCCCGCTTCGATACCGGCCAGCGCGGCTGGGCTGCCAGGTTCGACTTTCGCGACCAGAACCCCGTCGGCGTCGGCGGCAAAGCCATGTTCTGCGCGCAACTCGGGGGTCAGCGGCGCCAGTAACATGCCGATCCGAGGTTGGTCGTCGTCAGCCGCTTCAGGTGTTTTCTGGGCCAGGTCTTCGCCGGGCATGCGACCAATCGTGACATCGATGGTGCGCACCTTGCCGCCGCGAATCACTTCCAATTTGATCACTGTGCCGGCTTCTATGCTGGCAATGAGTTTGGTCAGATCGCGATATTCTTCCATGTTTTGGTCCGCGGCGCGGATGATCACATCGCCGCTGCGCACGCCGGCGGCCTCGGCCGGGCTATCTACCAGCACGTCGGCCACGAGCACGCCGCGCGCTTCGTCAAGCCCTAGGCTGCCCGCTACCGCCTCGGTGACAGGCTGAATCTGTACTCCGAGCCAGCCACGCTCCACGCGACCGCTGGTGCGTAGTTGATCGACGATGTCGGCGACGGTTTCCGCGGGAATCGCAAAACCGATGCCGATATTGCCGCCGCTGGGGGAGAAGATGGCGGTGTTGACACCGATCACGCGACCACGATTATCGAACAGCGGACCGCCGGAGTTTCCACGGTTAATGGGGGCATCGATCTGTAAGTAATCGTCATAGGGCCCGGATTGGATGTCGCGGCCGCGTGCCGAAATGATCCCTGCATTCACCGATCCGCCGAGACCGAATGGGTTGCCGACCGCGAGTACCCAATCGCCAACCCGTGCCTCGCTGCTGTCGGCCAGTTCGACATAGGCTTGAGGACGGTCCGCGTCGACCTTGATCAGGGCTAAATCGGTCTTCGGATCGCGGCCGATGATTTTGGCTTCCATGCTAGAGCCATCGGTCAGAGTGACTTCGATACGCTCGGCACCATCCACAACGTGGTTATTGGTTACGATATAGCCGTCAGCACTGATGAAAAAGCCGGAGCCCTGGCCTTCGCGCTCTCTAGGCATGCGGTCAGAAAATCCCTCGAACTGCTTGAAGAATTCCCACATTGGGGAGCCCTCGGGCAGGATGTTGTTCGGCATGTTCATCGGCTGGAACGATTTCTGTTCCACGGTGACGTTGACGACAGCCGGAGTCACCTGCTCCACTACATCGGCAAAGCCGGGTGGGCCGACCGGCTGCTGTTGCATCGCAATCGGTGAGGTTTCGCTATCTGCTGGTTTGGCTGCATTAGCGTTATTAATGCTGGTCAAGGCAGTGCCTAGGGCTAATGCGAAGCCGACGGAGCCGGCTAGGATTGCGCGCCGAAATCTCTGCTGCCGCGGAGCTTGGATCAACGTCGTCTGTGGTGTCGTTTCGAGTTGATCGGTTTGGTTTGGGATGGGGTGGTGCGTTGTTTGCGTCATCGTGATGAGGTTCCTGTAAATCTGACTTAGCCTATTGTCGTTTAACCATGAGGCCATAGTGCACATAATCTGGCTAAGTAGGATGATGATCGGGTCGTTACATCTGTATTGCGGCTGAATTAACTTTCATCCACCTCGAGGCGATTGCTGTCGAGAAACAGACCATTTAGTACAGCGGTGCGGATGTTCCGCTACCATTGCTGCTATTTGTCGCTGCTATAATCACTCATCGTGGGTTATCGATGACGACCAGGATTACGACGACAACGACTGCAAACGGTCTCGCGACTTCCGCAGCAGAGCACTAGCTCGATCTTCTTATCCGGCCTCTTTGTTGCGGCAATCCACCCATAGGGCGACTGTGGGCCGGTTGCCGCTTCGCGAAGGGGAACGAGAATCCGGCGCTGGTTAGTGGGTTTCTCTGCGACAATCGCCCAAGTGGTCGTCGGCTTGACCGGTTGCCATGATGCTTCGAAAGTACTAATTTGATGCAAGCGAGCGGAACGCAAGATATCATCGGCCAGTATACGATCAGCAGGGTGCACAGCTAACAGGGTACCCAACCTGATGTACGGCCAGCACGCACGGTGGTATCGGCAGTTTTCCGCGCGTCTACAATAATGCAATAACCTAAGAGGCCTGGATATGGCAGAACTGGAGCAGGTAGAGATCGATCGCTATCGCCGAGAGTTGGAACATGATGTACAGCACCTGTTGAAGAAATACTGCCGCATCATGAGCTGGGAGGTGCCGGAACTTGACGAGCAGGAGGCTGCGAAATTGATCTTACAGGCGCTCCGGGCTGCGATTGAAACGGCTGATTCCAGCACCTAGCACTGGTTGAGAAAAAATCCGAACGTCAGGGTAGACAGAAACAGTTGCAACAAGCGCGAAATGCACGAAAAAGACCCACCGTTCTCCTGTGAGTTGTTCATTTTTCCTTGTTTCACATGTTGGATGGTTCGATAACATGCGCTATTTGCTGTTGATCCATCTCTACACCACTCGATCCCTTCCCTTCAGCACTTAACTCAAGAGAATTCAGTTATGAGTAACCTGGTTGTCATTTCCTTTCCAGAAGAGCAACTTGCGTTCGAGATGCGAGCAGAGCTCGTCAAATTGCAAAAAGAGTATCTGATCGATATGGAAGACGTCGTGGTTGTCACCAAGGATGCCGCGGGCAAGGTGAAATTACATCAGGCCGTGAGCTTGACCTCCATGGGCGCCATCGGCGGTGGATTCTGGGGTATGCTGATCGGCATGCTGTTTCTGAATCCCCTGCTCGGTGCCGCGGTCGGCGCCGGTGCTGGCGCCCTGTCCGGCAAGCTCACCGACATTGGCGTTAACGACCAATTCATGAAGGAATTGGCGAGCCACTTCAAGCCTGGCTGCTCGGCTGTCTTCGTCTTGGTACGCAAGGCCACTAATGACAAGGTACTGGATGCATTACACAGCTTTCAAGGGAAGGGTAAGGTGCTGCAAACCTCGCTGACAAAGGTCGAAGAGGCCGAGTTGCGCAAGGTCATCGAAGGCGATGGCGAGTGATCCGTCGGTATTTCAATAAGGATCTCTAATCCTTTCTTAATACGATCACGTGCGCATGCTTTCACCCTGGTGGCAACGAGGCTCGGTTGAGGATCTGCTCCAGGATCTGATCGCGGCAGGACATATCTGTCTGCGACCTTAGATCGTCAACCGGAGCCGACTTGCCTCCAGTTCGAAGGCGATGACCGGCAGAGTTCGATTCTGGACACCGGCAGCAAGGACGTGCAGCGCATTCTGGCGCAAGCGGACTCGCTGGAATCATCGCCTTAGCCACCGCCATGTGCGTGCAATTCGAATTGCACGAGCTAGGTCTGGACGACCGGCTGTTGCAGGATCGCTCCGTGCGCTGCTGGGCCGATGCAATATGAGAGGGACGGCAACGCGGCGATGAGAGCATCTGCTTTCAGATCTCCGGTTCTACGGGTCAGCCGAACATCGGCCGCCACAGCATGGTGAGCTTGGTGCAGGAGGCCGCGGTCTGGGCCGATTTGTTGCACGATCGCCGCCGCATATTGCGCGCCTTGCCCTGTCATCATATCTACAGCCTTTTATACACACTCAGGCTGCTCGCCCTGCTTAGGGTACCGCTGCGGGATGTGCATGACGGTTTGCACGCCGGCGCGATGTATCGCACTCAGCCCGGCGATCTGTTGGTGAGACGGGACATCCGTTGTTCTTCGATAGGGCCATGCAGGGGTCGCCGCGGCCGGCCGCAGATCTCTCCGACAATCGCCCAAGTCGAACAGCCTCCTGAGTAACGGTCGGATGGGATGCAAGCTGGCAGAAATCGCCTAATTTTGGCAAGCGCGGCTTAGATCCAGCGCCAGCGCTTGTTCCGGCAACAGCGGCTTGGACCACAAATACCCCTGCCCCCAGTCGCATCCGAACTCGCGCAGCAATCCTAACTGATCGATGCGCTCGATACCCTCGGCGACCACCTGTTTATCAAGGGAATGGGCCAACGCGATGATGCCTCCGACCAAACGGCGATCATGGACCTCAGCGATACCGCCGATGAAATTGCGGTCGATCTTCACGCACGAAATCGGCAATTCGCGCAAATAAGCCATCGAGCTGAAGCCGCTGCCGAAATCGTCCAGCGAGAGACTGACGCCGCCGCGCGAGATGAGGCCCAGGGAGTTCTTCAACGCCGGGGTCACCTGCAGCAGCATGGATTCGGTGATTTCCAGCTCCAAGCTATCCGGCGGTACATCGGCAGCATGCAAATCTTCGAGCAAGCGCCTTGCAAAGCAGATATCGTCCAAATCGGCGGCACTGACATTGACCGCCAGAACGATTTCAACGCCTTTGTTGTCCGCAAGCAGTTGTTCGCGCAACAGCAGGATGGCCTGGCGGAGCACCGACGCGGTGACCGCTCGGATCATACCGTTGCGCTCGGCTGCCGCGATGTAGTCGGTGGGCATGATCAGGCGGCCATCGGCAGTGCGCCAGCGCGTCAAGACTTCAAAGCGCCTTGCCCCCGAAGACGCGCGGATCGGTACTTGCGGTTGCAACCAGAGTTCCACACAGCTCTGTGTATCTCCTGCGAGCAACTCCCAGTTGGTCTCCAGTTCGATGCGCGCGCGCTGTTGCAGGCTGGAATCGAAACCGCGCACGCAGTTGCGTCCGGCTTCCTTGGCTTGGTACAGCGCCAGATCGGCCTGTTTTAACAACTCGCTGGGCTCTGAGCGAGCATGTCCAAGAGATAGGCCCATGGAGCTGGTAACGGAAAAGCGATCATGACCGATGATAACCGGTTCGCGCAGTGCCGTGATGATCTGTTCCGGCATTCCATCGAGCACGTCTTCATAGCAGGGTGGCAGCAATAATGCGAATTCGTCACCGCCGAGTCTTGCCGCGGTGGCCTCCGGCGGCAATGCCGTAACCAACCGTTCGGCGACGATTTGCAATAGCCGATCGCCGATGTCATGACCAAGGGTATCGTTAATGGACTTGAAATGATCGATGTCCAGCAGGCCAACGCCAAAGATCGGGCCATCGCAAGATTCCTGTTCCCGATCCTGCATACCGCCGTTGTCCTGACTGCCGTTTTGGTCGCCACCCCGATTGCCGTTCTGATCCCCGCTATGCTGCTCGCCAGCGCAGGCCTGCACACTTTCCAGAAGCAATTGGCGAAAATACTCGCGATTGGGCAGGCCGGTCAGGCTATCGTGCAAGGCCAGGTTTTCGAAGTGGGCTGCTGTGGTGACGATCACCTGTTGGGTCAAGGCACGGAGCGCGATTCCGGTGGCCACTTCCACGTCGGACCAGGGCTTGGCATGGTGGGTGCGTTTCTCATTCCAGGCCTGAAAGTCGCGACTGGGCCAGCCGCAGGACCGTTCGTTTTCGGGCCGGAAAAATGGCAGCGGGACCGGGTCTGCTCCCCAGCGCACCTGATACCGGGTGCGGCGGCGGCCAAACAGCAAAAGATCTGTGTTGTCCGCGCCGACGAACACCGCCATGACTCCGGCCAGGCGTCGCGGATAGGCAGCCGCTGGCTCGAATTCACCGGATAAGCAGTCCGTGCTCCAAATGGGGCCGGATTGCAGGCGCAGAAAACCAAGCAATGCTTTGATTTCGCTCCCGGACAACTCAAATGTGCCACCGGCGAACAGAGGTTTGTCATGATGAAAGATCTGTACAGCGTCAGCGTTGACCAACTTGCGCAGGAGTGATGCTTTGCCATGAAAGCCGAGCGGAAAGGGCTGCTTGAGGTCGATTGAGCCGACCATGTGATTGACCGCGGTAACGCCAGCATCGCGGGCACGCCGACTCGACTGCTCTTCCAGCAAGGCCAGCCGTGCCGACAGAAAACCGGCAAACTCGATGAGTCGCTGGCGCATGGTTGGAGTGACTGGATGCGGAACACGGTGATGGAAAATCAATAACCCCCACAGTCGGCCTTCATTGAGAATCGACAACGACATCGAGCCGTTTACATTAAATCGCTCCAGATAGGCGCGGTGGATCGGCGATTGCGCACGCAGATGAGCGATGCCGATGTCAATGGCCTCGGGTTGCGGGTTCAGATCCGATTCCAGATTCGCTCCAGGCAGGACCGAGCGCGTCAATAATGCCACATCGGAGTGATCGCGGCTCGGTGCATAGCGCAGCGGTGTTTCGATGCAGAGTGCATGAGCTTGACGTGGGATATCGGTGGCCGGATAGCGCAGCCCAAGCACCCTGGGCCAGGTGCCGTCGGCCAGACTCTCGGCGATCACCAGTCCGGCGTCGTCCGGCTCCAGCCGATAGGCCAACACGCGCTGAAAACCGCTTAGATAACGTAATGCATCTATCGCCTCTTGGCATATTGACGGTATGTCGGTGAGTTTTTGCAGGCGTGATTGCAGGGCGTTGAAGTCGAAGCCGAGCAGTCTGGTGTCCATCGCCAGCTCGGCCTGCGGAGGACAGTCGGGTTCCATTTCCAGCAACAGCCGGTCGCGCCACAAATGCAGTCGAATGTGCAGATCCAGATCGACCAGCGGCGTAGTCGCCGGGAGACGAAAAAATCTGGCATAACGAAGCGGTTGCGTGTTGATGGCTCCCAGACTGGCGATCAGTTGCTCGGCGCACGAGGGCAGCAGGTCAACAATTGAACGGCCCAACACCGCATCGGGCTCGCGTCCGAGATACTGAGCGCTGTTTGCGCTGCAGGCCAATACCTCGAGTGTGTCTGTCTGCAATACCAACAGACAACCGAATGGCTGTACGGCGTCGCAGAAGGCGATGGGTTCCTGATCGCGGCGGGAGAAATCGAACGATGCCGAGGACAGATCGGTAGCGGCATCGGTATTCTTGGGGAACTTGTTTTCAATCAGCTCCGCGGGCCTGCGGTCGGCGCGCCGCGGCAATATGCGCAAGGGTTCGATGATAATCCAGAATTCACCGGCGCGCTCGGATGCGCGCATGCTGATACGCACCTGTACCGGATGCATATCGCAGTCGAAGCTAAATTCAAACCTGGTGTCCAGGTTGCCGGTCAATACTCCGCGACGAAAGCGTCCATAGAATTCCGGCACCATGGTGCAGGGCGCCACGTCGGTGAAGAAGTTGCGTCCAAGCACGGCAGTGGACTTGCGCTCGCTCATTTCCGTTTCGCGGCGGCTGTAAAACAGGATCACCCCATCGCTGTCAACGCGGGTCGCACCATAAGGCAGGCGATCGAGTTCCGCCGCGGTCAGCGAGTCGAGCTGGTGCGGATCATGGAGATCGATGTCGATGTCCATTTGGACCGCGGATGGCGCATGGCGGCATATCGGGCGGCTGTGTTGGTCTTGTTTAGAGACCATTCAGCCGGCGCTGGGAAAGAAACATGGCGGCCGAGTCGAGCTCGCCGTTGTCTTGCCCGACCAGTGCATTGACCAATTGTGCCGCCTGCGCGGCTCCCGGCAATGCAAGGCCCAGTTCGTGGGCTGCTTCCAGCACCAGTCGCAGGTCTTTTTGAAACAGTACGGATTTGAAGCCGGGCTGATACTGCTGATCGAGCATACGCTGACCATGTATTTCCAGCGCGCGGCTGTTGGCGAAGCCGCCAAGCAATGCCTCGCGTACCTTCGCGGCATCGACGCCGGAGGCCTCGGCCAGCAGCAAGGCCTCGCCGACAGCGGCGATGGTCTGACTGATGAGCACCTGATTGCATGCCTTGCATACCTGTCCTGCACCGCAATCGCCGACATGCACGATATTCTTGCCCATGACTTCGAGCAGCGGACGCGCACGCTCGAAGGCGGACGCCGAGCCACCGACCATAATCGACAAGGTGCCGGCGATGGCGCCGACATCGCCTCCGGAGACCGGCGCATCCAGCATCTCGGCACCGGCCGAGCGCACGCGCTCGGCAATGATCCGCGTTGCGGATGCCGAGATGGTGCTCATGTCGACCACCAGGGCGCCTGGCTGCAAGCCCGCGATGACCGCATTCGATGCCATGTCGTCGCCGAGGATCACCTGCTCCACATCCGGCGTGTCCGAAACCATGGTAAACAGCATCGACGCTTGCCTTGCCACTGCAGCCGGGCTTGTACAGGCGGTGGCTCCGGCCGCGACCAGCGGCTCCATCGACTCCTTACGCCGAGCATGTACGACCAGGCCGTACCCTGCGTTGATGAGATTCAGGGCCATGGGTCGCCCCATAATGCCGAGGCCGATGAAGCCGATCTTGTCTGTCATGAGTCTCCTCCGGCGATAGGGTACGTAATCGCCGTCTGTGGTGAGGTCAGTAGTTTACCCCTGAGGTGCTTGCCTGTTGCGTGCTGGTGTTGAATATCACGGGTGAAGAACATCAGGCGATGTTCTGATAATACAGGTTTTGCGGGTGATTGGCCTCGGCGAAGAAATACCAGCGTTCGGCCAGCAGGCCCATAAATTGAATCGCGAAGGCGACGATCGGCAAGGTTGCCGACTGCAATAGGTAGGCGAGGCCGAGCAGCAGAATCGGCAGCGGAAACACCAGCACCAGAAAGATGAGCCGCACTTGCTTCAAGAATGCGGGACTCCTGTGGTGGAAGAATTCGCGGGTGTTGAACGAGCCGGCGGTGAAGCCTTGGGACTGTTGCTCGATCGCGCGGTGACGAATGCCGATGGCAGTTTGCACGCTGCTTTTGTAGTTGAGCGTCGCATTGCGGAGCAGCGATGTGGCGCGAGTGGCGAGGCCGAGCAAGGTAAAGATCACCGCCCAAGTGCCATAAAAGCCGACCAGATGGTTGCCAAGATATGCGGAGTAGGCGGCGGCGAGCATAAACCCGGAGGCCATGCCAAGAAGCAGGAAATTGGCCACCGTGTAGGGCGAGTGCCATTCTTCAAGGAACTCGACGCAGGCATAGATCATCGCCGTGCAGACGAACAGCATAAAGGCTACCAGCATACCGGCAAAGCCAAGCAGCAGGGTGATGTCGATCGGCAAGGTGCCGTTGCCGGCAATGAAAAATGGCTCGGTCCAGCCCATCCAATGGCAGAGGCCGTAGAAAAACACCAGGGCCATCATCGTCGGCAATACGATGACCTCGCGCGATAACCAGGAGGTACGCCATTTGGAAGCCGCGCGCCAGGCCCGTTCCGGCCGGCCCAGATGAAAAAACGACGCCATCAGACCGGCGATCAATAGTACCAGCGCCAGGGCGCTGCCGAGGGCATAGAAGGATGCGCCCTGGGGCGCGATCAGTTTGATGCTGGCATAGAGTTGTCCGGTAAACAGGGCCAGAAACAACCCCTGGCCAGCGCCGATCAGGGTGGTGAGAAAGATCACAGAGAAGGCGGGGTGCATGGGGATTACCGCGGTGTCGGATGAGTCGGTTGGGTTGCTTGTGTGCCGGGAAGAATCGGTTCAGCAACAGCTGCGAGTGCTTGTCGATCTTTCCCGGTGCCTGGTGCAGATGCCTGATGTTCGGTTTCGGCGCTGTTTGCTACCAGGTCACATCGTCTAAGGTTTCCTCGCCGGTATAGACCGTGATGTCTTCCTTGGTCAGCGGATTGTCCGAGCGCTGGAGTTCATCCTCGGTGATGTGCATGCGGGTCTTGTGCCGCGGCAGGTAATGGTTGGCTGGCTTGGTGCCCCATTCCGGCATCAGAGGATAGCCACCGCGCTCGCGGATGGCTAAGGATGCCTCCGAGTGCGGGTCGTGCACATCGCCGTAAAGCCTTGCGCTGGTTGGACAGGCCAGCACACAAGCCGGTTTGCGCTCGGCCTCGGGCAGACTCTGATCGGTGATACGATCGATGCACAGGGTGCATTTTTTCATCACCTTCTGTAGTTCGTCGAGTTCGCGCATACCATAGGGGCAGCCCCAGGAGCAGTACTTGCAGCCGATGCATTTGTCGTAGTCGACCAGCACGACGCCATTGTCCTCGCGTTTGTAGGAGGCTCCGGTCGGGCAAACCGGCACGCACGGCGGCTCTTCGCAATGCAGACAACTCTTGGGGAAGTGCACCGTTTCGGTGTCGGGATAATGACCGACCTCAAAGGTTTGTACACGATTGAAGAAGGTGCCGGTCGGTTCCGCACCATAGGGGTTTTGATCGACCATTGGTCCGGCCCAGCCGGATGTGTTCCATTGCTTGCAGGAGGTCACGCAGGCGTGACAACCCACGCAGACGTTGAGGTCGATGACAAGGGCCAATTGAGTCATAGGTCTTTCCGGAGGGGCTGGGGTCCAACTATGGCGTGAATCTCAGTGAAGCGCCTGTTGACGGATGCATTGTGATTCAGGCATCTCGATGCGGACATTTCAATTCAGGCGCGTCGATTCGAGCGTGTGTAATGCGGGCATTTCAGCGTTTGCCGAATAGGCCGGCCACATAGCTTTGCCATTTGTAGCGTTGCCGGAAGGTTTGTCCGAGTAGCATCGGCATAGCTGGAAACTGCGGCTCGGTCACGCGCGGTTCATGGTCCTCGGCTTTGCGGATATTCACCCGCAGGTCGAACCAGGCTGCCTGGCCGGTGATCGGATCGGAATTGGACAAATGGCTGCCGTCGCCGTTGGCGGGCAGTTCTTCGCCGATGAGATGGTTGAGCAGGAAGCCCTTGCGGGATTCGTCGGCGTCCGGCGCCAGCGCCCAGGCTCCGGATGCCTTGCCGATGGCATTCCAGGTCCACACCGTGCCGGGCTCCACCGCCTCGGAATAACGGCACATGCATTTGACCTTGCCCAGATGCGATTCGACCCAGATCCAATCGCCATCGTCGATGCCTTGTGCCACGGCCATCTTCGGATTGATGAATAGATAGTTGTGGCTGTGGATCTGCCGCAACCAGGCATTTTGGCTGTCCCAACTGTGGTACATGGCCATTGGCCGCTGGGTTAGCGCGTTCAGCGGGAAGCGGTTCTTGTCGATCAACTGGCCCTCGAGGGGTTCGTAGAAAAACGGCAGTGGATCGAAGTATTTTTCGATGCGTTCGCGCAAACGCTCGGGAGGCTGACGACCAGGCCACTTGCCCTGCGCGGCAGCGCGGAAGCGTTGCAAGACCTCGGAATACAGATGCAGCGTGATGGGCTCGGCCCAGCGCGTCATGGCGTGCGCCCGCGCCCAGTGCAGATAGCCCTTGTTCCAGTTACGCATGTACTGATAGCTGCGCGGCATCTCGTGGTGGAACACGCAATTGTTTGCAGCATACTGCTCCCACTGGCGCGGGTTCGGTTCGCCCTTGATGAATTTCTCGCCGAATTCTCCGCGCCAGCCGGCCAGGAAGCCAATGCCGGAGCCTGGCGAGGTTTCGTAGTTGACCACAAAATCAGGGTAGTTGCGATATTTGGCGCTGCCATCCTCCTTGACGAAGGCCGGTAGACCGATGCGTGCGCCGAGTTCGATCAACACATCCTGGAATGGACGGCAATCGCCTTTTGGTGGTAATACCGGCAGGCGCACCGCGTCCACCGGGCCGTCGAACTCGGAAATAGGCCGGTCGAGCATGGACAGCACGTCGTGCCGCTCCAGATAGGTGGTATCTGGTAGCACCAGATCGGCGAATGCCACCGTTTCAGACGAGAAGCTGTCGCAGACCACCAGGAACGGGATTTTATACTCACCGTTCTCGTCCCTATCGGCCAGCATGCGTCGCGCCTCGCTGGTGTTCATCGACGAGTTCCACGCCATGTTGGCCATGAACAGGAACAGCGTGTCGATCGGATAGGGATCGGCGCGCCATGCATTGGTGATGACATTGTGCATCATTCCGTGTACGGACAGCGGGTATTCCCATGAGAATGCCTTGTCGATGCGCACCGGTTCGCCCGCGGCGTCAACGCAAAGATCCTCCGGGCGTGCTGGCCAGCCCAGCGGCATGCCATCGAGCGGCGTGTTCGGCTGCACTGCCTCGGGTCCGCTCGGTGGCTTGGGGCAGGGCGGGATCGGACGTGGAAAGGGTGCTTTGTGTCGGAAGCCGCCGGGCCGGTCGATGGTGCCAAGCACCGTCATCAGCAGGCTCAATGCGCGGGTGGTCTGAAAGCCGTTGGAATGGGCAGCGAGGCCGCGCATGGCGTGAAAGGCCACCGGATTGCCGGTTACTGTGTCATGCTCGTTGTCCCAGCAGTCGGTCCAGGTGATCGGCAGTTCGATTTTTTGATCGCGGGCCGTAACGCCCATCTCGTGGGCAAGCCGGCGGATGGTCTCCCTCGGGATGCCGGTAATACCCTCGGCCCATTCCGGCGTGTAGCGCTCGACACGTTCTTTCAGTAATTGAAACGACGGCTTCACCGGTGTGCCGTCTTCCAGAGTGTAGCTGCCCATCAGGCGCGGATCGGCGCCTTTGCTGTGGGTCAGTACCTGACCGTGGTGCCGGTCCCACCACAACTTGTTTTCCGGATCGGTGCAGCCCTCGGTGATTTCGGCCGAGGTATCGCGGTAGAACAAACCATGGTCATCGCGTTGCGGGTCGTCGATGACCAACTCGGCGGCGTTGGTGTACTGGATCAGGAATTCGCGGTCGAACAAGCCGACCTTCAGAATCTCGTGAATCAGGGCCAGAAACAATGCGCCGTCGGTACCCGGTTTGATCGGTACCCATTCATCGGCAATGGCAGAGTAGCCGCTGCGGATCGGGTTGATGGAGATGAAGCGCCCGCCGCGGCGCTTGAACTGGGATATCTCGATTTTCAGTGGATTGGAATGATGATCCTCGGCGGTGCCGATCATCACGAACAGTTTGGCCCGCTCCAGGTCCGGACCGCCGAACTCCCAAAACGATCCGCCAATGCTGTAGATCATGCCTGCCGCCATGTTGACCGAACAAAAGCCGCCGTGCGCGGCATAGTTCGGCGTTCCGAATTGCTTTGCGAACATGCCGGTGAGTGCCTGCATCTGATCGCGACCGGTGAACAGCGCGAATTTTTTCGGATCTTCGGCACGCAGCTTTTGCAGCCGTTCCGACAGCATCGACATGGCCTCATCCCAGGAAATCTCCTCGAATTGCGATTCACCGCGCCGGGCGTTCGCCTTGCGCCGCAAGGGCTTGGTCAGGCGTGCCGGGGACACCTGTTTCATGATGCCGGAGCTGCCCTTGGCGCAGATGACGCCACGATTCAGCGGATGATTTGGATTGCCCTCGATGTAGCGGACCTCGCCGTCTCGCAAGTGGACGCGAATGCCGCAACGGCACGCGCACATGTAGCAAGTGGTCTCTTTGACCTCGGCTCGGCCAAGATCGCGATCAGAATGAACGGTAGGGTCTTGCATTGATAAGGATGTCCGTGAAGGGAGCAGAAGGAATCTACAAGATTCTAATATGCAGAGGTGAAAACCGCGACATCTTCTAGTCCGTTTAACGACACAGGTCAAGCGGTTCGGCTATGGGGGCAAGGGTTGCTGGAAGCGTGCATCAGAATGCAGGGGAATTGCATCAGTGCGGCTCTGGCAGAGAGGCCTGCAAGCGAGATTGTACCGAGGTACGGCGCAGATCGATCTCCAGTCTGAACGCTTGGTCAAACGTAAAACGCTTGGTCGAACATGCAGTTTGCGTTTTATCAAGGCGATTTCTGTCGAGAAACATCCCTTACACCGCCACGGCGCAGCGCTCCAACGCCACTCTATAAATTATATTGGTCTATTATGTACGAGGTCATCCATCGGTGACCGAGCCAGCCCGGCGACCAACCGGGGGCTTTTTCATCCATTTTGTACATTCTCAGGAGATTCCCGATGCTCAACGAAGTTCCTGCAATGGTCACCGGCTCCATCGGTTCGGTTGGAGCTGCCATCAAGGCATTTGCATTGACTCATCCCGTCGGTCTGGCGCTTGCCGGTGGTGTGCTGCTTGGCGTCGGCGCCTCGCAGCTGCTGCGCAAAAAGCCCAAGACCGATGGTGAGCCACAAGCGGCCACTAGCGCGTAGAAGCTGGATCATCTGACCGGGGTCTGTCGCCGATACGGTCAGATGAAGTGCCGATTGCCTTGTAGGCGCTGTCGACGGCGATGTTCTTGGCGCTGTTGACCGCTTGTTTGGTTACAACGGCCGCTGCAGCGCCGACCACGAATCCAATGACCAGGGATGCTGCCGTGGTGCCCAGAATCGGCAATACGGCCATAGCAGCCATGGCCTTGGCGCCAGCGACGACACCGATCTTTGCCGAGACCCATGCCGAACTGCCCTCGTAGACTCCGGTGGATGCGATGTCCGTCACTACGGTCCGATCAGCCAGATCGACATTGCGTGCCATGTACCCAAGACCAGTAAGACCGGCGGCGGCGGCAGTGTCCAGGGCGATGAGTGTCGGTCCAAAGTGCAATGTACCGATGTGGCCTGCCGCACCAACGCAGGCAAGTTGGTCACAAAATGTTTCCCTCGTGCCGGCCGCTGACATTTGATTGAGGTAGTCAACATAGAATCCGCTGTAATCGACTGTTGGACGACCGTAATCTGCGTAAGGTCCTTGCCCGGTTGTGGAAAAAAATGCCGTAATTCTGCCGGCGGTGCCGGAAAGTTGATGCCGCTCGAGCTGTTGGGCTGCCTCTTCGGCGAGCATCCAAGCCTGTTCCCGAGAGAGTACGCGCGCCATTCCATGGGTGTCCATGATCCGAATCTGATCCGGGATCTGATGTCTTGCCAGGTAGGAATCGCCATGCCTGTCGGTTTGCATACGCAGTGCACGCAGCTCGGGCGGCAGAACGCTGATGTGGATGCCGATGGTTCGGGCGATCATGCGTTTTCGGATGACGCGGCTGTTCGGCGCCGAGTGGTTTACGGTCGTCATCAGGATGCTGTTACTCTAATTAATCGTTGCGCATGGCCAGATATGGCGTTTGAAGTCAGCATTACCATGCGATCTTCGTCAGGGCCGCGTCAGCGAAGCCTTTGCTCGTGTGCGATGATCGATGCTCGTGCTTGGCAATTTCAGTGCCAGCCTGTTACGCCATTTTCCCATGGGTCGCAATTGCCGCGCGCTGGATCGCATCCAAATGCGAAGTAGTCCAAGCCATGGCCGCGGCAGCCGCTGATCCGTGTTCTGTTGGATTGGCGCCGCTTGCCGGCCGAAGGTCTATTGCACCCGGACCTGATCCATCCTCTATGGCGGCAACATGTGGCTGGCCAACGCGACTTCAGCACCAAGTTCTGGAGTGTCCCGACCTTTCTGGCTCGGGGTGCTACCTTCAAAGAGCGTCGGGATTCACCGCAGAGACGCAGAGGGGCTAAGGCTAGGCTGTCGAAATCTGCCGTCTCACTAAAACAAGCGCTTCCCGGTTTTTGGATGCTTAGTCGGTGTCGAGGTCGGAATGAGGGATTGGTATCGAGCTGGCTGCTTTGATCGATGAGCGGATTCGATTCCGATTCCGATTCCGATTCCGATAGCGACCTCGACACCGATTCGGCTTCCCCAGTGCGTTCGATGATGCAATCCAAGACCCGGAATCGGTTTGGCATCAAAACTCAGAACATTTCGACAGCCTAGGCCAAGGCGCCTCGCCCGCAAGCGGAATTTTAACGAGCCGTGGGCGCCAGTCGGCGTAGGAGCCCGCTTAGGGCGACCCGGCAAATGATGCCAGCGGAGCGGACGCGAGCGCCGCACCTTTCCCGGGAGAAAGGCTGTAGGCCACTGTCTTCTCGATGAATTCACTGAAGAGACACCAGGGTGCAACCCGCCCAGCACTACTTGATCAGGATCGGGATTGAAATCGAAAAGACATGACATCGGGGCGTGAGAAACCTGATGTTTATTGGGCGGATATTGACTGGAGGATATTGACTGGAAGGATATTGACTGGGCGGACGTTTACTGGGCGAACGTTTACTGGGCGCTGCCTTCAACGAATATGAATCAAACTTCATTTTGGTTGAATAGCCGAACATTCTACGCAGGCAGCACCCCTGGCCTGATAGCATGCCTATGCCGATCGGCTTGGATTTTTAAGGCGATTGACGGAGAGCAACGTACCAACTGGCGCCGGATTTTCGTTCGCCTTCGCGCAGCGGCAACCCGCCCAGAGTCGCTCTATGGGCAGGTTGCCGCGACCAAGAAGGCGGACGATGAAGACAAGCCAGGTGGTCTGTTTCTCGACAGAAATCGCCTAAAGGCAAGAATTCTGCAGCTGCAATGCTAAAATAGCTCTTGATCCGTTTTAGCATCAGGATCGGCTGGTCATGTCCTTTGTCCGTACAGGACAGGTTCCGATCGCGCCTTTCAGGCGATTGCTGGAGAGAAACCTACCAACTGGCGCCGGATTCTCGTTCGCCTGCGCGCAGCGGCAACCCGCCCATAGTCGCTCTATGGGTGGGTTGCCGCAACCTCGATGCCGGACGAGAAGACGAGCCAGGCGGTCTATTTCTCCATAGAAATCGCCTTACATGCCTGCAACGATCGTCGGCCACCATCGCCGACTTCGTCACGTCATCGAGAGCAGACGCAAATGTCGACAACGATCCGTTTTGGGGCCTTTGTCCGCGAGATCACGGTCCACCAGGACCGTATCCCGTATACCAATCTGATGCCCAAGATTCTGTACGATGGGGATGGCAATCCGCTGCCCTGTCGCGCCCCGCGCATCGCGCTGCGTCCGATCGACGCCTACCGGCTGACTCAGCCCTATGTCCAAGTCCGGCTGATGGAGCAGGTGCGGGCCGTGGTGCCGCTGGCGGTCTATCTGCTGCTGTTCCAATTGCTGATCCTGCAGCAGCAGGTCGCTGACGCCTGGATCATCGCCGGCGGGCTCCTCGCTGTCATTATTGGCTTGATGTTCTTCATGGAGGGGCTGAAGGTGGGGCTGATGCCCTTTGGCGAGGCCCTTGGTACGACATTGCCGGCGAAAGCGCCGCTGAGCCTGGTGATGACCATTGCATTGCTGCTCGGCATCGGCGTAACCTTCGCGGAACCTGCCATCGGTGCGCTGAAGGCCGCCGGGCAAATCGTGCGGGTGGAGTCGGCGCCCTATCTCTACGCCCTGCTGAACGATTGGGCGGAGGTGCTGGTGCTCGGTGTTGGAATTGGTGTAGGCATTGCGGCGGTGCTTGGAACCTTGCGGTTTCTGGCGGGTTGGAGCCTGAAACCCTTCATCTACCTGACTTTGATCCCGACCATCGGCCTCATGCTGTATATCTTGACCGATCCTGAGCTTGCGAAGACGCTCGGCCTCGCTTGGGACTGCGGCGCGGTGACCACCGGACCAGTGACGGTGCCGTTGGTATTGTCGCTCGGGATCGGCATCGCCGGGGCGGCCGGCAAAGAGCAGTCGTCGCTGTCCGGCTTCGGCATTGTCACGCTGGCCTCGCTGTTTCCGATCATCAGCGTCGAGGTGCTCGCAATCTACCTGTCGCTGGTGAGCAGTCCGGCGGAGATCATTGCCGCAGCGGCGAGCACCGCGGCCACCGCCGAGGTGTCGGCCTGGTATGCGCAGACCCCCTGGGTCGAGATCATCGGCGGCCTTCGGGCCATCGTGCCGCTGGTATTGTTTCTGTTTCTGGTCATGCGCTTTGTTCTTCAGGAGCGCATCCTGAATCCCGGCAACATTGCCTATGGCATCACATTAACGGTGCTCGGCATGATCATCTTCAACCTCGGCCTGACCTATGGGCTGACCAAACTCGGTGGGCAGTCCGGCGCACTGGTGCCGGCAGCTTTTACCGACATTCAAGGCGTGCAAAATGATCCGCTATACGGCCCGATACTTGGTCTGTCCATCGCCTTTTGCTTTGCTTGGGTGCTTGGCTTCGGCGCGACCTTGGCGGAGCCGGCCCTGAACGCCTTGGGGCTGACAGTCGAGAATCTGACCAACGGTGCATTCCGCAAGCAGGTATTGATGTATGCCGTCTCGTTGGGTGTTGCCTTCGGGCTGGCGCTGGGCGTGGCCAAGATCGTGTTTGCGTTTAACATTGCCTGGCTGTTGATCCCGGGCTACCTGCTCGCCGTGCTGTTAACCTTGCTGTCAACCGAAGAGTTCGTCAACATCGCCTGGGACAGCGCCGGGGTAACCACGGGGCCGGTGACGGTGCCGCTGGTACTGGCGATGGGGCTGGGCTTCGGCAACGCCATGGATGCGATCGAAGGCTTCGGTATCTTGTCGATGGCGTCCATCTGTCCGATCCTGTCCGTGCTCATCACTGGGCTATACATCCAGTGGAAGGTAAAGCGCAAGCGCAACCGCTATGACCGGGATATGCATGTGGATGAGTCGGAACTGCAACCAACAGCCGTTGGGGAGACCTCATGAGCACCAGAGAGATCGTTGTCTTGACCGACGTGGCCTTGATCACGGCCAGCGTCCAGCGCGGTATGGCCGACGAGATTGTCAAAGCCGCCCAGGAGGCTGGCGCCCAGGGCGCCAGCATTCACTATGCCCACGGCCGCGGCGTGCGTGAGCGCCTGGGCGTCTGGGGATTGGCGGTCGAGGCCGAGAAGGAGGTCATCAACATCGTCGTCGCCACCGACCAGGTGGACCGGGTATTCGAAAAAATGTACTTGGCAGGCAAGATGGACACGCCAGGCATGGGCTTCATGTGGGTGACGCCGCTGGAGAAGGCAGCCACCTTTGTCCCGCACGAGATCGTCGAGCGCCTGGCCGAGCACCGAGCCGGCGGCAGGGCCTCGGGCAGCCGATGATGCAGCCCACCGAGCCACAGAAGGTCATTACCTGCATCTTGCCCAAGGGCAAGGCGATGCCCCTGGCCCGCTTCCTGATTAAGGAGTACGGTTTTACCACTGTCGATGTCCACTATGCCCGCGGGGTCGGTCGTATTACCCCGCTGCGCCACCGCGGCATCGGTGAGACCTCCGAGCGTGATGTCCTGACCGTGGCCGTGCCAGCGGCCGAGGCCGACGATTTATTCGAGACCATCTTCAACGTCGCTGAGATCGGCCGGCCACACGGCGGGTTGATGTTCATGCACGCCCTGATGGCCGCCACCGCATTTTCCTTGCCCGAACTGCCTGAAGAGGGCTGATGCAGCATGGCGGCAGTGTCGAGGCCGCTGCGAGCATCGCACCAAATCTAAGCCTGGGGCAGCATGAGGCTGGAGTTGGAATGAGCGGACTTTGGCAAAGCGCCGCGGTGTTTGCCCTGTTGCACTGTATCTGCAAGCTGGCATCCGCGTGCTGCCTCTTGCACTGATGAACAATCCTGAACCTCGGTTTTATAGACTTCTCGCGCTGGAGCGAACCTGTATGTCTCATCCCCTGACCGAACCCGTCATGCTAGCCGAATTACTGCCCGAGGCAGCGTTGATTAATGCGCATGTGCGTGCGGCTTTGAACGAAGACATTGGCAGTGGCGATGTCACTGCATCGCTGTTGCCCGCGCACCAGTACGCGCGCGCCGAGGTGATTACCCGCGAACCGGCGGTGCTCAGTGGCCGAGCCTGGTTCGATGCCGCGTTCCGGTTACTCGACGACGAGCTGACCATCGAATGGCAGGCTGCCGATGGCGAACAGATCGAGCCGGGGCAATTGTTGTGTCGACTTCACGGACGGCTGCGTTCGCTGCTTACCGCAGAGCGTACCGCGCTGAACTATCTACAGGTCTTGTCCGGCACCGCGACCCGCGCACACCGTTATGCCGAGGCGGTGCGCGGTCTGCCGGTGCGCATCCTCGATACCAGAAAGACGCTGCCGGGGTTGCGGCGCGAGCAGAAATATGCTGTCGCTTGCGGTGGTTGCCATAATCACCGCATGGGCCTGTTCGATGCCATTCTGATTAAAGAAAACCATATCCTGGCCGCTGGCTCCATCGCCGCGGCGATCCAGGCCGCGCGCGATCTCAGGGTGGGGATGGCGGTGGAGATCGAAGTCGAATCGTTGGACGAACTTCGCCAGGCGGTCGCCGCCGGGGCCGAGCGTGTACTGTTGGATAATTTCACGCCCGATCTGCTGCGCCAGGCTGTTGCAATTGCCGCGGGTCGTACGCGCCTGGAGGCATCTGGCGGCATTACGCTCGAGCATCTGCAAACCATCGCGGCGACCGGGGTTGATGACATCTCGGTCGGCGATCTGACCAAAGGTGTCGAGGCCGTGGATTTGTCCATGCGACTATCGGTTCGGGGAGAATGATAGAAATTAGTTATTGTTAATTTAATAAAATTCTAATATTATGGTCCCCACGTTGTCGCTGCTCGGCGCCAACGCTTGCCGGACCAGCAGCTGCTGCATTGACCTGCGGTCTAAATAATGATTTTGGAGAAAAATATGAAAAAGCTTGCTATCTCTGCTGCCATCGCAGCTCTTCTCGGTGTGTCTGCATCCGCCAGTGCTTGGTATGGTCCTGGTTATGGCGGCCCAGGATACGGCCGCGGCGGTGGTTGGGGCGACGGTTTGGGCGACATTTTCAGTGACATGTTCGGCGACGGCTACGGCGACTTCAACATGAACATGTCCGGTGGCGGGCGTGGTTACGGTCGCGGTCGTGGCTATGGTTACGGTCGAGGCTATGGCTATGGCGACGGCTATGGCTATGGCTATCCCTATTATGGCGGTTATGGCTACGGCGCACCTTACTATGGCGTTCCCTATGGCGCTCCTTACGGCGGCTATGGCATGCCCTATGGTGCTCCGATGGCTCCTGCTGCCCCGGCACAGGCCCCGGCACAGACTGAAGCAAAGTAAGTCATCGTTTCCTCACGTCGATGACTTGGAAGCCGTAATCACAAGGATGTGCGAACCGCGGCCGATCGTGCCGCTGCCGTTCTTTTCCCGTAAAGCCTCCATGCATGCACCGTTCGGTGCCCGGCTTTTCGGACAGTATTTCATGGCCTGACTTCTGCTCTTGCGCAACCTGATGTCTGCTGCTCGGTATGGCATACCTGGCTCATGACACAATCAACAAACTCGAATAACCGAGTGCGAGACCGATGAGGCAAGCCACCAGCACGTCGCTTGGATAATGCAATCCAAGCACAACACGGGATATCGCCACCAACATCGTGAATGGCACCAGCAGCCAGGCGAGGTGGGGATAATAATACAAGGCTACGGTGCTGAAGCTCACTGCGTGCAGTGTATGACCGGATGGAAAGCTGTAGCGGTCCAGGGGCGGGGTGCCGGCGGTGATGTCCATATCGTAGTGGCAGGGGCGTACGCGCTGGGTCATACCCTTGACGCGTCTGTAAAGCAACAGTGCAACGCCGCTGGTGAGCAACATGTGCAATGCCGTTTCCAGCCCATACAACCCGTCCACCAGTGGCAAAACAACCATCAGGCTGTACCAGAAAACACCGTTGCCAAGACGGCTGATCAGTGCAAACGGCCGGAAAAACCAGCGCTGTCGGGTGTTCTGGCTCCAGCGTCGGCAGACCGGTGTTTCAATTTCATTTAATAGTTGCAGCCATGGTTTCATGTTGGTCTCGAGCATCGGCATGTTGCCGGATGACTTCTTGCAGACATTGTTCGACGTTGCCGATAACAGAATCCCAACTTAGCGATTCGGCCGTCGTACGTGCGCGCGCACCCATCTGGTGCAGTCTATTTGGGTCGGACACGGCCGCGACCGCCGCGTCAATGAACGTCGTGCGATCCGCTGTCGCAGCAAGAATCCCATTGTGTCCGCTCTGGATGTGCTCATGGGCTGCGGCATAGTCGAAGGCGATCACGCAAAGTGCGCTTGCCATGGCTTCCGGCACAACGTTGCCAAAAGTTTCCGTCAGGCTCGGAAACACAAAGCAATCGGCCGATGCATAGTGTCGCGCGAGTTCTTCGCCGATCTTGGCGCCGGTAAAAACGAACTCGGGGTGGGTGAGGCGCAGCCGCGCGAGTTCAGGGCCGTCGCCGACTAGCACGAAACGTGCATAGGTGTGCTTCGCAGCGATTGCCTCGAAGGCATCCAAAGCCAATTCAATGTTCTTCTCCGCCGCAATCCGCCCAACATAGAGGGCGACGATGGACGGTTTGTCAGCAGATTCATCGCAGCCCCAGGACCGGCGTAAATCAGCACAGCGTTTGGTCGGAGAAAACAAGTCGGTATCGACCCCGCGACTGAATACATGAACATTATGAAATCCATGTTCGTCCAGCTCATGTTCCAAAGCGGAAGTTGGTACCAGAGTGCTGTCGGAACGATTGTGAAAATTCCTGAGCCCGTTGACGATTGCCCGAGTCAGTAGGCTCAGGCCATAATACCGACTGTATTGGCCAAATTGTGTATGAAAGCCGGTCACCGTTGCGACGTCGAGAGCGCGTGCGGCATTCAGCGCGGCATGTCCCAACGGACCCTGAGTCGCCACATAGATGGCATCCGGAAGATTGCGTTTCCACTGATGCAGCAGTCGCCAGTAAACGGGTAATCCGAAACGCAGACCGCGATAGCCAGGAATCGGCAGTCCCGGCACCAACATCTCGTCGGTGGTTTTGCGGTCGATGCGCCGATCCCCATGCTGGCGGGGACGAACCAATGTGACTTGATGCCCATGGCGCCTCAGTCCTTCGACCAATTGCCGCATAGTATTGGCAACGCCATTGATTTCTGGAGGATAGGTCTCCGTGACAACGGCGATTCTTAGCGCTTCGGTGGGGTTGTCCGGCATGCTGTCGCACCTTGGTGATTAGGGCTCATCGCGAGGCGGACGTGCGGCTTGCGGTCTGCACACGCGGCAATTTTACATATTGCGCGGGTTGTTCGCCGAGTCCAAGCCGTGCGGCGATGGCGGCGCGGGTTACATCGGCCATAGAGCGGCGGTCGTGGCCCGTCGGATCAATTGGCGGCAGGAAAGCGATATGTACGTGAATGCCAGGGTTACGCAATACGCGCAGCAGGTGGATTGCCAGGCTATCGTTGTCGATGAAGGGCGCAACCGGGTCCGGCTCGGCGTTGCTGCCGTATCGAATCGCCACCGGTTGAACGGCGCCCGCGTTCGCTTGCACCGCCGCGAACAGGCGCGGGTAGAATCGTCGCAGCGCGTATCCATCACCGGTGGTGCCCTCGGGAAAGATCAGCACACTGCTGCCGCTGTCGATGCGCTTGCCGATCTGCTCGATCAAGTCCGCGGCTTGGTTGCCGCCGCGCTTGATGAATAAGGTTCCGGCTGCCTGAGCAAGGCCGCCGATGATCGGCCAATGGCGTATCTCTTCTTTAGACACAAAGGCAACGGTGCCATGCGCACCTACAGTAGGAATGTCCAGCCAGGAGACGTGATTTGCGACCAGCAATGCGCCTGGTTCGAACACACCGGTAACCTCCACCTGCAATTGCAAAATCCAGCACAGACGCCGGTGCCACCAGCAGGTCGCCGCGGGAACCCAAAGGTGCTGGAGATGCAAGAGGCGCGCTAGCCTGGCGACGGACGCAAGTAGGCTGCCGGTGAGCACATGTTCGCAGACTCGCAGGGCGCGTGGTACAACAACAAGGGCTGACATTTACTTCTCAGGTTACGCAGACAATGTCCAGATGGGCAGAGCCTGGAAAGATCTGATTGCTTAAGCTGAATTTAAATGAGCCGGACCTCGATACATGGAGTTTGGGCCGGCACGGTCCAGAAAATGCCTGGTGTAAGTTGGGTTGAGTTGGTCCACATCGAGTAACATTAGCACATCTGCGACGTTGAAATCCGGATCGCGGCATGGCTCGCCGCAGGCCTTGGCTCCGAGTCGAATATAGGCTTTCAGTAACGCTGGTATCGGCGTATCCAGCAGGTTATCCGGAGCCTGACTATTAAACAACGGTGAGCGTGGTGTTACATGCAAATGTTGCGTTGCCATAGCTTGATGTCGCAGGCGGCTCATGACCGCCGCGGCTAAATGGTCTTGATCGCCCAGGGGCACGGAGGCGCAGCCGAACAAATAATCGATGCCGTGCAAGTGGATATAGCTGGCAATGCCGGACCACAGCACCGCAATGGCTGAGCCATGCCGGCACTCGGCGGAAATACAGGTGCGCCCAACCTCCAACAGGCGACCTGGTAAGTTCCGGATCGACCCCAGGTCGAACTCGCTCTCTGAATACCAGCGGCCTAATCGGCGGGCATTGATGTCATGCAGCAGCCGCGTGCAGCCAACAATTTGACCAGTCTTGGTTTCTCTAACGACGAGGTGATGGCAGTAATCGTCGAATTCATCCAAGTCGAGGCCGGATTGCGCTGTTTTCAGCTTCGCGCCAAGTTCCTGGCCGAAGACCCGATAACGCAGTGCCTGTGCTTCGCGAATTGTTTCCGCCCGCGCGGCCAACTCCACGGATAACCGTTCCCCGCGCTTAGCGGGCAGCGCCGATGCGTATACTGCCACGATGTCACTCCGAACAAACCGAGAAAAGGATCATGTTAGCGGGAGATTATGTCAGCTCGGTGAGCAGTGCGTGACCAAAGGGTGAACGTTCAGCACAGCCCGACACTTGTTGGACGGAGCCGCTACGCGGAGAACAGCGACGTGGCGGCCCCGCAGCAACGAAAATGCAACCTCACGCCCTCGCCATGCGAGGGAATATTCCAAACAGAATCATGAGGTTACATCGTAAAGACAGCATCTTTCGAGGCCGATTTCAAGCGCCGCTACGCCACCCTGGAAAACCCCCTGCACCTCATAGGGCTTGCGGTCAAAGACGATCGATGCGTATGTCCTGGGCGTGCGCCGGATCGGTGCGCACTTCGACTAGCGGATCGATGACCTGAGCGCCGAGCAGCTGACGGATTACTTCGCCGGGCTGCTGGAGATCCGCTCGTGGGCGTCGGTGAAGCTGGATCTGTATGGGTTGAAGTTCTACGACGCGCACGTGCTGCGCAAGCCCCGGGGGCATGTGGGCCTGGTCAAGCCGCCGCGGGGGCGGCATCTGCCTGACATCGTCACCATCGAGGAGATTGCGCGGCCGGTGCAGTCGACACGGATACTGAGCTACCGGGTGCTGTTCTTCACCCTCTGCAGTATGGGCCTGCGCTTGGGCGAATGGCTGGGGTTGACGGTGGCCGACATTGGCGTGGCGCGTCGGCGTGTGCACATCCGCGACGGCAGGGACCGCCTGGTGCCGTTGCCGAATGCCAGGCTGGCGGTGCTGCGACGTTGTTGGTCGGTGCACCGCCATCCCCGGCTGTTGTTTCCGCACCGCAAGGGCGGGCTGAAGCGCGCGGCCGCGGCGCCGAGCCCGCTGGCGCTGGCTGGCGTACCGAGCGCGTTGACCAAGGTGGTGCAATCCTGCGGGATAAAAAAAAGATGACGCCTCATAGCCTTCGGCACAGCTAGTGCAGTGGTGCGGATGTCCCGCTACCGTTTCTGCTGTTTGTCGTAATCGTTGTCGAAATCGCTCATCGTGGGTTATCGATGACGACCACGATGACGACAACGACAACAAAGAGTCTTCGCGACCTGCGCAGCAGAGCACTAGCCGCTCGTGCCGTCGCATGTGAAGGCATTCAAAAAGGGAAGGTAGAAAATTTGCGCGACGACATTGAACAAATTGACCAGTTTGAGGCTGAGCTTCATCGTCTGCTGCGGTGACGCCCGACAAACTAGATGGCACATTCTGGCTGAAAGACAGCCGTATTTCATGCCTTGATGATGTCCTGCGTAGCGAGGGATTTCGGCAGACATCCGCTGGTGATTTAATCCTGTATCAACGATAAAATGTCTAGGGTTCAGCGTGGGTGCGGAAAAACGGTCGTAGATGATTAGTTGCCAACAAGAGCGCAAGTCCGACGCCTTGGAGCAGCCTTCGCCACAGCTTAGGCAGCTCCAAGGCGCAGGCTGCGCTGCACGTTAGCCGCCAAAAAGGCGTTGTGAGTTCGCTACGGAATACGACGAGAAGAGATGGGCGAGTGGTCTGAATATTTTGCGGATTTCCCCGAAGAGAATCCCGCGAACTGGATAAATGGGCGTTTTGACCCCCAAGCAGCAGCATTGAGTCGTCAACGCGAAGCGGCTTTTGAGAAGGCAGACCGAGAAGGAAATGCTGAACTGCGCGGGATGATTAGCACAGCAAAGAAGAAGATCAAAGCTCGCTCTTTGCTGGTTACCGAAGATTGCCCTCAGTGCGGTTTAAGAACATTGAACACATACCGTATTTCCAAAGATTTCTTTCTCTGTGAGTGCCAAGACTGCGGTCTATACGGCAAGGGCATGACGCATGAAGAAGCATTAAGTCAAACCGCCGAGGCACTCGGCGACGGCTTGGACTGGCGGGAAGAGGGCTCGCTTTTCTAGCAGCAGCTAACTCGTATTCTGCTGCGGGAGTCGCGAGACCGTTTGCGGTCGTTGTCGTAATCGTGGTCGTCATCGATAACCCACGATGAGCGATCCCGATTACGACAACGACAAACAGCAGAAATGGTAGCGGGACATCCGCACCGCTGCACTAGTGCGCCAACTTAACGCCTTGGAACAGCCTTCGCTATCGCTCAGGCTCTTCCAAAGCGCGGGCTGCGTTGGATATTGGGCAACAAACCGAGAATTACATCCGTGCATAAGCAATCCAAGAATTTTGATCTCGAGCAAGCAGTTTGCAGCCTCGCGGCACTCATTGCAGGGACCGCTGGTGTGTTTTTTTCTGGAACGATCGGTTTGGGGAATCCCTTCCTGGTTGGCCTAATAGCGGGAGTTATCGGTTTCGTGCTTGCCTACGTCAGCCGCAGAGCGGCAGCAATAACTGTCGGTCTAGGTCTTGTGATCTTATTTTTGTCTTACAAGACAATGGATGGCTACTCCCTCGAAAACAAGATTGCGCTACTAATCCAACAAAGCCAGTTTTGACTTCAGTCCATCACGCAGCGTTAAGTCATCGGAGAAGTTCGCTGGCCGATGCGTCTAAGAGACTGCCCTTTCTAGACAGTCTCTTACGTACTACACGCTCATGTTGCTCGCAGGCCTCAATCTCGGTGCCGGGTGCGGCGAGCAAGGCCATCGCGTCGTCAAATCATACGACTGGCGATCCCGGCGTCTAGCAGAACTCCCTTGAGAGCATCATTGGTGAACTGCGAGCCTTGGTCGATATTGCCAATCTCGGGCTTGCCATGGGAGCGCAGAGCGTCGTCTTTGATTGCCTCTTTTTGCTTTCGCACAAGCCTGAACTGTTGTCCGGTTTTGCGCGTCCACTGTAGGTCTATGGCCAGTGACGATCTCAGGGGGCGATCAGGATGCCTGATGGATCGGGTTGCCAAACAGGCTGTTGCGAGCCACCTTGCGCACAAGATCGATGGGTATGATCAGGACCGCCATCGCGAGCACAAGCAGCCATTCTTGAAGGGTCAGGCCGACCGTGCGTAAGACTTCGCCGCCGAAGGTGATGAAGATCACCTGGATGGCCATGATCGATGGGATGATGATCGAGAACAGCCGATTGTCGAGCAGGTGCTCGAATAGGTTCAACCCTTGTGTGCGGGCATTGAAGGTATTGAAGACCTGCACGAAGACGAAGAAGGCGAAGAAGGCTGTCAGGAACTTGGCTTCGGCCTCCACCGAGCCAGTGGCATGACCGCCGTCGAACCAGCCTTGGGTGATTGGACTGGTGAGGAACAGGATGCTGAGCGCGGCGATTATGCCGCCGTTGATTAAGATCGACGACCACATGTCGGCATTGATCAGCGGCTCATCGCGGCGCAGCGGTTTCTCCTGCATGTAGCGTTGCAGGGCGGCCTCGCCGGCGAAGGCCAGACCTGCCAAGGTATCCATGATGATGTTGAGCCACAGGAGCTGGGTCATCGTCAGCGGCAGGTCGAAGCCGAAAAACTGGCCCAGGAAGACGACTAGGATCGCCGAGACATTAACAGTCAGCTGAAAGATCAGGAATTTACGGATCGACTTGAAAAGGGTGCGGCCGTAGAGGACTGCCTTGGTCAGCGACGAAAAGTTGTCGTCGAGGATGACGATGTCGCTCGATTCTTTGGTCATCTCGGTGCCGCTGCCCATCGCGAAGCCGACATCGGCATTCTTAACGGCTGGGGCGTCGTTGACTCCATCGCCGGTCATGCCGACGACCAGCCCCAGCTCTTTGGCGAGCTTAACCAGCCGGCTCTTGTCGGTCGGGAAGGCGCGGGCGACGACATAGAGGTGCGGGAGGATCGTTTTCAGCTCATCGTCGGAGAGTCCGCCGAGTTCGGTCGAAGTCATGATGACGGCCTCGGGATCGTCCTCGAGTAGACCGACGTCCTTGGCGATCGCCTGTGCCGTTTCCTTCGCATCGCCGGTGATCATCACCACATGGATACCGGCATCTTTGGCGGTTTTGACCGAGGCGTAGGCCGTCTCCCGCAGCTCGTCGCGCATGCCGAATATGCCCACCAGCGTCAGGTCGGCCGGCAGCGCCTTGCTGTCGTCGATTGGGGTATCGGTTACGGCCACTGCGAGCAGCCGCATGGCACGCGCCGACAGCTCGCTCATGGCCTGTTGGAGAGCGTTTGTGTCCGTTAGTTCGTGCGGCTTGTCATCGCCGTTGAGGTAGTGGCGGCAGTTTTTCAGGATGATCTCCGGCGCCCCTTTCACCAGGGTCAGCGATCGCTTTCCGGTGACCTGTGTCGCCGAGAACTTGCGCGTACTGCTGAAGGGAATCAGGTCGACGATGTCAATTGTGTCATCTTGGGCAAGATATGGGGTGACAAAGCGTAACAGGGCCTGCTCAGTGCGGTCCGCGCCAACCATCTTGATGTCGTTCGGATCGCTCGCGTCGATAACGGCGCTGGTGTTGTTGCGCAAGGCGAACCCAGCATCATCACGCAGCGTTTGTGGGATGTCTTCCAGGCGCTCGTATTCGGTGCCGGTGCCGTCGAGAAAGGTGCTGACCGACAGCCGGCCTTGGGTCAGCGTGCCGGTCTTGTCGGAGCATAGGATGTTCAGGCTGCCGGCCGTTTCGATACCGAGCAGCTTGCGCACCAGCACCTTGACGCTGAGCAGCTTCTTCATGTTGATCGCTAGCACCATCGCAATCATCATCGGCAGTCCCTCAGGTACAGCGACGACGATGACAATGATCGCGAGAATCGCGGCGGTCACGAAATCCTTGACGATGATTCCACCGTCCTGCGCCCAATAGGCATCGAATCCCCCGCCCTGCAGGAACATATTATTGAACATGAAGGCGAGGAAGATGAACGTGGCGCCGATGTAGCCGAACATCGCGATGTGCCCGCCGAGCACCGTGAGCTTATGCTGTAAAGGCGAGAGGCGGTCTTCGGCCGAGACCAGTTCCTGCATCGTCTGTCCATAGCGTGTTTGATCCCCGACGGCGGTCACGCGCATCACGCACTCGCCGTCGACGAGGAGTCCGGCGCGAAACAGACGGTTCTCTTCGTCGGCCTCGCCAGGATTTGCCTGGTCGTGCAGGGCGGTCTTCTTGACAGGCTCGGATTCACCGGTCAGCGCAGCCTCGTCGATCTCGGCATGGCCGGCGATCAGCAGGCCATCGGTCGGGATCGTATCGCCCGGTTGCAGAAGAATGTGATCGCCGACGACCAGGTCGTTGATCCGGATCTCGGTCAGGTGGCCGTTGCGGAACACCTTGACCAGGATCATTGATGCCTCTTCTAACAGGCGCTGAAACGATTGCTCGTTGCTGTACTCCGACCAGGTCGCAACAAAGGTTGCAATCACGACTGCGAAGGCGATGCCGACGCTCTCGTACCACTCGGCGTAGCCAAACAGCCAGAGTGTGAGAGTGATCAGCAGTGCGAAAACCAGGATGATGATAATCGGATCTTTTAGGTTACCGACCAGCTTGTCCATAAAGCTCTCGGTTTCCTGACTCGCAACTGCGTTCGAGCCATGCTCGGAGCGTGATTGCGCGACTTCTGTATCGGTGAGTCCAGAATAGGCGAATTTCATGTTCGAGATTTCCAAAAAAGCCGTTGTGAATGGGGTAAGATCGCAAGGTTATTCTGACGATATTACCGTCAAGTCTATCAGAGCTACTCATAGGTGTCCCTGGCGACGAGCTGCGCGCAGAGCATTTGGCCAAGGCGCGCTCACGGACGATTTCGGACAGTGGTGGGATGTTTTCTTGCCATCAGATGCGATCGTCCAAAGAGTCCCTGGAGGTCAGATCGAGCCTGCGGCAGGTCTTTTTCAAGCTGGCGAAGGCGCGGCGACTGTGTTTACCTAAATCGCAGTGCACGGCGCCGCTGATCTTGCGCCCACTTGGAGAATTTCTGGATTAGCGTCGGGGCAGAAGTCTTCAATGCTGTACGACAAGCGGAAACCTAAGGGTTTGGTGAGGGCTTCGCTAGGCTGTCGAAATGTCCTGAGTTTTGATGCCAAACCGATTCCGGGTCTTGGATTGCATCATCGAACGCACTGGGGAAGCCTCATCGGTGTCGGGGTCGCTATCGGAATCGGAATCGAATCCGCTCATCGATCAAAGCAGCCAGCTCGATACCAATCCCTAATGTTGACCTTGACACCGATCCCGACACCGACTAAGCATCCATAAACCGGGAAGCGCTTGTTTTAGTGAGACTGCAGATTTCGACAGCCTAGGGCTTCGCACCGGACAGTTGCAGGCGCAGGGTTTCAGGCGGCAGGCAGCGTTTGTCACTGCACGCCTGGAGGCGCAGCTCTATTGTCATTGATGCTGGCCCGCGCTCAGCAGCAGGGGCGCTTGCGGCCCTTGGCGTGGTTGCCTCAGGGCTCATCGATGCTGTCGCGGTGTTCGCCGACGCTGGTAAAAGGGTCGCCTGAATACGCACGGTTCCCTGCAATACCGCCAGCGGCTCGCGCTGGAAGCCGAGGTTGAGCACTTGCGGCCTTGGATAACGCAGCCGTGAAAGCTGCCAGGGCGCAGGGGTTCCGGTCATGCGTAGACCTGTCGGAATCAAATAGTCCTGGAGCGGCTTGGCGGCGTTGACGTGCCAGCCGGGTGCGATGCGCAGTTCCACGCACAACGCCGACGGATTTCGGTCGAGCCGTGCTTGCGCCTTGACCCGAACCGCGCCCAGGGCGGCATACTGCAATGGTCCGGTCTCGCTGTCGTATAGGCGCCGCAGCCCGGTGATCAGGCTGGCATAGACCTTTGGCTGCCGCTGGACGCGGCCGGCTGCGGCGGTGGCCAGGGCGCGCGCCTGCTCGGCGTAGCCTAGGTGGTCGGTTCGATGTGCCAAGGCGGCGAACAGGTGCAGGGCGCTGGCCGTTGCGGAGGCCATGGACCCGTCCGCGTGATCCTTGGGCCTGGTCATGGATGGCTCGTCTTCCCTTGACTCTGCCATGAACAGCCCGCCGCCGTCGGCATCCGCGAAGCGTTTCCCGATGGCGTCTGCCAGCTCTCGCGCCCGCGCCAGCCAGTGCGGCTCGGCGGTGGCATCGTAGAGTGCCACTAGGCCCAGCCCGAGGTGGGCGTAGTCGTTCAGCTGCCCCGGCTGCGTCGCACGGCCGTCGTAGTAGACGCGCTTGAGTTGGCCCGGTGCGGTGCGCTGATACTGCCAAAGCAGCTGCGCGGCACGCTCTGCCGCCCGGACGTACTTGGGCTCTTGCAGCGCATCGCCGGAAGCGGCCAGGGCAGCAATCATCAAACCGTTCCAGGCAGTCACTATTTTCTCATCCCGATGCGGGTGCGCTCGAGCGGCTCGCACCCGGTAGAGCGCGTCGTTGATGCTATCGACGCGCTGCCAGAGCCCATCGACAGCGATGCCTTGCTCCGCGGCAAAGCGCTCTGGCTCGACCGGCAGATGCAGGATGTTGCGTCCTTCAAAGTTGCCCGTCGGCGTGACGCCGTACAGTGCCTTCGCCAGTTCGGCGTCGTCCGGTTCCAGAGCGGCATCGATCTCGGCGGGCGTCCAGACGAAGAAGCGGCCTTCCTCGCCGTGGCTGTCGGCGTCGGTGGCGGAGTAAAACCCGCCTTCGGGGGAGGTCAGGTCGCGCAACACGAAGTCCAGGGTGTCGCGGGCAACGCGAGCCAGGTAGGGGTCGCCGGTGAGTCGCCAGGCGGCAACATAAAGCGGCGCGAGCTGCGCCTGGTTGTAGAGCATCTTCTCGAAGTGCGGCACCAGCCAGGCGTTGTCGATGGCGTAGCGGTGGAAGCCGCCGCCGACCTGATCGTGGATGCCGCCTTGGGCCATGGCGCGCAGGGTGAAGACCGCGGATGCCAGCGCTTCGGTGACGCCTTCGCGGAGCGCCTGATCGAGCAACAGCGAGAGCTGTGTTTCCCTTGGGAACTTAGGCGCCAGGCCGAAGCCGCCCTGCATCTCGTCGTAGACAGCGAGCAGCTCTTCGCTCGCGCGCACCGCAATATCCTGCGCATCCAGCTCCGCCGCAGCGATCTGTGCGCACAGCGCTTGGCTCACGGCGCCCGCGATCCGCTCGGCTTGCATCTGCACGCGCTCCGGCGATGCCTGCCAGATGGTCTGAATGCGATCGAGCCAGGCGGTGAAGCGTGTCGGCGGCATGTAGGTCTCGCCGAGGACGGTCTTGCCGTCCGGCGTCAGGATGCTGGACATGGGCCAGCCGCCGCGGCCCGTGAGTAATTCCACCGCGGTCATGTAGACCGCGTCCAGGTCGGGACGCACCTCGCGGTCCACTTTGATGGCGATGAAGTGGCGGTTGAGCAGCTGGGCAATGTCCAGATCCTCGAAGCTTTCGCGCTCCATCACATGGCACCAATGGCAGGTGGAATAGCCGATGGAGAGGAACACCAGCTTGCCTTCCCGGCGCGCCGCCGCGAACGCCTCCGCACCCCAGGGGTACCAGTCGACGGGGTTATGGGCGTGCTGGCGCAAGTAGGGCGAACTCTCCAGGATCAGCCGGTTGGTGAACCTGGGCCGGCCATCCGCATGCAGGTGCTCGGTGCGGGGCTCGTAGTCCGGGCCTTTGGCGGCGAGCGCAGCGTCGAGCCGCACGCGCATCTCCGGCGCAGGGGCGATGCCGGTTTCGGGCTCGCCGGATGCTATTGCCGGCAGCGCGAGCAGGGTGCTGGCCAAAAGTATCGATGTGAATGGAGTCGAATTCGCGGATGCGCGCATATGGGTTTCTCTCTGGAGGTTACATCATCGTCTGCCGTGCGTCACAAGGCACAGGCCATGGCGGGTTGCCGCAACGTCGATGTCGGACGAGAAGACAAGCCAGGTGGTCTATTTTTCGATAGAAATCGCCCAAACAGCTGTCCTCGATCTGGGGTCCAGAGGCACTGTTCCGCAGGGTCGCGTTCGAGCCCTCGGCAAAACCGACTTTCCGCTCCACCCCGATGCCATCGAGCGCGCGCATGCTGCCTTGACCGATCCTCGATCCTCCTCTAACCTCGACGCTTGGGCGTTGCTGGAAGTGCAGGCGCTGTTAGATATTCGAATCCCATCCGACTCTGTTGGCTATCCTATCGGTCTGCGTTGGATTTCCTGTCCGTTAAACTACAAACACCCAAACTTCAGCTCGCCGGTTGCGGCGTCGACACGGCCTGGGGCAGCTGATGGGGAGTTCGCTTATGCTACCTGCAATGCTCTCGTCCGGCCCCGCATGGCGCTGGCCGATGTATGCCGGCGAGCCAGATGTGGACGCCGGACCTGCTCCGATCGCAAACACTTCCTGGCTGTTGCGCTCGGTACTGGCAGCTTCGTACATCGAGTGGCGATATTACGCTATCCTTTCTGACGCCTTGCATGGCATCGTCGGGCTGGCGTTGGTAAATCCACAACAGCGCTTCGGGTCCATTGCCGAGTCGGGTCTGCTGGTGATCCTGGCAGGAAACCTAAAGCAACCAACCAAGTCGGTGAATCCGCCTGCGGGCAATGAACCGCAAAATCTATGTTGGATGCATTTGTTTCCGGTGGCGGCTTGTCGCTTCGACCAGCCCGAGGTCGGCTCCCTGATTGCTGCCGACCAGCACTGCCGGCTGACCTTGCGCCAGCAGGGGCCGGCAGAGATCCATCTACGCTTGGAGTTAGACCCGGGTTTGCGGCTGGAGCTGACCCACGCGGGCCTTGCCGGAACCGCCATCGAACCGGTCATGGGAGACGATCTGGGGCGACTACCGGGCTGTCATTGGGTCGTGCATTGCCCATCCCCAGTGGCCCTGACCGGTGGTGAAATTCAGCTTGGTCCCGGCTTCGACGCCGCCTTATCGCGTGCAAACCAATCCGGCGCCATTGCCTCCGCGACGCCGGCATTGCTGGACATGACTCGAACCGGACCGACTGTGTTCCGTTGGCAACGGGCATCCGGTTACTACGAGCATAGCTTTGGCATCCAGCCATTGCCATTGCATGGTTGGGATTTCCTGTTCATTCCGGACGCGCTTCATGGCCAGTCGGTGGTGATGCAGACCTACCGCGGAAGCCGGCAACTGCGCTATCTGGAGGTTTGCTGGCGCGATGGCGATCAGCCTCGGGTTCAGCGTTTCGATGCCGCGCAGCTGTCGCTGGAATGGGCGGAGCAGAAATACGATCCGCTGCTCGGCGTTACGCGGCCGCTGCGCCGACGTATTCGCGCTGAGGCACCCGGTCTGCGTCTGCAGGTCGACAACCGGGTGCTGGATCGGATTCCGCTGCTGCGTCTGCGACGGCTTGCAGTGCGGCATTTTTTCATCAGTGAGGAGATTGGCGTTGCCGATTGGACGCTCGACGACGGGCAGGGCCGGATCATCGCTATGGCCCGCAATCAGCCTTGCGGTGGCGAACTGGCGCATTTTCGCTGGCGCCTGGGCAAGACATGCCTGGGCAAGACATGAAAGTCGAGGTCGTTGTCATCGGTGCTGGACCCGCCGGTAGTGCCACTGCCTGGCATCTGGCGCGTGCCGGTGTGCCAACATTGCTGGTTGATAAATCCGACTTCCCGCGGGACAAGGTCTGCGGTGACTGTCTGAGCCCCCGTGCTCAGCAGGTTTTAGGCCGCATGGGATTACTCGATAGGGTTGCCGCGCATGCTCATCAAGCGCCGGGCATCCGCTTTCAGGCCCCTGGGGGAGCGCGAGCCGAGGCCAGAATTTTTGGCAACGGTAGGTTGCCGGATCGCACGCTGGTGATACCCCGCCAGCACCTTGACCATCTGCTGCTGCAGCATGCTGTTGCCGCTGGTGCCCATTTTCGCGTCGCGCATATCCGTGCATTGCCGGCTTTCGGAAGCAAAGGCGAGATTCTGCTCCAGCAAATCGGCATTCGAGCACGTATGCTGGTCATCGCTACCGGTGCCGCCATCGGCCTGTTCAAACAAACGCCACTGGCCCCGATTGGCCCAGTGCACAGCACCGCCGCACGTTGCTATGTCAATGGCATCGCCGATCTTGATCCGGAGCTGGAGTTTTTATTCGACCATCTGCCATTGCCAGGTTATGCCTGGTTGTTCCCAACCGGTCCAAACAGCGCTAATGTCGGCTTCTGGTACAGCGGCCGGAAACGGCTGTCGGCTGCCGCACAACTGCCGCGCCTGCTCGGTGCGCATCCCTGGCTGAGCCAGCGTCTCGCCCAAGCCCACGACCCTGGTCCGATGCTGGGCTTTCCAATTCGCACCGATTTTCTACGCGCTCCCAAGATTGGCCCCGGCCTGTTGTGTGTGGGGGAGGCTGCTGGACTGGTGAATCCATTCACCGGCGAGGGCATCGATTATGCGCTGGAATCTGCTGAACTGGCTGCCGCAGTCATCTTCACGGCACTTTCCGGCGGCGGTGGGATGATTCCTCAGGCGGCATTGCGCGCCTATCCGCGAGCATTGAATCAGCAGTTCCGGAATCTCTTTGTGCTGATGGAGCTGATGCAACGCCATGTCTTCAATGCTTGGGTGTTCGATCGACTGTTCGGCCGCGGCGAACAAGGCCAACAGCTTGTGGATCGACTCATCCAGGTCTGCTTCGGCGCCGCACCACCCTGGACTCTATTGCATCCTTGGCAGTTAAGCAGGCTGCTGCTGTCGCGTCCTTCGGCAACGAGTTGAAACCTATGTCGTCGATGCGCAGCTTGTCGATCGGGTAAACTGACCGCCTTTTAGATAACGCTGGATTCGATGTGCATCACCTAACAGAAATTCTCGCCCTGCTGATCACGCTTGGCATTGGCGCACAATGGCTCGGTTGGCGCTTGCAGATCCCGGCGATCGTGTTGCTTAGCCTGCTTGGACTCATCATCGGCCCGGTGCTGGGTATCCTGCGCCCCAGCGAAGCGCTTGGCGATGCCTATCCTGCGCTGATCAAGCTTGCGGTGGCGGCTATTTTGTTCGAGGGCGGATTGTCCCTGCGTCTATCGGAATTGAAGCAGGCCGCTGCCGGGGTCAACCGACTGATCACGATTGCCGTGGTATTGGTTTTGTCTTTTTCCGCGATAGCGGCTCATTTCATCGCCGGGCTTGCCTGGCCGGTGGCGCTGATTTTCGGCGCTATCACCGTGGTCACGGGGCCGACGGTGATCTTGCCCTTGTTGCGCAGCACGCGCTTGCTGAAGCGTCCGGCCTCCTATCTGAAATGGGAAGGCATTGTCAACGACCCGGTGGGCGCGGTATTGGTGGTGGTGATTTTCGAATACTTTGTCGGCGCAGATGCCGGTCTGCTGGACGATACACTGCTGCATTTGGCATCTGGTGCTGGTGCCGCGCTGGTGCTCGGCGGTCTTAGCGGTTGGCTGCTGGGGCGAGCGTTCCTGTCTGGCCAGGTTCCGGAGTATCTGAAAGGGCCGGTTGCGCTGGCTGCGGCGCTCGGCGTCTATGCGATTGCCAATCTGGTGCTGGAAGATGCGGGATTGATCGCCGCAACGCTGATGGGCGTGGTGCTCGGTAACATGGATCTGCCCAGCATCGGCGAGTTGCGCCGTTTCAAGGAGTACATCGCCGTACTGTTGGTCTCGGGCATCTTTCTGATGCTGACCGCCGATCTTGATCCGCACATCATGCTGGCGCTGGACTGGCGCAGCGGCGCCCTGATTGCCGCAGTGATCCTGCTGGTACGCCCGCTGGCCATCTGGCTCGCCACGATCGGTGCCGGCATGAGCTGGCAGGAGCGTGCTCTGGTGGGCTGGATCGCACCGCGCGGTGTGGTGGCGGCAGCGGTGGCCGGTGTGTTCGGTCCGGCCCTGGCCGAGCAGGGCTTTAAAGGCGCCGAATTGCTGTTGCCATTGGTGTTTGTGTTGATCCTGAGCACGGTCGTGCTGCACGGTTTCAGCCTGGGCTGGTTGGCGCGCCGGCTGAACTTAAGTGCAAAAAACCGGGGTGGATTGATCATCTCCAGCGGTACGGCCTGGAGCAGCGGGTTGGCCGTGGCTTTGCACAAACAGCAGGTACCGGTGATTATCGCCGATACTGCTTGGCACCGGCTGCGCAGGGCACGGCTGTCCGGTGTGCCGGTGTTCTTTGGCGAACTGCTGTCGGAGCACGCGGAGAATGCATTGGAACTCGGCGCCTACGGCAGCTTATTGGCGACCGGCAATAACGATGCCTATAATGCTTTGGTGTGTGCACACTATGCCCCGGAATTGGGCCGGCAGAAGGTGTTCCAGCTTGCCGCTGACGACTTGGCCGAGCAGCGCCGCCGCCTGTCACCGAGCGCCCGCGGTCGCATCGCCATCGCCGAGGATGTCCAATACGAGGATCTGCAGCGGCATCGGTACCAGGATTGGAGTTTTCACACCAGTAAACTGACCGAAGAATTCGGTGTGGCACAATTGCGCGATGCATTGCCGGCAAAGGCGATCCTGGTCTTGGTGATCGACGCGCGCGCTAATGTGCGCTTGATTGAGGCTGGTAAGCCGTTGCAGGCGGTATCTGGGGAGCGGGTGTTGTGGTTCGGCTGCAAGCAACGCGGTGCGGGTGATTGCAACCAGCAGGAGCAAGATTTCAGTCCGGCTGAGGAGCCGCGTCCGCTGGTTTGACCATGGGCTCGCTCCAACGCCAATAGAGTAAGGCGAGAAATCCAATCCAAAGGGCCGCAAGCCAGCCGATGACGCCGTCATAGTCGCCGGCCAAAAATGCCAGCGAAGCGGCATCGTCGCCGTTGCTGAGCCGGCGCGTGAGTTGGATCACAAACACCCAGCCAGCGTGCAGGCCGATGCACCAGCCGATATGCCCGGTGCGCTCGCGCACCAGTGCCAACAACAAGCCAGCCAGGAACAGGGCGACCATTGAGTCCAGATGCTGCCATTGAGCAACGCTTGTAAATACATGCGTTAACATGAACCAGGTGCCGGTCCAGTCGAATTCCATGCCTTCCGGCAGCTCATGAGGCTTCATGAAATGTAATAGCGCATACAGCGATGCGGACCAGATGAGGGCTGAGAACAGTCCGTTTCGGCGACGGATGCCGGTAAATAAAGCGCCGCGAAAGAAGGCCTCTTCCAATAGGCCGATTAGCAAGCCGCCGATGAATGCCGCGATCGCCTTTTCCAGAATCAGACCAGGCAGCCCATCAGGCAGATGCGGCACGCGCACCCCAAGCAACAGCAGGCTTGCCACCAGCAACAGCAGGATCAGCACTCCGGCCAGCCAACCCCGAAATAGGGAATGCAGAAAAGCGCTTCGCTCAATCCCAAAGCCCAATGTGCTCCAATCAGCCAGACCCATTCGCGTCAGGAATGGCCATAAGCCGAGTAGGATCAGTATCTGTGCGATGCGCCCCATGACCCGCTGGGGATCATGGTCGATCCAGCCGGTTAGCATGACCGGATAGGTCAGCAACGCGGCCAGTGTCAGGCAGGCGAGCAGATAGGCAAAAAAGATTGCAGTGGTGCGCAAAGATGGTAACGGGCGTGCTGGATTAGGATGTCTGTCGGATGCTGGCGATCAGCCAGTCGCCGCTGGCATTGTCCCAGTCATGGGTGACAAGCCAGACCTCGTCGAAGGGCTTGGCAGCCGCACCTGGTTGCTTTCGGGTCAGGCCGTGAAAATGCGCTTCGGCGACGATCTGATCGGCATCGCGCCGCAGCGCCAGCAGTTCGGCGTTTAGAGTCACAATCTCGGTGTCCTCCGGCGCATCTCCGAGGGCCTCCCGTTCGCGTTTGATCTCGGCAAAAAGCTGGGGCGCCGTGTACTCCCGCAGGTCTTGAAGATCCGACTGATCCCAAGCCGCTTGTAGGCGCATGAAATGAATTTTGGCATTGTCGATAAAGCCGGCATCGTCAAACCAGATCGGTACCTCCGCATTCGGATCATCGGCCATGACCGGCAAGACCCCGCCGATTCCGTCAACGCCGATTCTGCCGCGAAGTGGAGCGGGGCTGATCGAAGAATGAGGAGCATCTGCGCTCCCCGATCCATTTCCCAGCCCCGCGCGGGCAATGGAGACAAGTGCGGACGCTCTCTTGCGCGACAGATAGAGTAGTAGGAGGCCGGCTAGCAAAGCAGCAATGCACAGCATGAACAAGCTCTTCATGGGCTGACATCCGTGATCTTCCTGATCTCCTGGTCTGGCGGCTCGGACTGCAATCCGGCAGGAGTGGCATCGGGCAGCAACCTGGCATCGCCAATGCCACGTGGATCGCTGATCGCGCGCACACGATTCTTGGCACGATCCCATTGAATCAGCTGCATATTGCCATAGCGGTTAGCGGTAGATTCGAGGCGGTGACCCTGAGCGCGCAACGCTTGTTGCTCTGGCTCGGTGAATGCGTTGGGCTCATGCAGGATTTGATCCGGCAAATATTGATGATGCCAGCGCGGTGCAGAAACCCAGTCAAGCGGATTACCGCCATCCAGCGCGGCGAGGATGGCTTGCAGCACCATGGTAATGATGCGGCTGCCGCCAGGGGTGCCTAGTATAACCAGCTGATCTGCTGATTCGATAAAGGTCGGGCTCATGCTGGAGAGCATGCGCTTGCCGGGAGCAATGGCGTTGGCCTCGCCGCCGACTAATCCGTAAGCATTGGGTGTTCCGGGCCGCGCGGAGAAGTCGTCCATCTCGTCGTTTAATAACACACCCGTACCTGGTGCAACGAAACCGGACCCGAATGGATAGTTGATACTCAGCGTTGCGGCGACTCGGTTACCATGCCGGTCTAGAATCGAGAAGTGTGTGGTATCCCTACCCTCGCTGTGCACTGGCGCTGGGAGGCTTGGGGTGGCTCGCTGTAGATCGATGTCCTGTACCAAGCCTGCTGCGTAAAATGGATGTGTTAAACGCTCCACCGGGACATCCACTTGATCCGGATCACCAAGATAGCGGGCTCGGTCGCGGTAGGCTCGGCGCATAACTTCCACCGTTAGGTGAATGCGTTCGGTGCGTTGCATTTCGGTAAGATCGAACCGCGAGAGCATATTCAGCATTTGCACCAATGCGACACCGCCTGATGATGGCGGTGCGGCACTGGTCACCTGCCACCCCCGGTAACGACCAATAATAGGGGAACGCTCGATCACGTGATAGGCGGCCAGATCCTCTGCGCTCCAGATACCGCCCGCAGCGCGCACACCTTGCACTAGCGCTTGGGCGATGGGTCCGGCGTAGAAACCGGCATGACCCTGCTCGGCGAGCCGTTCGAGGGTGTTGGCGAGGTCCGGCTGACGCAGCAGGTCACCCTCCGCAGGCACCTCCCCGTCGCTCAGAAACTGCGCGGCTGCCGCAGGTGATGTCAGTAGCACCTGCTGGCGCCAGGTCGCCATCCTGCGGTATATAGGGTCCACCCGAAAACCTTCGCGGGCCAGGCGAACAGCGGGCTGCAGGGTTACTTTCAGAGGTAATTGACCGTATTTTTCCGCGAGATGGACCAAGGCGGCGGGCTCGCCAGGAATGCCTGCCGCAAGAGGGCCGTTCAGTGAGCGCTCCCGGACGAAATCACCTTCCTCATCTAGGTAGAGATCGCGGGTTGCGGCGAGCGGGGCCCGTTCGCGCCCATCGATCATTAGATCTCGATTTTCGCCGGCAATGTGCAGCAGCCAGAAACCACCGCCGCCGATCCCCGAACTGTAGGGTTCCACCACGGCCAGCGCCGCGCTGACTGCGACGGCAGCATCGAAGGCGTTGCCACCGGCGGCTAGCATCGCCAGCCCGGCAGCGGTAGCAGCTGGATGTGCGGAGGCGACGGCGGAAGTCGGCGGTCGTTCGGCCTTTGCTACTTGGAGCGCGGGCGAATCGCCAATCGCCAGGATCAGTAGCCAGCCGAGCAGGCCAACGAGTTTTGGCGACAGAAGCCGCCACCTGGGTGAAAAAAGGCTCCGCGTGGGAGCCTTTGGTTGGTGCATCATATCCGCGAGGTCATTCCTCGGCGGTGATTTTTTCGTACTTGGCACGCAATTGCTCTTCCGTCTCCGTATTATCTGGGTCGGTGATAATACAGTCTACCGGACACACCTCCACACATTGCGAGGTTTCGAAATGTCCGACGCACTCGGTACACAAGTCGGGTTCGATTACATAAATCTCGTCGCCCTGCGAGATGGCGCCATTCGGGCACTCCGGTTCGCAGACATCGCAGTTGATGCATTCATCGGTGATGATCAAAGCCATGGGGTTACTCCAGGATGAGTTGTAGAGGTTAGTTGTCGAGTCAAAGGGCAGATAGGGATCTGGTGCAGTTTATCCAAACGTTTTTTGTAATGCAGCATGAACAGGGGCCGCGACGAAGGACGAAACATCGCCGCCAAGGCGGGCGATTTCTCGGACCAATGACGAAGAAATATAAGTATATTGTTCCGCCGGGGTCAGGAATAGGGTTTCGATGTCTGATGCCATGCATCGGTTCATGCCGGCGAGCTGGAATTCATATTCGAAATCCGACACTGCGCGCAAACCGCGCATTATGACATGGATCTGCATTTGCCGTGCGAATGTGACCAGCAATCCTGAGAAAGCGACCACTTCGACACCAGTGATGTCAGCGCAGACCGTGCGTGCCATCGATAAGCGCTGCTCGAGATCGAACGTCGGAGCCTTCGCTGTGTCCGCGGCCACCGCTACAACTACGCGCTCGAATAACTTGGAAGCCCGAAATATCAGATCGGCATGGCCGTTGGTGATCGGATCGAAGGTTCCGGGGTAGACGACGCTGCGCATGGCGGGCCTCCGAGGGGTCAGTGCAAAACTTGAATTGGACAATACGACAATGCGGGAGCGAAGGCGATAAGCAAGAGTTCCGACATCATGCATGCCCAATGAGTGCAAGTTCTACGCCGCCGACCCGTGCGAGACCATAACACACCTGCCCCGCACGCTTGTGACGCAGCAGTGACCATGCGACTGGCAACGAGGGAGGGCTTCCGCTGCTTTGCGTCTCCAGATAGAGTAGGCTGCCGGGATGCACCCAGCCTTTGCTCTCGAGTTTATCGATCGCCGGCGCAAGCAGCCCGCTGGCAAATGGTGGGTCGAGAAAAATGATGTCCATCGGCTTGGGCTCCTGCGTGGACAGCCAGCGGAGAGCATCGGCTTTGATGACCCGGACCTTCTCGGCTTTGATGAGTTGCACATTACTGCGTAGTTGCATCACCGCGGCGCCCGCGGATTCGATCATCCATACTTCCCCGGCCCCACGGGATGCTGCTTCCAGTCCAAGAGCACCGGAACCGGCGAAGCAATCGAGACAGCGGCTGCCCTCGACGAACGGTGCCAACCAGTTGAAAACTGTTTCTCGAATGCGATCCGAGGTTGGCCTGAGACCAGCGGTGCTGGGCACCGGCAGACGCCGGCCGCGATAGCGACCACCGATGATGCGAATCTGACCCACTGAAATGCAGCTTTATCTTTGGCCATTTCCATTCTGGGCCGCGGCTGGCGTTTCCGCTGCTGTTGAAGCCCGGGTTGTCTCTGGTATGGTGTTCGGATCCTCTCTATTGGGGTTAATGTTGGCAGGATTAGTATTGGCAGACGCAGTGTTGGCAGACTCGGCATTGGATATGGATTCGGCAACCGCTGTCGGATCATCACCGACCGACACGACCGCCAGGCGCTCAGGATGTATTCTGCGCCTGAATGCATCGCGGATCTGCTCTTTTGTTACAGCGGAGACGCGCTCGGTAAACTGATCCAGGTAGTCCAAGGGTAGGTCATAGAATCCGATCATGGCTAGATAGCTTACCACCTTGCTATTGCTGGCGATTCGAAGCGGAAAACCGCCGGTGATATTGTTGAGCGCGGCCTCCAGTTCCTCATCCGTTGGTCCCTGATCGATGAATCGCTGCAGGGTGTCGAGTAATAGCGTGCGAGCTTCATCGGCTTGTGTATTTTTGGTCTGCAAGCCCAGAATCATTGGGCCGCGCACAGCCATCGGGATAAAATAGCTGTAGGTGGAATAGGATAGTCCACGCTTCTCACGTATCTCGTGCATCAGGATGGATACCAGGCCGCTGCCGCCGAGGATGTGGTTACCGACATAGAGTGGAAAATAATCGGGGTCGCCGCGACGCATGCCTGGCTGGCCAGCATAGATATGCGTTTGGCTCGAGGGAAAGTCGATCTGTTGTAGTTCGCTGTTCTCGAGGTCGACAACTTCCGGCAACGCTGGCGCCGCGCTGCCGCTTGGCAGGCCAGCGGTCAGGCGATTGGCCAGGGTTTGTGCTTGTTCGCGGGTCAGGGCGCCAACGATGGCGAGGGTGGCATTTTGAGCGACAAAATAGGTCTTGTGGAATGCGATCAGATCTTCGCGGCGGATAGTACGGACGCTGTCTGCGGTGCCGCTTGGATCAGATGCATAGGGGTGTTCTCCGAAGATAGCGCGATAAAGCGCTTTACTGCCAATGCTGCCTGGGTTCTGCTCGGCCAGACGGAGGGCGACCAGTTGATTCTGCTGGACGCGCTCGAAGTCTTGGGCTGGAAAAGTCGGTTGCGTCAGAATTTTGATTAGTGTGTCCAGCGTAGGCTCGAGCAAGGAAGGCTCGGTGAGGCTGCGCAGACCAACCGATGCCATGTCCCGTTCGGCACTGCTATCAAGTTGGGCTCCGAGTGACTCGATGCGTTCGGCAATCGCATCGGCGTTCAGCCCACCCGCGCCCTGGGTCAGCATGGCTGAGGTCAGGGATGCCAGCCCGGGTTTGTTCCCATCACGGGCGCTACCGGCTGCAAATACGATCTGTACGTCGACCATTGGCAAGTCTGGCGCCGCGACGAACAAGACCTTGGCGCCGTTGTCTGTTTGCCAGCTTTCGATCCGCGGCGTTGCCATCAGGGTGCTGGATGTGACGAGAGCCAACAGGCAAGCGGGCAACAGGGACCAATACCTGCTTTTAGCGGCCATGGATGTCGGCTCCCGAGTAGGTTGCAATCGAACTGTTCGCGTCGTCGTCCAGCGGCTGCGGTTCGAGCATTGCAACAGTGCGTCGCTGCGCTGTCAGATACTTGTTTGCAACTGCTTGAATTTGTTCTGGAGTCACGGCCGAGAGCTGTTCGACATAGTCATCTACCAATTGCCAGCCAAGCCCGACCGTTTCCAGTTTGCCAAGTTGCATGGCCTGATAGAACACGCTGTCTTGCTCATACACCTTAGACGCGATCAATTGAGCGCGAATGCGTGCCAATTCTTCCTCGCCGACCGGCTCAGTCTGCAAACGCTTCAATTGCGCCATCAGTGCCTGTTCCACCTCATGAATGTCATGACCTTTAGCCGGGCTGCCGCTGAGTAACAGCATGCCCGGCAAGCGGGTGAAGGCATCGTAGCTCACTCCAACAGATGCGGCGATTTGTTGGCCTCGCACCAGTTCCTTACTCAGTCGCGAGCTGCTACCGCTATCAAGCACCGATGCCAGCATTTCAAGTGCATAGGGCTCCCAGGGTTGGTCAGCGTCGACGAGTGCCGGGGTCTTGTAGCCAATGATCAGATAAGGCTCCTTTGCTGGAGCCCGAACGACCAGACGTTTTTCACCGCGTTGTTCCGGCTCGCGCCGAGGCTTCGGCGAATCGATCTGTTCTGGCTTTAAACTACCGAAATGCTGTTCTGCCAGTGCCAACACAGCATCCGGATCGACATCACCGACCACCACCAAAGTTGCGTTGTTCGGTGCGTACCATTTTTTGTACCATTCCCTGACATCGTCGATCTGCATCGAATCGAGGTCACTGGCCCAGCCAATGACGGGGATTCGGTATGGTGATGCCTCGTAGGCAGCGGCATTGAACTGTTCAAAAGTCAGCGCCTTCGGGTCATCGTCGGTGCGCAGTCGCCGTTCTTCCTTGACGACTTCCAACTCCTTCAGAAATTCATCTTCCGGCAGTGCCAGCCGACGCATCCGTTCGGCTTCCAGTTCGAATGAGACCGCCAGCCGATCAGCGGCCATGGTCTCGAAGTAGGTGGTGAAATCACGAGCGGTGAAGGCATTTTCATCTCCTCCGTTGGCAGAGATGATGCGTGAGAATTCGCCTGGCTCCAAATGTTCAGTGCCTTTGAACATCATGTGTTCAAGCACGTGGGAGACGCCGGTTATGCCGCCATATTCGAAGCTGGACCCTATCCTATACCAGACCTGGGTGGTGACGATTGGCGCTCGATCATCCTGTTTCACTAACACTTTAAGGCCGTTATCAAGGGTGTGTTCGACCACCGCGGCTTGTAATGTGCAGAGCGGCGATAAAATCAACAGGATTGGGACAAAGAGCTTTTTCATGAGTAACCTAAGTGATGAAAACTAATTCCTTAGACGTTGGGCCACATGGCGACGGCATGGAACCGATGCAATATCCTTGATCGTTGATGTCCGTTCCGACAATGACGGCCAGCTTTTGGTAGCATCTTCGGGTTGTGGTCCATCTCAGTAATGGTTGCATTATGTTTGGATTTGGAAAGAAGAAACGACGAGAACAGGTGGTAGAAGCGTCCGCGCAGTCTCCCACTGCGCAAATGACGCGGTCAACGCTCCCAGAGGGAACGCTCCCAGAGGGAATGCCTCCGACGAAAGCGTCTGAACCGTCGCCAGCGCAGAACGCGACTGAACAGATCGTCGAGCCCGGGCGTCTTGCGCGCGCGATCGCCAAACAAGCCGCAGGTTTACAGGATAAAGAAAAAGGCAAGCGGTTTCTGGCTGGCTTGCGAAATGGCCTTGCCCGTACTCGCGAGGTATTGACCGCCGATCTTGGAGAGCTGGTCACCGGACGCAAGGAGATCGATCAAGATCTATTGGACGAGCTAGAGATCCTGCTGCTAAGCGCGGACGTTGGTATCCCTGCGACCACGAGAATCATGGATGATCTTAGCTACCGCGTTAAATTACGCGAGGTGTCGGACCCTGCCGCGTTGCTGCAGGCGGTGCGCAGGCATCTAGCTGAAATCCTCAAGCGCAACACCGCTCCGGTGCGACAGCCCATGGCGGGTAAGCCGCAGGTGATTCTAATGATTGGCGTCAACGGCGTCGGTAAGACCACCACGATTGGTAAGCTGGCACGCCAACTCAAAGACGAAGGTAACAGCGTCATGCTGGCGGCTGGCGATACTTTCCGGGCCGCCGCTGTGGAGCAACTGCAGGCATGGGGCGAGCGCAACGATGTGCCGGTGATTGCACAACATGCCGGTGCCGACCCGGCATCGGTCATTTTCGATGCACTCCAGGCGGCGACCGCGCGCGGCATCGACGTTCTGATTGCTGATACGGCCGGACGGCTACACAACAAGACGAATTTGATGGAAGAGCTGCGCAAGATCGGTCGGGTGATGAAGAAAATCGATCCGGACGCACCCCACGAGGTCATGCTTGTACTGGATGCGACCACCGGCCAGAATGCCCTGCACCAAGCCGAGCAGTTCAACGGAATTCTGCCGCTCACCGGCATTACGTTAACCAAACTCGATGGGACTGCCAAGGGCGGCATCCTGTTCGCCATTGCGGAGAAACTAGATGTACCCTTTCGGTTCATCGGTGTCGGTGAGCGCGTCGAGGATCTGCGTCATTTTGATGCCGATGAATTCCTGAATGCATTATTTGCTCCATGAGCGACACTACATTCAGGAGCTGGAAAGCTCGCTTTACCGGCATGGACGCAGCAAAATGCGCGCATGCCAGCGACTACCAATACCACGACTTTGGGCACTATGCGCCGCGACGCGGTTCAGCGCTTGGCGGCCAGCCTCGGTGTACCCGACCTGATCCGCTACTCGTAGCATGATCCAGTTCGAGCACGTCAGTAAACGCTATCGGCAGCGCGGTGATGCGCTGAAGGATCTGAACTTTGAAGTGAAGGCCGGCGAGATGGTGTTTTTGACTGGACACTCAGGGGCCGGTAAGAGCACATTACTGCGGTTGATTGGGCTGTTTGAACGCCCGACCCGGGGCCGAGTGACAGTGAATGGACGCGACCTCGGTCGGCTGTCCCGGCGCCAGATTCCTGGGCATCGGCGTGAGATCGGGATGGTCTTTCAGGATCACCGACTGCTGCCTGGCCACAGCGTTTTCGACAACGTGGCGTTGCCGCTCATGGCTGCCGGCATGCACCAGCGCGAGATTGGTAAGCGTGTACGGGCCGCCCTGGACCAGGTTGGATTGCTGCGTTTCGAGGCCATGCTACCGATGTCGCTATCCAGTGGAGAGCAGCAGCGCGTAGGCATCGCACGAGCCGTGGTTGGACGACCATTGGTCATTCTGGCCGACGAACCCACCGGAAATCTTGACCCAAGCCTATCCCGGGAGATATTTCAGTTGTTTGAGCGTTTTCATCAGGTTGGTGTAAGTTTGCTCATTGCCACCCACAATCTGGATCTTGTGGCCGCCATGGGGCATCGCACTTTGCGCTTGCACCAGGGCCGACTGGTGGCAGACTCCGGAAAGTGCTGATACGGTTCTTGATCATTCGACCGATATTTGCTTTATGGTCAGGCAGATGAAGCGTCACGTCAGTCACAATCGGGTGCGACTTGCAATCGGCTGCTGGCTCGGCAATCACCAAAGGGCAATGAGCGAGAGCGTCGATCGATTACTTCGTGTACCCCTAGCAACGGCTATGACCGTCGCCGCCCTGGGTATTGCGCTGGCGCTGCCGACAACTCTATTCCTAGTGCTTGATAATCTGCAGCGGCTTGGCGGTGATTGGCAGCGTGGCGCGGGCTTGTCACTGTTTCTCGATCCTAAGGTTGAGCGAGCCGGCGCCGAGGTTCTGGCGGCAACCTTGCGCACCCGGACCGATATCCTACGCGTGGATCTGATCCCTCCCGAACAAGGTCTTGCCGAATTCCGGGAATACAGTGGTTTGGGAGCCGCGTTGGACCAACTCGGGCGCAATCCACTGCCAATGGTGCTGGCAGTCTATCCGGCTTGGCAGGCACGAGCGGCTGGCCCCCTACAGAATTTAGCTAAATCGCTGGAAGCCTTGCCAAAAGTGGATTTTGCTCGGCTCGACGCTCAGTGGACATTGCGATTCAACGCCATTGTTGATCTACTGACCGACGCAACGCGATTGCTGGCGGCGGTGCTCGGTCTGGCAGTATTGCTTGTGGTGGGCAACAGCGTTCGTCTCGAGATCGAAAACCGTCGTGCCGAGGTGGAGGTAATGGATCTGGTTGGCGCGACGGCGGCATTTATCCGCCGCCCGTTTCTATACAGCGGCGCCTGGTATGGGCTGCTCGGCGGCATCTTCGCCTGGATTATCGTCAGCTGGTCCACCAGCCTGCTGCAAGGATCGGTGAATCGTCTCGCAACGCTCTACCATACAGAATTCATACTTGACGGCTTGGGGCCGGTTTCGAGTCTAGTTTTAATCGGAGCGAGTATTACCCTTGGTGTATGTGGAAGCTGGCTCGCGGTGGGGCGGCACCTGAGCCAGGTTCAACCCGCCTAAATCTCTCCCCCTGACTTTCTCTCTCAGCTTCTCTTTCCAACTTCTCCTACCGGTTTCTCCTCGCAGCTTCTCCATCTCAGGTTCCCAATCCCAGCTTCTCCTCAGCAATTCTTCTCAAGATCTGTGTTTCCGTGAAAGGTGATGAGCGAAAGCAGTTAGTCAGGAAATCGCACATTGAAACTCGACGGAGAAGTTTGCCTCAGAGTAACTACCAGCATTCGATATCGCGTGCAGCCGAGCTCGGTCTGCTTTAAGCGTCGGGCTTTTTATTCGATTTTTTCGATCTATTCATTGGTAATACTAAATATATTTTATGAAATCGGACGTTTGTGCCGAACGAATTTCAGAGTTTTCCAGGGTTTGTCAAGTGTTACCCTGATACAGCTTCGTAAAAACCACTATAAAATTAACGCGAAAAAGTCTATGCAACGGGCCGGTCTACGGTTAAGATGTGTCCATAGGGTTTTTGTCCATCCTTTGCCACAGGATAGATCCGTTCAAAACCCGCTCGAAAACCCCGTCATCAACATTGTCAAAGTGCCGGGTAAGTGCTAACATATTTTCCGACAAATTTACTTAGGTATAGCTGCCATGACTGATACAACGACCACTGACATCGCCGCGATTGGTTCGTTATCGACGGGAACCATTGATGCCTACATCTCGAGTGCCTATCAGATTCCGGTGTTGACCCTTGATGAAGAGCGAGAGCTTGCTCTGCGGTTGCGCGACAACAATGACATGATGGCAGCACGTCGGCTCGTCCTATCCCATCTACGCTTTGTCATTCGTATCGCCCGCGGTTACTTAGGCTACGGTCTACCTTTGCCGGACCTGATTCAGGAAGGCACTGTTGGTCTGATGAAAGCCGTCCGTCGCTTCGAACCCGATGTTGGCGTACGCCTGGTATCTTTTGCTGTGCACTGGATTCGCGCGGAAATTCACGAATATATCCTGCGAAACTGGCGTATCGTCAAAGTTGCCACCACCAAAGCGCAGCGTAAGCTATTCTTCAACCTGCGTAGCTCGAAAAAGCGTCTAGGATGGTTCACCAAGCAGGAAGTTGATGATGTCGCCGCGGATCTAGGCGTCAAGCCCGAGACAGTGCTGGAGATGGAGTCGCGGCTGTCGAGCCATGATATGTCCTTCGACGGCTACGACGATGAAGAGGACGATGGTCCTTCGGCCCCATCCACCTACCTGCCGGACCTGAGCATGGAACCTGCCAGTGCCCTAGAACGTGAAGATAGCAGCAGTTACCAGCGTGATCGCTTGTTCGCCGCCTTAGAGGGGTTGGACGAGCGGAGTAAAACAATTCTGCGCGAGCGCTGGCTGAATGAAAAGAAGCAAACCCTACATGAACTGGCTCAGCAATTCGGTGTCTCCGCGGAGCGCATACGCCAGATCGAGAAAAATGCCATGAACAAATTACGGGTGCAATTGGAGTGCTGAACCCCGACAAAGCCTGTGTTCTGATCAGATTAGAAGGTATCCTTGATCGATCTGTTCGAGCACTCGTCACCTAAATAAAAGCCCGCCATCTGGCGGGCTTTTTGCATTGGGCGCGACTCGTTCGTTTGCGTAAACCGCTCAACTGGTAGGCTTTGACCTGAAGGGCCGGCGCAGGCGCTCCAGCAATGATCGTATTCGAATGGACAGGCTCAAGCGTTCGTTCGTGATACGCTGTTGTTCGAGCATCTGTTGCACATGACCATCCAGCTGTTGGAGCAACGCCACGATTTGCTCTTCACCGGGTGAGAGAGTGGCAGTTGAGGGATTGGCCTTGCTGTTTACGGACGGCGGCTCAATAGGCTGGTCATCCGGATCGTATACCGCGATCCATACGCCCGGATGAGGCAAAAAACGGTTAAAACCCTTGGATTGGAAATCCACGTCCGACCAGTCGGAACGATGCGTTTCATAGGGCTTGCCTGGCACCTCCTGGGGCATCACGCGCTTAGGTACGGAGACGATAACGCGTCCGCCAATGCGAATCAGTTCGTCCAGAAAGCGTTCCCCGTCTTGTTTGGAAAAATGTTCGATGATGGCGAGAGCCAGTACCAGATCATACTGTCCGTCGCTTCTATGCTCGAGTGCCTGCAGTGCTTCACCGACCTCTAAATCATCGTAAGCCCAATCCGGGATCAGCGGCACGTACTCTGGGGTGCCTTCAATCCCATCAATGCGTATTTCCCAGCGGTCTCGGTTCGGCGCTTCCAGCTTTTCGTAGAATTGCTCGTCGTTGTACAGATCCAGTTGTACTCGACATAACATACCGTACACCCCAAGCCCGCATCCGACATCAAGTACAGAACGGACTGGTTTGCGCTTGATCTCAGAAAAAATGGGAGAAATTTGTTCGCTATTGCTAAACGGCATATATCGAGTCCGCTGATCATTCCAAGAACCATGGAGAGAATCGAACTATCTCCTCATGCTATGGGGTTTGAAACCGAAATTTTGTCGAGTATACGTTTGTCTCATCAACAGGGCCAACTTTCGCAGCTCGTTTCTGATTAACCAAGCTGGGCACCACAGAAAAAGGACACCCCACAAGGACAGAAAAAGGAAAGGACAGAAAAAAGGACAGAAAAAGAAGGACAGAAAAGGACAGAAAAAGGAGGACAGAAAAAGGACACCAAGGAGGACAGAAAAAGGACACCCACTTTTCGCAGCAGCCAAGGGGACAGAAAAAGGACACCCACTTTTCGCAGCAGCCAAGGAGAATCAAGCTAAATGGGCAGGCCAAATTGGGCAAGCGGCCTTGTTCATAACTCCGACCAACTGACTTGATGTATGATTACCGGCGGTTAAATTTCCATTCTTCGTTGCCGAACCGCTTCATCAGAACGCTCGACATCCACAATCACTCTAGCCTCAGCGTCACTGCCAACGACCCCACTCGGGCGCGCGATGGCAGTATAGTAGCGGTTGATGAATAACCTATACAACGCTATCCAGACATCGGCGGAGTGCAATCGGGGTCGCTATCGGAATCGGAATCGAGAGAGAAAACGCCCTATGCCATTCGGTCATGAGAAGCTCGACGTAGAGCGTGCGGTCATCGAGTCTGTCGGCTGGGCCTAGTGGCTACTGCGAGCATGTGAAAGGACAGCGTAACGGTAAGGATCAACTCCTGTGCGCATCGTAGGTGCGCTTTGCACGCCATCGCGCTGAAAACATTGCCGAGGGTAATGGCAAAGCGACGAGCGGGGATCGACGCTGGTAGCAAGCAAAAGGCACTGCTCGATCGTCGTGTGGCCATGCTCACGAAGCTCGGACAGCGCGGCTACCCGGTCAGCGAGGAGCTTGGCGGATAGCGGGTTGGTCAGTTCGATACCGACGCCGATACCGATACCGACGCCGATAGCGGTACCGAATGAGTCGGCAGGCGACACCCAAGCCAAAAACCTGTTTAGCTTGTTTCTGCACCATACATATTAATGGCGATCGATGCCCCCGGACTCGGGGTGATGGTGGACGAGGCACGGCTTGGGAAGCCAGATCGGGTGATTGCAGCGGATGCCGCAGCGCCTGAGCATTGCTGAGGCGTCCCGACGCGGATCTCGATCAGGAACGAGGATAGTCTCCGAACCTCCTCAGCGATGCACAGAACAACAACGCCCGACGAAGACACCGCCGAATGCATATCGATGATCCCACTGGATAACTATCTGCGTGTCCTGCTGTCCCCACGCCAGCGCCGTAGGGCCGCGGCCAAGGCGCTCAAGGGGCGATCCAAGCCGGGGGCTGTCGTTGTGGCAACCAAGCGCGCCATGTCAACTGCGGAGCGCGATGCGGCGGGTCAGCAGCGCTTGTCCATGACGGCCGCAGGGCTGACGGGTTTGGGCCTCCTCGGCCTGCCCGCGCTGACGCTGGCCGGCCTGCCGCTACTGGCCTACAGCTACGGCCGCATGATGCGTCACATTTGGCGCTCCTACCGTAGCAAGGGCCGTATCATGGTCGCGACGCTGGACGCCCTATCGCTTAGCTTCGCGCTCGCGATGGGCTACTTCTTCACCGCCAGCCTGCTGTTGGCCGTCTATTTCACGGCCGTCCGGCTGGTGGCGCGCACCGAGCGCGAGGCGCACGCTGATTTTAGCCGCATCTTCGGCGAGTTGAGCGATACCGTTTGGTTGGTCAAGGACGGCACCGAGATCGAGATCCCGTTGTCCCGCCTTAAGGCAGGCGACAGGATCGCCGTGCATGCCGGCGAGATGGTGCCGGTGGACGGCACCGTGGCGGCCGGAGAAGGTATGCTCGATCAGCACCTGCTCACCGGTGAGTCTCAACCGGTTGAGAAGACCGTCGGTGATCCGGTCCTGACCTCCACGTTGGTGATCGCAGGCAGCCTGCAGGTGGTCGTCGAGCACACCGGCGAGGACAGCATCACCGGGCAGATCGCCCGCACCCTGGAGCACGCCGCGACCTTCAAGCACAAGATGCAGTCACGCGGGGAGCGACTGGTGGAACAAGGCGCCTCCATCACCATGCTTACGTCTGCCGCCGCGTTGCCCATTCTCGGGCTGAGCAAGGCGGTCGCCCTGAGCTACAGCGGGTTCGGCTATCAAATGCGCATGGCCGCGCCGCTGATGGTTTTGAACTACCTGCGCATCTCCTCCGGCAAGGGGATCTTGGTCAAGGACGGCCGGGCGCTCGATCTGTTCGCTACGGTCGACACCGTCATCTTCGATAAGACCGGCACCCTGACCGAGGAGGTTCCGCGCCTCGGCAGCATCGTCGCCACCGCAGGCCATGACCAGGCCGAGGTGCTGCGCATCGCCGCGAGCGCCGAGCAACGCCAGAGGCATCCCATCGCGCAGGCCATCTGCCGGCATGCCCGGCAAGTCGGCATAGCGCTGCTGCCCCTGCGCGATACCGACTATGCCGTCGGGCGCGGGCTGAAGGTCCAGCTCGGGGATGCAGATCGGGCCGACGTTCGCAGGAGCATCCTGATCGGCAGTCGCCGGTTCATGGAAAGTAGAGGGATCGACGTACCCGCCGACATCGATGTGCTGCAGGCGGCGGCCGCGGAGCGAGGCTTCTCGGTCGTCTATGTCGCCGAGGACGGCGGCCTGCTCATCGGCGCCCTCCAGCTGATCCCGGCGCTGCGGCCAGACGCCAAGGAGGCCATCGACGCATTGCACGGACTTGGTCTGACCACCTGCATTATCTCCGGCGATCAGGGGGGACCGACGCGCTATCTAGCCGATACCTTAGGAGTAGATCGCTATTTCGCCGAGACGCTGCCGACCGCCAAGGCAGAGCACGTCCGGGACTTGCAGCAACAAGGCCGCAAGGTCTGCTTCATCGGCGACGGCATCAACGACTCCGTCGCCCTGCAGCAGGCGGATGTCTCCGTCTCGCTGCATGGCGCCGCCACCATCGCCCAGGACACCGCGGACATCTTGCTGACGACCCCTGACCTGATGCACATGCCGCAACTGGTCAGGATGTCCCGCGATCTGCATTGGCGCATGAACGCCAGCGAGGTCATGAACTACGGATTCGGCGTCGCCTGCATCGGCGCCGTGCTGGTGCTGGGCATGGGCGTCGGCGGTGCCATCGTGCTCTACTCCGGCGGGCTGTTGACCAACCTGCTCAACTCCATGACCCCGCTGTTCCTCCAGCGTCGCGCCCGACCGCTACCGGCGCCCCCCGCAACAGCAGGCCGCCTCGCTGGTTCGGACGGAGTGTCTAGGCTGTCGAAATCTGCAGTCTCACTAAAACAAGCGCTTCCCGGTTTATGGATGCTTAGTCGGTGTCGGGATCGGTATCAAGGTCGGAATGAGGGATTGGTATCGAGCTAGGTAGTTCAATCTGGACGATCCTGGCCCGACTCACACAGTTTCCTTGCATCACCGACTGAACTGTATTCACCTACATATCAACGCCTTACGCCCTCCGTCTATCCAGGCGCTGCACACAGATCTGCAGGAGCGAAAAGTGCGTGAAGAAGGCCAAATTGAGCACCCTAGTATCGAGCTGGCTGCTTTGATCGATGAGCGGATTCGATTCCGATAGCGACCCCGACACCGATTAGGCTTCCCCAGTGCGTTCGATGAAGCAATCCAAGACCCGGGATCGGTTTGGCATCAAAACTCAGGACATTTCGACAGCCTACGGAGCGTCCCCACCGAGCGATCGACCGCAGCTGTCGATCTGATCTGGGGCGGCCCCGAAAACGATTTCCAGGAGAAACCTAAAAAACCCAGAAAAGGGCAACCTAGAAAAGGAACCTTAACCTAGAAAATAACCTAGAAAAGCGACCTAGAAAAGGCCTGGAAAAGGACACCTGAATCCTGGAAAAACTGGAAAAGGAAAAAGCTGGAAAGCTGGAAAAGGAAAGCTGGAAAAGGACACCCACTTGAAAGCTGGAAAAGGATGAAAGCTGGAAAAGGACACCCACTTTACTTCGTGTAATCAAAATGAGTGTCCTTTTTCACTTCTTTCCTTTTTCACTTCTTTTCACTTCGAATCGGTCCGATTGTTTGCCTCGAAAGGCTTCGACACCGTCGGCATCGATAACGATATGCGTGCCCATTTCTTCAAGCTGGAAAAGGACACCCACTTTACTTCGTGTAATCAAAATGAGTGTCCTTTTTTACTGCTTTTTTTTTTACTGCTTTTAGATCGGTCAGATCCTTTTCACGAGACCCTTGCATTGCAGTAGGATCCGGTGTACTCGTGAATGCAAGACCCGATCCCTATCCCTCTGCACTTTCCCAGATCGAGACGATGGGTAGATCGGAAACCCGAAACATCGGCTTGGTCCCTCGTTCCCCGGATACGAACTCATCTGCATCCGCAGCAAGCAACACGGCAATGTGAATTGCGTCGATCGCCGCCAAACCGTACACCTGAGCGAGGCGCTTAGCAGTTTCAATCAACTCCACAGTAATCTGCTGGCAGTGAGCTTTGGCGAAGACGGCTTCATAGAACGACGCTTCTTCAACGTTGGCATGATACAGAGCCTTCGGCATCACCTCCAGCCAGAGGATGTCGCTGACAATCAACAGCCGCGCGGGGTCTTCTAACACCGTTAGAGCGGTCCTGAACCATGGCGGGCGACCGGACCAAGCAGCGATCAAGAGATTGGCATCGATGCCGGTTCTGCGGTCAGTCATCCAAGACACCGCCACGTCGGCGTCCAACCTCTTCGCTGATTTCCTCAGCGCTCAACAGTTTTCCTCCTCTTTTAAGATAGGCCTGCCGAGCGGCAAGCGCCAACTGCTCTAGCTCAGTGTGAGGATCTTCGGGACGGTTCTCATCATTGCGTAGCGGCTCGATAGTGATTCTCACTCGTGTCCCAACTGGCAGATCATCGGGAAGCTGTACTCGATGACTGGAATCCACTTTCAACTCGAAGACTAGAGTATTCATCAGTTACCCCATTAAGCCTAACCTCACCACGTCCATCCTGATCTTCGCACATCCGATCATCTTTGTCGCCATGATCGGCCTTGAGTCTCGTTTGGTCCACCTGCTCGGGGCGGCGCCAACGTCCTCGTCCACCGGTTTGGTCAAAAAATCGACAGCACCCCGCTTGATCGCCCGGACCGACATCGGTATATCGCCGTGGCCGGTCAGAAAGACGATCGGTAGATCGACTCTCTGCTCTGCCAGTTGCGCCTGTAATTGCATGCCGTCGAGCTCGGGCATGCGCACATCGAGCACGATGCAGCCGACGCCCGAGTAGGCCTCTCGAGCCAGGAACGCACTGGCGCAGGCGAACGGCTCGACCGACAACCCCGCCGAGCGCAGCAGCCTGACCAGGCTCTTGCGCACCGCATCGTCGTCATCGACGACAAACACCGTCTCTTGCCTATCCTCCATGAGATTCCTCGTGAACGCATGGCAGTGTGAATGAGAAACGGGCACCATCGCCCGTGTTCTCGGCCCAGATGCGCCCGCCGTGGTCCTCGACGAGGCGACGGCAGATCGCAAGCCCCATCCCCAAGCCTTCGGTCCTGGTCGTAAAGAACGGTTCGAATAGTCGTGCGAGCGCCTCTCCAGGGATCCCAGGACCGTTATCCTCGATGCTGATCAAGAGTTGGCCCTCATGGTTGCATTGCGCCTGGATGTGTACTGTACGCTGCTCGACCGGGGACTGCGCGAGCGCCTGCACCGCGTTGACCAGCAGGTTCATGATGACCTGTTGGATCTCGACTCGCTCGACCGTGACCCGCGGCAGGTCCTGGGCGAGCTCCACCTCGACGCGGACAGCATGAGTCGCAAGCTCGGCGGCCGCAATGGCCAATACCTCCTGGATGATGTCTCGGATGTCACAACGCCGGTGCGCGGTAGGTTCATGGTGCAGCATGCGCCGCAGGCATCGAATCACCTCGCTCGCCCGTTTGTCGTCGCGCACGATGTCGTCCAGGATCTCGCGCAGCTCCACCAGATCGGGGCTCTCGGAGCTCAGGAAGCGGCGCGGCCTGGGCGTTGCTCAAGATCGCGGTCAGGGGTTGGTTCAGCTCATGGGCGAGCGTCGAGACCAGCTCGCCGAGCACGTTCGCCCGACTCAGCCTCTTGAGCCAGTGAACCCGAACCCTACCAAAGTTTCGGCCATGTCGGTGGCATCGTTAACCGGGTTCCGCAGGGGGCCACTTTGGTAGGCACCATTGCCAATGACCAATGCGTACATGGAGCGCGCATTGACCCACATTGGTGCGCACCCGAGCATCGCCAAGACAAGCAAAGCAACAACGACCGGCACGGCTCGACTACATTCCGATTGTCTTGATAATGATGGTGTTCTCAGCATACCAGCATACCTATAGACCGTTATCAATTAGGGCTGCACTCGACTGCAGGGTGCAGATACAGGTTTCTCTGATATCACGGCGCAGTTCATCGATGACACTAACTCAGCCAACGTCGCTGATCTCGCTCAGTTGCCTCCGCCCTCTGCTGCGCACCGCGATGTCGCTGCGGGTATTGATCTATCTCTGACGACGCCTGCGGCGGCAACCACGCCCCCCGGCGACGCACCCAACGTTAGCGTTGAGTTGCAACCGGCATGACTGGCACGGCGGTACCCGCACCACCGAGGCTGGCCTGTGGCACGGCGGTGCAGATGGTACGGACCGCCGGTTGTCAGCTCGAACGCGCTTGTTGGACCTGGGCCTTTCAGACGACGTGCCGGTCTATGGAATTTCAGCGGATCGGCTGGTGAGTGTCAAGGAGGGATGGGGCGGGATGCGTGCGGCAGTTTCGGGTGTACAGCACGCTTTTTGGGCGTTTTGTCGCGGGTCGGCGTGCGGAGAATCGGGTTTTTGCGGCTTTGACGGGGTGTTTTCCGGTGTCTGAGACAGGGGGATAGCTCCGCGGCTGTGCACGGATTGGCAAGCATTCATGTCACGCGGCCTCGAGGTAACAGGGCGGTGGGTCGTGAAACGACAGGAGGGCGTAGACCTGGCGCAGCTTGCCTTCCCCGCACTTGGAACAGAGGCTGTAGTCGATGCCTTGTTTGGTGAGAAAGGCATCCATGTCGGCGATGAAGGGCAGATGGGGGGGCGTCGAGACCGAGGCGGGCGCGGCAGGTGGTGAGCTTGTCCTTGCGGTGACCGTTGGCCAGGATGCCATAATAGCGAATGCGACGGAATTGCGGCGGCGGGATATGGGCCAGGAAACGGCGGATGAATTCGTCGGCGGGCAGCGCCATGATCTTCTCGACCGGCGCGCCGGGTTCTCGGTTGTCAAGATACTTGAAGGTGATCGTCCCCTCGTCGATGCTGAGAATCCGGTGATTGGCGATGGCGATGCGGTTGACGTAGCGCCCCAGATAGCGAATCAGGTGGGCGGGGTCGTCAAAGGGTTGCTTGGCATAGACCACCCAGTCGTGGCTGCACAGCGCCTGAAGCAACGCCTCCCAGCCGGCTTTGGTGGCAAGCACCGGCTGTCCGCTCAAGCACAGCTTGCCTTGATCGTAGAGTGCTTGCAGGGCGGCGAGGAACTTGCCCCGGAAGACCTTGGACAGGGCTTCGACGCGAAACAGGAAGTGCTTGGGGGCGCGCACGAAGGCGCTGCCGTCGTTCTTGAGCGCTCCGCCGGTGACGATGCAGTGGACGTGCGGGTGGTCGTTCAGCGTCTGGCCCCAGGTATGCAGGACCATGATGATGCCCAGTTTGCCGTCCCACAGGTTCTGGGCAAAGGTTTGGAGGGTCTCGGCGGCGAGCGTGAACAACAGGCCGTAGACCCGCTCGGGGTTGTAGCGCGCCAGGGGGATCAGGTCATGCGGCAGGGTGAAGACGATGTGGAAGTATTGGATCGGCAACAGCTCAAGCTCGCGGGCGTCGACCCAGGCCGCTCGTTGACTCCCGCGGCACTTGGGGCAGTTGCGGTTGCGACAGCTGTTGTAGCTGATCTCGGTGTGTCCGCAATGGTCGCATTCATCGACGTGGCCACCGAGTGCCGTGGTCCGGCATTTCTCGATGTCCGACATGGCCTTGTGTTGTTGGGGGGTGAGGATGTGCGTCTGCCGATAGTCGTCGCCATAGGCGCGGAAGACATCGGCGACCTCGAACTGGATGTCCGGCGGCTCGGGTGGGAATTCCCGCTTGATTTCACGGCTCAAACAAGTTTGGGCGTCCATGCCGAGAGATTATAGTCTAGCGACGTGAATGCTGTATACCCCTACAGGTATTGATGGGAGTGCCTTTTGGTTCGCTCCGGGCTTTCTATTTATTTAGTCCAACGCTATGAATAACCCGATCCCAAACCGCGCTTGCACCGAACTGCAAATTAAACGCCGGAGCTCGGCGCGCGGTTTGGGGTCGGGTTTATTCAATTGTTATGTGCTCTTTTGATTCACCCAATATTCCGCGTAAGTGCCTTCTTCTTGGCAAAACGACATTTTTACGTCCGTGGCGTTGTACATTGAACAATAGATCAATGAAACTGCATTCACATCAAACAACACGATATTGAAACCATCGGAAAAGACGCTTTTGTACGCGATTCCATCATAACCCTCGCGTTTGACGAGTTCAGCAATGATTTGCGTTGGTATATATTTCGTGGGATCTTCGTTATTGGGGACCGGCTCAGAGAATGCGTTATCAACGCTTATCCAAACGTCTTTTTGAATTTGGTCTTCAGTGGGTTCCTCGAACAATGAGGACAATGATATCTGCGGGTGTTTCTCTCCGTGGAATACAGAGAAATCTACTAGTTTTTGTTCTTGTGTTGTTTTGAATACCGCTGCAGAAAGAACAGAGCCTGTCCAAGGACGAACTTCATGCATTGCTGTTTCTTTGCTGTTCGACAAGTAGAGGTATGCAATGCCTCTGGGGTTTGCTCGTCCCTCCCGAACCTTCGTGGCGTCAGGAACCATTCGCGTTGGTCCCCAGGGCACCGACACTTCGCCGTACTCCTCGCCGTCATGTATTTCCGGCTCAGTATCGTAGCCAAGCTGAGCCCGCCATAGTTGATAATCTTTGGGAAGCGTACACACGCGCTCGGGGAAGGACCTCGCTATAAAATCAAGGAAACCTTGTACGTCTTCATCGAAAAAATGCCGATTGTTGCGGATCACTCGATTGGCGAATACGCCATAGGAAAGACGCTTCATGGGGGTCAGTATTTTTTGCACATAACGCTACGCATCAGCCGGGCCATACTGCGCCTGCCACACGGTTTCACGTTGCTAGGAACTCAGCGGCGCAGGGCCTTGTTCATAACTCCGACCAACTGACGAGCGGGTGCGTTGGCTTTTCCGTAAAGTATTGGTTTTAAATTAAAAATACTGGAGCGTTCGAGGCTAACCCTAGGTCTTGGCCGAGCTTATGAACAAGGCCGCGGCGCAGTATGGCCTCGGCTTTATGCGTTTGTTAGGTTCATTTGTTAACTGCACCCGTCGAACGCTATGAATATAGAAAACAGGAAGCCACCTACGGAAAAACTGGTTTTCTAAGTACCTCAATTGAATTATTTGTAAAATTCAATTAGAAAAATCAATTCTATATTCATTCGGTCCAAATGAATCAATGATATTTCTCAGGGCCGCCCTGAGATTGGATATGCTTTCATAAGCCGAAATGGGTATCCATTCGTATTTGATTTTTCTCCACAAAATTTCGATCAAATTCAGTTCCGGTGAATATGTGCACAGAAAGTAGAGCGTCATGCCCCGGCGATCCCATTCCTCCATTTTAGCTGCTACAGCCTTGCTTCTATGAATTGAAGCGTTATCCAAAACCACAACTGCGGGACGTTCGAGGCTCTCGCAGAATTCGTCCATGATGTCGATCACGACATCGCTATTCACAGATCCTTCCTGTTCGAAAGCTGCGAGTTTATCACCCGTAGAATTCATGAAACCCAAGATGTTGATCCGTTTCGAACGGGAGGCGGGAATACCCAAGGTGCCGTCTCTTCCGATATCTTGCCAAGCGTATGGCACATACGGATCCAAGCTCAATCCGGACTCGTCGAAGTAATACAAGTCGAACTCGCCTTCGCAAGCCATGCTCCGTAACTCCTCCAGGTCCGATTTCGTCCGCTCGCGCTCCTCTTCATCGGGCTTCCCTTTCGGTATTTTTCTTTGTCTTTTCCATACTTTACCGTGTTTCTTCAGAATCTTTCGCAATGTTTCGACATGCGCCTTCTTACCGGTTCGTTTTTCCACCTCTTCGGCCAATTTGCGTAGCGAACGCGGTTCCTTTTCGAGGCATTCCAATATGATGTTTTCTTCTTCCCGGGAAAAGAGCGGTTTGGCTCCGCGTCCTTCGAGATCGTATAGCCCGTCGATTCCTTCGGCGACCCAACGCTCGGCCCAGTTGCGAACCGTATTCGTATGTACTCTTAAAATCTTTGCAACTTCATCGAACCTTTTGCGATCTTCGAACAGAAGCAGAATCGCATGGGCGCGATTGCGCACATGAGGAAGCGCTTCGCTTTTCATCATGTTGGTGAGTTGATCGATATCGTTTTGAGACAATGTGCGATTCTCGATGTTTGCGTATTCCATCGGATTGATTCGGATTTCTATTGTGCTGAAGTGAACTTTTGTTTTTCAAGGAAACTGCATTTTACCCTATTTTGCTATATCGAAACAGAAAAATAGAGGCCGATTAAAAGAAAGAATTAGTTCTCAATTCGATACTATTGACTTGATTTATTGATATTATCATTTTAAATCATTCTTATTAATACAATCTATTCTATTGGAGTACTTATTTAGCCCTTTCGTGTTATTTCCACCTTGAGAATATCAGCAAGATCTTCGGCTAGATTGTTGACTTCGTCAGAGTCCGACGACTGATGAATCCTTAACTTCTCGTCCGTATTCAGCACGACAGATAGGCGATGTTCGTCATCACCATCCGAATCTCTGATAGTGCGAATTTGAATACGCTCCACATCACGAAACCAAGCTAGTCGAGCTCCGTTCCTTTCAATAACGCCTACATCTTTGTCAAGAGAGAATACTTCACCACGCAGAAGTACTTTCGCTTGACGGACCATATCGGGTAACGCAAAAACCGGAACGACCCAAAAAAGCAGGATAAAGAGATCTGATTGACCCTCGAAATTTCGTGGTGAAGGAAGGCCAGAGTACCAAAAAGCGAAAAACACTAGGAAGAAAGCCAACTGAACAGCCGCTCCTATACGGGACTTTCTAATCGTAATTTTCCCCGGTCGTGGATGGCTAATCTTCATGAGATTGGACCAGTAATTACGCGGTTCGAGAACCTAACGTGGGGCTCACCTGCGGCAAGCCCTTGAAAACACCAACACTGGCAACAACGCTGGTGGACTTGCCGTCAGGTGGAGCCCTTTGTTGGCAATCATGCCACAAGAAGATGTTTTTCTACCTGAGGTATTGGTGGGTGTCCTGGATGCCTTTGCTGGATGCCCTATGTCCAAGATTCCTCTTTTTTGCTTTGTTCTTTGCTCAAAGAGTCATTGCATTCAGGTCTTTCGCCATTCTCGAGCGAGGGTTCGCAGATGCCGGCGCCAATTGCCGAAGAGTCGCCGCATCCCGAGCTCCCGCTCGAAGTAGCGCGACAACTCCTGCTGCGCCTTGGTTGGCGCCATCGCGAGAAACGGTCGCAGCCGGTGGCGGGTGCGCAGCTGGGAGGCGATGTGGCGGTGCGGCATCTGCTCATAGAGATCCGCAATCATCAGGGTGACCAAGTCGGTCCACTGCCGGTCATCGATGCAGATTGTCTTGCCATCGAGCCGATTGACTACCTTGGGTGGCCCCGGTTCCGTCAGGTTCTTGCGAAATTCGCTGCGTTTGCTGACGTGCCAGAGCCAGACCAGCTGCTCGGAATCGGACCCGATGAGATCCCGTACCCGGTCCCGCTGATCGATCGCGACGGGGTTGCCGTGGAAGTACTCGGTGCCGTAGACCGAGTGAAAGAGCCCGGCTTGGCACAGTGGCATCGTCATCCCCCAGTCTTCGAGCAGACCCTGGACCCCGCGCAGGTGCGTGAGCAGCGTGCGCCTGGAATGGGTAATTTCATCAGCCCCGATCGATGTCAGATAGTCGATCAGGTCGGCGTTGTCGGTCATGGCTCGATCCTTCCTTTCATCTTGTTGCTGCGACGAAAAAGCACGAGGCTCACAATGGCGAGCGCCATCATCGCGACGATGCTCAGCAAGCGGAACAGGAGCGCCACCACGATGCCGACGGCCAGGGTCTCCCCGGATGCCGACGACAATGCGCCGAAGAGCCATTCGAGCACGCCGAGGTTACTCGATGTGATCCGGACCACCTGCAGCGGGATGCTCAAGCTCTCGATCGTCGCCCCGAGCAGGAGGAGGTGCGGATCGCCGGTCAGAATTACGAACAGCCAGCCGACGACCGCCATGTTGGACAGCCCCCGCAGCACCAGCAGATGCCACAGCGGAATCCTTCGCAGCGCATCGGCCTTCTCGAGCAGAGAATGCACCCGGCGCAAGGCGCCGACGCTCGGCCCGATGCGCGTGATCAACGGCACGGCCCCTGCGCCGCCGGCCAGACAGGCGCTCGCGCCGGCCCAGAGCAGGAACGGGACCGGCGCCCCGGTTGTGGTGGCGTAGGCCAGCAAGGCGATGATGGCCAGCAGGCCCCCGATGCCGATGAGCCTGAGCGCCAGCAGCGTCTGGGCGATGCCGTAGTCGCGTATCCGCATGCCGTGCCGGCTCTTGAGATAGGCCGCGCGTAGGGCCGCCGCGCCAAGGGGGACGAGCTGCCCGCTGAAAAACGAGGTGGCAAACAGCCCAAGAAACTCCGTCGACCTCAGACTCGGCGCCAGCCGCCGATAAAGCAGGAAGTGCATCTGGATGAAAAGTGCCAGGGCAAAGATTCGCAGCGCGATCAACCCGAACATGTCCCGTCGCGTCAGCCGCTGAAGCCCACGCAGGTCTGCCCAGTGCTGGTACAGGAACCAGGCCGTCCCCAAGACCAGAACGGCCAGTGTGATCTGAGCGACGCGTCGTCTAGACGGCATCGCCGCGCACCGGCAACTGGCGAAGGGTGGGGAGGCGCTCCGTGGCCATTGCCTAGCGCGTTGGAAATCGATAGGGGATTGTGTCGTTCTCCAACGGTAGGCGCCATTCATCGGGGTCGTCGTGCTCATAGACACGATTGAAGAAGTTCATGAACATCGTCTCTTGGTGCCACAGGTTCTGAACCCCGTGCCACACCCCGGTCGGGATCACCACCAGCGTGGGGCGGCTATCGCTGAGAAAGAGCTCCATCAGCCGGTTCCGGGTCGGTGAGTCGTCGCGTCCGTCGAACAGAACCAGCCTCATGGCACCGAGCAGACAGAAGATGTGGTCAGTCTGGTGGCGATGGCAGTGCCAACCGCTGATGGTGCCGACCCGCAGGCGGACGAGCAACGCCTGCTCGATGTTGCCCGTATCCAGTCCCCAGTCGCTGCGGATGACCTCGGTCGTGAGGCTGTTGCGAGTGACGATGTGCTTGACCTCCTTGATCTGCACGCCCTGGATTGGATCCTTGACGATGCGATTGAAATCGCAGGAGACGGAGGGTGCATCTTTGGCGCCGATGGTCATGGTGTCGTCTTCCGTTTTGCTGTGACTGAAGCGCGCGACGGCAGCAATCCCTCGGTGATCGACTCGAGCTGCCTGGCCAGGGCGTCCTCGTCGAACCGCTGGACCACATCCCGGTGCAGGAGTTGCGCGGAGAGCTGCTCGCGCCGCGCGGCGTAGGCGTGGATGGCGCCCACGATCGCGTCGGGGTCCTTCGGTGGGACCAGGTAGATGCCCGGCATCTCCGGGCTCAGCAGCTCCCGCGCGCCCGGGGAGTCGCGGGTGACGATGGGCACGCCGCACGAGAGCATCTGAAATACCTTATTGGGGATCGACCAACGCGCCTGGATCCCATCACCGAAAATGCCGAGGCCGACGTCGCAGGCGTGGATTGCCGGAGCCAGCTCCTCGTAGGGCACCCAAGGTCGCCAGCGGACCTTTTCCAGTCGATCCCGAGCCAGAAACTGCTCGACGAGGTCGGCCTCCTGGCCACTGCCGATCAGGTGCCAGACGATGTCTTCGTCTCGCGCGAGGCGTGCGGCCTCCAAGATCGTCTGCACACCATGCAGCGGGATCAGCGTGCCGTAGAACAACACCCTGATCGGACCCTGGACCGATGCCCGTGGCGATCGAGGCGGAAATGCGTGGCTTTCGACGCCGACAAAGAGCGGCCGGGCCTTGATCTGCGGGATCGCGTAGGTCTCGACGAAGAAGCGGGTGGCGGTGACCGTGTTTGCCAGCACCCGGTCGGCCGTGCGACAGCCCAGCCACTCCAGTACGAAGAGCAAGCGGGCGGCCGGGTGCCGGGGTCCGTACCAGCCACGCTCGTTGACTGTGGTGTTGTACAGCGAGATTAGTGCATCCCAGACGATCGGCACTCGGCGTAAGCGTGCTAGGGGCCACAGCACCAGGACGTCGAGCTGTCCCATGTACCCAACGAGCACCAGATCGTGCCGCGGCAAGGCCAGATAACGCAGGATCAGCACGGGATAGGCGAGCATCCACCGCAGCAGGCGGAGGAATCGGCTCAGCGGGCGCTTGAGCTGAGTCTTGTCCTCGACCCCGCCCCAAACGTCGACATGGCACTCGACGACGTCCCAGTCGCAGCGGCGCATTCCGGCGAGAAGGTTGCGGGTACGCGGCTTGCCGGTATCGTAGGTCCCCCAGACCACCACGGTGGGACGTCGGGGAGCCAAAGGACGAGACCCTGTTTGCTCGGTCCGAGCCGGATCAGGGGTTGGCGACATGTCGTATCCACCACTGCAGGGCGATTCTCGCTTGTTCCAGATCCTCGGAGCTCATGGCCGAGAATTCCGACAGCCGTCGGCGCGATGCCTCCACCTCGGCCGAGAGGTCGATCTCCCGCCAGTCTGGACGGAAAAAGACCTGCGCCAGAATCGCTCCGCTCGCGCCCAATCTCGGCCATTGCGCGTAGACCAGATCGGAGGGCAGCGGGATGTCGTTCTGCCGCGACCGCCCCAGCCCACCCAGATGAAACGGCACGCCAGTGCTGCGAACCTGGCGTGAGATCCTGGCCAGCAACTCGCCATTGAGGACGTCCCAGCGCCCCGCCACCGCCTCGCCGAGGCTCAGCGCCAGGTCGTTCAACCCGACATGGATCTCGTCGATTCCCGGTATGGCCAGAATCTCACCCAGTACACGAACCGCGTCCATGTGCTCGAGCAGGAGCACCACCCGGGCACGCCCCGCGACGAGGTCGACGAATGTTTGGACCTCGTCGGTGGCCCTGAACATCGGCAGCATCAGCACCTGGGCGCCAAGCCTGAGGACTTGCTCGATCTCGTCGGCCGATCCGGGGTGGATGGGGTTAGTCCGACAAAAGGCGGCAGCGCTCGTCAGTCGATCGCGAACGGCCTCCAGTTGCTCGGGACGATGTCGGTTGATTCGATTGCCCGTGAGCTGGAGCTGGCGCTCATGCTTGCCGATGTGGTCGAGATCCAGACCGATGCGATCAACCCCGGCCCGATCAGCCGCCGCGGCTAAATCGGGGTCGTTGGTGAACAGCGTCAACGTAAAGTGCATGGCAAACGCAAGCAAAGGATAGGAAATCCAACGACACGAAGTCGAGAACCGGGGCCAGGACAGCCATACTTTGCCGGGGACCGAGAAGTACGGGTGTCCCGGATCTCCTCGTGCCCTTGCAGAATACCCCATACCACATGTACCGGTTTCCCTTTGCGATCTCGTTGCAGCAGAAGTACACAAGGGCCTTTCGGAAACACGGGATAATCCTCGACGAGTATAGCGCTTTGCACCCCTTCAACGACTTCTCGGGCGGCCAGCTCGTCGCTGGCAAGCTCGTCATAGCCATGTTCAGAGATCCGAAGCTCAGCAGAGCCTACAAGGTGCTGGATCTTATCGAATGTGCTGCTCAATGACCGCTATACTCCGAAATATTCATGACCAAGCTCATGTTTCGTTACTTCAGCAGCGCTAAGGGCTCGGCAGCAGCATTGGGGATATAGTCTTCCCACGTTCTAGGATGATTCACCCTGGGTACGTAAAGTCGGTCAAGCTCAGGTAGAGAGCGATTGCCTTTCGCTTCCACTATAGCTTGCTTTCCGTCGAGGCTAATTACCCATGCTTCCCGTTGGAAGCGCATCGTGCCGCCTTTCTGCTCCACAAGATCCCGCACCTTCCCATAGGCTCGCCCGCTTTCAGACATCTTGCTTCCGCCAAAAAAACGATATGCATTCAGAACCTGCGTTTCGAAAGCGCCGCCCAACGTTTTGGATAGCCTGCGCCCGCTGGCCGGCACCAACCTCGCAGAACCTGCCGAGCCGGCGTGTCCTACCGAGCGTGCCGACAGTGACGGTCCGCGGGCGTCAGGCTGATCCACTTGTTGGACTGATGGGATGCTCGGTTTGCGCCCGCGGCGGGTCGGCGCGGCGGTGCTATGCATTTTGCTGTTTGCGGGGCGGCCCTGTCAACCGCTGCAAGGGGGATTCTGCGACGGAGTGCACGGTGCTGCGGGGCCGATCGGACGGGTGGCGGGGCGGTTCTCCGGGGCGGCAGGGGTGTTCCTGCGGGCTTGGACCGGCATTGCGGGGCGACTTCGGCCACGGCAGGCACGGCGGGACCGGCGCAGCGCATGGAGCGGGCGGTGGTGGAGCGGGCGGCCATCTCAGGCGGCCTCGGGCAGCGCGGCGGGGGCCGGCAGCGGCGGGGCGCGCGAGGGCGGCGGCGCATTGAACGGCGCCGGGGGCTCCTCGAAGGAGAGGACCTGCAGGATGTTGTGCAGGTGGCCCTTGCCGCAGACGGGGCACAGGCTCGGGTCGCGGGCCTGCTTGGCGAGGAAGGCGTCCATGTCGGGGATGTACGGGGTCTCGGGGTCGGCGAGGCCGAGGCATTCGCGGCAGCGGGTGAGGTTCTGCCGGCGGCGGCTGCCGCCGAGCAGGCCGTAGTAGCGGATGCGATGGAAGCTCGGCGGCAGGACGTGCTGGAGGAAGCGGTGGATGAAGTCGGCGCCGGACAGCGTCATGCGCTTCTCGGCCTCGGGGGCGTGCGGGTCCTTGATGCGGTTGTCGCGGTAGCGGAAGGTGACCCGGCCGCCGTCGATCGCCTCGATGCGGTGGTTGGCGATGGCGATGCGGTTGACGTAGCGGCCCAAGTAGCGGATCAGAGGCTCGGGGTCGGCGAAGGGGGCCTCGATGTGGACCACCCAGTCCTGTTGGTGGCGCGCGAAGCGCCCGGGGCCGCGACTGCAGGACACCCACTTTGTGCCGACTGCGGGACACCTGTGCCGACTGCGTGCCGACTGCGAGACACCCACTTTGTGCTGGAGTTCTGGAAAGTGGGTGTCCCGCTGTTGCACGCTGTTGCAGGCCGCTGTTGCAGCTGTTGCAGCTATTGCATCCCACTGTTGCAAATTCTGTCGCAAATTGAACTACCTAGTCAGGGGCTGCTGGGTCCATCGCTAAGCCGCCGAAGCTGGCTTGGCCCACCGAATCTGTTTTCGACCGGGATGGCAAACAGCGACCCAGCCCAGCCGTTGACAAGATCGTCAACACCCCCTATCCTCCCCCCATGGACATCAACACCCTCATCAAATCCCGCCGCGAGCAGCTGGCCCTGTCGCTGCGCGCCGTTGCCGGTCGCTGCCAGGTCGATCCGGCCTATCTCTCCCGCGTCGAGTCCGGCGCGACGCCGCCGTCGGATGTGTTGCTCGGTCGGCTCGCCGAGGTGTTGGCGGTGCCGGTGGATGAGTTGCTGCTCCTGGCGGGGCGGGTGCCGCCGTCGCTGCGCAGGCTGCTGGAGCGCGAGCCGCATCGGGTGGCGTCGGCGCTGTCGGACTTGGCCGGGATGCTGGTGGCCGAGGAACAGGCGAGCTATGGGGCGGCGGTGCTGCGCGGCCCGGCGGAGCGGGCGATCGAGGACGGGTTTCCGTTCGAGCACTTGAGCACGATCGCCGAGGTGGAGAGCTGGCGCAAGGAGGTCTGGCGGCCGGTGTATCACACCCACAAGTGGTGGGCGCAGCGGCTCGGGAGCGTGTTTCGGGCCGTGGTGCTCGGCTGTACGGTGCCGCGGGGCAGCGCGGTGATGGATCTGTATCAGAGCGCGGTGAAGCTGCCGGCGCCGGTGATTTTCGATCCGTTCATGGGCAGCGGGACGACGGTGGGCGAGGCGCACAAGCTGGGCTGTACGGTGATCGGCCGCGATATCAATCCGGTCGCCTGGCGGGCGGTGCGCACCGCCTTGCAGCCGGTGGATCGGGCGCGGTTGATGGCGCATTTCGATGCGCTTCGGGCCTCGGTCGCCGAGCGGCTGACCGGGTTGCATCGCAGTCTCGACGGCGACGGCGCAACCTGCGATGTCTTGTATTGGTTCTGGGTCAAGCAGCTGGACTGCCCGAGCTGCGGGCGCTCGGTGGACCTGTTCTCGTCGCGGGTGTTTGCCAAGCATGCCTATGTGAAGCGCAATCCGCGCGTGCATGCCTGCTGCCCGCGCTGCGGGGAGGTGCATGCGGCGGACCATCGCGATGAGTCGACGCGATGCCCTGCCTGCGGCTGTACCTATGCGCTGCATCTGGGCGCGGCACGCGGGGCAAACGCGACCTGCGACGGCTGCGGCACCCGCTTTCCCATCGCCAAGACCGCCCGCGCCCGCGGCGAGCCGCCGCGGCATCGGCTCTATGCCAAGCTGGTCCTGCGCGACGACGGCGACAAGCAGTATCTGCGTACAACGCCGGCGGACGAGGCCGCCTATACCGCCGCCGCCGATGAGCTGGCGGCGCTGTCGCTGCCGGTCCCGCGGGTCGCCATCCGCGAGGGCTACAACACCCGCCAATGCCTGAACTACGGCTACAGCCGCTGGGACCAGTTCTTCAACGCGCGCCAGCTCTTGGGCATCGGCCTGTTGGCGCAGGCCATCGGCGCCTTGCCCGCGGGGCCGGAGCGCGAGGCCCTGTTTGTGCTGCTCTCCGGCGTGCTGGAGTTCAACAACCTGTTTGCCAGCTACAAGGGCGAGGGCACCGGCGCGGTACGCCATATGTTCTCGCACCATGTGCTGAAGCCGGAGCGCACGCCCATCGAGGCCAATCTCTGGGGCACGCCCAAGTCCTCCGGCTCGTTTCTGAACCTGTTTCAGTCGCGGCTGCTGCGGGCCGTGGACTACAAGGCGGCGCCGTTCGAGATCGTGCTTGAGCCCGGATCGGGCCGGAGCGGCAAGCGACCGTCCGGTCGCAAGCTGTTCGGCATGAGCCAGCCGATGGGGGCACGGGTGCTGAACGCCTGGCCGGCCGATGGGCTGCCGCCCGGCGCGGTCTACCTGTCGGTGGGAGACTCCGCGGCTACCGACCTGCCGGACCGCTCGGTGGATGCGGTCGTGACCGACCCGCCGTTCTTCGACAACGTGCACTACTCCGAGCTGGCCGACTTCTTCCACGTCTGGCAGCGGCTCTGGTTTGATGATGCGGATGCCGCGCCATCGGAGACCACCCGGTCGCAGCAGGAGGTGCAGGACAGGGATCAGGCGCGCTTCTCCGACAAGCTCTGCGCCGTCTTCGGCGAATGCCACCGGGTCTTGAAGGACGACGGGCTGATGGTGTTCTCCTACCACCACTCGCGCGACGACGGCTGGACCTCGGTGGCGGCCGCCGTGCTGCATGCCGGCTTCCGGCTGGTGCAGGCGCAGCCCGTGAAGGCCGAGATGTCGGTGGCGATGCCGAAGCTTGCGGCCAAGTCGCCGATCGACCTCGACGTGCTGATGGTCTGCCGCAAGGCGGCTGGCGATCGGCGCCGGCCGTCGGAGTCAGCAGATGCCCTCAAGACGGCGGAGCAGGAGGCCGGATACAAGGTCTTGCGGTTCAACCGCACCGGCCGCCGGCTATCGCTGAACGACGTGCGGATCATCGTGTTCAGCCAGGCCCTGGTTGAGCTTTGCGCAGGCCGCGGCACCGAGGATGCGCTGAATGCCTTTGCATCGGCGCTCGGGGACTGCCAAACGATTGCACAGCGGCTGTTCGACCGCCAGGACGCGCATGCCCGGCAGCCGGTCGCCCCGAGCCGGACAACGCCGATTCAGGCATCGCTGTTCTAGCGCAACGGATCGACGACACCGCGATTATCCGGCCTCGAAAACCGCGAATTCCCGTCGCTGCCCGGCGTCGGGACGCCGGTCGTGCTGCTTGGTAGCCGGTGTCTGCCCGTCGAGATGGACAGTGTAGCTGCGCAATGCGCCGGCAGCGATGGTCCGGCCGATCTGCCCGCAGTGCCGCAAGCGCGAATCCGACACGGCCCACTCGCTTGGAATGATCAGCCGACAGCGCCCGAGTCCACCGGGATCGATGCTGAACGGGTGCGGAAAACGATACATCTTGCGGTCGCGGATAAAGCCATCGCCATAGGAGCCGAAGCCATCGATGCCCTCGTTGACGTGCGCGGCAGCGGTCTCGTGATCCATGTTGATCAGGTCTGCATGCGCGATGCACAGCGAATGCGCGGGACGTGGATTAGCGCCTGATCCGGTATACAGAAAGAAGACCAGAAACACATCGTGGCCGTCTTTGCGGCCGGCTGGGATGGTGCTGTTGGAGTCGTAGTCCCGGCGGGCGGGCTTGCCCTTGGCGAACGCCAAGGACTTGATCTCGTAGCCCTCGATCGGCGTTGTCTGGTCGTCTCCCACCCAGAAGTCCGGGTAGCTGTTCCTGCCTTGCGCCTGAAACGGCAGGCCGAGCCCCGAGACGCGATCGGCGAACCAGTCCTGCGGGAAGTATTCCTTGTCGTTGGCGCTGCGCGGGCTCATGGCGATGCCGCGGGACACTGCGGCTGCAGAAGCCAAAAAGATGTCAATGCTGCGAGTCATTCGGGTTACGCGTCAGAAATGCAGAACCGATCGAGCAGCAGCGCTGCTTTTAGCACGAGGTGTATGAGCCGACAGCCCATCCGACGCCCCGGGCTAAAGCAAGCGCCGATTCGAGGCACTGCGGAGCGACGCACCCTGCATGCCCGGGCGGCGTTCGAGAACCACAGGTTGGCCTGGTTGCGCGGGTTTCTGCCATCCGACGGATAGGAAATACGGATAACGGATAGGAAATCCAAGCCACCCTGAAATACCTACGGATAGGAAATCCAAGCCACCCGGCAATACCTTCGCCAAAAATTAGCGCCAAAAATTAGGGCTCTCCCGGATCTCCTGGGACTGTTGTATCATGTAGATCAACAACTTGAGAACCGCCTGTCGCTGAAACCCCATCTGGACGCTGTTGATAATGACATTTGATAAAGAGACCCTTCAGACGCTTTTAAATCTTCCTGATATCGCCGTTGATCGCGTGGTGCTCGGCGAGCGCAAGACACTTAAAGTCTATGTGCATAGCACACTGGAGGGTACGAACTGTCATCGCTGTGGTCGGCCAATCGATCATGAGTATGGCCATGGTCAAGAGATAGAGTTACGCCATTTGCCATTATTCGCGTATACAGTTGTTCTTATTTTGAGGCCGAAGCGTTATCAATGCCACTTCTGCGAAGGGCGTCCGACAACGAGCCAAACGCTGTCATGGTACACGCGGCGCTCCCGAGTGACAAAAGCATTCGAACAGCAGATGCTGCTGGAGTTGATCAACAGTACGCTCGAGGATGTCAGTCGCAAGCATGCCATTGGTGTCGACGCACTGCAGGGTATTTTGGATCGAAACATGGCGTGCGATGTCGATTGGAACGCAATTGAACGCTTGGAGGTCATTGGCATTGATGAGATTGCGTTGAAAAAGGGTCATCGTGATTTTGTCGTTGTGATCAGCGCTTACATTAACGAGACATTGCATGTCATCGGTCTGCTCGGCGACCGCACCAAGGCCACCGTACAGGAGTTTTTTCTCAGCATTCCCAAGCGCTTGCGACGCACCGTCCAGAGTGTTTGCTCGGACCTTTATCAAGGTTTCATCGGTGCCGCTAAAGCCGTGTTCGGCAAGCGCGTACACATTTGCGCGGATCGGTTCCATGTTGCCAAGCTGTACCGAAATGGACTGGAAAAACTGCGCAAAAGCGAATGGAAACGGCTGTGTCATATCCTCTCCGAAGAAGAGCGCAAGTCATTCAAGAACGTGCATTGGCTGCTGCGTCAGCGTCGCGCCGATCTGAATGCAGATGAGCGACGCATGCTGAATCGGCTCTTTCGCTATTCACCAAAATTACAAGAAGCTTATGAGGCTTGCGAATCACTCACTGCCATCTATGAAAGCCGCCTATCAAAAGGTCAGGGTAAGCGCAAACTGCGTGGCTGGATGGAACGTGTCACCAACCGCAAGCTCAGTTGCTTCGATAGCTTCCTCGGGACACTGAATACTCACTTTGAGGAAGTGACGAATTATTTTATTGGTCGACACACCAGCGGCTTTGTCGAGGGGTTAAATAATAAGATCAAAGTCATCAAACGCCGCTGCTATGGCATCACCAACCTTGGACACCTCTATCAAAGGATATGCTTGGATCTCAACGGATATGACCGGTTCGGGGTTGACACATTATAAATCAATGAGTTACAGAGTTTGCGCTCGACTACATTTTAACCTTGATGTGTACGAAAAAATGAGCTTAAGTAGTTGTTTTTCAAATTTTTATTGGTTCCCATGAAATCCGGGAGAGCCATTTAAAAGTGTCTGAAGGGTCTCTGTATCAAATGTCATTATCAACAACGTCCAGATGGGGTTTCAGTGACAGGCGGTTCTCAAGTTGTTGATTTACATGATACAACAGTCCCACGAGATCCGGAAGAGCCGGAACGAAGCTCGGCGCGCGGTATGCGGTCGGCTCTAGCCGCTTGTTAGCAATTGATATGTGTACTGAATTACCAAGCGTAGTTAACAAACCATACTGAATAATCATCAAGTAGTTGGTGATTTTTTGATCTTTTGTTGACTGCTTTTAAATCAGACAGTGTTAATGTAAATTTCTTTTTATCTGTCACTCTCTCGACATCAACCAATATCCCGCTTTCTTCATCATACTGTTTATTAAATGAAATAAGTTTATATTCATCTCTAAATGATGGGTTATCTTTTCTTTTTGTTCATATTCGCGTTCATCTCCAGGGTCCGAACGTATAATATTCTTCCCAGCTAAAACAACCCATATCTTCAATACCTGTTACAAGGCATGGCATTTCAATGGTATTTGATAAGAATTGATAATAGTACTGTATAGTTTTTTGACTTACTTCTGCATCCTCTTCACTTTTAACTCCGAGAATGTTTAATATCCTATCTAATTGTTCATCAGTTGACTCTTCTATAATGGCTTCTTCGAACTTCTCAGCCTGAACAATCATTCTTGCATTGTCTTTTTCTTTTTGGATGCGCCTTTCTTTCTTTACTCTGGATTTTCTTCCCATGCTTTTATATCCTCAAAGCCAATAAATGTTATTAAAACGTAGATTAGTATATTTTATAGCATTAACACTGTAACTCAGTAATGTTGTGGAGCGGAGAGCGTAACAGCATCCGCTGCAGCCGGTTTTTTACATCAAGCGTTCAAGTTCACTCTCGGCATCTCAGGCAGTGCTGCGTGCCATCCGCTTTCTTGGTGTAACTGCATTGATCACAGTAATTTCGCCAACATCCCTCGCAGTAGTACATGGCCGTGGTCAGCTCCCCAGTCCTTTCGCTTTCATCACCGACCATTGGCTCCACAAAAGCTACACCAAGTGACAGGTGTATCGTCGGCCTTGAAGATTCGCCATGAGGTTTGTTGCGTTCTGTCATTCAGCTGTCCCGCCGTCATCGGTGAAGTTAAGGATACCGCTAACGTTTAGTTAACCTGCCGAGCCCGCGCCGGTCGGGCCGCGAGCGCGAAGCGCCGCGGTGCCCGACCGGCGCGGGCTCGGCAGGTTCAACGCCCTGTTAGATTAAAACATTTTTTGGTTCGCTTCAGTGTCCGTCTCAGCGAACCGCTATGTGGATTCTACAACAGTCAAGCCCTGGGTGGGGCCTGGAAACTCCCGCTGATGTTGGCGCAGTTGCACGAGCAAGGCTCCGTTGCGCGCCGCTCGGTGTCCCGCGGGCGCAGCGATTTCGCATGGAGCACAACGGTTTTTCGCTCACCGCGGTCGCGTCGCAACATAGCAGCACTGTCCCGAGCCGATGCGGATCGAGTGGAGGAGATGTGCATCAGGCCGCTCGCACGCAAGCGGCGGGTCTTGGCCGCGAGCGGGTCCAATGGTGGGCGCAAGGTCGCGCTGACGTCGTAGCCGTCCGCCGCAGCTCGGGCAGACGTGGATGTCTTTGCCGGTCAGGCGTTGCAGCAAGACGTCGTAGGGCTCGCGCACTTTGGTCGTCGTCACCGGCGCTAGGCCAAGCAGCGCTTTGGCACGATTGAGCTTGGTCGCGCGGTGTCCGCAGGCGAGCAGTCCGTAGTGGCGGATGCGGTGAAGCGCGGCGGCAGGATGTGCAGCGTGAACCGCCGGATGAATTCGTTGGCGTCCAGCGTCATCACTTTGGTCTTGGCGCCGTCTTTATAGTCTTTCCAGGTGAAGGTGACTTTGCCGTCGGCAAGATTGAGGATGCGGTGGTTGCTGATGGCAATGCGGTGGGTGTATCGCCCGAGGTAGTCGATGATCTGTTGCGGTCCGGCCGAACGGGGGTTTGGCGTAGACCACCCAGTCGTGCTCGCGCAGTGCCTTGCGCAACGCGGCGAAGTGCGGTGCCCGGCGGTGTCTTCAGCTCGCCTGTGGTATGCGCGTGCTCCAGGCGCTCGAGGTAGTTTCCGCGGAAGACCTTGGACAGCGCTTTGACGGGAATAACCAGTCACGATGCGGGCAGGGTTTGAACTGTTCGCCATCGAACGTTAAAGCTCCGCCTGGGACGATGCAGTGCAGATGGATGTGGCGCTCCATCGTCTGGCCCCAGGTGTGCAGCACGGCGGTGATGCCCGAGGGTTCCGTTCCAATGACGAGCGGCAAAGGCTTGCAGGGGTGTCCGTTGCGCTGGCGAACAGCAGGTCGTAAATCAGTTTGTCCGTTCCACCCCACCCAGTCGTTGATCGCATGCGGCAGCGTGAAGACGGTATGAAAATAGGGCACCGGCAGCAGTTCGTCTTTGCGCGCTTCGATCCAGCGCGCTTTCTCCAGCCCCTTGACATTTCGGGCAGTGGGCGGTCGCGACAGGAGTTGTAGCTGTTGTAAAGGGTGCCGCAGTCAGTGCAGTAGGTCCGATGTGCCCGCCCAGCGCCGCGGTGCGGCAGTTTTGGATGGCACTGAGTACCTTGTGCACGTGGCAGCGGATGGGAGTGCTCGTGCAGGGAGTCGGGCAAATGCGCGCGCAGGATGTCGGCGACTTCGAACGTCGGTCTCTGCTTGGAGCCGGAGTGCGTGTGTTCCCCGCTCCTGTGATGGGGAGTTGGAGAGGAAAGGAATGGCGATGCCATTGCGTGTGCTTATTCTTTTTCTTGTTGAGTGTTTATTTCAGCGCCGGTGCTGCTTTGTCTCGGGTGTGGTCTCTTCCAACGCGATAGCGTTTTAATCTAACGCCACGCATCAGGCGCCGCAAAAAGCAGAGCGAGGAACGAGCGGCGCTTTTTGCGGTCGACTGGATGCGCTCGTTAGCCGACACTCGGCGAATGCTCGCTCCAATCACTATCAAATAGGCTACGGATCACACGATGCACAACTTCACTCCCGGCCCCACGGGCTCCCCCCTTAAGAATTTCTTCGGCTATGTTGAATCCACTGGTTGCGAACCATCCTCGCCAACCTCTTGGACGGTTTTTACAAACACATACATGAACGGGTGTATTCTGGAAGAAAAGTCCTCAATCCAGGAAATAAAGTGATCTTCGGAAATTCCTCCAGTAGTAGATAATGAGATTCGAGGCGCAGGTTACCTTCCGATGAGATATATGCGAATGTGTTGTATGCGTCTCGGCGGTTGTTCCAGATGTGGCGTGGCTAGAAATGCCTGCGCCAGCATAATCTTCTGGCAGCCGTGAATGTACAATAGGTGAGAAAGCTTTGTTGTTCAAGTTTTGTTAAAACGAAGGTCGTGGCGTCTCCGTCGCTATCGAGCACATCCAGAAGAACATCCCCATCATTGTCAATGCGTGCATTCTTCGCACTTGAAACTTCAGAGGACAAACGGTGTAGTTTGTCAGCGCGAAAGCTTTGAATCATGTCCATCATTATTGCCTCGTCATGTTGTGTTGCAAAATTCTGAACGACGGGAAAATGCGCGCCTTAGTTTGGCGGCTAACGTTACAGACAGCCCGCGCCAAACTGCGGGGCGGAGCAAAGCGACGCCGCGCAGTTTGGCGTCGGCGCTGGCTGCTTGTTGGCCATTTCATTCGAATGTTTATAAAAAAGGGCTCTGACCCTCTATTCCCGTTTTCACTTCGCGCTCGACGCTCAGCGAAGCATCGGGGAGGCTTGCGGGTAATGGTGTGGCGCAAGATACGTGTGATCTTGCTATGTTCGAGACGAACTTTAAGGTCCTATTGGCGATGCTGCGGGGACGAGGCTACTAGGCACGACTTGTCCTTTGCCCATACCACTGGCCGGAGCCTGGGCTGCTGCTGCCACTTTATCTCGTAACTGCGTGATGCTGGATCGCAGCAAACCAACACCGTCTGTATCCGGCAGGTGCGCAACATACCTTTCCGCTCTCTGAATATGGTCGTTGGCTTCGTCGAAGAAGCCCATATTCGCTTCGAAAATGCCCAGGCCAGCTCTGTCATTACGTTTGTCTGCGTCTTTGTAAATGCATCGTACTCGGGATACTCCGAAAACACGTCGAGCGACTTACGATAGATGTCTCTGCCAGCCTGAGGCGCACCCTGGATGAAGCGGAGATCCGCGAGTAGTCTCAAACTGCTGATGTGCGTGTTGAATCCCGGGTTCGCAGCCAAAGCATTTTCATAGAATTCGTTTGCCCGAGAAGGTCATAGGAGTTCTGAAGGCCTTGCGCGATGGCAAGGTATTCAGCGGGAGACACG